>OKRU01004107.1_pt1 | contig 10930 bp, 6 predicted proteins | sample 1601131 | NCBI WGS metagenome assembly OKRU01 (sample SAMEA3541558, study PRJEB24748) | human gut metagenome | biome: human gut; feature: human-associated habitat; material: faeces | place: China | collected 2012 | reverse complement strand
TTCATCTAACACCGCTGGGTCAAACAGGCTGATATTTTCATCTGCCTGCTTGCTGTCAAACAAGCTGATAACGCCTTGGCTCTGGATACTTGCCTTCAGTAGTTCATTGATTTGAGCATTGATTTCTTTCAAAGAAAGTGTCTTACCGCCACTCCCACCATAGGTGATCTTCACCACCGTAGAACGGACTGCTTCCATGTAGGCCGCTTCATGTCGCTCCTGCTCCGTGGTCATGCTGGAACACAACGAATGCGACTGTTTCAGCAACAGAGCTTCTCGCAGGAACAGATCTTTGCGCTTGGGTGCTTTTGCGTCCAGAACAAAGTTTACGCCGCCAGTGACCAGCTTTGCCATCATCAACGGAGAACCGCCAATAAATCCGCTAAAATCAAAGCCGTACAACAAATCTTTACACACCTGAAGTTTTTCCTGAAACTTCGGGTATGCAACTTTGGCAATGTCCATATCGCCATATCGAGACTGGTCACGCTTGGTATACTCCTTCATAGCGGCTTTGAGGGCAGATGCAATGCCAACGTAATCTACAATCAAGCCGCCCTCTTTGTCCTTAAACACGCGGTTGACACGCGCGATGGCCTGCATCAGATTGTATCCGTGCATTGGTTTGTAAACATACATCGTAGCCAGTGAGGGCACATCAAAACCTGTCAGCCACATATCCACAACAATGGCAATCTTCATCGGGTCATCGTTGTCTTTGAATTTCCGGGCAAGTTCTTCTTTGTGAGATTTTGTACCGATAATTTCTTTCCAATCCTCCGGGTCATTGTTGCCACCTGTCATAACTACGCCGATTTTTTCATTCCATGTCGGGCGCAGCTCCAGAAGTTTTCTATAAATCTTCATCGCAATCGGGCGCGAATACGCCACGATCATCGCCTTGCCCGTCAAAAGATTAGCGCGGTACTTTTCGTAATGGATGACAATATCCTCGCACAGGGATTGAATGGTAGAATCTGCCCCCAGCACACTCTCCATCTGCCCCAGCATCTTTTTGCTTTTTTCAATCGTTGCAGCGTCCGATTGCTGTTCCAGTGCATCGTAGGTCGCGTCAATCAGAGCCAGTGTATTCTGGTCGAGGTGGAGTTTGATAACACGGCTCTCATAGTAAACCGGACGCGTTGCGCCATCCTCCACAGCCTGCGTCATATCGTAAATATCGATATAATCACCAAAAACTTCACGCGTATTTCTATCTTTTGCCGAAATCGGCGTTCCCGTAAAGCCTATGTAAGTTGCATTCGGCAGGGCATCATGGATAATACGGGCATTACCAATGACCGTATGTGCTTCTTTTTCACCCTGTTCATTTTCTTTAATGACTATTTTTTCATCAAAACCATACTGTCCGCGGTGGGCTTCATCAGCCATCACCACAATATTTCTCCGTTCGGACAGCGGCTTTTCGCCACGCTCAAACTTAAACATCGTGGTGAAGATAATGCCGTTTGCTTCTCGACCATCCAGCAGCTTGCTCAGATTTTCCTTGCTGGTTGCCTGTACAGGTATCTGGCGCAAAAACGGCGCACACTTGGCAAACTGCGTGTAAAGCTGATCGTCAAGGTCAATGCGGTCAGTCATCACAACAATAGTTGGACTGTTCAGAGCTTCTTGCAGCAAATGGGCATAGAATACCATCGACAGCGATTTTCCACTGCCCTGCGTATGCCAGAACACACCGCCCTTGCCATCCGTTTTGGTGGCAATTTTGGCCTTTTCAATAGCTTTTCGCACCGCAAAATACTGGTGGTATCCAGCCAAAATCTTAATCGGCTTTTGCCCATCACCGGAAAACAGGATAAAATTTTTCAGAATATCCAGCAATCGTGCTTTCTGGAACATTCCCTCATAGAAGGTATCAAACTGCGCATACGCAGTGTTTTCGTAATCGCCATCTTTCGTTTTCCACTCCATAAAACGGTCAAGTCCAGAAGTGATCGTTCCTGCCTTATTGGTCGAAAGATCACTGATTACGCAAATTGCATTATAGTAGAACATTGAAGGAATATCCTTCATATAGTTCCGAATCTGATTGTATGCGTTTTCTGCGCCTACTTCGTCCTTGGAAGGACTTTTCAGTTCCATCAAAACCAACGGCAAACCATTGATAAACAAAATAATATCCGGACGGCGGTTGTTTCCATTTTCCACGAAGGTATATTGGTTTACCACATAGAAATCATTTTTGTCTGCATCTGCATAATCAATCAGCTTTACTACCGAAGACCGTTCTTCACCCTTGACTGCGTATTTGACCGTGATACCGTTTTGCAGATAGTCCATAAAGACAATGTTTTTCTGCAACAGGCTTCCTGAATCAAAATCATTCAATTTCAGGATTGCCTCATCAATCGCCATAGCCGGAAGGCTGCGATTCATCCGCACCAGACAATCCCGCAAAACATCGTCCAGCAGAGGGCGGCTGTAATCTGTTCGGTTCATATCAGGAGCATAAATGTGGGTGTAACCCATATTTTCAAATAGCTCTATGACCGCTTGTTCAAAGGTATCTTCGGTAAATGAAAGCATGATTTTTCTCCTCAACTATTATCCGAAGTTGCTGTATTCGATTCTTGCGCAATGGCATTCACAATCTTTTCAACGATAGACTGTGCTGCTCTTTTTGCCATCGCACGTCCTATCGGCGTACCATTATCCAATGTATCCGTTATTGCCAATCGAACTTTACTGAGTCCAATTTCCTTACGATACCAATCCGGCATCAAATTCTTTTGAATTGCAACGTAACAATCATCAAAAATTTCTGGATGCACAGCATTATGCAATACTTCTCGAATAATCTCGTCCACTTTATCGTCTGAAGCATCTGAATCGCGCACTTCTCTAATACTTGTTATCGGAACTTCTGTTTTCACAAACCGATCAACCATAGGCTTTTGCGTGTTCGCATAATTGCTTTTAATATATGCCATCTGGTGCTCAAGTTCTGGGAACAGCGTCCCTTCGTTGATATTGTAAAAACTCAGTTCCTCTAAAATCGCGTCTTTTCTTCCCGCTGGTATTCTAAAACTTTGAAGTTCAAATTCATCTTGGACATCACTATATGCCCGTTTAACAATGCTCTGTCCGATTTTTTCTTTCAGCTGAACATTATATTTTCCGCAGATTAAAAAAGAGCCGCTTTGCCGTACCAATCTTTCATTATTCAAGTTGGAAATCACAAAATAATTTCTTTGAATAATCGAAAGCAAGCTTTTATACTCGCTTGCCTCGCACTCTTTTACCTCTTTATCTGTATAAATTCCATACTTGTTCAAATCCGAAAGCAGCTTTTCTAATGTATAATCGCCCGAAATCTCATGGCTCGCTAAATATGCCAGCACTTTGATCTCTATGTCGCTATAACTTTTTCCGTAATCTCGTTTATAATAGATTTTTCCATCGGTCGGCGGCAATAACGTAGTCTTCCCGTCAGTTATCTTTTTCTCTTGATTGTTTTGGCAAGCAAAATACAGTGCCACCAGCGGATTCTCCGTCACATCCAATAGTCTTGTTGGCAACCCATAGTGTTGCAATTTTGCGAGCTTTTCAAAATCTGTTGTCAACTTTCTGAAGTCGTCAGGATTCCGTGTGTAAGCTGCGTTTATCAATTCTGCTTCATGTGGCAGCATCCCACCACGGAACACTCCCGGCATGACATTCCATTCGTTGCTGGCCTGTCCACGGAAGAAATAGTGTTTTGTGCTTACTTCTGCGCCTTCTTCTTTCTTTATTGTTTCCTTTATATCAGAAATGTAGGTCAGGTAGCTATTAAGGTTTGTAACAACGCATTCCCTCGGGTTTCTTGTCTTAGCATTATCAAAATCTTCCATATTATCCCTTCATTTCTTTTATAAACGATAATTTAGCGGCTTAAAGCTGGATGCCGGAAACATCAATCTCGCCTGACATCAATTTGGGAAGAAGCGCATCTCTTAGCAATTCTAATCGTTTGATTTCAAATCGGTTTTCAACGATTTTTTTCACCATAGGCGTTGTGATTGAATCAAATGCATCAAGCACTTTAGAGTCTGGCAGTGTGATTTCAAACGCATCAAAATCCTTTTTCCCAATATGAATAACGGTTGTAGCCACCTGCGTTTGTTGGATCGCGTATAAAAGAGGCTTGATTGTAAAATAAAGAAAAGCTTTTCCTTTTGAACGCTTGTTTTTGAATACGCAAACTCGCTGATTCAGCCAAGCTTCATCACTGCCCCAAATGTATGGAACGAACCCGAGAACTCGTGGGGATACTGCTTGAAGCGCACTTCCGGGTCGGCGATGCCGACATCCCGCAGGTACTCGAGGGTCTTCTCCCTGGCGGCAGCGCCCTTGAGGCCCTGATGGAGCTCCACGGCCTCCATGATCTGGTCGCCGATGGTCTTCAGAGGGTTCAGGCTGGTCATGGGGTCCTGCATGATCATGGCGATCTCGTGGCCGCGGACTTTCAGCCAGTCCTTCTCCTTTTTCAACTCGGAGAGCCGGATGGGCTGGTGGTCGTCGGCACCGAAGTAGTCGATGGTGCCGGAAGTGATGGAGCCGTTGGAGTCCAGCAGGCCCATGAAGGACTTGGTGAACACGCTCTTGCCCGAGCCGGACTCGCCCACGATGGCGAGGACTTCGCCGTGGTAGACATCGAGGTCGATGCCCCGGATGGCGTGGAGGATCTTTCCACGCAGATTGAATTTGATGTTGAGATCCCGCACAGAGAGGATCAGTTCATTCTTTTTCATGCCTGTTCCTCCTTACTGCAGATGGTTCTTGGGGTCGGCTGCGTCAGAGAAGGCGTTGCCGATGAGGTAGAACGCGATGGTGACGAAGCTGAGGATGATGGTGGGGTAGAGCAGCTGATAGCGCAGGCCGGCCTGCATCATGACCTTGCGGCCATCGTTGATGAGGTTGCCCAGAGAAGGCACCTCGACAGAGAGGCCGAGGCCGATGTAGGTGATAAAGACCTCGCTGCCGATGGCGGCGGGGATGGTCAGGGCCATGCGGAGCATGATGACCGACACGAGGTAGGGCAGCAGGTTGCGCACCACGATGCGGGAGGTGGGGGTGCCGATGCAGCGGGATGCCACGTTGTAGTCGCGGTCACGGATGATGAGGATCTGGTTGCGGATAAAACGCGCCATGGCGATCCAGCCCGTGATGGACATGCCCAGGATCAGCGTCTGGACGCTGGGGCTGGCGACGTAGGAAATAAGGATCAGGATGATGGTGGAAGGCACATTGTCGCAGATGTTGTACAGCTCGGTGAAGAAGAAGTCCAGCTGACGGACATAGCCCCAGAGCACGCCCACCGAGATGCCCACCACGGCCTCGATGAGGGCCACGAAGAAAGCGATGGTCAGGCTGGTGCGGGCGCCGGCCCAGATGCGGGCCCAGAGGTCCTGACCGATGGCGTTGGAACCCCAGATGAAGCCCTTTTCACCGGGGGCGATGTTGCGGTACTGGATGCCGGTGGCGGGGTCCACGGCGCAGAGGTTGGGGTCTACCTGACCGGGCAGGTAGGGCTGCAAAAATGCAAACGCCACCACGGCGATGAGGGCGACGAGCAGCAGCACGGCCACGCGGTTCTTGAAGAAGGCGCGGAAGGTGCTGCCCCAGTAGCTGTAGTTGGAGTAGGACGTGGCCTCGGCCCGCTCTTCGCTGAACCCGGCGGGGGTGAACAGCTCTTCTTCGGGCAGCTTTGCCCATGCGGCGGGGCCGTCCGCCTGTAACTTATCCAGCTCTGCCTCGAGCTGGTGTGCTTTTTCATCTTTCATACGGAAAAGCATTATCGGCCACCTTCTTTCTTGCCAAAGCTGATGCGGGGGTCAATGAGCACCATGAGCAGGTCGCCCAGAATCAGGCCGATGATGCCCACGCAGGCGTAGAGCAGAACGATGCCCTGCACCATCGTGTTGTCGTGGCGCTGGACACAGGTGACCAGCAGGCCGCCCATGCCCGGGATGCTGTAGAGGCTCTCGATGTAGATAGAGCCGACCACTGTGTTCAGGAAGGCGGAGGGAATATACTGCACCAGCGGCACCATTGCGTTGCGGAAGATGTGGCGCAGGGCGATGTTGTTTTCACTCACGCCCTTGGCACGGGCAAGGCGGACATAGTCCTTGTTGCTCTCGTCCACCATGTATCGGCGCAGCCACATGGCGTAGAACGCCACGTTGCCCAGACTCATGGAGCAGACGGGCAGCACCCAGTATTTCCAGTTGGAGGCGTCGAAGAGCAGGCCCACGTTCAGCGCGGTGGTGCCGTACATCTGGATGTACAGATAATACACTGCCGCAGGCACAGCCTGGATGAGGACGATGATAGCCGTGCCGATCTTATCGGGCCAGCGGCTCTTGAAGCGGCCCATGAACAGGCCCATCGGGATGCCGATGACAAGGCTCAGCAGCATGGCGTACACGCCCATCTGGATGGAAATGGGCAGCTTCTTAGCGAGGATGCTGGTGACGGAGGCGTTGACCTTATAGATGTGGCTCACGCCGAGGTCGCCGTGGAGCATATTGACCCAGAAGCGGCCGATCTGCACCGGCAGCGGGTCCAGCAGGCCCATGGACTGTAAGCCGGCCTGTATCTGGGCCTCGGTCATTTTTTCGTAGTTTGCAAAATAGCCTTCCACCGGCATCAGCCGCAAAAGGCAGAAAACGAGCGTGACGATAATAAACAGGGTCAGTATCGAGCGCCCGATGCGTTTCGCCAGATATTTGAGCATATCTGTGCGCACCCCTCTCTTTTATAAAATGAATGTCGGATAGGAATAGAATACAACAAAAAACCACTTTTGGAAAGTGATTTAGCAAAGTTCGTTACAAAAATTCATGTAAGAGAATCCAGAAACGAAAAGCTCTCCGCTTTCCCGTGGGAAAACGGAGAGCTTTGGAGCAGACAGACTCAAAAAGTCTTAGCGGGCGTCGCGGTTGGCCTCGTACTCGCTCATGGAGATGTAGTGGTCGAGGACGTGGATGCCCTTCAGACGCTTGTTGGAGAAGCCGGTGGAAGCGTACTGGCCCTCCCAGTAGTTCAGACGGGTGGCGATGTAGGCCGGGATGCTCATGCCCATGGGGACGACGAGGGCATTGTTGATGAGGGAAGCCTCGGCGTTGGCGAAGGCATCGTAGCGGGCGTTGATGTCGTCGGTGATCTCGACAGCCTCTTCGATGGCCTTCATGTAGTTCATGACGGCGTCCGCGGTGTCGCCGGTGACGAAGCCGTCCTCGACACCGGTGCGCAGGAAGGCGTAGCGGCTGCCGCGTGCGCCCTCGGCCTGATAGAAGGGGTCGGTCTCGGTCTGGGGGTCAGAGTAGTCAGCGCCCCAGTTGCACTGCAGGAAAGCGAACTTGCCGTTGCGGCGGACGCTGGACAGGAAGCTGTCGGAGGGGCCGGCAGTGATGATGATGTCGATGAAATCGAAACCGTCGTTCAGCACACCCTCGAGCTGCTGCTTGAACACCTGGCACTGCTTGTCCCAGTCGGTGGAAGAGGGATTGTAGGGCATCTGCACCTTGATGGGGAAGGTCACACCAGCAGCGGTCAGCTCCGGGATGGAAGCGTCGCGGTACTCCTTGGCCTTCGCCTCGTCGAAGAACTCGGTGATGTTGGCCAGGTCGCCGCACTTGAGGTAGTCCACGCCGTCAGCGTTGGCACAGAAGCTGGGGGGCGTGATGGTGTTCAGCTTGTAGTTGTCGTAGCCCTCGGGTGCCTTGACGGCCAGCGTGACAGAATTGTTGATGCCGTAGAGGAAGGACTTGCGGAAGTTGGTGTTGTTGATGGCCTTGGCCCAGTTCTCCGGCTCGTACTCAGCGTCCATGCCCTCCACGCTCCAGTTGGAGAACTCGTGGGAGAAGGGCATGAAGTTGAACATATAGAAGTAAGTGTAGTTGGTATTGGGACGGTCCATGGACACCATGTCCTTGGTGGTATCGTCGGACAGCCAGCTGTCGAGGATGTCGGAGCCGATGGTGGCCTCGTCGATCTCGCCGCGCTTGATCATCTCGGGGCCGTTGACGCTGGCCTCGGCGTTGTAGATGCGGCTGATGGTGTCGATGAAGACGTTGTCAGCGTCGTAGTTCTCGGGGTTCTTCTTCATGACCCAGGTCTCCAGAGACTCGTAGGCGGCCAGATAGAAGGCACCGCAGCTATAGGTGGTCTCTGCGCTGGTAGCGAACTGGTCGCCGGTCTCTTCCAGCAGCGGGCCGTAAGCGGGCTCGTAGGGCAGATAGCACAGCAGGCTCAGGAAGCCCGGGAAGTCGTAGGTCAGGGTGTAGGTCAGGGTGTGGTCATCCACAGCGGTGACACCCACGGCGTCGAAGTCCACCGGTGCGTAGGTGGCGGGGTCAGAGTCGGGGGCAGTCACGGTGACGACGCCGCTGCCGTCCACGGTGTAGGTGGTGCCGTCATCGTCCACGACGCCGGTGTTGGCGTTGTTCAGATAGACGTGGTAGCTGTAGTAGTCGTCAGCGCCTGCGATGTAAGCGGTGACGAGGCCCACGTTGGAGGCGGCGTAGTCCGGGGTCAGGACGTACTTCAGAGCGTCCACGAAGTCCTGTGCGGTGACGGGGGCCACGACCTCGCCGTTGCAGTCCACCCAGTTCTCCTCACGCAGATGGAACGTCCAGGTCAGGGTGTCGGCATCCCAGTCCCAGCTGGTGGCCAGGCCTTCGCGCATGACGCCCTTGTTGTCGTACTCGACCAGCGTATCCACGCAGTTTGCGCCCACGACCATCTCAAGGTCAGTGCCGGTGGTCAGGTAGTTCAGAGTAGCGGGCTGGCTGTCGTACAGGATGGTGTAGCTGGAGCCGGAAGAGGCTGCGCCGGAAGCGCTGCCGGAGGAAGAGCCGCCGCAGCCAGTCAGCAGGCCGGCTGCGCAGGCACCGGCGGCTGCCAGGCCGCTGGCCTTCAGGAACTGACGGCGGGAGATGGAAGTGTTCATCATAAATTCCCTCTTTTCTTGTTTTTGCTGTACAAAGGACAGCATCGCGTTGTGCGGTGTCCGCTGTTTCCCGGCAACGGACAAATGGACCATTTTTTATGAAAAAAGAGCAACGGAAATCCATCCGTTACTCCTTTGTAACAGTCCCGGCCACCAAACAGTGTGGTCATGACTGAGTATAGCATTGATTTGCGGCCGCGTCAATCCTTTTCGGGAGCAGATGCTGTTTCTGCAACAGAAACAGCTGTTGCCGCCGCGGCGGCAGGTGCGGCAGAGACGGGAGCTGCTGCCGTTTCGGCTGCGGCGGCACCGGCAGCATTGGCTGCATTTTCAGCGGCCAGCTCTGCGGCAGCGGCCTTTGCGGCCTCCTCCGCTGCCTTGCGGGCCTCGCGCTCGGCGATCCGCTCCTTGGCGCGGGCTGCGGCCTCCTCCTGACGCTGCTTGGTGCGGCGCTTGATGCGGCAGACCGAGCAGATGCCCTCGGAGCTGTTCGGTGCGATGGGCTTGCCGCAGTCGGCGCAGAGGGTCTTGCTGCATTTGTAGACACTCACCGGGCCGAGGGTGGTGAGCTGGCGCAGCTTCATGCCGTCGATGCCGCTGTTGGAGCAGGCCGCGACGCAGACGCCGCACTCACTGCACTTCCAGGGCGTGATGACCACGCGGGTCTGGCCGTCGGGCAGGTCCTCCAGTTTGAGCGCACCGGAGCGGCAGGCTTTCTCGCACTTGCCGCAGCCGAAGCACTTCTGGGTGAAGTTCGGCAGATACCAGCCGTAGCGCAGCGGCGTCTCGGAAGCAGCCTTGAGCTGCTTTGTCCGCTGGTGGAGCATGAGGCGGAAGTCGGCGGCGCTGTCCTCCTCGCTGCGCAGACCGGGCAGCATCTGCAGCAGCTTCTTGGTGCCGGCGCGGGAGCCCTCGGTCATGTGGGAGAACATCTCCCGGCGGCTCAGCTCCTGTACATGGTAGGGCGCTTCGTCCTGCTCATAGGCCAGCGTGACCCGGCTCTCGAAGAGCTGGGGGCCGAGGAACTCCACCAGACGGGTCAGCTCCTTTCGGAGCTGGGCGGCGCAGACATCATTCTCGCACTCACCGCAGGGGGTCAGGTCAAGGACCAGCTTCTTGTTCAGAGCAAGATAGGCCAGCGTTTCCCACGAGAAGGAGGCGACGCAGGCGCGGACGGCAGTGTTCTTGCGGGTGCTTTTCTCGCAGCCCAGCCAGAGGGTGTCGTTATCGGTATCAGCCAGCGAGGTGTCCCGCTGTACCTGCTCGGGCGAAGGGACGATGCAGCCCGAGCGGCAGGCGGACACGCAGAGGCCGCAGTCGGTGCAGGGGTCCCAGTCTTTAACGAGGTTGGGGCGGGTGAAGATGGCATCGCCGTAGGGGCAGATGTCCTTGCAGGCCGTGCAGGGGGTGCGGTGGGGGTGGAGATTCCAGCACTGACGGCGGATGACCTCGGGGTGGGAGGTCTTCATCAGGGCGTCCATTGCATAACGGGTAAACAGACCCATAGCGGTATCACTCCTTTTCGGGGGCATCGGTCACGGTAGTGACCTGAGCGTTGTCCAGCAGGAAGCGCTGCACCTTCTTCGCGGCCAGCGCGGCGGCGATGGTATCTTCGGGCAGGGCCTTCCGGATCTCAGCCTCAGGGGTGTCCTGCAGCTGGGACAGGCGGCGGTACTCGGCGTTGACTTCCTCGGGGTGGACGACGATGTTTTCTGCCTCGGCGATGGCACGGGCTGCCAGCACGAAGCGGATGCGGCTCTCGGCCTGTGCGCGGTAGTCCTTCTCGAGGGCTTCCGGAGTGGTGCGGCTGTTCTTGCAGTGCTGCTCGAGGGTGATGCCGCTGCGGGAGAGGCGCTCTTTCAGCAGCTTCATCTCATTCTGGGCGGTGCGGTCGAGAATTTCGGCGGGCAGGTCTACGGTCATGTTGGCACCGGCCATGTCCAGCAGCTGCTTACCGGCGGCGCGGTCAGCCCC
>OKRU01004099.1_pt1 | contig 10950 bp, 7 predicted proteins | sample 1601131 | NCBI WGS metagenome assembly OKRU01 (sample SAMEA3541558, study PRJEB24748) | human gut metagenome | biome: human gut; feature: human-associated habitat; material: faeces | place: China | collected 2012 | reverse complement strand
ATCCCAGACAGCCAATCTTTTTGTTAACCTTAAATCTAATACTATGAAAAACACACTACAAAGATACGGACTTTCTGCATATCTCCAAATTTCCGGAGCAAAGCGGAGCATCTTATAACATGGTTTAATAGAAGTAGCAGACTCGTTAACATTTAACATAATTCCTCCGGATATTAACGAATACCCGAAGGAGTGATCTAAAAACTATTCATATCTTAACGAACGAGCAGGTTTGCTCATTATTATTTTCATTGTCTGAAAGGCCACCGTCACGAATGAAATGAACAACATCAACAATACGGGCACAATAAAGAACCAGGCTTCTAAATCCGTCCGGAAAGCATAATGACTCAACCAGGCGTTCATACTGAACCAGGCTACCGGAAGAGCAATCACAACCGCTATCAGAATCAGCAGGAAAAATCCTTTGACCAACTGATAGAAAAGATTCCAGCGGGAAGCTCCCAAGACTTTACGTATACCCATCTCTTTCGTACGGGTGGAACAGGAAAACATCACCAATACCCAAAGTCCCAGACAGGATATGAATATCGCTAATCCGGTGAAAGAACCTATCATCACCCCGAATACTTCATCCTGACGATACTGATGGTCGAAGAACTGATCGAGGAAAAAATAATCGAAACTGGAATCAGCAAAGTACCGATTCCATATTTCCTGTACCTGCGATACCAGTTCGCGGGGATTGCCGGAAGTCATTACGATAGAAATATAGCGTTGTGGCAACCAGTCTATCTTATCTTTATGAATCAGCATAATAGGAGTATAATTCTTACTCAACGCCTGCTGATGATAATCTTTGACCACTCCGATAATCTGCATCGGAGCATCGGTACATTCTACTGTTACCAACTCTCCTATCGCCTCATCATTGGAAGCAAAGCCCAGATTGCGTACGGCCGTCTCATTAATCACCAGTTTATCTACATCGTCTCCGTACTCTTCTGAAAAGCCCCGTCCGGCTATCACTTGCAAACCATATGCCTCTATATAATCCGGATCGCAGGCCAGCATCTCATAAAGCCGATTCTGCTTCAAAGCGTCATTGGTACGGCGATTGGAAAGGAAAGTAGCCACCTCCTCGCCCGGCACAGCACCGGAAGCTGCGACACTATGCACCAGTGGCAACCGCATTATCGCTTTCTTCATCGCTTCCAGCTTCACATTCAGCCCGTCTGTACGTCCGGGAAATTTAATGACTAATGTCTGGTCGGTTTTCACCCCTAATGATTGGCTGCGCATAAAATTCAGCTGTGCAAACACGATCAATGTTCCACAAAGCAGTATCATAGAGGCCGTATATTGAATGATAACCAACACCTGACGAGTCCGTTCTCCGGACTTGCTATGCAAAAACTTTCCTTTCAACAGGGTAATCGGTTTACGGTTCAGCAAAGCCAATGCCGGATAATATCCGGAAAGGAATATCCCTGCGATAAAAACAAGAACCAGCAGCATCCACCAATAATCCATCAGCCAAACGGAGAAAGTGACCGTACGTCCCACCAGTTGATTAAAGTACGGAAGAATCAGCTCTATCAGTCCTACCGCCAATATAAAAGCAATCAGATTCATAACCAGCGCTTCGAACAGGAACTGATGAATCAACTGCTTGCGGAAAGCACCCACTACCCGACGCACTCCGACTTCCCTGGCACGCTCCATCGAACGGGCTACTGTCAGATTGATATAGTTTATCCAGGCAATAGCCAGAATGGCAATGGCTGCAAAGACAAGTGCAATCATGGCAGAACGATTTCCTTTTGTCTCCATTTCATAACCCAATTGCGGAGTGAGATGTATATCTGCCAGAGGAACCAAATCGACTCCCCATGTTTTGTTTTTCAACGCTTCCTCCGTCTTGTACTTTTCCGCCATGACGGGAAACTCTCTTTCTATTTCCGCTTCCCTCTCCGGCGAATCGAGCAGAACATACGTATATGCTTCATGCTTATACCAGTATTCATGTATAAACTTGGGCAGAGATGTATACGAAATCAGGAAGTTATAATGTATATGGGAATTGGAAGGCATTTCCTCCATGACTCCGGTCACTTCACACGATATCTTATAATAGGGACCGGTAAAGATAAGAATCTTTCCGATAGGGTCTTCCTCTTTGAAATATTTGCGGGCAATGCGCTCGGTGATTACGACTTGTCCCGGCATCGAAAGGCTGGTCTTTTTATCACCTTTCAAAAGCTCGAAATCGAAAAGACGGAAAAAGCCCGGATCGGCATAAGCTATCTGGTTTTCCCGCAGTGTCAACTCACCATACTTCACAATCTGTTCAGGTTGGAGCAGAGAGCCGATTCGGGTATAATCTTCAATTCCCGCAAGATTCTCTTTCATTGCCGAGCCGTATCCGAAAGAGCTGCTTGCCCAGTTATCGGTCAGCACCTCCCCTTCGCGGAATGTACTTTGCACACGGTAAATATGGGGATATTTCGTGTGCATCTTGTCAAAACTGAACTCAAAAGTTACATACGTCAGAATCAGTAACGCCGATGCCATGCCGATCGCCAGTCCAAACACATTAATGAAGCTGAACTTCTTCCGCTTCATCAGATTCCGATAGGCACTATTCCAATAATTTCCTATCATACAGCTTCGTTTTTAGAGGACGTACTTTTTTCTAACGGACGGTTGATGTTTTCGGATACAATCTGTCCGTCCAACAACCGGATAATCCGATGCGCATACGTCGCATCCCTTTGAGAGTGGGTGACAATGATAATCGTAGTCCCCTGGCGGTTCAGTTCGCTCAACAGCTCCATCACTTCCACGCCATTCCCCGAATCCAGATTTCCGGTCGGTTCGTCAGCCAGCAACAACTTACAGTCCGTCACTACCGCACGGGCAATGGCCACACGTTGCTGTTGTCCGCCCGACAACTGTTGAGGATAATGGTTGGCACGATGTAGCAGATTTACTTTCTCCAGCACTTTGTTCACTTTCTCTTTGCGTTGGGCAGTCTTAATCCCCATATAGACAAGCGGGAGTTCCACATTTTCGTATACCGTCAGTTCGTCAATCAGGTTGAAACTCTGGAAGATAAAGCCCAGATTATTCTTCCGAAGGGCAGTCAGCTGGTTCTCGTTCATTTTATCCACCTGTTTCCCTTCAAAGAAATAAGAGCCGGAAGTGGGAGAATCCAACGTGCCCAGAATATTCAGCAACGTTGACTTGCCGCATCCGGAAGGTCCCATTATAGCAACAAATTCTCCTTGTTCTACGTGTAAGGTGACTTCGTTCAATGCTTTCGTCTGCACCTCTTCCGTAGTGAAAAGCATAGACAGTTTTTCTGTTTTAATCATGGTGATTCTTTTTATTTATTTTAGTATTAGTTTCTCATTGTCTCCGAACAACTCATAACCGGATATGATTACTTTCTCACCCGAAGACAAACCTTCCGTCACCTCATAATACTGTGGATTCTGGCGCCCGATCTTCACAGGACGCCGCGTGGCAAATTTACCACTTTCATCGACAATATACATCCACCGCCCTCCGGTAATTTGAAAGAATCCGCCACGGGGAACAAGGATCGCTTGTGCCGGGTCTCCTAACTGAAGGTTGATATGATAAGTTTGTCCGGCACGTATATTCTCCGGCCGCTCCGAAATGAAAGCCAGGTCAGTACGGAACTGCCCTTCTTTCACTTCCGGATAAGGTTTGGTTACTTCCAGTTTATAGGTTCCTCCGTCACGGGTAAAGTCGGCAGGAAGTCCGGGAAGTACACGCTCCACATAATGCTCGTCTATCTGTGCCTGTACTTTGAGGTCCGGAGTAATAATCTGGCCGATATGTTCTCCTGCGGAAATGGACTGTCCGACCTGCGCATTCAAGTTTCCTACCTGTCCGTCAATCGGAGCTTTAATCTTCAGGTTTTCCAAGCGCTCACGGACCAACGTAAGACTGCGTTTCATGTTGCGTATGTTCTCGTCCAGACTGCTGATCTGGCTTTCACGGAAAATATTATCCTGACGGATACGTTCGTCAATGACCGCCAGTTGTTCTTTGGCAGCTTCATACTCCTCCTCTGCCTGACGGAAGTCCTCGCGGGCAATCAGTTGCTCCTCCACCAAACGTCTGTATTGTTCATAACGGCGTTTTTTCAATGTCAGTTCTTTATTCAAGCCTATGCGTTCCTGTTTCAGTTGCAGACGCTCCTGCTCCATACTGATGCGGGTATTGCGCAATTCATTTTCCTGATAGGCAAGGTCTGCCTCACTCTGCATGATTCCGATATTCAGCAACGGGTTGCTGAGACGCAGAATCACATCGCCCGCTTTCACCATAGCTCCTTCTTCTTTCAGACGTTCTTCCACACGACCGCCTTCTATGGCATCCATATAGATAATCCGGCTGGGCATCACTTGCCCGATCACACGGATATAATCATTGAACTCCGCTTGCTTGACGGTAGCAATCGTGAGACGGTCTTTCTCAACTGTCATGGAGGAAGCCGTATCTCTAAAAATAAAATATAAAATGACAGCGATTCCCAGCGCCACACCACCGATCGTATAAAGGTGTTTGCGATTTATGCCGGGTTTGCGTTCAACAGGTGTATCCATAAAGGTATATTCAAAATAGGGTTGTTATTAAATGATTGATCCGATGGCACAGACTCCGTTTTACAGGAAAGTCCCCTCCCGATAGTATTTCTCCAGTTTCCTCATCATTTCCACTTGCAGGCGTACACGAACCAGTTCTGCCTTGGCGGAGATAAAACGGTTACGGGCTTCCATCAGCTGAAAGACGGAAATGAGCCCTTCCTCCCATTTACGTTCAGACTCTTTCAGTACGAGAGCTTCTGCTTCAAGCTGTTGCAATACCTGTTGATGTTCACTAAATCCGGCATGCAGGGAAAGAAGTGTTTGCTCTATATCGGTATATAGCTGCTGCTTTTCCAGTTCTTCTTCATTCTTCAAGCGATACAGGTTTAGTTTCTGCTTCCGTTGATGAGTCAGACGTTCCAATCCGCTCAGCAAAGGAAACGAAATACCGATGCCGACATATTTTCCTATATTGTCCCGCAACTGTCTGGCAGAAAAAACTGTATTGTAAAAATTGGAACCAACCGTAAAGCGGGCATAGACAGAAGGAGAAAAAGTTCCGCCAGCCATCGCATACTCTTTACGGGCAGCCTTTCGTTTCAAATCAATCATACGCATGACGGGAAGTATTTCCAGTGATTGGGCATAAAGTGTTTCCGTAGACGGAACAGAAAGCAAGGGCAACTGATTCGCTTCCACAATAGTATCCTGAATAACGAGTGTATCACCGGGTTGGAAATTCATTAGCTGTTCCAGGTGCAATAAGGCCAACCGGCAAGTATTCTCACGAGATTTATAACGATAGATATCCCCTTCTCTGCGGGCCTTGACTTCCTGCAAATCGGAAGCGGATTTCAATCCCAACTCAACAAAGGCTTCGGTTTGTTTCAGATACCGCTCACTCAACCGGCTTTGTTCTAAAGCAAGATTCAGCAGTTTTCTCTCCAGAATCAGTTTATAATAAGCATTCGTCACTTGATATGCCAGTTCATTCTGCCTATTTTTCAATGCCCATTCGCTACGTTCCTTATTCATCTTCCGGAAGCGTACCTGATAAATGCGTGAAAAGCCTTCAAAAAGAGAAAGAGTCATATCAAGCCCCACAGTCCCTTCTTCAAAAGTTTCGTTGGTATATCCGTTCGTATCCGGATCGATAGAACGCCCAAAGCGTTTCCCTGTTTCTGCATTAACCGCTGCACGGGGAAGAAAAGCACCGACAGCAGCCATATAATCTGCCCGTGCCTCCTTTATATCTATCACACTGTTCCGCACAGAAGGATTCTGCTTCCATGCCAGACGAATGCACTCATCCAAAGTCATGCCGGACTGGGCCTGCACAAAATGCGGTAATAAGAATAAGGACAAAAAGAAAAAGTTTTTCATTCTTTATAATATATGCGATTGTGTGTTATGATGATTAGAAAGCAAATAGGATGCCACATTTTTAAGTAATTGATTATTAGCCAAATGACCAATACGATTGCATTGCATCCGTCCAATTATTACACACCGCAACGTCCAACTTTTGGACGTTATCCATTATTTCATATTCTTCGGGAGCAATTTTCGGGAATTTAAGTAAGCCTTGCAGTAAATATGCCCGAAAACGTCTAATTATTGGACACTCGCTTGCAGAGGAAAGCAAAAACGAATATCTTTACCCCCAAACTTAAAGCATGGTTCAACCTGATAGATACCCCCAATCTTAGATATGGAAAACGGAACTATTTTAATAGTAGATGATAATAAAAGCGTGTTAGCTTCACTGGAGTTACTGCTCGAAAATGAGTTCGGTACAGTTCGCACCGCCGCCAATCCCAATCAAATCACCACGTTACTGACTACCACCTCTATCGACGTCGTTATCCTTGACATGAATTTCTCTGCCGGCATAAACAATGGCAATGAAGGGCTGTACTGGTTAAAACAAATCCACGAAATCCGCCCATCTTTACCGGTGGTTATGCTGACTGCTTACGGAGACGTTGAATTGGCGGTAAAAGCACTAAAAAACGGGGCTACTGATTTTTTACTCAAACCTTGGGATAATCAGATTCTGATTCGGAAGATAAAGGAGGCTTATAAAAGTAACAACAGCAAAGCCAAAAGCGCTTCAAAGGCAACCGGCAAACAGGGGGATACCGAGAAACCGAGCAAACCGGAAATGTTAATCGGCCACTCTCCCGCAATGCTCCAGTTGATTAAAGTGGTCACGAAAGTAGCCAAAACCGACGCCAACATCCTGATCACCGGAGAGAACGGAACAGGAAAAGAGATGTTAGCCAAAGAGATACATCGTTTATCTCCCCGAAATTCCCGTCAAATGCTTGGCATTGATATGGGCGCTATCAGTGAATCACTCTTCGAAAGTGAACTGTTCGGACACGAACGCGGAGCGTTTACCGACGCATACGAAAGTCGTCCGGGAAAATTCGAAGCGGCCAACGGCAGTTCCCTCTTTATGGACGAAATCGGAAACCTTTCCATTGCACTGCAAGCCAAACTATTGACTGTACTACAGAACCGGAATGTCACCCGAATCGGAAGTAACAAAGTGATTCCCGTTGATATCCGGCTGATCTCTGCTACCAATAAAGATATTCCGGAAATGGTAAAGCAAGGACTGTTTCGGGAAGATTTGTTCTACCGTATCAACACCATTCATCTGGAAATCCCTCCTTTAAGGGAACGGGGAGACGATATCCTATTATTCATAGATACTTTCCTCCGTCGTTTTACTTCCAAATATCAACGGCCGGACATACGGATGCACGAGCAAACGATTGAGAAACTACGCTCCTATCACTGGCCGGGCAATATCCGCGAACTGCAACACGCCATCGAAAAAGCGGTGATCTTATGCGAAGGCAACGTGATACGCCCCAAAGATATTCTGGTAAAGCAAAGCTGGAAACCTCAGACGGCAAGCGTCGTCCCCAATCTGGAGGAAGTAGAACGGCAAGCCATCGAAACAGCAATCCTCCAAAACAATGGAAATCTGACAGCCGCCGCCGAACAATTAGGCATCAGCCGACAAACTCTCTATAATAAACTGAAACGATTCAAACCCTGAACAAGATGATATTCAGTCGACATATCTATTGGACCATATTGCTTCGTATCCTGCTCATCCTCGCAACTTCGGGAACAGGGCTGTGGCTCATCATCTCCCAACGTGGCATCATCATCGGTATGTTACTAATCATCTGCTCCTTGTTTCAAATCGGCGGAATAGTCACTTATCTCAATAACATCAACCGGAAACTCCGGCTTTTCTTTGATGCCATCGAGGACAGAGATAATACATTCAGCTACCCCGAGCAAGGAATAAACGAAGAGCAACAACAGCTGAACCGTTCACTGAACCGGATCAACGCCCTATTGGCACAAACCAAAATGGACTACCAGAAACAGGAACATTTCTACCGGTCTCTGCTGGAGAAAGTACCCAACGGAATCATAGCCTGGAACAACTCCAAGAAAATAATCTTCGTCAACAACACAGCGTTGACCTTACTAAACATCGAATCACTGACTCTATATTCCCAACTGGAAAATATCCTGCAGAATGAGAAGAACAGAAAAAGACTCAGCCTCTCCCAAAGTCAGATGAAACTACAAGACGAAACAATCACCTTGCTTTCCATACAAGACATTGACGACCGGCTCAACGAAAACGAAAGTGAATCATGGAGCAAACTCAGTCATGTCCTGACTCATGAGATCATGAACACGATCGCTCCCATTATCTCACTGTCTCAGACACTGGCTTCCTATCCGGAAATCAGCGAGAAAGGAATCCGCGGGCTTCACATTATTCAGGCGCAAAGCGAACGGCTGATGGAATTTACCGAATCTTTCCGGCATCTGTCCTATCTTCCGCAGCCCGAAAAGCGTCTCTTTTCCCTATCCGACTTATTACACAATCTGGAGGAACTGCTTCAAACCAATTTTCAAGAAAACAATATCTCCTTTACACTCCGGTGCTCCCCCGAACCGATGATGACCGAAGGAGACGAAAAGCAACTGTCACAAGTGTTTCTCAATCTGTTGAAAAACGCCATGCAGGCATTGGAGGGGCATCCGCATGGAGAGCTTTCCCTGCAAGCAGAACAAGACGAATATATAGTCATAGACATCACCGACAATGGTCCCGGTATTCCTCCCGAAATTATGGACAAAGTATTCATCCCCTTTTTTACGACTAAATCAGAAGGTACAGGCATCGGACTGAGCCTGTGCAAAGAAATTATCCGCCGCCACGAAGGGCATTTGGCTATCAAAGAAAGCAGAGCCGGAAAAACGGTTTTTCATATTGAGCTCCCTTAAAAACAACATACGTAAACCTCATACCGGACATTCAAACTTTTTCCACTGTTCTTTTGTTTATAAAGCAGAATATCTAAATACATAATATGAGCATCAAAGAACAATACTGGAAATATTCCCTCATCGTCATCATACTATTTATGGGAATCATCATCTTCCGTCAGATCACTCCTTTTTTGGGAGGATTGCTGGGAGCACTCACTATTTATATTTTGGTACGCACACAAATGACGCACCTGACAGAAAAGTGGAAACTGAAACGCAGTGTTGCCGCATTGCTGATTACGGCAGAGACGGTTATGGTATTTTTGGTTCCGCTTGGACTGACAATCTGGCTACTGGTAAACCAACTTCAGGACATCAATCTGGACCCGCAAACATTCATTGCCCCGATGCAGCAGGTGGCAGAGTTTATCAAAGAAAAAACGGGTTATGATGTGCTGGGAAAAGATACCTTGTCATTCATTGTCTCCATCCTACCCCGCATCGGACAAATAATAATGGAAAGCATCAGCAGCCTTGCCATCAATCTGTTTGTCATGGTATTCGTACTATACTTTATGCTGATAGGAGGAAAAAAGATGGAAGCTTATGTGAATGACATTCTCCCGTTCAATGAAGCGAATACACAGGAAGTAATTCACGAAATCAATATGATTGTACGTTCCAATGCCATCGGCATACCTCTGTTAGCCATTATTCAAGGAGGGGTCGCCATGATAGGGTATCTTATCTTCGGAGCACCCAATGTCCTGGTATTGGGATTCCTGACCTGCTTCGCCACCATCATTCCAATGGTAGGAACTGCCTTGATATGGTTTCCCGTAGCTGCCTATCTTGCCGTAACCGGAGACTGGTTCAACGCTATCGGACTCGCCGCATACGGTGGAATAGTCATATCTCAGTCGGATAACCTGATCCGATTCATCCTGCAGAAGAAAATGGCGGATACCCATCCGCTGATTACGATATTCGGAGTCGTTATCGGTTTGCCGTTGTTCGGATTTATGGGAGTCATCTTCGGTCCGTTGCTGCTTTCATTATTCTTTCTATTCGTCGACATGTTCAAGAAAGAATATCTGGATTTACGAAATAACCTTCCTGCGAGATGACGGAGCTACCAAAAAAATACGTACTTTTGCAGTCGTAAAAACGACACTTATATCCAATGGAAGCATTTACATTCAATACTGTCGAACTGATTCTTTTATCGGCGGCAGGTATTCTTTTTATCATTCAGCTCATTTATTATTTCGGCTTGTACAATCGGATACATGCCCACAATAAGGCTGTACGCAAAGAAGCAGTGCACTTCACACAAGAGATGCCTCCGCTTTCCGTGATTCTTTGTGCACGCAACGAAGCTGATAACCTACGTAAAATCTTACCTGCCATTCTCGAACAAGACTATCCGCAGTTCGAAGTGATTGTTATCAACGATGCTTCTACGGATGAGACAGAGGATGTACTGGGATTTATGGAAGAGAAATATCCTCACCTCTACCACAGCTTCACTCCCGACAGCGCACGCTACATCAGTCATAAGAAACTTGCCCTGACATTGGGCATCAAGGCCAGCAAACACGACTGGCTGGTATTTACAGAAACAAACTGTATGCCGGCAAGTAACCAATGGTTAAAGTTAATGGCACGCAACTTTACTCCGCAGACTCAAATCGTATTGGGATATAGCGGCTATGACCGTACAAAAGGATGGTTGCACAAACGTACCGCATTTGATACCCTCTTCCAATCCTTGCGTTATCTGGGATTCGCTTTAGCCGGAAAACCATATATGGGTATCGGACGTAACTTAGCTTACCGGAAAGAGTTGTTTTTCCAACAGAAAGGATTCTCCAAATACCTGAACCTGCAACGTGGAGAGGATGACCTATTCATCAACCAGTTGGCAACTCCTTCAAATACCCGCGTCGAAACAGACATCAACGCCACCACACGGATAAATCCTGTGTACCGATACAATCCTAAGAAGAACTCGCTTGCTGTAAAAGCGAACAAATTCACGCGGTACTTACCG
>OKRU01004089.1_pt1 | contig 10977 bp, 8 predicted proteins | sample 1601131 | NCBI WGS metagenome assembly OKRU01 (sample SAMEA3541558, study PRJEB24748) | human gut metagenome | biome: human gut; feature: human-associated habitat; material: faeces | place: China | collected 2012 | reverse complement strand
ATATGCTGCCGCTGTTTCGTTTCTATGTCTATTTTCCAAATTCCATTTGACTTATTATCTGTAACAACATGAGGTCCTGCAATATCTGATTTTGTGCTATCACACACCTCCCCCTGAACATACAAATAATGATTCATTACTTGAACACCTGTTACGTAAAAAAACAAATCTTGTCCATCTAACGGTATAGAAAAGATTTCCCCCCACTCTTTCGTTCTCATATTGTAAGAATATATCTTGCTCCTATCATTTTCTCCAAAAATAATGTTATCTTGTATCACAAACATCATTTCTTTATTTATAATATTCTGTGACAAAGAAACAATAATTTTACAATTCTTCGTTGCTATATCATAACGATATACTTTCAGTTCATTTTCTTTTTTTCTACAGAAAAGCGCAAAACTTTTATTAAAAATACAATTTTCTATATCGCCGACAAGCTTTTTACTGTTATCTTTTCCTATATTTTTGCAAAACAAACTCAAACAATTGTAACGTTCAATTGCATTATTATTCACTTTAGTATAATAAATTTTATCTCCTATAATCATGAAATCTTCCACCGAGTTTTCTAATATTTTTTCTTCTTCACCATTCTCATAATTATATTGATATAATCCATCTTCCTTTTGTAAATACAAATTACCATTTATAATCTGATAATTAAGATATTGATTTTTTTCCTGCGATGTATCTAATGAACTATTTTCCGTCTTTTTTAATAATGAATCCAAATCCACATTATAGCAAATTCTTCCCAGCCCCCACACCATAAACACTAATATAAATATTACCCCTGCTATAATATATACTCTTTTCATTATATATTGCCTCCCTTTCTCAATATTTCTATTTTCTTAGCGCTGTTATCTTAGGATAAGATAATATAAACTGATTAACAAGCTTAAATGCATCATTAGGATATAGTTTTTTTCTTGCTTTATTCAAACATTTTCTGATTCGTCTACGGACATGCCATTTGGACGATTCCTGCATTCCTGAACCATTGAAGCCCATTCACGAATGCGACAGCTGCGTGCTACTTGTGATGTTTGAGATTTCATAAACTTAACCCTCCTGACTGTCCAAAAAGTTTAGGCTAAACTTTTTGGACTGGTATAAAATGTTAAGTCTATTTTCTCAAAAAATCATAAAGTATTCTAAATACTGACTATGCGGCGTTTACGTTGTTGAGACTATTGTTGCACAAAAATGGAGGGATGACAATGTACGGACTATGGAGCGTTTACATCCTGACCACCGTAGCTTGTACATACACTAGATAACACGTCTGCTGAATATGCCACTTGATAATTTACAACAACACATATAATAACCGCTAAAATAATTAAGCCATGACATTTTTTCTCATAACATCCTCACCTCACTTAAACTAATACACCAAAGCATGTCATATGTGCAGGCTGCCGCTTTATTGTGGTACTGTGTATGGTTTCTCACTGCAAACGACTTACTCAAGATTAGATGTTTCATAATACACCCTCTCCTTATTAATCCACATCTGTTAATATAACGCTTTGGCAATCCAAAGAATCCGTAACAAATTCGATATTAGGATACCTTGTTTCCCAGTCTTTAAATTGTTCTATAAGTTCCCAATAAACAATATCATTAACTTCTATTTCTACTTGTTCCAATTCAGGTAAGCAATTCCAATCATATATTTCGAATTCGATAAGCGGGCTTGTAATTATTAATTTAAGTCTTTTTAATTTTCTAAAATGTACAAAATCATTATTGCAAATATAATTTAAATATTTTGAATCGTATTCCAATTCCCTAACTTGCATATCCTTGGCAATTTTTCCTAAGTATTCCAATATTACCTCATCCCTTTCATTGATTATTTGCAATGATATTTTATTAATATTTGGCATTGTACGAATACAGTCTATCATATCTAAATTATTTATATCCTCAATTCTAATTTCAGAGACATTCCAAAAATATGTACCTACTTTTGGACTCATTTCTTCTATAAATTCATCTTCGCAACCATACTTATTTTGAATTGTTAGACTAGTTACTTCTTCTATTGAAGATATTCCCTTTTGAATCCCAAACAAATAAAGGACATCCCAACATACTACTAAATTCTTTTTAGTTATTGCCATATTATATACATTTTTATAAATCCGATATCCAATATCATATTCTTTAATTATTTTCTCCGAATATTGTAGTAGTAAATGAGCCACATAATTTGTGATATCTGCACTCCCTTCATATAATAGATACGACTCTAATATTCTAATAGCCTCAATCTCTGAATTTCCCTGAAGTATGAGATCTAATAACAATAAACAATTAAACCTCTCTTCCTCACTATACTCCTTTTTATTGACTAAAAATGGAATTATATAGGTTCCAGCAGAAACTAATCTGTCCACATCGCTTCTTGAAGGAGGAATAAGTTTTTTTATTTCTTCATCAATTACATTACTAATTTCCACCTTAATCTCTGACGCATTTTGGGCACACAAAGAAGCCATAAACAACAATTCCTCATTACCACTTTTAGCATGCGTTTCTAATAATGATTTTAATGTCTTTGTTGCAATATTCTGATTCATCTGATTAAAACACATTATTATTGTTTCTTTCCAAAAAGGATTTATTAAATTTTCATTTATAATGTTCCATGCCATATTACGAATAATAGCTTTTGCTCCCAAATATTCCATAAATGTTTTATGAATATAATCAATTCTCTCTTTTGCCGGTTCTCTTATAATCCCTGTGCGTTGGACTAAATAATTCAGTAACATTGCTGGGTTTTCTTTTATAGAGCTTGAGCAAATTATAGTATTATTTGCAATATATTGGCGAATATATGAAACAATGTCTGACTTTTCCATTTCTACTCTTTCATGTTTTAGCATATATAATGATATTTCTGCTAACAAAATTGTTTTTTTCGTATAATCTAATTTTTTTAAATCTTCATTATTTGATTCAATTCGCCGCTCTTTATCCCTATCTTCTATAAGCATCTGACAACACTTTTCATATAACTCGTTTCTATTTGTTGGAATTGTCTCATTGCTCACATAATTTAGCGCACAAATCATAGCACATAACAATGGAGTCCCTGCAATAGTTTTTAATGAAGAAGATTTTTTTATGTTCTCAATCAGATTTTTTGCTATATCATCTCCATCCTTATTTTCTCCTATTATAGTTCTATGCCAATAATAAACAAATTTCTCAATATTTCTATTATTCATTCTCAATATCTTGTAATTTCCGTGATTAATGTTCAATGGATCCTCTACATATGGTCGCGTCGTAAGCACTATTTTACTTTTTATTTGTTTTTCATTTTTTCGTGTTTGGATTTCTTCTATTAAATCTTCAACATAACTATATATATACTCCCTATCATATCGAGATATTTCATCCAATCCATCAAGCAATAACAATATCTTATCGTATTTTATTAAGTACTTAATCCACCCACCCGGACATGTTAATTTCCAGTCCTTTTGAATGTATTCTTCTAAATCAAATGGAAATGAGCAATTACGAAGTTTGACAAATACCGGAATTAATCCTTGTAAACAATTGCTTTCATCGGATATTCCCTGTGTTGTTAACCACTGTACAAAAGTGGTTTTTCCACTCCCCGCTTCTCCTGAAATCCAAAAAATCGTATGCTTTTGAAGAATATTTGATAATTCTGTATAAGATTCTTCATAATCTTTTTCTAAACATGATAGTTCAATATACGAAGTTGAAATATCATATCTTTTTGTTTCTCTCGTTAATCCAGAACCAAATATCTCTATTTTTTTATTCTTTTTAAAAATATCACGCATATAATCTGTTTCAAACTCTCTATAATCATTTGATGCACCACTGGCAGAGTCCAGTATTTTTATGATTTTATCTAGCTGCCCTAAAATATTTTCAAATGCTTCACTATTATTCTGATACAAAACCTTAATTGCATCCGCTGAATATGTAGGAAGTTCAATTACAAAATTTGTAATTGCATCAGAAGAAAATCTCACTAAATTATTATATACTCCCTGTTCTTTTTCACTCCAAATATTACGCTCAGCATTAGAATTTTCTGCTATCAATCCACATAAATTTTCATCGTTTAGTACTTTTTCGGACAAACTAAAACTAGATAAATTTAACGCCATTATATCTTCTAGTAATTGCTGGATTATTTGTACTCCACGTTCTTTACCCACTCCCTCTACTATTTTTGATGAATATAATTGTTCTGCAAAATGACTTATATAGTTATCTATATTGCTCTGCAAATGACGTTCCTCAAAAACATCACACCCTATTTTTTTTACCAATTTCGTTATATCCAAAACACTATTTGTAATATATGTTTCCTTGTCTTTCATCCAAATTCGGATTGCCACATCTATACAAGTTGAAGCAACCAATATTAAAGCGTGTTCCATTTTTTCACCTCTCACTTATATTTTATATAATTACATAAAATAAATTTTTATCTACTCAACAAAGCGTTTCCATTTATCTTTTTACCAATATTTCTTTGCTTAATACAGTGTACAAATGCCCTTTCCATCCATCGTCATTTGATAAATTGGACAATCACTGTCATATATGCTCTCTGCCTCATCATCTTCATCACATTTCAAATATGCCATATTAGGCTTGTATTTTCGTACACATATATTTCCTTTTATACAGGCCACTCCAACACATTTTTTTGCAATTACCGTTTCACTTTGATTACTCATATCATATCTGCACAAATTAAACTTTTTATCTATGTAAAACAAATATTTATCGCTAAAATCATATAAAGTTCTTGTTTGAATATATGCACTTTTTAACATACGTTTTTTTACACAAAGCAATGAACTATACTGCACTTTAGTTTTATAAGAGATACCAAGTTTCTTTTTCGTGCCTTTCGATACGCTATTAAAATCAACCAGTTTCCCATCTGTCAAACGAAATCCGTAGAAGAAATTTCGTCTTACAAAACAAAATTTTCCACCACTAAGAAAACATTTATTAAAAAATGATGATTGTTCCTCCAACGTGACTAAAAATCCAATTCTCGTTTTCCATTCAAAGCAAACTTCCGGTCTTTGGCTTTTTTCAGAAATCCTGCATATAGTTGCAGAATATACGTTAAATAAGTCCTCCCAATTATCGTCGCGCTGTTTCACAAAATAAAATGCATTCTTATATCTTACAAAGGCAATTAGTCTTTCTTGATTTCCCAATGAAAATGTCAAAATCTTCTTCCTGTTTTTATACACACAATACTTATTTTTTGTTTTGTCCATACGGAGGTAATAATAGTTCCCATTTACTACCTGTGAATACTGCGAAGCATCACAAACACTTTGGAAATAATTATTCGCATTCACATCCGGACAGTCCGCCATATTTTCATTGATTTTTCCCACCTGCACTGCTTTTCCCCCACGCTCTGACATCTGAACAACTCTACATTTGTCCGGCACATCCCAATTTTGTATTTCACCATAATCAGTCTCATAATCAGGTTCCAGTTCTTCGTCATATTTCTTAATAAACAAACAATCTTTTGATGTCTGTACATCGGACGCCTTTTTCTTATATACAATTGTATCCGCTAAACTCACCTTGTTTATTTTATGCACCTGACGTTCTTTGTCCAAATAATATATATTTTTATTTGTGCATGAAAACAATACATCTTCGCCATCTTTGACAGCGTTGTTAAAGATTTGTTTTTTTGTTCCGTCCAGTCTATTTACCATGCAATTTGACACATACAAATTTTCATTATCAAATTTAATACTGACAGAACAATTTTTAACTGCATTTTTGCTAACATATGAATAAAATTTCTTTTCCATATTATTCTGCATATCAAAATAGTACAAATTTATCTTATTTTCATCGTGGATACCATAAAATATCTTATTATCATATACCGTATAATCCGAATCCCCTTGCGGTAGATGTGGCGCATTTATAACGGCTTTGTTTTTCTTTCCTGTCATGTTCCAAATATGTATTTTCTCTTGGTAATAAAGAATAACTTTATCCTTATAAACACACACATCATAAGCATCCGGTATCTGGGAGTCCGACCTGCTTTCACTAGCATTAAAGATTTCTACAAATGCATTGTTCTTAAAATCTATTTTTCCAATACTCCATTTATAAACGGCCTCTTCAAATTTGGTGTCTTTATCCGTATATTCACTGGCACATATTCGCAGTGCATAAAACTCTTTTTTGTATCTTACAAGTCCTGCTATATAACCATCAGACAAAGAAAAACCGCCAATTGTATTTCCATTGCAAAGAACTATATAATTTCTATCACCATCGGACTGCATCGTATAACATTTTCCTTCGCTAACCTGCCAATACTTTGCCGTTCTATCTGCACAAATCATCTTTAAACCCTCTGATTGTGCATTGATATCCGGAATTTGTGTTGGATACTCAAACAACTGCATTTCTGCACATTCATTTTTCTTTGTTTCCTTTTCTTCTATTTTATTTTGCTCTTTTCTATTAAAGCAGTTAAAAGCCACTACAAAAACAATTGCAAGTACCACTCCTGCCAAACCAATTTTTTTAATCTTACTCATCCCACTTTCTCAACTCTTTCATACTCTTAATTGCATAAATTTCATTATCCATTCCATCTCTATCACATAACCGGACAGCTCCTGTTTTGCTATCATATTTTAGCAACCCATTTTCGTCCTGCCAAAACCACTTGCCTTGAACACAACCTAACAATATCATAAATACATTTTTCTCATTCCACGACAAATATAAATGTTTTGCATTATCCAACTCCGGCTCATAAAGCACTAAATTTTTATTTACTTGATATGATAACAATACCTCTCTATTGTAACCGCCCTTCACTTTTGTTTTTACCGAAAAATAAATCTTTTCTTTACTATAATACAATTCCTCTATGCTAAATTTTTTTATATCATCCATAGAAACACACAGGCAATTAACAAGCACCGGTAAAACTTCTTTTTTGGTTATTATCGCACTCTTTTCACCCGTTTTAATACTATATTTCTCTATTATTTGAGAGCAATTTTCTTTGCAATAATAAACTTCATCCTTTAATGGGTCAAATGCCACATTACTTGTCTGTTTTTCGTTAATCAAACTAACTTTGTTTTGTCTAATATCATAATAAAACAAAGCCTCTTCTCCCCATACAATTCCTTTCGACGAACTTCCAAACACTTGCCACTCCAGTATTTTTAGACTTGTTATTTCTTTTGGAACGATGCACTTTTTTGTTTTATTATTTTTCAGATCAACTAAAAAAATCTCATCTTCTTGTTGTATAATATAACTCCCCACTAAAGAATTATTATAGTTTACACATGATGCAGAGCGTAAATAAACAAGATACTTATCTACGACTATTGCTTCAGTTACTCCATCCAAATGATCTACAACTTTTTGCTCTTTGCCTGCTAATACACTTCTCCCACCTCTCCCCTTCTTTAAAGGAATGCGGCATACTGCTTCAATTTCTATCCCATATTGGGTATTTTTTTTAATCTCCTTCTTAAAATACAACCAATCATCCGTTACTCGAATCAAGCACCCTTCCCCCATTGTTGCCTTTAGCTTTCTCTTATTTTCTCCGTTTATGTCATATGAAAATAAATTATTTTTCTCCACACAAAATATATCCGTAGAATTTGCATAGGGATAATCCCCCTCCCACGTTATCTTTTTCTTTACCTCTTGTTTATCCGTATTTTGCTTCACACCGCAGCTTGTACAACTAAACAATATTAACATAATCATTATTATAACTAACTTTTTATTGTACCGGATTGCCATCCCTTTTGTTCCTCCCTCTCTTTTTGTTCTGTCAATTCTTTTCCTTTTATATAATACAACGATTCACCCTTCAAAAATGTTGCAATATCTTCCTCTATTAGCATCAAAGCATGTTTAACTCTCCTTATTTATTCCTTAAAGAATCTTAGTTTTGTTCTTTCTTTTACATCAGGATCCTCGATATCATCATCGTAATACCACCCAGACCCGGTATAGCCCGGAAACATAACTTTTTTATATTTTTTTACATACACTCCCTTTTCTGTACAATCCACACTCATGTACTTCTCTTTCCCATACCCTTTCACCGATCCGGTTCTTTTGTCATATCTCTTCAAATGATAGTTTTTATCTAAATAGTAAAGATATTTAGAATTTGACGAAAAAAACCTGCTGCCCGACCTATTGCCATACCAATACTCGGGACACACTACTGCATCTTTCAAAACCTTTTTCGCTTTTCCACCATGTCTTGGAATTGCCAGCTCACTACAATATATGTAATCCTCATCCACATATATCATCAAATTTCCTTTTGCTTTTTTGTCTATTTTACTCGATGCAGCTTTCTTTTGCTCCCCTGTCTTCCAATTATAAGTATAGATAGCAACTTTCCCCTTGATTTCATTTGCATACCAAAAAGCATTTCCAACTAAATTTACATGGGGCAATGCCTTCTGCATCTCTTTTGGTATATTGAGTGCTGTCATTTTTTCTTTTTTTATATCATACATGCTAAACTGTCCACTTTTATATGGATTCAAATGATAAATATCGTCCGGATACTTCTCACGATTATCAAAAAATATTTTTTCATCTTGTATCTGCATGTAATCAAACCTATCATCACCATACACACGGTCTAATATAGTAAAATCAATATCTATTTTCTTAATACTGGATTTCTTATAATCTATCTGCGCTAAATATGTAGGGTATAATTCATCCTCATCATTTGAATATATGATAGTATACGCCTTATCGCCTTCTACCGCAAAAGTCCCCATGATTCCGCCTTTGGGAATTAAAAACTTTCCAATGGGTTCTTTATTTTTCATTACCGTATAGTTCCAATTACCATCCGTTACTAAATAATAGTAATCTCCGTCATACACCTGAGAATATTGCCAAACCGGTTTGCAGCTGCGTAGATAAACCCCTTGCATTTTATCGGTATTAACATTTTCCGTTTTCGTTTCATGTGATTTTGATTTTTCTTCCGTCGCATGAGGTGTTTTTTCGCTTCTCGGTGCTACGGATACCGACGTATTGCTGCACGAGCAAAGTAATACTATTCCTAACAGACATATACTGTTTAAAATGAGTTTCTTCATCCAAATCCCCCTCACGTATAAATCAACTTCTTTAATACTCCCCATAAAATATTAGTTGTTTACTACTTGGAACAAAATAGAATTCTCCAACAAATGAATCGGACGTATAGTCATCCGTAAATTCCTCGCAATACATATAATCCGTATTTTTTTTCTTTATTGATAAATTTGGTATAGTATCACATGGTTCCCAATCATATTCACTTGCAATTTTTTCCAAGAAATTCTTACCAATATTTATGATGCCTTCAAAATGTATCCATTCTAATCCAATCTCCCTATCGTTACTTTTCTTCTCATATATATATGATACAGATTTAATTTCTTCTATATTGGGAAATTTTGATTTTACAAATTCTATATCCGTAGAATTTGCATAGGAATAATCCCCCTCTCTTATTATCTTTTTCTTTGCCTCTTGCTTATCCTTACTTTGCTTCACACCACAGCTTGTACAACTAAGCAATATTAACATAATCATTATTATAACTAACTTTTTATTGTACCGGAGCGCCATCCCCTTTGTTCCTCCCTTTCTTTTAGCAGTCTTTTTGTTCTGTCAACTCTTTCCCTTTTTTATAATACAACGATTCAGCACTTAGAAATGTTGCAGTTTATTGGACCTTTTTGTACGTCATACCAAACATAAACGAATCCCTAACAACACATAGATTATTATCAATCACTATTAAGAATTCCCCTACATCTTCCGATATCTTTTCTAATTTTCCTTTTGCCAAATCTAATCTATATATTCCATCGTCAATTGATTCTGCACGTGTAAGTGAATTATTCATATCTCCATCATTATAACTACATCTCATGTAGTAGATTTCTCCTTTCCAACGAACAACATCATTCCTTATTGCATACTCATTTGTTTCTTTTGAAGAAAAAGGAATTTTTTGTATGTACTTTGTTTTTAAATCAAACAAATACATATCAAAACCATCCGCACCATCACTTTCTGTACAAAATACAATTTTATTTTTCACAACGCATGCTCTTTCAAAATTAACTTCCACACCTTTTTTCTTCATATCAATTGCTTCAATTTCCTTCCATGAATGATCATATTTAAGCAACATTTTTTGAGCCGTATAAATATAAAGAAATTGATTATCACAAAATATAATCCGTGCCTCCTCCGATACCCTCTTTTCAGACTTTTTATTGGCCCCTAAGAGAGGCATTTCATATATCGCTTTTATATTGTCGGTAGTTGTATATATCAAACGGTTTTGCCACACCAGAAAATATGCAATCTGTCTAACGCAAATTTTCTCTTCCTTTGGACTCTTAAACCACAGTGCATTATTCTCATCTAAATAATATTTTGTATCATTAAACTTCTGTACACTTAAACTTTCAAAAGAACTCGTATTAATACTTGGCTGTATATTATCTATTTCCCGAGAAACAACATCCCGGTAAGAATGTGGTGCAAATATAATCTGACAACAGCAAAAAATCAATATTCCTGCCACTGCGACTAATATAATGTATTTTACTTTTTTCATTCCAAAATACTCCTCTGTGTTTTTTTCCATGCTCCCTTCTAATAAATTAAAACCATCTTCATCCATACTCCCCTCGTATGAATCCTCTGTAAAATTTCTAAGTATGTACTCATTCTATTCTTTTTGCCAAAAAATAAACAGGTCCAAAAAATATCAGATGGTCTTTATCTCTAATCCAAAATATATTTCCAAATTCATCCCATTCATCCTTATCATCAAAGACTGTTACTGCTTTAATTTTCTCGCTTTTAAAACCAAATCCACTATGA
>OKRU01004085.1_pt1 | contig 10981 bp, 10 predicted proteins | sample 1601131 | NCBI WGS metagenome assembly OKRU01 (sample SAMEA3541558, study PRJEB24748) | human gut metagenome | biome: human gut; feature: human-associated habitat; material: faeces | place: China | collected 2012 | reverse complement strand
CCACTAGGTTTTTTAACAAAAGAAACCTTGCAAAAATCTACAGGAATATGAGAAGAATTTTTTGCTTTGCTATGTTTTGCAGCAAGTTTAGCAACTTCAAACAAAACATCATCTGGAACAATTTCATTAGGGTTAGTTTTTAAAATTACGTGGCTTCCGTGGATATCTTTAGTGTGAAACCAAATATCATTTTTATTTGCAAATTTGCAAGTTAAATAATCATTTTCTTTATTATTTCTACCAACCAAAACTGCATAACCGTCAATTACATATTTTAAAGGATTAAAAGATGTAAGTTTATTTTTGGTCATCGGTTTTGCTTTTTTATTAGAAGCTTTTTTTGATGAAGATTTTACCTTTAATTTATCGGAAAATAAGCCATTTTCTGATATTTCATCATAAATTGCTCCAAGATCGTCTATAGATTTTGCATTATCTAATTCGTAAATAACACTTTCGATATAATCAATATCTCTAATTGTTTCATCCTTTTGAACATTTACAATTGCAAGTGCATTTTTGAGTTTGTTGTATTTTTTAAAATATCTTTTGGCATTATATGATGGCAAATACTTTGGGTCTAAAGGAATAGTAATAGGGGAGTTATTATCATAATAATTTTCAACTTCTATACTATTTACATTCCTATTAGGAATACGATAAAGATTTGATGTTATAAGTTCACCATATAATCGGAATTTGTCCATATTATTACATTCTGAAAGCTTATTATCTATATTTTCTAAACGTTTTTCATATTTTTTTAGAGTCGCTAGAATAAGGTGAAGAATACTATTTCTGTAATTTTTGAATAGCTCTGAGGTTTCTTTTTCAAAGTAAAAATCATCAATTTTATAATTTAGATTAAATTGACTTTCATTTTCTATATTTGATGTATATAGGTAATAATCTTTTTGGTTTTCTGCCAAAGATATATCTAAAAAAGATGACGATAATATTTCATTTATTTTGTTATAAATTAGTTCAAAATTATTTTTTGAAATTTCCTTTATGTTTAATTTGCTTAAAATATTTTGAACGAAAGACAAACTAATACCATTAAATGTGTTTGAAATCATTTTATCAATCATAAAATTTGATACATTTAGATTTTCTATATTTAATGAATTTTCTGAAATATATTCTATAAGTTTAGGCTCAATAGCATTGTAAAAATCATCAAAAGTATTTAATTCTAAAAAACTATATTTTGTTGATTCTGGAAAAATATACCTAGCTGTTGGGTAAATATCTCTGTTTGAATTTTCTAATGTTGAGGTATGTCTCATACTATCTATTATTATATTGTTTGAATCTGTTAGGATAATATTACTGTGTTTACCCATTAATTCTATAATTAGCTTTCTGCAAATAGGTTTATTAGGGTTTTCATTATTTTCTAAATCTATAAAAACAATTCTTTCTAAATCAATAGTATAAATATTTTTTATTTTAAGACCAATTAAATATTTTCTAAGTAACATACAAAAATTAGGTGCTGTAGATGGATTTTTTTGTGGATGTGAAGTTAAATTTATTCTACAATTATTTGATGATATACACATAAGTAACATAAGATTAGAACTTTTTCCATAAAGTCCAAGAGTTACAGTATTTTTGTCTGGTTCGTAAACTTTATCTATTTTATATCCGATAATATTTTTCAATTCTTTAGTAATTGATTTTGTAACAATTCCATCAAAAGCCATTTTAACAGTACCTCCTAAAATTTTTCTAAAATATTTTAACACTAAAATTCAGTAATATCAAGTTATTTGACAAAATATGATAAAAAGTGCTATAATGGAAAAGTCCAAAAGGAGATTGAGAAAAAATGAATAATGAAAATAAAAAGGTAATATCTATAAGATTAATTTATATATTACCAATTATAGCTATGATTATAGCAATAGTGCTGTGTGTTACGAAAAATTTTAGTATAAAAACAGAACAAATTGCAAAAAATAGTGAACAAGAAGAAATAAATGTAGCAAGTATAAATAGGGAAGAAAAAATTGAAACAACATCAAGAAGTGAGGAAATTACAAGAAATAATGATGAGCTACAAAACGAAAACCTACAAGCTGAAAATAATGAAGGACAAAAAGAAGAAGTTGTAGTTGAAGAGCAAAAAGCTGAAAATACTAAAGAAGAACAAGAAGAAAATAAATACATTTCAATAAAAGATGTAAAAATATCAAAAGATATGGACTTAACTGTAAGAACAGGGCTATCAAGAGCAGATTTTATAACATTAATTTCAGAGGTAAAAGCAGATACATCAGGCTTTTTTGAAGAAAATGCAGGAACAATTTATGATTTATGTGAAGAATATTCATTAAATGAGATATTTTTTTGCGGAATTATTTCAGCAGAATCAGGCTGGGATATAGCATCAAATCATAGAAAAACGCATAATTACATAAGTTTGATGTCAAATGGAAAATTAATAAGTTATCCATCAGTAGAAAGTGGATTAAGAGAAGCAGCTAAAAAGTTACATACAAATTACTTAACTAAAGGTGGTAAATTCTATTATGGAAAAACCTTAACTGCTGTAAAAACAAAATTCTGCCCAGCATCAAGTACGTGGGTTAGCCTGGTTTACGGAAGAATGAGTCAAATAATAAAATAAAAGTAAAATTAGGTGTTAGATATGTATGAAAATGGAATAATCAGTCAAAGTAAAAATCAATTGTTAAGATATAGATATATTTTAATTGCTATATTAGTTATAATAATAGCTTTACTTATGTTAGTTATGGCAGTTATATTTAAAAATACAAATAAAAAGAATAATGTAGCTATATCAGACAATAACAATAATAATAATAATGAACAAGAACAAGCAATGTTAGTTGAACTAGATAATAAGAAAAAAGAAGAAGAGCAAAGAGAAAAAGAAAAACAAGAAGAAGAAAATGCAACAGGTATTATACATTTAACTTTTGATGATGGACCAAGTTCAGATATTACTCCAGAAATTCTAAATATTTTAAAAGAAAAAGGAGTAAAAGCCACATTTTTCCTAATACATTTTAGTGAAAAAAATGCAGAACTTGTAAAAAGAGAAGATAACGAAGGTCATACTGTAGCATTACACGGATATTCACATACTTATTCTGAGGTATATAGTTCAGCAGATGCGTGTTTAGATAATTTTAGAAAAATACAAGAGCAAGTATACGAAACAATAGGAAAAAAGCCTAACATAATAAGATTCCCTGGTGGAAGCTCAAACACAATTAGCAAAAAATATTGTGTAGGTGTTATGACAGAAGTAACAAAAAAAGTATTAGATGAAGGTTTTAGATATTTTGATTGGAATGTAGATTCAGATGATGCAGGTCATGCCAAAACAAGAGATGATGTATATAAGAATGTAACATCGAAAATCAAACCGGGAAGAGAAAATGTAGTATTAATGCACGATTTTTCACATAATCATAAAACACTAGAAGCATTATCAGACATAATAGATTATGGTTTTCAAAATGGATATGTATTTAGAAAAATAACAGATGATACCAAAATGGTAACACATTCGGTTAATAATTAAATTTTTTGGATTGGGGACGGTTCCTTTTGAGAAAAATTTCTGATTGGGGACGGTTCTTTTCACGAAAAGAACCGTCCCCAATCAGAAATGGAGCAATACTCAAGAGGCTGAAGAGATCAGTTTCGAAAACTGATAGGTCGAGCAATCGGCGCGGGGGTTCAAATCCCTCTTGCTCCGCCAAATAAATAAAAAAGTCAAATTGTAGAAAAGCAATTTGACTTTTTTCTTTTACAAATTTCGACAAAAAATTATAACGATATAGATTATTAAAGCATAATATATTATGAGGTGAATTAAATTGAATTGGTTTGAAAATTTGAATCCAATAATTCAGGCTCTAATTGCAACAACATTTACTTGGGGAGTAACAGCACTTGGTTCACTTGTAGTTTGCTTTTTTAAGGAAATAAACAAAAAAGTATTAAATACAATACTAGGATTTAGTGCGGGAGTAATGATTGCTTCATCATTTTGGTCATTGCTTGCACCTGCAATAGATTTATCTGGGGAACTTGGCTACATAGCATGGATTTTACCAGCTGTAGGATTTACTATAGGAGCATTATTTGTACTGCTATCAGATAAGTTTTTAGATAAGGCATTAAAATCAAGAGGAAATTTAAGAAGTTCTGTTTCTTTAAAGAAAAGTATTTTATTGGTATCTGCAATAACTATACACAATATTCCAGAAGGAATGTCTATAGGTGTAGCATTTGGAGGTCTTGCAAGTGAGGTACCAGGAGTAACTTTAATTGGAGCAATAATGTTAGCTTTTGGAATTGGAATACAAAATTTCCCAGAAGGAGCAGCTGTATCATTACCATTAAGAAAAGAGGGATTCTCAAGATTTAAAAGTTTTATGTTAGGTCAAGGTTCGGCTCTAGTTGAACCAATATCTGCTGTAATTGGTGTAATATTAGTTATGACAATAAGAAGTATTCTACCAATCCTACTTTCATTTGCAGCAGGAGCTATGATTGCTGTTGCAGCAAGAGAATTATTGCCAGAATCTATAATCGAGAATAAAAATTTAGCAACTTTGGGATTGATTTTGGGCTTTGTTTTGATGATGATATTGGATGTTGCACTTGGATAGAATAATAATATTTTAACTTATATTAGAATAAAAATACCACTAACAGTAGTGGTATTTTTAGATATTTATAAAAAAAGTATTGCAATACGAACTAAAGTTTGATATAATCTTTTTACTTTTTAACGGAAAGGAATGATGAAGATGGAGAAAAACAAATTGGAGACAATTTCGAATCTTTTTGATGGAAAAGAAATACGAAGTGTGTGGGATGCGGAAAAGGAAGAGTATTTTTTTAGTGTGGTTGATGTAATTAGTGCGTTAACAGATAGTAATAATCCGAGAAACTATTGGAATACATTAAAAAGAAGAATGACTGAAGATGAAAAAAGTGAGTTGTACGCAAAATGCGTACAACTGAAAATGAAATCTAATAAAGATGGGAAAAAGTATTTAACGGATACATTAGACACTCAGGGAATATTAAGATTAATAGAATCAGTACCAAGTCCGAAAGCTGAACCATTTAAAGTATGGCTTGCACAAATGGGAAATGAAAGAATAAATGAGATATTCGACCCAGAGATAGCAATAAATAGAGCTATAGATTATTATAGAGGAAGAGGTTATTCAGACCAATGGATTGAAAAAAGACTAAAAGGAATTTTAGATAGGAAAAAATTAACAGATGTATGGAAAGAAAATGGGATAAAACAAAATTATGAATGTGCAATACTTACAAATGAGATATATCAAAGTTGGTCAGGAATGAAAGCAAGTGAATATAAGGATTATAAAAATATTAGAAAAGAGTCATTAAGAGATAATATGACAGATATTGAAGTTACTTTAACAGATTTAGGAGAAATTGCAACTCGTGAACTTGCAAAAGAACATAGACCATATGGCTTAAAAGAAAATAAGAAAGTGGCACAAATGGGAGGAAATGTTGCAAAAGTAGCAAGAGATGATTTAGAAAAGAAACTCGGAAAAACGATTATAAGCAAAAGTAATTCGCTTAAATATAAATACTTAGATACGAATAAAAAGACATTAACAGAAAACAATAAAAATAGTGAAAAAGATAAATAAAAAGTTTTTATAAATTTTTATGAATATTTAATTTTGAAGAAATCATCAAAATTTTAATGATTTCTTCAAGCAAAATTAGACCAACAATCCAGCCATAACCAAAATTCCCAAATTATCATTATAAATCTTATCAAACTGACTAACAGGCAAAGGATTTTGACCGAAGCCCAGCCTCAATAGTAAACCCAGGTCTATTATAATTTTGAATAAACCAATCCTTATATCCCGCAAAATTAGAATTATACGGAGTATCAGCTAAACTATATCCACTTATTTTAGCAAAAGTAGAGCCAATAAAAAAGCTATTTTTATGTGCATAATTTTGAAATTGCCAAAAAATTACTTCACCTTGAGTATGATAACTAAGAATTAATTTAAAATTATGTTCCAAAGTAAAATTATATATCGCTAAAGCTTCTGGTTCAGTTAAGGGTCCGAACCCAACAAAATCACGAGGTGCCGGAGATGTAAAACCTTGTTCAAACTTAATTTGTTTAGCTTGTTGCCACCCAGCTGGAAATTGTAAATTCAAATCCACACCTCTTATGTTTGCTTTCCAACCAGAAGGAAAGGCAATAGTTGGATAATTATTAGCTATAAATTGAGTATTGGTATATAGTGAGGAATTAGGAGAAATAGCACCTGTAACTAAATCTACGCCGGTCAGGATTAACCATAGGCATAATATAAATACTAACATTTTCAAATAAAAATTTTGAATTAACATTGAAAATATTCAAATTATTATCATAAGCATAACAATAATCTTCTAAAAATTTCATAAGAACAGGAGCAGTAATCCATTCATTACCGATGAATAGCACCTGAATAAAAAACTTCCTTAGAACCATTTCCAATTTTAATAACAGGAATATTTTTGCCAAGAACACTTTTTCCACTGGAAAATATTTCTAAAAATGGATATATAGATTTTAAAGAATTAATATTTTTTATCAATATAGAATAATTATAGTTAGTATTAGTAGGAACAATATTAGAAACACTCATATAAATACCTCCGAATTATAAATTCTACTAAAAGTAGATAAAAAGGTAAAACCCTATTATTATATGTGATTTTAAGAATTTTAGTTACAAAAAAATATTGATAAATAAAACTAATTTTGATACAATACAGAAAAATAAAATAAATGGTGATAAAAATGTATGAAACAATGGAAGAAGTAAAAGAATCAATAAAAGATTGCAAAAAATGTAAACTATGTACAGGAAGAAAAAACATTGTATTTGGAGTAGGAAACAAAAATGCAGATATAATGTTTATAGGAGAAGGACCTGGTGCGGACGAGGATGCTCAAGGAATACCATTTGTTGGAAAAGCAGGTCAACTAATGAACAAAGCATTCGATGCAGTCGGAATAGAAAGAGAAGAAGTATATATAGCAAATATAGTAAAATGTAGACCACCAAATAATAGGGACCCAGAACCAGACGAAGTTTTAAGTTGTATCAACTATTTGCGAAATCAAGTAATGATAGTAAAACCAAAAATTATTGTATTACTTGGCAGAATTTCACTTCAAAATATTTTAGGGAAAGAATACAAAATAACAGCAAGTAGAGGAAAATGGATAGAAAAAAAAGGCGTACTATATATGCCAACTTGGCACCCAGCAGCATTACTTAGAGATGAAACAAAAAAAATAGATTTTATAAGAGACTTAAAAGAAGTGATAAAAAAACTAGAGGAGTAATTTCTGATTGGGGACGGTTCTTTTTGCAAAATTTCGTATCGGGACCGTTTCTTTTCGCGAAAAGAAACGATCTTATCAGAAAAAGAAACGGTCCCAATGAAAAAAGAACGATGAGAGGAAGAAAAATGAATCAACAAATACAAGAAAAATCAAATTATTGTTTAAATTGCAAAATAAAACCTTGTTCAAACAAAGGATGTCCTTTAAACAATAATATACCAGAATTTATAAAACAAATAAAAGAACAAAACTATAAAGAAGCATATAAAATATTGCAAGAAACAACAGTACTTCAACCAATATGTGGTAGAATATGTCCACACAAGAAACAATGTGAGGGTTCGTGTGTAAGAGGAATAAAAGGTGAGCCTGTAAGTATAGGAGATATGGAAGCCTTTATTGGTGATTATGCAATAGAAAATAACTTGAAACTTGAAAAAAATATTGAAGAAAATTTAAAAAATAAAAAAGTAGCAATTATAGGTGGAGGACCATCAGGCCTTACTTGTGCTGCCTTTTTGGCTAGAAAAGGTGTAAAAGTAACTATATATGAAAGAAAAGATTTTTTAGGTGGGCTTTTAGTTTATGGAATACCAGATTTTAGATTATCAAAAGATATAGTAAAAAATACAATTGATAAAATACTAGATTTAGGAATTGAGGTAAGATATAACCAAGAACTTGGAAAAAATATTAAATTAAGTGATTTAGAAAAAGAATATGATTATATTTACCTAGCATTTGGAGCAAATATTTCATCTAAAATGAAAATTGAAGGCGAAAATTTAGATGGAGTATTCGGTGGAAATGAATTATTAGAAAATAATACTCACCCAAATTATAATGGGAAAACAGTAATTGTAAATGGTGGAGGCAATGTTGCAATTGATGTTGCAAGAACAGTAAAAAGAAAAGGTGCAAAAGAGGTTATAATTGTTTATAGAAGAGCAAAAGAGCAAATGCCAGCTGAAGAAAAAGAGGTTGGGGATGCTGAAAAAGAAGGGGTAAAGATATTATTTCAAAATAATATTGTTAAAATTAATGGCACAGATAAAGTACAAAACATTGAACTTATAAAAACTGAATTGGTTCAAAAAGAAGGAGATACAAGACTTTCACCTGTAAACATAGAAGGAAGTAATTATACAGTAAAAGCCGATTATGTAATAATGGCATTAGGTTCAAAAACTGATGAATTTGTACAAAATTTAGGATTAGAAGTAACACCAAGAAATTATATAAAAGTAAATGATAATTTCCAAACATCAAATTCAAAGATTTATGCTGGAGGAGATTTAATAGGTGGAAAAGGAACAGTAGCTTGGGCTGCACGAAATGGAAGAGATGTTGCAGAAAATATAATAGAAGAATTTAAAAAATATTAATAAAATATATTGATTTTTTCTAAAAACCATACTAAAATGAATAATATCTTAATAAACTGAAAAATGAAAGGAAAATAAAAGATGAAAATACTTCTAGATGCTATGGGAGGAGATAACGCTCCAGAAGCAACAATAAAAGGTGCAGTAAATGCAATAAATGAAATAAAAGCAGAAGTTATTTTAATTGGAAAACAAGAAATAATAGAAGCAAAAGTAAAAGAATTTTACGGAAAAACTTTAAGTGAAATATCACCAAGATTATCAATAAAAAATGCAACAGAAACAATAGAAATGGAAGATGGACCAACAGATAGTATAAAACACAAAAAAGACTCATCAATGGTTGTAGGATTTAATATGCTAAAAAAAGGAGAAGGAGATGTATTTATATCTGCTGGAAACTCAGGAGCCTTACTTGCAGGAGCAACTTTGCTTGTGGGAAGAATTAGAGGAATAGATAGACCTGCTATGGCAGGAATATTGCCAGCTTATAAAAGTAGACTTGTATTAATAGACTCAGGTGCAAATACAAACTGTAGACCAATAAACCTATTACAATTTGCCCAAATGTCAAGCATATATATAAGAAACACCTTTGGAGTAGAACATCCAAGAATAGGTTTATTAAACATTGGAACAGAAGAAACAAAAGGTAATGAACTAACAAAAGAAAGTTACAAATTGCTAAAAGAAAAATCAGAAGAACTAAATATCAACTTTATAGGAAATGTAGAAGGAAGAGATGCATTTTCTGGTGAAGTTGATGCAATAGTAACAGATGGATTCACAGGAAATGTATTCTTAAAAGCAGTAGAAGGACTTGGAAAATTTGTAAAAAGAAGCTTAAAAGAAAACCTAATGAAAAATATATGGTCAAAAATAGCAGCACTTCCATCACTTCCAGCAATGAATAAATTCTCAAAATCAATGGATTATAAATCTTATGGTGGAGCACTATTTTTAGGAGTAAAAAAACCAGTTGTAAAAGCACACGGAAGTAGTGATGCAAAATTATTCGAATTCACAATAAAACAAGCAGAGCAATTTGTAAACAACCAAACAGTTGAAAATCTAATAAAAGAATTCGAAAAAGAAAAGACAAAAACCGAATAACCATTCAAAAATGAAATAAATTTGAGATATCTATTGACAAAAGAAAAAACATATAATATAAATGTCTATATAAAAATAACATCAAATTTATATCAAAGGATATAGTAAATTTTTATAAACTTGAGAGGAGGTGAACTTAAGAAATGAGTTCAGAAGAAATATTTGAAAAGGTAAAAAATATAATAGTAGACTTATTACAAGTTTCAGAAGAATCTGTTACATTAGATGCACATTTTATAGATGATTTAGGAGCTGACTCTTTAGATTTAGTTGAATTAATAATGGGAATTGAAGAAGAATTCAATATAGAAATTCCAGACGGAGAAGCTGAAAAAGTTGTAACAGTTGGAGATGTAGTTGAATACATAAAGGAAAATGTTGCATAATTTTGGGAATAAAAATTATCAATAAGTAATAAAGTACCCTATAAGATAGAAATATTTTATAGGGGATTTTTTTTGCTTGTAATGGTTTTATAAAATTTAAAATAAAAAAGAAAACATAACATAAAAATGACAATGTTTAAGGAGTAATATTCAGAGAATGGAAATCACAAAGAAAATAGCAGAAGAGTTAAGCGTTAAGCCGTCACAGGTTGAAGCGGCAGTAAAGTTGATAGATGAAGGATGTACGATTCCTTTCATAGCCAGATACCGTAAGGAAGTTACAGGTTCACTTAATGATGAACAACTTCGTAACCTTGATGACAGACTCAAATACCTTCGCAATCTTGAGGATAGAAAAGCACAGGTAATAGCAAGCATAGAAGAACAGGGTAAACTTACAGAAGAGTTAAAGGCACAGATTGATGAACTGACGATGGAAAATATCAAGCTCCAGCAGGATCGTTACGAATTGACGAATCTCAGGGAATTATACGACCTGGATGCCCAGTATGACGACTATCCCAAGATCGGAGCGCGCATCATAGCCAAGGATTCCGGCAACTGGTATCATTCCTTTGTTATTGACAAGGGATACGACAATGGACTTTCCATTGATATGAATGTGATGGCAGGAAGCGGTCTGGTGGGAAGAATCACGGATGTTGGTCCTAACTGGTCCAAGGTTATTGCGATTATTG
>OKRU01004077.1_pt1 | contig 11004 bp, 9 predicted proteins | sample 1601131 | NCBI WGS metagenome assembly OKRU01 (sample SAMEA3541558, study PRJEB24748) | human gut metagenome | biome: human gut; feature: human-associated habitat; material: faeces | place: China | collected 2012 | reverse complement strand
GTGATAATGTATGTATGTGTTCTTCTGCTGGGAGTGCTGATCAGCTCTGTTTCGCAGGTGCTGTTAAAAAAAGCGGCACTGCAACCGCATGCTTCTGTATGGGGAGAATATGTGAATGCCAGAGTCATCATTGCGTATATGCTATTTTTTATCGCTACTTTTTTATCTCTTCTGGCTTACAAAGGAATTTCGTTATCTCTGGGACAGATGCTGGAAACAACGGGGTATTTGTATATAACGCTGTTCGGAGTGATGCTGTTTGGGGAGAAATTGAACTATAGAAAGGGAATAGCTTTGATCTGCATTATAGCAGGAGTGACCGTATATGCATTTGCATGAGCAGGTGGAAAACCGTCTGCAATAGTGGGTAAAAAGCGAAAGGTGGTCGGTTTGCGACCACCTTTCTTTTGTAAATATATCAAAAAAGTAAATGCGAAAACGTTTGAAAATAGTAAATATGCCCAAAATAACGCACAATTTTTGTGTACTTATTTCAGTACAAAAGGATGTAATCGCCTTTACACAATCTTAAGAAAATGTTAAAATGATTTACATAAAATTCATACTTTGGGTTTGCTATGCCCGTAATGACCGAATTTTAAAAAGTAGGAAGTAGTATGAAAGGACAGTAAGATGGGGTTATCAGGAAGAAGAAAGATAAGAATCGGTGATATTCTTATCAATGAAGGTATCATTTCACCGGAGCAGCTTGACGAAGCACTTGCCAAGCAGAGGGAAAATAAAAAACGACTTGGTGAAATTCTTGTTAATGATGGATATGTAACAGATGAGACAATGGCAAACGCCCTTTGTCACCAGCTTGGCTATGAAAGGGCTGATCTACAGAGCCGCATCCCGGATGATCTGATTTCCATGTTTGATGTGGATATATTGAAAAAGTATTCAGCCATCCCTTACCGGTATGACGACCGCAATGTCAATGTGATCCGATGGATATGCTGGCGATCGATGACCTTTCGATGATCAGTAATCGTATGATCCAGCCGGCTGTTGCAACGCCGCGTGAGATCATGCTGGCAATCGATAAGTATTACGGAAACGCCGAAGCAATCAAGGCTGCCAATGATTATGAGCAGGAAAGAGCCGATCTGTTCCAGGAAGATGAAATGGATCGTATGATCAATGAGGATGTTAACAATTCTCCGATCGTACAGCTCGTTAATAACATGCTGGAACAGGCAGTCCGCCAGAGAGCTTCCGATATCCATATCGAGGCACTGGAAAAGAAAGTCCGGATTCGTTACCGAATTGATGGCGCATTATTTGAACGTATTACATATAATATAAAGCTGTTGCCTGCAATCGTAGCCAGATTAAAGGTTATCGGCGGAATGGATATCTCCGAAAAGAGAAAACCGCAGGATGGTCGTATTACAACGTTTGTTGATAACAGAGAATATGATATCCGTGTATCTATCCTTCCGACGGTATATGGCGAAAAGACAGTTATGCGTATTACCAACAAAGGTAATCTGACACGAGATATTTCAGAACTTGGTTTCAGCGAAAGCGAGAGAAAGGTATTTACACATATCCTGAAGAATCCACATGGCATCATTCTTGTTACGGGACCTACAGGTAGTGGTAAATCAACAACACTTTACACGGCACTCAGCGAATTAAATACAGAAGCAGTTAATATTATCACAGTCGAAGACCCTGTCGAAGCAAACGTGGCAGGTATTAATCAGGTACAGACGAATGTAAAAGCAGGACTTACCTTTGCAAGTGCGCTTCGTTCTATCCTGCGTCAGGATCCGGATATTATCATGATCGGAGAAATTCGAGACGGTGAGACAGCAAGCATTGCGGTGCAGGCATCTATCACAGGTCACTTGGTTGTAAGTACACTGCATACGAACTCGGCAGCGAGTACAGTTTCCCGTCTGGAAGATATGGGAATTGAATCTTATCTGATTGCAGATTCGGTGGTAGGTATCATTGCACAGCGTCTGGTACGCCGCTTATGCCCGAGATGCAAGCAGAAACGTCTTGCAAATGAAGATGAACTTGAAATTCTTGGCATGGAAGGACAGGAAGTGGAAATTTACGAACCAGTCGGATGCCCAAACTGTGACAACAGCGGTTATCGTGGACGAATCGGTGTATATGAGATCATGGAAGTGAATAATGATGTAAAGAGATGTATCGCGAAAGGCGGAGATGCTGATGCGATCAAAGATGTGGCGCTCCAGAACGGTATGAGTACACTTCGCATGAGTGCGACGAGATATGTGCTGCAGGGTATTACATCAGTCAGCGAAATGGTAAAAGTTTCCTTTGAAAGCTAAGGGATACAGAAAAGATAGAAGAGAAAGAAACCTAGGAGGGTGTGCAGGTGACAACTTATAAATATTCTGCTGTTGATAAAAACGGTAAATCGATCAATGGCTCAATTGAAGCGGAAAGTGAACAGAAGGCTGCAGAGCAGCTGAAAAAAGAGGGAAAGATACCTACCGAGATTAAGGAACAGACGTTGCTTGATAAAGATATCAATATGGGATCTTTATTTAAGAAAAAAGTCGCAGTCAGAGATATGAGTATCTTCTGTCGTCAGTTCGTGAGTATGCACAGGGCCGGTGTTACGATTCTGGAATCCATGCGGATGCTGACAGAGCAGACTGAAAACCCGACATTGAAAGATGGACTTCAGGAAGTATACCTTGGTGTACAGAAAGGTGAATCGCTTGCAAGCTCCATGGCGAAGAGACCTGATGTATTCCCAAAACTGCTGATCCATATGGTCAGTGCTGGTGAAGCTTCCGGTAGTCTGGATGTTGCGTTTGAACGCATGGCGGTACAGTTTGAAAAATCTGCTAAGATCCAGGGCTTGATCAAGAAGACAATGATCTACCCGATCATGGTATTGGTTGTAGCGGTAGTTGTTGTTATTGTCATGCTGACATTCGTTGTGCCGACATTCATGAGCATGTTTGCAGATATGGATATTGACATGCCAAAAATTACACTTGCGGTAGTTGCTGCATCAGAGTTTATGCAGGCAAGATGGTATATTGTAGTAGCTGTTATCATTGCGATTGTATTCTTTATCAGATGGTTCAAACGAACAGAAACCGGTGAAACCTTATTTGCAAAAGCAGCGATCAAGATTCCAATGCTGGCAGATCTGACGGTGAAGCAGAATGCAGCGAAATTCGCCCGCAACTTATCAACCATGCTGGCTGCCGGTATTTCTATGCCGGATGCAGTTGAAATCGTAGCCGAAACAATGGGCAATAAATTCTATACAATGGCTATGAGAGATGCCAGAGCGGATGTTATCCAAGGTGTTCCGCTTTCGCAGCCGATTGAAAAATCGGGTCTGTTTCCACCGATGGTATATCATATGGTAAGAATCGGTGAGGAAACAGGTAATATTGAAAATATGCTGGATACATTAGCTGATTATTATGAAGAAGAAGTAGAAGTGGCAACACAGTCATTGATGGCAGCACTGGAACCGTTGATGATCATCATGCTGGCAGGTGTCTGTGGCGTGATTATTGGTGCGGTTATGGCTCCGATGGCGGCTATGTATTCAGGACTTGATAATTTGTAAAAAAGAAAGACAGGGGCTTTTCGCTGGTAGAACTCATCATAGTGATTGCAATCATGGCAATCCTGATTGGTGTTCTAGCACCGCAGTATCTGAAATATGTTGAAAAGTCTAAGGTAACTGCAGATAAGGATATCTTGGATGAAGTATTTCAAGCATGCTCGACAGCATCTGTGGACGATGATATTACAGATCTGCCGAGAGCAGGAGATACCAATATTGCAGTGGATATTTCAGGAAATCATCCGAGATGGAGTGCGAGAGTGCTGGAACTTCTCGGGGCTGCAGATTTTGCACAGGATGTAGAAGGAAGATTGAAGTCGCCTGTGGCGACAAGACCGGATAAAGGAAACAGAAAGATTATAATTGAAGTGGATTCCGGCAACCAGTTTACAGTTTATGTTGGTGCAAAAACAAATGCAAACCATAATGCAACGGGGATTGTTGTCGGAATGGCTGCAGATTAATGTGTTGTGATTTTAAAATATCTCATTAATAGGGGATGGGATTTTTAAAATAAATATTTTTATAAGTTAAAAGGAGAGGTTAAAAATGAAAAAGACAAATAACAAAGGTTTCTCACTCGTTGAGTTAATTATCGTTATTGCTATCATGGCAATCTTAATCGGTGTATTAGCACCTCAGTACATTAAGTACGTTGAAAAATCAAGAGTATCAGCTGATAAGGATGTACTTGACAGCGTTTATACTGCATGTACAACAGCGGCTTCTGATCCAGATCTGTCAAGCGTTCCGGCAACAGCAGGTAACGTAGAAGGCCAGATTACAGCAGGCGCTGGTACATGGGGCGGAGAAGTTCTGAGTACATTAGGTGCTACTCAGTTTTCTGATGTAGAAGCTAAATTAAAATCCAAAGTTGGTAAGGGTACTAATATCACAGTTTACATGGATGCACAGGGTAACTTCACTGTATACACAGGTGCTTCTACAAACTCTAACGCAAATGCTACAGGCATCTGTGTTGGTGCTTTAGCTGACTAATAAAAGAATTCAAAAGCTTGAAAAGGTTCGGATGCTATCCGGAACGATTAAAGGAGACATTCCCCTATGACCACGTTACTATTGGCAGATAAAATAATATTGGGAATCATTATATTCCTCTTTGGGATTGTGATAGGCAGCTTCTTAAATGTCTGCATCTATCGCATTCCCGCAGGGGAAAGCCTTTCGAAGAAAAGAAGCCACTGCATGAGCTGTGGTTATCAGCTTCGCTGGTTTGATCTGATCCCGCTTTTCAGTTATCTGTTTCTCGGTGGTAAATGTCGAAAATGCAAGGCACATATTTCAGCACAGTATCCGATCATCGAATCGCTGAATGGTGCGCTTTATGTGCTGATTTTTATCATTAACGGGTGGAGTATAGATTCAGTTATATACTGTTTATTGACTTCAGCGCTCATCGTACTGAGCGTGATAGACTTTAGAACTTATGAGATTCCGTTTGGGATCAATCTGTTTATACTGGCACTGGGGCTGATTCACTTAGGATTTCACTTAGGGGATTGGGTGACCTACGTGATTGGCCTCTTTGCTGTCAGTACATTTTTGGAAATAATTTTCCGTGTTTCGGGCGGCAGAGCGATCGGTTATGGCGACGTCAGACTGATGCGTGCTGCAGGTTTGTTGATCGGCTGGAAGCTATCGATTCTGGCTTTGATCCTTGGATGTATCTTAGGATCTGTCATACATATGATTCGTATGAAGGTGTCCGGCGAGGGACACGTACTGGCAATGGGACCTTATCTGGCAATGGGTATCTTTATATCCGTGCTGTGGGGCGAACCGTTTATCAATTGGTATTTTAGTTTGCTTGTGACACATTAGTCGGCGCAGCGGACTTTATATAAAAAAGAAAAAAGAGGGTAAAACCTATCGCTTTTAGGGAGGTAAATCATGGCAAAAGCACAAAGAGTACTTAGTATCGAAATCGGATATTCCCTGACACAGGTCTGTGAAATGGATTTCCGGTCAAAACATCCACAGGTATATGGTGTTTTCAGTATGAAGACTCCGGATGGTATTCTGAATGACGGCGCGATCAGCCCGACAGAATCTTATATCCAGGAACTGAAATCCTATATCGCAGCAAACGGAATGAATGCAAAGAAGGTTATCTTTGCAGTTTCTTCCACAAAGATCGCGAGTAGAGAGGCAACCATTCCTATGGTAAAAGAGAACAAGGTTGCAGAGATGCTCATGAGCAATATTACAGATTACTTCCCGGTTGATCCGAGCAGTTATCAGTTCGCTCACAATATTATGGATACTGTGACAGATGAAGCAGGCACAAAGCAGTACAGAGTTATGATCATGGCGTGCCCATCTGAAATCCTGGAAGGCTACAGCTATCTGGCCCAGCAGCTTGGCTTGGAGCTTTCTTCTATTGACTATAGTGGTAACAGTATTTTCCAGGCACTGCGTCACAGATTTGCAACGGGTGTAAACTTAACAGTTAAGATTGATGAAAGATCATCCCTTTTAACAGTAACAAACAATGGTGTCATCACAATGCAGCGTTCCGGTATTTACGGTGCGGATCAGGTTGTAGACATCATGATGGATACAGATGTTTACGGAGAACCGCTTTCTTATGAAGCAGCAGTGAAAACACTTCGTAGAAACAACCTTGTAATGAAGGCAGATGAGGAAGCAACACTTGCTGATAAAGAAGCTGAAGTTGCAGAACTGGAAAGACAGAATGAAGCAGCACTTGCAGCAGCAGCAGCAACAGGTGACAGCTCACAGGTTGCAAGCGCAACTGTAAAGGCAAAACAGGCAGGTGCGAATCTGAAAATGCTCCGCCTGCGCAGGGATGTTACTTATGCATACGAACAGCTGATTAGTTCGATCGTCCGCGTAATCGATTACTATAACAGTAAAAACAGAGATGCAGCGATCGACAATATCATTATCACAGGTATCGCAGCCGACTTCTGGGGCTTCGCAGGACTCCTTTCCGATGAGCTGGGAAGAGAAGTAGAAGTACTGAAGGATCTGGCAGGTACAAATATCAACCAGGGCTTACATCTGCAGGATGTATCTCTTGGTGATTACATTTCCGTTATCGGTGCAGGTCTTGGCTCAGTCGGATTTATGCCGGCTTCCATGGCTTCCGAAAAAGGTGGTAAAGGAAAAGGCGCAAAGAAGAGCTCTGCATCCAATGAGAAGCTTCCGGTTATTGTATTTGTGGCAGGGCTTGCCATCGCGGTTGTACTTGTTGCATTATCTGTTCCGAAATACTTTACAACAAAGATCGAGGGCGATAACTTAGCGGAAAAGAAAACACAGCTGGAACCGGTACAGGATATTTATGATACCTATGTACAGACAAAAGCAAATTGTGATTATCTGAATGCAGTATATGCACAGACAGATAATTACAACAGAGATTTATATGATGTGATCACAGAACTGGAACAGAAGCTTCCAAAAGATGTGGAAGTTATTACTTTAAATGTAACAACAACAGGGGTTAGCTTAAACTTCTCGGTAGCAAATAAAGAAGAAGCGGCAGCTTCTATTATCAATCTTCGTTCCTTCGACTGTTTCTCGGACGTAGTTGTAACAACGATTACAGAGGTTACAGATGAGGATACAGGAACAAGTCATGTGGAAGTGACAGCAGATTGTACATATGGTACAAATCCTGCACTTTTAGAAGAAACTGACGACAATGCAGATTCTGCAGATGCAGAAGCAACAGCAGAATAGGAGGAACAGAGATGAAGTTAAAGAAATCAGATGTAAATATTTTATTGATTGTTTTGGGAATTGGTGCAGCGCTTCTGACATATTTCCTCGTATTCACAAAGCTGAATGATAAAACAGATACATTGAAGATCCAGAATGCTTCCCTGCAGCAGGAAGTGGACAGATTACAGGATCTGGCAAATAATAAACAGAAATATCTGGATGATACAGCTACCATGCAGGATGAGATTGAAAATATCAAAGCTCAGTTCGCAGCAGCGTATCAGCCGGAAGATGAAATCCTCTATGTAGATAACTTAGAGAAGAATTTTGATACTACGGCAAATGCGATCAACATGCCCGGTACATCACCGGTAGAAGTTGTTACGACAGCAGATACATCTGCAGCGCAGACAGCTGATGCATCAACAGAAACAGATGCGACAGACGCAGCAGATGCAGCTGATGCAACAGAAGAAACTGTAGCAACAACAGATAATACCACAACTGCAGGTACAGCTTCTGAAATCCTGCTGTATCAGACACCTGTTACAATGGATTTCATTGCATCTTATAATGCGGTAAAAGATATTGTAAAGATCATGAATGAGGATCAGATGAGAAAATCTATTGATGGACTTTCCCTTTCCTTTGATGCTGAGACAGGCGATCTGACAGGAACACTTGTATTTAATATGTATTCTCTGACAGGTACAGACGCTACTTATACAACACCGGTTGTTTCCAATGTTGTAATGGGAAGCAGCAATATCTTTAACAGTGCTGAAAAGAAGACTGCAATCCAGAATGAAAAGGCAGCACAGAAAGCAGCGGATGAGAGTGAAGAAGCTGCATCAGAGAAAGATAATACAAAAAAGAAATAAAAATCAGTAGTTAGAGAAACCGGATAAAAGAGGTTCTTTCATGGGAAAAAGCAAAAATAATAAGGGATTCACATTGACGGAGCTGATCATTGCCGTAGCTGTGCTTGGCATTGTGATCTCTCCGCTTGTGGCAAACTTTATACAATCAGCAAGAATAAATAAAAAAGCAAGGATAAGCCTCAATGCGACCAATATGGCACAGGATATCATGGAAGGTGCCAGTGCTTATACCGCTGAAGAATTTGTGAAAATGTTTGAAAGCGAAGTAACGTTGATCAACAAAATTCTGCCGGCGACAACAAAAGGGTATACTTCACATGGGGACTGCAATGATGATGGAACACCTCATTATGCGGCTGAGGCAGCATCTTTTGACACGGAAGATGGTGACGCTTCAACCAGACGGTATACAACAGAAGTAAAGGCCGGAATTGCACAGAATATGCGTAAATTGTGGGATGACGGATCTAAGGTTTCTGATTATTATCTGTTTGCTGATGGTGTAGAAATCGGGAAAAGTAAATACAACCTGAAGTTTCATTTGAGTACAGATAAGACAAAACACAAGCAGAATGGAAAGTATGTTGCCAATATTGCGACGATCAACACAACCTATGATGCGACAGGCAATCTCGGTAGTTCAGAGATTGAAGCAGCAGCAACAGAGTTTTTGAGTAAATCCTCAAAGGCCGGTGTAAAAACGGCGGCAGATTTTGCTGCTGTCATGAACAGAAATATTGAAATCCGGATTGAAAACAAAGATAAGAGCGGAATGGATTATGCGGTTGGTATTTATCGTACCTATACAATCCCATCTTCTTATTACGGTACTCTTGGCATTACTGCAGCTAATGATACTGTGACAAGATCGGATGCCAATATTTCTCTTTTGAATTCTACACAGCTTCCGAGAAGTGTATATCTGTATTTTGAGGGCATGGAAAGTACTTCAAAGTCGAATGTAACAGATACGATCACGATAAATAACAACACAGAAAAGCCAATCACGGTATATTTGATCCGTACACAGACGCAGGCGGAGATGACAGCCAATGTACTCTATAACCAGAATTATGGTACAAAGGTAGACATTGCGTCAACTGATTTTGATGGCGTGGCTTTAAATAATCTCACAAAAATTGTATCCAATCTGCGGTATAATTTAAGTGAGGAAGCAAAGAAAAATGTCCGTGTTTATCAGGAAGGCAGTACAACGGAATTTGTGGCGGACAGAGGTTATACAAGCGATGATGCACTGAACTCAAAATATGATGCAAACAGATGCAAGTATACATATAACGGTAGTCCGGTCAACGAAACTTTATATCTGAGTAATTTCTCGGATGGTTATGAAGAAGAAGAAAAGAATTTTGTATATGAGACAACAGTAGATGTATACGATGCGGAAACCAATAAAAAGGTTGCAACATTTACAGGAAGTCTGTCAGATTAATAAAAGGGACAATTCATTGGGAAAGGATGTACATTCAATGATTGGATATTTGAGGAATTGGATGAAGAAACAAAAAAAGGATAACCGCGGTGCGGCAATGATCTTGGTTATTGTCAGTATTGCCTTTATTGGAATGCTTGTTGCAATGATCGTTTATATGGCATATTGCAACTATTTGATGAAGGGAACAGACCGGGTTGCAAAAAACAACTTCTATTCTGCAGAATCCGCATTGGATGCGATAAATGCAGGCTTGCAGCAGGATGTATCGGACAGCATGGCGGAAGCATATGTTCAGACGATGCAAAATTCATCAGGTCTTTCTGCGGATCAGATGTCACTGAATTTTCAGACAATGTTTTTTGGAAAGATCAAGGAAAAAATTGCAGATAATCCGACGGCAACAGATCCTACATGGAAATTGTCTCACTTGACGGATATGTTGACGAATGACAGTATTCCGCTTGCATCAGCTTCCGGAGAACGAGGCGCATGGCTGGAACCGAGAGTGACTGATGGCAATAAACTGGTACAGAAGGGTACTGCTTATATTACTCTTGAAAACGTAAGGGTTGTCTATACGGATGAAAAAGGATATGTATCTATCATTGAAACTGATATCCGTATTAAGGTGCCTGAACTGAATTATGCGGTTGCATCTTCCAGACTTGATGTGGAAAACTATTCCATCATTGCAAATACAAGTCTGATCAATGATGGAAAGAACAATGATGGTGACAGCAGTCATGCAGGAGGATCAACCGGTACAGATATTACCGGTAATGTGTTTGGCGGAAATGATGGTGTTTATGTCAGCAATTCGGCAGCACTTTCCTTTGTGGATGATACATTGGATTCGGTAGACAGTTATTATCTGATTTCCGGTTCTCTGAATGTAAATAATGTAAAAGACCGAAATGGTATTGCGGTTGATGATAAACATGAAAACTATACAGGTGGCATTACAGTCACAACAGGTAATCTGGATCTGGATGGTACAACATATGTAGCAGATGACCTTACGGTAGACGGAAATACAAGCAGGATTAAGTTAAGCGGTATTTACAGAGGCTATGGAGATTCTCTTTCCGGTGCGGATAACAGCAGTTCTATCCTGATCAACGGAGCCAGAACAAGTCTTGATTTTTCAAAATTAAAGGAACTTCTTCTGTCAGGTCATGCTTATGTAGGTACAAAGCATTATGATGCGGATATCGACAGATATAAGGCAGGCGGTGGAAAAGAGGATTCTAATTCCGATTATATTGAAAATATTGAAGAGTATGAAACAACACTTGGTAAAAATGTACTTATTGCAGGAATATATGTTATTAACATGAGTATAAAAATCGAAATCAGAATGTATCCCAGAAGATATT
>OKRU01004074.1_pt1 | contig 11007 bp, 6 predicted proteins | sample 1601131 | NCBI WGS metagenome assembly OKRU01 (sample SAMEA3541558, study PRJEB24748) | human gut metagenome | biome: human gut; feature: human-associated habitat; material: faeces | place: China | collected 2012 | reverse complement strand
TATGCGCAACTTTTCAAACATATTATCAACTCTAATTAATTCCGCCAACAGGTTATTCCATTCCTCTAATAAATTACATGCATTTTTCAATGCTTCAAACCGTAGAAAAATTCGTCGACTTTTGAGTCGTTCGGAGCCGTGATGTTAAGTTCCATGTCTTCAACTATAAACGCCTTAGGTACTATCCAGCCTTTGGCATTATTTCCTATTGTTGTATGGTCGGCATCAAATATGTTTTCTTCTTTGGTCGTCACACTGATGTTTTTCAACTGTTCACGCGATGGACTGAAATATCTTCCTCTTACAGTTTCTTTTTCTCCAGTGGTTGTATTTATGCGTATAAGTTCGTATGGCGCAGTTCTGTTTCCACGTATTATGTAAGCGTATTCCAAACCTGATTCTTTGGCCAAATCTAAAAAGCGTCTGTACAGCTTTTTGTAACTGACAGTTTTTTCAGATGTAACGCGGAACATGCAGGGAGAATACCCGGTTCCGAAGCTGTTGCTAGTGGAGTAGAACATTTCATTTCCTGTAGATGACGGGCAACCGTTGTATGGCTCTCTGCTTGTCAGCATATTCTTTAATACTCCCTTTTCAATGATTGGCAATGTCATTGATGGTGTGCCGTTTGCATCAACTTTTCTGTATGCCCGTAATTTTTTTCCGTTATAGACGGAGTCGTTTATTTGATGAACATTCAGGATTCTTGGAAATATCTGTTTCCCTAAATATAGATATTTGTTTCTTTCATAGCTCGATGGTGAATACCTGAAAAGGTGTGTGTGGTCTAAGATTATATTAGACAACGCTTCCCGGGCTTCATTACCTTCATACAGTATAGGACCGACGTATAAATCCTCGACCGGCGAAGTTTGTGCGCATCTTATTGTATATTCTGCAAATTCACGTAATTCGTCAGCAATTTTTTCTTCAGAAGGCAGGTCGTCTATATTGCCTACATTAATACCGTAATATTTTGTAAGCAGACGTCCGTCCTTCGTTTTGATATTTACACGGCCTCCTACATGAAAAATTGTATCCGGCATCATGATTTTTTGTCCTTCGGATGTCAGGCGATAGTGGTTTCTGCATATTTGCTTTATATATACGCTGTGGTCAAACAGTTCCGGATATTCGGAAAATACTGTAGACAGTCGGTTGGCCTTTTCAATCATTGTTTGTATCGGACAAATGTTCTTGAGTCCGGACGGCCCTATCCACTCAGCTGCAGGCATAGACTTGAACTCCGGCAATTGCTGTTCTTCGTCCTGCGATGAGTCTTGTTCTTTTTTCAGTTTTTTACTGTTCAACTCATTTAAAGCCCAAATGTATTGTTTTGAACTCTCATTGCGCAGATTCTCACGTAGATTCGTGTAGTCGATTTCATTTGGAATGTTTATGCCTCTTTTAAAGTTGTCTTTGTTTTTGCCTGTACACATCGAATCTCCAAGAATAATATCTGTTCTAAGCATGTTCTTTATATTATTGTTATTAATGCTTATGCACGCACCTCTTGATGATGTGACCGATGACTCGTGTGTTCGTTCCAGCAGGTAATCTATAAATAATAGATTTGTGTCTTTACGCTGAATCAATTCTCTGCGAATATGTGCCATCTCGTCGGCCATGGCCCTGAAAATTATGGTGTCTTCGTCTATATCAGTCGGTATATTGGAGATTTCTGTGCTGTCGGGTGAATCGAAAGGCTCTTCTGTTGAAGTTGAACCTGGCTTTTCGCTTTGTGTTTCTATTTGGGAAATAAAGATTGAAGGCGATGAGGCTGATATAGGTATGTTGCCCGAGGCTGCTCCGCAATAACCTGTAAACAGTTCGCTTTCGCCTCCAGCAGCAACAATGTTGGAAAATACAGACAGCGGGGTGCCGATAAGTTTTACACCGCGTACCAGCTGGTTTTCTCTGCCGTCAGCGAAGACCCTGTAGACTTCAACGGGTGTAACGTTGAATATATTTGTGCTTTTGCTGCTTCCCATTACGGTATATCCGCCTTCTGCTGTGCGGAACAGATAACCATATTCTTTGTTTTGTTTCTTGAGACTTTCAATCAGCATTCCGCGGAGCTGTTCATCTGTATATGAAACAGTTGTTTCGAAAATCAAGTTTGATTGACGTGCTATCGGTGCGTGTCCGGCGTCTGCACGTCCATGTCCGTTTGTAGTCATGAATCTGCCGTCAGGGGTTCTGCTTGTAACGTATTGTTGCAGGTTGCCGTTCTTAATGCACGCAACCCTCTGGGCTTTTGTACCTTCGTCGTCATATAGATAGAATCCGTTCAGGTCGTGTCCATTGTATACTCTTATTGTCGGGTCCATGTACATGCTCATAGATTCAGGCATGATTCGTTTGCCTATGAATTCAGAAAGATTGTCGTTTATAGATTTTGTGCGCACAGCCTCTAAACGGTGGCCGAGTACTTCGTGGAAGAATACGCCGGCTGCATGGCCTGAAATTATGGCCGGTCCTGTATATGCTTCAGCTATAGGCGCTTTGCTGAGTGCTATGACTCTTTCTGACAGTTTTCGGATTCTTGTTTCTAATTCTTTTGCATCAGGAAGACCGCTTTCATCGTATGCAAAGGCATCTTCGAAAATGTTGCAGTTTGTTCCGTCTTCAGCTATTGCACTTGCTTCCCACGTAAGTCTGAACGCCTTTCTGTTCTGTGCCACAACAGTGCCTTCACTGTTGACAATCGTGGTACGGATAATTGAATATTCCAAAGTCGCTTTCCCCGATGTCAGATCTTTGTATTCCTTAAAGACGCTTCCTGCATTTTTCAAGTATTTCTTGAATTTATTTTTGTCTATTCTCGTTTCTTTTTCAGTTAACGGCTTTTCGTAGTATATTTCTACCGGCGATTCAGAAAATGCCGGAATTGTGTCTAACTCCGATTTTTTAGTCTTCTGGCTGGTGATAATTTCTTCGTATGTTTTTACTGCTTTGTCGTATCTCTCACTGATGCTTTTCCATATAACTTCTTTGATGACAGGTACGGCATCACAGTATAGAGGAAGAGGCTTTGTCCATATTCTGTTTTCGATAGTGTAGGTATAATTGTCTGTTTCCGGAGTACCGACTCTTACTAATGGTGAAAGTTCGCGTTTGTGGCTCTCATCAACAGATATCACCCCCATGTCGCTGGTGAGCTTGAGCGTCTTGTTGTCTATAACTCTGAATGAAATGAAGTAGGCCGGTGTCTCTTTGTCTTTCAATTTGTCAAGATAATATTGTGCTTCGTCATGTAGCAGGCAAGCGAGCGTATCTCCCTTGTACACCTGTCCACTTATATTAGCAGTAATTATTAATGATAAAACAAATGCCAGTAAATGATTTTTCCTCATGGTATGGTCCCTTTTGTTTTTATTTTAGATCTAATGTTTTTCGCTGTTTTTTGTATCCTATATATAGGATGGTTTCAGTGACATTGCTTAGCCTTTATGTTTATGTACAGGTTGCAACTTCAACTGTTAATGACTGTTTTTCATATATTTAATCCCAAATGTAGAAAAATTGTTTTGTATTTCTATTGATAGCATTCATTTTTTGCGGAGTGATGGTTGAAACTATATGTGTTGATAAAACTTTTACACAAAATTATAAGGCAGAATATGTGTTGATTTGTTTTGTGGTGCATGAATGTTTTTGTTCCTCTTGTTATTGTTGAATAGCCATCCGGTTAAGTGTTGTGTTTATTCCGAGGGCTCACAATTTTCTTTCCGAGGGCTCATCGTTTGATTTCTGAGCCCTCGGAATTTTCTTTGCGAGCCCTCGGAATGAAAATTTCAGGCGCTCGCGTCTTTTCGTTTGGCGATCTTGGAAATTATTGGTTGAATAGTAAATGTAATTGGCTGTATTGTAAAGTTTTTTTACAGTAGTGTAAAGAAATTTTACAGTTGAATTTTAGTGCTAAAATGTAAGCTGTTGATAATCAATTGATTTGTTTCGTGGCATGCATTTTGTAGCTAATTTAAGCAGAAGGGGCTTTCTGATATGGGGCTGAAAATTTTATAAACCTTTATAACTGACGATATTATGAAAAAACAGTTGTTGCAGACGTTACTGCTTTTTATGCTGTTCCCGTTGTTGGCAACAGCCCAGAACGAGTTAAAGAAAACTATAGTTTACGGCCGTGTGGCCAACATATTCACAAAATCTGTGGTAGAGATGTTGAATACTACCAAATGACATTAAATAGTACGGTTATATATTCAGCTATTTTTAAATGGTATTTTGACGGTTGTAAAGGTTCTTACAACCTTTCCGTCAATAGTATAGGGAAATCATTCTGCATTATGGCATCTTGGATATAAAAGCATTATGGATGAGCATGATGTAAAAAAGAAACTACTATAATATAATGATGGCTTTTATAAAAATCTTTATTTTTGTAGATATAATAAATGTTTCCTAAATAGGTATTAATATTATGTAGTATGAGTTCCGAGAAAGATATACGACAAGAGAGATTAGATAAAGAATTGATTTTAAAACAATGGATGCTTGAAAATCCGTTTAAAGCGAGAATTTGGTATGCTCATTATTCACGTTCTACTGAATGTGGAGATTTAAGAATTAAAAATTTTTTAAATCAATTAGGCACAGCCTCTGATAGGGATTTTGAAACTAATAGCTATTGGGATGGATACGAGAATTGGGAAAAATGGTTAAATGAATATGAGGCATATTGTGAATTTAAATCTAAGGCGCCTGAAATATGGAAACAAATAAAAGATTCTAAATATCGTGTGTATATATATGATGCTGCTAAAAGATTATTTGAAGATCTTATTGAACATAGGCATATAACTTGTAATACATATAGAATTATAAATAAATGGATAAAGCAAAATCAAGAATTGTGGAATGAAATTACTTCAATGTATAGTTCGGCAATAAAAACAGATGAAGAATATTTTTTTCAAGCATGGATGGAATTCTTCCATTGGCATGATACCTTTAGTGTTTGGAAATATAAAAATCCATCCTTATGGGATGAGTTCAAGAAAGATTGTGCTAAAATGACCTATTTAATATCCAATTGTGGTTCAATTCGTGATGTAGAGTATATTAAATCAAAATGGAAAGATGATAATTCTGAACTGTGGAGACAATGGAAGGAAGAACATCAAACTGAGTGGCGTAATTTTTATGAAAGTCATAAAACTGTTTTGTGGTATGCTTATATAGAAGAAGTATGGTCTAAACTGAGTGTGTCAAAGAAGATTGAAATTGAATGTAGGGATATTCCAGAATTTAGTGAGTCATGTATAGACGATTTATACGATGGATTTGATGATATGAGCAATGATTTACACGAATTCCAACTTGAATGGTTAAATGAGTGTATTAATTATCGCTTTTATCCTGATGAAGAAAACGTACATAAGACGTTGATAAATAATTATAAAAATGACATTTTGCTCAATGCTGAAAAGCATTCTTATCTTAGTAACGTGTGTACTGAAGATGGGCTTGAACAGTTTATAAAAAGTCGTAATAGTCCCATAAATAAGCTTGTGGAAACTCCTGAATGTTATGCTGATAGAAAAATATTGGATATTTGGTGTGCTGAAAATGAAAAGCAATGGCTTGGGTGGAAATGTTATTATTGTTGGAACGAAAAATTTAAAGATTTATGTTATGATTGGAAGGAATATTATGAAGTTTGGAAAATTTTATATGTTGATAAATGGTCTGAATGGATAAGACAATATTTTGTACAATGGAAACAAAAGGCTCAATATATAGATTTATGGTTTGCTTGGCTATCTGATAATAATGAGTTGGCTTTTCATCAGTGGGCATCTTTATATTTGGAAAATTGGGATTCTTATATTGATATGTCAATGAATTTGGATTATAGTTTTGCATATAGCAGTTTGTTTGACAGTCTTATTTTGGATTTTAAAGAATGGAAGGAAAATAATCCCAAAGAATGGATTTATTGGAAAGAATTTATTAAAGAACAAATTTTGATTGACGAATTTTCTCATAGCAATCTCTGTTTGCCTTATTCTCCTGAATATGATTTACATATACAGATACAAAAGAAATTGTATAAGCATAAAATCGGCAAAAAAATATTTTACAATCATTTGTCTATAATTTGTCATAATGGTAAATATGGATACATAAACGAAAAAGGAGAAATTGTTATACCTATAAATTTTGATCGTGCATTTAATTTCTGCGACGGATTAGCACTAGTGGAAATCAATTGTAAACAGATTCCCTCTTGTGGGAAAAATACAAATGGCCAAACTTTTATTGGTACAATAAAATCTGGTGGCAAGTGGGGGGTAATTAATACTAAAGGAGAATATATTGCAAGACCTCAGTACGACTATTTGTCTTCTTTTAATAGAGGCATTGCAATCTTTGAAATAGGAGGGGATTTAAATAAAAATATGCATGAGTGCGTTTTGTGCGATGAATATAATGATGGAAAATATGGAGCAATAAATACAAAAGGAGAAGTTGTTGTACAGCCCATTTTCGCTGGGTTGAAACAGTTGGAAAATGGCGTACTAATTGCAAAGGATTGTAATTCAAAAAAATGGGGGATGCTAAATAATACTGGCGTATTAGGGGCTTATGATGTTATAGAAGTTTTAAATAATGGATTATATAAGGTCAATGTAGGTCTAAAATACAAAGTTGAGCAACATGTTTTTGGGGAAACTGTTTTTGTTGACTATGAAGAAGGTAAATGGGGCTTGCTTTCAGCAACAGGAGAGCAACTTACTCCTCTTAAATATACATATTTATCCAGTTTTCATAATGGACGAGCATTGGTTAATGTTAACTCTAGATACAATCGACTATTGAATTGGCCATGTATTGGAGGTTTGTGGGGGTATATTAATGAAAAAGGAGAGGAAGTTATGCAATTAATAGAATGTGATGATTATCTAGATTTTGAAGATAAAATTACTCGCATTGATTGCCTTGATTATCTTGATGTTATGGCAAAGGAACAAAGTATGTATTATAGCCAATATGAAAATTGGCTTTTAGGACAAGAAATACTTGATAAAGAAAATTAAAAAAACTTTGTGGTACTTCTATACATAAAGTCGCAACGTAAGCTTGGATTCATAAATCTATTCACAAGTCACATTATGCTAAATTTTTGCAATATGAGAATGATATGTTTTTATGTCTTGTTTTTGACATCCGTAATTCTATGTGCGCAAGATAAGGTGATTTGGATTTGGCCGGTTGCGGAGCAAAAAGCGGAGGACGGAATACTTTACCGCCCGCAAGACTTTATCGGTAAAGAGCTGAATTTTGATAATCTGTTTGTCAGAGGGAAAGAAGATACGCCTATATTATGTCCGTTTGATGCCGTTGTAAATCGCGTGAGCCTTACTTTCAAGTATAACCTCTCGCAGTGTATTAGTAGGCAATACAATGGAGATTTTAAAAATGAAATTAAGCTAATTGATGCAGGCCGTGATGAAAAGTATGTCAATGGACAGATTGCTCTTCAGCCCAAAAGCGGAGGAGTCCTGTACGTCAGCGGATTGAAATTTGTTCGTACTTTCAAGACCGGAGAAAGGCTTACGCGTGGTGATACCATCGGCTTTATGGGGTATGCTTACAAGAATATTCCTGAACCGTGTATCTGTGTTGCTTTTTCCCGCAACGGACGTTCTGCAGACCCGATGTCGCCATTTGGTTTGAAGACAACTTTTGTTGCTCCTAAAGCCAAACCTCGTAAAACAGAATTAACTCGAAAGGAAGCAGGTGAAGATTTGATGAGATTTTCTGAAGCATTGAAGAATCTCTATCCTTGTGTAGAGGACTTGACAATGCCGGAGACAATTGATTCTCTGACAGCGAATGTTATCGCTTCTTTGCCTGACAAGATAGACGGTAATAGATTTTATAGAGCCTGCAAAAGAATCAATCATCTGATTCACGATAGTCATCTCGATTTTTGGATAAATATGAGTATCAGTATGCCTAACTTCGAAAGATGGTTTATGCCGTTGGCTTTCGCACAAATAGGAGATAGGGTCATTGTTACTCAGGATGTTGCAGGAACAGAACAATATGTCGGGCGTGAGCTGAAAAAAGTAGACGGGTGCCGGGTTGAAGAAATTGTTCGTGAAGTTGCAACACTTATAACCAATTATGACGGTAAGGTGGAAAGCATGGTGGAGGAAGAATTGGCTGGCAACCTTAGTTCATATTACCAAGCACTATTGCGTACATGTCCGGTGGGGAAAAATGTGGTCAGCTATGAGTTCGCAGATGGAGAACGGCTGGTACTTGATATGTTGCCGCGTACTAAAGATGTGCATTATAAAGACTATCAGCTTAAGCAACTTTATGATAGTCGTAATCAATGGTGGAACAGGTTTAAGTTGAACTTCGTTTATCGTCCAATAAATGACTCTACGGCCTATATAGGCCTGTCGACATTCAATTTGAATGACGTGGAAGTGGAACAACTCATTGATTGTATCAGTGACGCTGAAAATTCAGGATACAAGAATCTTATTTTTGATGTGCGCAACAATTTGGGTGGCAATCCGGATGTGCTTTATCGTTTGCTTGATTGCTTTGTTGCAAAGCCGTACGTTGATAGAGGAGGGTATCAGATGGTTAACAGCAGATGTGTTAGTGGTAAGACAAATTTCATTGAAAACGATAGTTTGACTTTTTCTTCCTACAGTCCTCGGGAAGGTGAAAGAGGCTATTATCTGAATCGTGAAAAAGTAAGTGCCTCTACGAAGAATCCTGCTGTTTATCATGGGAGATTGTATGTCTTCATCAACGCTTCTTCTAAATCTGCAGCCAGCGAATTTGCCGGTTGTCTTGCCCGTAATAGAAGTGCTTATCTTGTCGGGCGTGAAACAGGTACGGCGTATCATTATATGAAGGCACTGAAATTTGCCAATGTCTTTCTGGCAAATTCTGGTACAACATGCCGTATACCTCTTGTAAAATGTGTGATGGATGAAGCAGTGGACGAAAGATTTCCTTATAACCGCGGAGTGTTGCCCGATTGCACTATTCCATTGACATTCGAGGAAATTTATAGGAACGAACATGAATTGGAAGATCCTTATATCCAAAAAACACTTGAACTAATTCGCAAAGGTGTCTATATCGATAAGTGATGTATTTATGCTCGGCTTTCACTATATTAGATAATATAGGATACGCCTCGGCACAGCAAATTCGAAAACTCGTTTTCTAATTTGTCTCTGCACTCGGCTTTCACTATATTTGCAAAGTTGTTAATTGTTTAAATTGGAAAAATAGTATAATTATGACTTTGAAGAATAGAGTGTATGCCCTGATTGCCGGACTGATGTTTTGTGTTGCAGCTGGAGCCCAGATGATGAATGCTGAGAAGTATCCAGTCATACCTGATGATTTCAATGGGGCTTTTATAGATCTTGTAAAGGAATATCCTGCTAATGTTGTCAAATCTGCTTATGGTCAGTATTATGGACAGCTTACTATAGGTGGCGATATCTACGGATATGGCACATTCTATACTGATGCAGACGGTATTGTTATGGGGCAGTTCCGCAACGGACGATGCATATTCGGTATAAAGATGGGTTCGCAGACTGTTGAGGTCGGCACGGAAACCCATTATATAAAATATGATCTCAGCACCGGTGATCCTATATACATCATAAAGGATTCGTTGAAGTATCTGCCTTCAGCTGATTTCATAAAGAAATATAGATTTGAGTCGCTTACATATCAGAACGGTGACAGATATGTAGGTGAAACTGTAGACGGCAAGCGTGAGGGATACGGTGCATATTACTATACGAATGGGAATTATTATTATGGCCAGTACAGAAATAATTTGAGGCACGGCTACGGTGCAATGTTCAGAACGGAGAACCGCATAACTCTGCAGTATTGGGAAGACAATAAGGTTGACGGTGCTTTCAACTGATTTTTATGCGTTTATGATTTTTATCGAGTCTCGATGAATAAGAAAGTTAGAACTAACGGCTTGCTGGCATGGGTGTTGGCTTCGAGGCCTAAGACACTGACAGGGGCAGCCACGCCTGTAATCATAGGTGCGGCCTTGGCTTGGAAGTTTTTGTCTGAGTTTGGTGGTACTTTCAGTTGGATGGCTTTCCTTCTGTGTCTGTTGTTTGCATTTGTAATGCAGATAGATGCAAACTTCGTCAACGATTATTATGATTACAAGAAAGGCACAGACCGCGAGGATCGTCTTGGACCTGAAAGAGCCTGTGCACAAGGATGGATAACTCCAACAGCAATGAAATGGGGGATAGGTGCTGCAACGGTTCTGTCGTGTGCCGTTGGGTTGCCTCTTGTCATGTTCGGTGGCTGGTGGCTGATAGCAGTGGGGGCACTGTGTGTCATATTCTGCTTCCTTTATACCACTTGTCTGTCTTACAGAGGCTACGGTGATGTGCTGGTGCTTCTCTTCTTTGGATTGGTTCCTGTGTGCCTTACATTTTATATACTTGCAGGGTGTTTTTCTGCAGCAAGTGTTATGATGGGGCTAGCGTGCGGACTTGCAACGGATTGTCTGCTCATGGTAAACAATTATCGTGACCGCCACCAAGATGCAGTGAGCGGAAAGCGTACGGTTGTTGTGCGTTGGGGCGGAAGAACGGCCTTGATGTTGTACAGATGGTTGGGACTTGCCGCTTCGTGCTTGTTTTATCTTTCGTGTTCGGCGGTTGCAAGTGCTTCATCCGGCGTATTTGTCCTGATATACTTGACTTTGCACCTGAAAACAGCTTATCTGATGGAAAAGCTTGACGGACGTGAACTTAACGCAGTTCTGGGTGCGACGGCCAGAAATATATTCGTTTTTGCCTTGGTCTTTGCCTTGTCGGTTGCAAGCACAATGTTTGGCGGATTTTGATGGCCTCGTTGCTTGAATGATGGTATGTTGGTTGAAGATGTTTCTTTTTAGTCACTGCTACAGTCAAGTTAGAAGTGCAACTTCTCCACCTCCCTCCTCCGCCCTTGGAG
>OKRU01004072.1_pt1 | contig 11013 bp, 10 predicted proteins | sample 1601131 | NCBI WGS metagenome assembly OKRU01 (sample SAMEA3541558, study PRJEB24748) | human gut metagenome | biome: human gut; feature: human-associated habitat; material: faeces | place: China | collected 2012 | reverse complement strand
CCCCGCCGAACACGCTGGCCGGCCGGACGAAGCGGTAATTCTCCGCCTCTGTCAGGGCGGTTTTCAGATATTCATGCCACCTTTCGTCCTGCTCCCGGTATAGGGCCATAGCCCGCAGCAGGTCGGTACTGATCTTGTCCAGATGGCGGCCGCAGGCCTTGCAATAGCCGTCCATAGGGGCCAGTGTGAAAAATACGTTCTTCGTCTGTCCCGCCACCAGCTCCACCACCGCCTGCGTCAGATACTGATACCGCTTCAGCGCATCAAAATGCAGGGGATCTTTGGGGGCTTTTTTCAGATACCAGGTATCTGCCGCATCCAGGTTGCCCAAGCGCAGATCCAGGCGGCAGAGAAGCGCATCCAGATTGTCCAAATACCGGTTCTGGCCCGTCTCTTCAAATCGCTGGCGCAATGCCAGCAGGGTCCGTTTGGCATCCCCCGCCCTGCCGGAAGTCGTCTGGCTCCTGGCCAGCAGAGCAGTTATCGCGAACTCCATCTCCGGCGTACCGTTGTTCCGAATTTCGCCCATGCGCTGCACCAAATCCAGCAGACGCACGGAGATATCCTCGCCCTTTTCGTACTTGCTCTCCGCAGCAGCGCTTTCCGCCAGCCCTACGCCGTATTTGCCCAGGACCGACTGCAGCGGGCCGCTCATGGTTTTGAACATCTGGTCGTCCTTGGTGCACCAGTCGGAGAAGTCCTTGCCGCCGTTGACAATACTGGGCAGGCCGCTGGTCGCAGAGAAGGACTGCAAAACCAGCTCCTTCCGGCGAACCATTCGAGATATCTTCGGAAAAGCCTCCGCAATCGTCTCCACTCCCCGCTGGGGCAAACTGATATCCAGCCAGACCAGGCAGCTGCGCGCCTGGGTCAGCACTGCGTCCTGGGGCCCGCAGTTCTGGGCAAAGCGTTCCAGTGTCTTGTACCACCGCTCAGAGCCTTCATAGTCACCGGACATGGCGCAGAGCATGCTCATGCCCTGTATCAGCGCCGGGGACGCCAGGATATCGCTCTGCGGCAGCTTCCGATAGTACTTTTCCATTTCCCGGTAGTGGGCCATTCCCGGGAAAGTCTCCGCGTTGCGGATCAGCAGCTCGGAGACCTTGGCGTGCTCCTGTCCCTGGATATAGCAGTCCAAGGCGTTAGGGTAGTCCTCTTTCAGTTCATAGTACATCCCGCCCCGGACCATCAGCGCCCGTTTCCGTTCCGGCGGGTACTCCCGGCCCATTTCCCACAGCAGAAAGGGGCGGAACTGCTCCCAGAAACGGAAATGCAGAACGCCGTCATATTGCAGCATGGTGGTATTGCGCTGGAGCCAGTCCAGCAGTTCCCCGGCGTTATGGCTGCCAGTCACAATACGGGCCAAGTCCAGATCGAAGGACTTAAAGGGAGCAAGCTCCAGCAAAAAACGCTGAATGGGCAGGTCAAACCGCCGGTATACGGCCGTTTCAAAATACCGGAAGACCTCCTGGAAGCATTCTCCCACCAGTTCCAAGGAGAACGGGACTCCCTGGGCCATTCGCCGGGCCGTAACCACCACGCCCAAGGGATGGCCGATGGATTCCTTATAAATCCCGCTGATATCCGCATCGGAGGCAGAAATCTCCCAGCTTTCCAGCAGCCTGCGCACATCCTCCCGCTCGAAGAGGAAGGCCTTTGATTCCAGCACCGTCATCAGGCCGGAATACTGGAACGCCATCAGCGTCCCGTTGGGCGCGCCCCGGGACAGGAGCAGGAACCGACGATCCGGACAGTCCCGAATTAAGTCCCGCAAGGGAAGCCACTCCTCGTCCTCCTGCAAATTCTGCAAATCATCGATGAGCAGAATGCGCCAGCTGCCCGCCTTGGAGGGAACGGCAAAATCCGGGTCTGCCGCAGACAGACGCAGCACGCTTTTGCCCTCTGTCAGGGCATCGGCCACGCAGGTTTTTCCAAAGCCGCAGGGTGCACTGAAAAACAGCACGCGCCCCTGCTTCATGAATTTCTCAAAGCAGTCTGCAATGGACCGCTTGATAATCGTCCGTTCTGCCATAGAAAAGCCTCCACATCATACTTTTTCGACTTTATTCTTATTGTATCAGCTATTTCCGAGAAAGTAAATCATTCCAAAGTATGATATCATGCAGTTTTCCCGACGTGTGATTCTTCTAATACCCCTTACCGAATATCATAGACGGTTTTGACCGTCAGCTGCGGCAGCAGCTCGGCGGCGCTTGCCTGGGTCTGGGCGGTGACCGTATAGGCTTCCGGGGCGGTCAAATCGAAATAATTATCCGAAAGGACCAGGTCCCGGTCCCGGAAATCCAGGTACACATTCTTGGCAAACACATCCGCGTTTACCCGGAATGCCACACCCCCGGGAATATTCTCCGCCGCCACTGTCACCGTTGGCTTCCGCCAGGAGAAATGCTTGGGCGGCACCAGCAGCTGAGTCCGGCGGGTCAGGAAGTTCCCGGAAGCGTCATAGAGGTCGGCATAGAGATAGGTATCGTAGACATCCGCAGCATCTACCTTCCGGTGCAGAACATCCAGAGAGGACAGGGCTTCCACAGTAACCTCACAGCGCTGCTCATCCAGCACCGTCCGGTCCCCCCGGCACAGGTACAGCCGCACCGCTCCCCGGAAAGCCTGCCGGGTCTCGTTGGCGATGTTCACCGTCAGGGTGCCGTTTTCCAGGAACAGCCCCATGGCCACCGGGGCATAGAACCGCTTTGCCGCATAGTGCAGCGCCTTCCAGCGGCCGAAATAATCGATGCTCGCCCAGGAGGCCACGGGCCAGCAGTCGTTGAACTGCCAGTAGGTAGAGCCCATGCAGTAGCCCCGCTGGCGGCGGAAATGCTCCACGGCGCTTTCAATAGCCTCGGCCTGCATCAGCTGGGAGGTGTGGAAACCGGAAGATACGGAACACAATCGCATTACCGGAGTTGCTTTTGCCGAATTGAGTGATGAAGAAGCATTGGATAGAGTGATGGACTTGAAAATTATGTCGCGTGCCCGTCCTACCGACAAACAGCGTCTGGTACAATTGCTGCAGCAGAAAGGAGCCGTTGTGGCTGTGACCGGAGACGGAACGAACGATGCGCCGGCGCTCAATCATGCACAGGTAGGGCTTTCGATGGGTACCGGAACTTCAGTTGCCAAAGAGGCCAGTGACATCACTTTGCTGGACGACTCTTTCAACAGTATCGGGACTGCTGTGATGTGGGGGCGGTCACTTTATAAGAATATCCAGCGTTTCATCGTATTTCAGCTGACCATTAACTTTGTGGCACTTCTCATCGTATTGCTCGGTTCTATTGTGGGAACAGAACTACCGTTGACTGTGACCCAAATGTTATGGGTAAATCTCATCATGGATACATTTGCCGCTTTAGCTTTGGCTTCTATTCCGCCAAGTGAGAGTGTTATGAACGATAAACCGCGTCGCAGTACTGATTTTATTATTAGTAAAGCGATGCAACATAATATATTCGGTGTCGGTACACTCTTTCTGGTAGTACTGATGGCGATGATATACTACTTTACAAATGCCGACGGTGGAATGACGGTACAGCGGTTGACCATTTTTTTCACCTTCTTTGTAATGCTTCAGTTTTGGAATCTGTTCAATGCTCGTGTGTTTGGTACTACCGATTCAGCATTCAAGGGTCTTACGAAGTCGTACGGAATGGAATTGATTGTACTGGCCATCCTGGGTGGGCAGTTTCTTATAGTGCAGTTCGGTGGAGCTGTATTCCGTACAGAACCGCTCGACTGGCAAACATGGCTTATCATCATCGGTTCTTCTTCTCTCGTCTTGTGGATTGGAGAATTGATTCGCTTGGTTAAACGTTTAACTCAGAAATGAAAATGAAAGCTATTTATCACAGTGGACGCAAAGAAAGTGTCTTTTATGAACAGGATATAAAAACTCCGTTTCCTTTGCGTGCTCTGTCGTGTATAAGCTTTCAAAAACAGAATAGAGATGAAAAGAAAAGGAATTAAAAACCTTATTTTTGATTTTGGTGGTGTATTGATTAATCTCGACCGTCAGCGTTGTATAGAAAACTTCCGGAAGTTGGGATTAGAGAAGGTGGACGAATTGTTAGGCATGTATTCTCAGCAGGGAATCTTTATGCAACATGAGAAAGGGTTGATCTCGTCAGCCCAGTTTCGTGATAGTATCCGCGGGCAGATAACTCAGGAGGTGACGGATGAGCAAATTGATGCTGCTTGGAATAGTTTCTTGGTGGATATCCCACGTTTTAAGCTTGATATGTTATTGAAACTCCGCGAGAAATATGTGGTCTATCTGCTGAGCAATACCAACGAGATACATTGGAAGTGGGCATGTGAGCATGCGTTTCCGTATCGGGGCTTCCGTGTAGAAGACTATTTTGAAAAGATGTACCTCTCGTATGAAATGAAAATGGTAAAGCCCGCTGAAGAGATTTTCCGGGGAGTGCTTGATGATGCAAACCTCGATCCGCGCGAAACTTTTTTCATAGATGACTCCGAAGCCAACTGCCAGGGCGCCCAGGCATTGGGCATCTCTACCTATACAGTGAAACCCGGTGAAGACTGGAGGCCGCTTTTTGCCGAGAATTAAAATAAATAGGAGAAACAGTATGCAGATAATCCGTAATATACCGGGAGTTCTACCCGAACCATGTGTTGCCACCATCGGTTTCTTCGATGGAGTACATATGGGGCATCGCTTTCTGATAGAACAAGTCAGAGAGTTGGCTGCGGCTCGTGGATTGCGTTCTGCACTGATTACTTTTCCCATTCATCCTCGTAAGGTGATGAATGCAGACTATCGTCCGGAGTTATTGACCACTTCGGAAGAGAAACTGGCGCTGCTTGAAGAAACGGGCGTGGATTATTGCTTTATGCTTGATTTTACACGTGAAGTATCACATCTGACTGCCCATGAATTTATGTCCGATATCCTGAGAGACCGTTATCGGGTGCAGACACTTGTCATCGGATATGACCACCGCTTCGGACACAATCGTAGTGAAGGCTTTGAGGATTATTGCCGTTATGGCTCTGAAATGGGAATAGAGGTGATTCGTGCTCGTGCCTGTGTGTGTGATGATCTTCATATAAGCTCTTCTGTCATTCGTAAGATGTTGCATCAGGGCGAAGTAGATCGGGCTGCACGTTGTCTGGGTTACGACTATTTTCTGGATGGTACGGTGGTGAGCGGTTATCAGGTAGGAAGGAAAATCGGATTCCCTACGGCCAATCTCAGTGTAGACGATCCTGATAAGTTGGTTCCTGCCGATGGTGTCTATGCAGTTCATGTCACGTTCGACGGGCATACTTATAATGGTATGCTCAATATCGGTACTCGTCCCACGATAGGGAATGGTCCCGAACGTTCGATAGAAGTGAATATCCTCCATTTTCATTCCGATATTTACGATAAATTTATCCGGCTCTCTTTTGTAAAATATCTCCGTCCGGAGCTGAAGTTCGATGGGATTGAAGGATTGATAGCGCAGCTTCATCAGGATGCAGCCGATGTGGAGGCGCTTTTGGGGAAAATACAAAATGTCAATTGACATTTTGTATTTTTTGTTTGCCACTGAGTGAGTTATATTCGGCCCGTTATCTTCCGGCTCTTAAATAGGAGCTTATTTTGTGAATTCGGCTTTTCAGATAGTCATCCTGATTGCGGATAATACATGTCTCTTGTTCTGTTTTGAGCCTGTTCTGTGTTCTTTAATTTGCAGAATATTCTGTTTTAAGGTGCAAATCGTTATTCTCTCCCTGATCATTCTATGCGTGCTGAAAAATGATTGCAGGCATGTAAATGTCCTCTTTTGTCTCTCTTCCGGCTTCATGCAGGTGAAGTTTTGAACTAATGAAGCTTTTGTTTTAACCCAATGATGTCTTTCTTTTAATGGTATGTGACCTCTCTTCTAAAGATATCATGCATATTTATTGGAAATCTTCGGTCGATGTTGCATCTTATTGCATGTTATATGCGTCTTGTATGCATTTTCTTCTTCCTGTTTGATGATTTGTGTTTTAGTGCGTGTCAGTAGATTAGGATGAATAGTGTCAGAGTGACGTCTAAAGGTGTAATACGCTATCAAATGGATATACTCTCCCTGACGCTGGTTCTTTGAGGCTTCTTTATATCAGCGTTTATCCTCTACAAATATCGAAAAACATTCTATATTTATTGTTTATCGATAAATAATTATCGAATTACTTGTTTAGGTGAAAATTAATATGAATCTTTGCATATCGAAAAACGATAAATTATTATTGAATAACATAACGAATCTTCAAAGTAAGTTTTATGAGAAAGTCATTGATGAGCATTACGATGTTGGTAGTATCCATCTCCATGTTAGCTTTGTTTGTATGTAGTTCAGTTTTGCATGGTCACCATACAAATAGCTCTTCTACCGAAGCGGTAGTCAATTAAAACCGTTATCTTTGTACATATTTAAAACAAAAGACTGAATGAAAACGGCGATCAAATTAATTCTGATTTATCTGGGAATCCAGCTTATTTGCGGTGGGCTGATCGGTATTCCTTTTACTATCATTGCCCGTATGAATGGTGGGAGCGTAGATGCCACCCGGGTTTCGGAGTTGACATTGGCTCCTTCGATGCTGCTTTCCATGGCAGTGATGTTTTTTTATTTATGGAAAGCACACTATATACCCAAAGACAAGACAAGTTGGTCATTCATTTCATTTCCATTTCTGATCATAACGTTTCTGATAGGCTTGTCGATGACTGTCCTGATGGATATGTTGACTGCCGTCTTATCTTGGGTTCCTGATATTCTGGAACAGCAGTTCGACGCTCTCCAGTCCGGTTGGTTAGGCATTGTGGCCATTACTTTGTTGGGGCCGATTCTTGAGGAACTTCTGTTCCGTGGTGGTGCCACTAAGGCATTGCTTGAACGCTATTCTCCCCGGAAAGCCATCTTCCTTTCGGCACTGCTTTTCGGAGTATTTCATTTGAATCCGGCTCAGATAGTTGCAGCCTTCTTTGGAGGCCTTTTGCTGGCATGGGTTTATTATCGGACACGAAGTCTGATTCCTTGTATCCTGATACACATTGTGAACAACAGTATTTCTGTCATGCTGAGTCTGACCTATCCCGATGCAGATACAATCAGGGATGTGACGGGTACGACTCCCTATTATCTATTGATAGCAGTGGCGGCTATGGTGTTCGTAGGCTGTTTTCTTCGGATAAAGCAGGTTACGGTTCCGGGAACGTGGCGGAAAGATGAATGAAAATAAACGATAAAGATTGAATAATAAGTCATAATATGAAAAGAAGATTGAACATACTATGTTTACTGGTTTTTCTGGTATTCTGTTATTCGGTGTTTAATATGGGGCGTGATTTCGGTCATGGCTTTTCCGAAGGGATGAAGATAAGTCATTCCGGTAATCAAAGTGTAGAACAGGCTATCAACTTTCGGATTGCCACACTGATGCCCAAGGATTTTTCGTCCTTTAAAGATTCTGTCTATAATGAAAAGACCGGCTCTTATGTCCCCGTTGCCTATACGCAGATGGTTACGAATGTGAAAGTCGACAGGAGTACCTGGATGATGGTTGCCCAGGTGATTTCCGGGCTTCTGGCTGTTTTTGCCATCATTGCGTCAACAGTGCTTTTTATTCAGCTGATTGTAGCTATCAATAAATCGGATATTTTTAATTGGAAGAATGTCCGTCGGTTGCGATGGTTGGGAGTCGCCTTGTTGCTGAACTTTATTAGTGAGGCAGTGCCGGCCCTGATGAATGATTATGAGTTGTCTTCAGTCTTCTCGTTGTCCGGATATTCTATGGAGACAAGCATAGATTCTGTGATGCTGGTCATTCTGGGACTGGTTTCACTAATTGTAGGCGAGGTATTCGCCATCGGGTTGAAGATGAAAGAAGAACAAGATCTTACTATCTGAATCCGAATATTGAAAAATTAATAGAATTATGGCTATAATAGTAAACCTTGACATAATGATGGCCCGAAGAAAAATATCTTTGGGGGAGTTGGCAGAGAAGATTGACATTACGCCTGCCAACCTTTCTATCCTGAAAACGGGAAAGGCCAAAGCGATTCGTTTCTCTACCCTTGAGGCGATCTGTAGAGTGCTAGATTGCCAGCCGGGGGATATTCTGGAGTATCAGGTGGATGAAGAAGATGGAGGTACGTCATAATTCACCACAGATTACGCAGATATTAACACAGGATGATTTTAATCTGCTGATAACCAGTAATATTTATCTGTGTAAATCGGTGTGATCTGTAGTGAATACGAGTCCTGACACATCCTTATCTGGAGATTTAGCCTTTGGCCTCTTTGGCTTTGAATGCGAGTGCATACATCCGCATTTGTTTGACCATCGACAACAATCCGTTGCTACGTGTGGGGGATAGGTGGTCCTTCAGACCGATTCTGTCGATAAAGTAGAGTTCCGAATTAAGAATCTCGTCGGGTGTATGTCCCGATACGACTTTAATCAACAGTGCTATGATGCCTTTCACGATCAGTGCATCGCTTTCTGCTTTAAAGATAATTTTCCCGTCTACTTCGTCTGCCTGAAGCCATACACGGCTTTGGCAACCTTCAATCAGATTCTGTTCCGTTTTATATTTCTCGTCGAGCGGTTCCTGCTCGTTTCCTAAGTCGATAAGTAACTGGTAGCGATCCATCCAGTCATCAAAGTCGCTGAATTCAGCAACGACTTCGTCTTGTAATTCGTTGATTGACATGATAAATAATTATTTCTCGTTATAAATAACTTCCAGTACCGTTTGTCCCACAGCTTTGAGTGTAGAGCGGTCGATGGCATCCATATTGTCATTCACGGTGTGCCAGGTCGGTCCGAAGCTGGACAGTTCACAATTTTCGTCGTTTGGAATGATGTCGATAGTCGGGATACCTGCCAAGCGATTGATAAACAGATGATCGTCAGTGATCTGACCGCCTACTTCGTTAATAAAGTAACGTCCGTATCCGGCGTCGTTAGCCTTTTTCCATACCTTCTTGTTGATACCTTTGGCATATTTCTCGGAATATACTTCTTTAAAGAAAGTAGCATCTTTGCCGCCCACCATATCGAGTAAAATTCCGAAGCGGGCATTATAGCCATCTACGTGCGGGGTTCGTGCCCAATATTGTGCGCCGAGACACCACTGGTCTTCCCGATGTTCGCCTGTATAAAACTGAGGTGCTCCGTAATCTTCCGCATCCAGAAAGATGATGTCGATTCCCAGTTCCGGTTGCTGTTGATTGATCTGGCGGGCAATTTCGAGTAATACACCCACTCCGCTTGCTCCATCATTGGCGCCCAGTATCGGTGTGTGATGATTCTTTTCATTCGGATCATTGTCGGCCCATGGACGGGTATCCCAATGCGCAAAGAGTGCGATGCGTTTTTTGCTTTCGGGCTTAAAAGATCCTATGATGTTGCGTGCTTTCAGCAGTGTACCGTCGTATGCGGGTAATTCAGCGTTTTGGCTGATCACTTTGGCTCCATGTTCGGCCAGTTTGGCGGCCAGGTAGTCTCCACAGGCAACATGACCTTTAGAATTTGGTGTGCGCGGTCCGAAGTCGACTTGCGCCTGTATGTACTTGTAAGCACTGTCTGCGTCAAATTGGGGCACTTGGACAATTACCTTTTTCTCGGTGATGTCGGTCGAAGTGGTCTTGCTGCCGTTTGTTCCGCAGGAGAAAGCAGAAAACAGGATGAAAGCTGACAGTATGAACATAGAGTTTCTTTTCATAATTATGCTTTTGGAGTTTAAAGCCTCAAAATTAATGATTTTCACTGTAGGGTGAGTCAGATAGGAGGGTTTATTAACAATTCCACTCCTTTCTTTCCGGATACGAACTCCACTTCCGCACCGTTGATTAGTGGTAGGTTCTCTGTCACATGTCCCACCGGAAAGTCATAACATATGGGGAAGTCATACTCCTTCACCAAGGCATCCAGTGTGCTGTAAAGGTCCTTTTTCAGTGAATAGTCTTCTTTGTATTCGGTAAATTGTCCGATGATAAGTCCGGATAACTTTTCAAGTACGCCTCCCAATTTCAGGTTATACATCATGCGTTCGATGGCATAAGGACGTTCGCCCACATCCTCGATGAAGAGGATCGTACCTTCGGGAGGAATATCGTATGGTGTTCCGCGGAGACCGTGGAACACAGCCATGTTGCCGCCTCGCAGGATGCCTTTGGCCTGTCCCAGATGATTCAACTTATGGCGGTGGCATTTATATCCGGGCAGTTTACCGAAAAGAATGTCGCGGAGATATAATGAACATGGATCCTCCTCTCCTGTTACAGCGAGATGGCGTGCCATGGGAGCATGGAGTGAGGCAAAACCATTGTATTGAAATAAGTTGTGGAGCGCAGTGATGTCACTGAACCCGATCAGCCATTTCGGGTGGTTACGAAAGCGTGTGAAGTCCAGCTTATCCAGCAAGTGAACCGCTCCGTAACCACCACGGCTGCACAAGATGGCCTTAATTTCTTCATCGTCCATGGCTGCCTGAAAATCTTTGAGGCGCTGATGGGTGGCACCGGCATACGAGCCCCATGAACTTCGGACATGATCTCCCATGACAGGAGTAAGTCCCCAGGAGCTGAGACGCGTCTTGGCACCTTTCAGGAATATACTGTCTATTTTGCTTGAAGGCGATACGATGGCTACTTTATCGCCTTCGTGCAGAAATGGGGGAAATTGTAAGTTCATTTAATAAAGTGATTTAATAAGCTGATATCTGATTTGTCTTTAACGCTTGTAGGGTAAAAAGGTTCTATTTCTCTTTCTGATAGAATCTTACCCAATCTACATACATCTCCACCGGAAGTTCTTTCGGGTCTACAGCCCCTACCCACGAGCCACCCAACTGCATGTCGATCAGTAGATAGAAAGGCTGGTCGAAAGGAAACTGCCCTTCTTTGTCTGTTTCGATGCGGGGATAGGTGAAAGTATGTGTGTCATTGATATAGAATGCAATGCTGTCCGGATACATTTCTACTG
>OKRU01004070.1_pt1 | contig 11016 bp, 9 predicted proteins | sample 1601131 | NCBI WGS metagenome assembly OKRU01 (sample SAMEA3541558, study PRJEB24748) | human gut metagenome | biome: human gut; feature: human-associated habitat; material: faeces | place: China | collected 2012 | reverse complement strand
GGCGGCGCGGCGGGAGCAGAGGCCCTGCTCGCTCATAATTTTCTGAATGCGTTCTTCTGCCATGATAAAATCTCCTTGTGCGCCTCCCGGCGCTCAAATAGGGCTGCGGCAAAACCTCTCCGTCACGCCTGCGGCGTGCCACCTCCCCTATCGAGGGGAGGCCTTGGCATTTCGAAAAGCTTAATCTCTTCGCCAGAGGCTCCCCTCGGTAGGGGAGCTGTCTGCGAAGCAGACTGAGAGGTTAATTACAGCAGCCTCAGTATCAAAACTGCGGGTCGGAAGTCCGCAGTTGCGGCGTAGGTTAAAGTTTACTCTGCTGCGGGAGCGGCAGGCGCAGCGGCGTCCCTCTTCTCCTCTTTCTTCAGCAGAGCACTGACCTTGTCCACCAGCTCGGGCAGCATGGTCAGGGCGCGGTCAACGGTGTTGGAGCCGTCGGACAGCTGGATGGTGCGCACGCAGCCGTCCTTGATCACCAGAAATGCCACCGGCTGGATGTTGACGCCCGCGCCGGAGCCGCCGCCGAACAGGTCCTTGTTGGCGGCGTTCTTGCCGTCGAAGTCGGTGCCTGCGGAAGCAAAGCCGAACGAGATGCGGGACACCGGCAGGATGGTGGTGCCGTCGTCGGTCTTGATGGGCTTGCCGATGATGGTGTTGGAATCTGCCATCTGGCGGATCTTGTCCATCGTGACGTTCATTAAACCTTGAATCGGATGCTCAGCCATAAAATCGGCCTCCTACTATTATTTTCCGGGAAAACTCCCTCTGGATAGGAGTATACACCATACGATATTATTGTAACACACTTTATAGGAAGACGTCCAGCACTTTTTCGCGCCAGAACTCATACAAAACGCGCAGAGCGGCTGCAACGATGAAAAGCAGCCTTGCACTGAGGCGGAACGACACCCGGTCGGCCACCGTCGGCTCGGCACTGCCGAAGTCCGGCAGGATGCGCAGCTCGTCAAAATCGAGGTAGACGAAGCGGTCGATGACGCCGAGGGACGGGTAGAGCCATGCGTTCAGCCTGCCGTAGGCGCGGGCAGCTTCGGCGGGGTCTTCGCCCCGGACGCCGAGGCAGACCCGGATCTTGGTGACGCGCAGCGAGCCGAAGACGGCTTTCGTCAGCCGCCCGGCACCCCGCAGGATGGTCACGAGGATGTTCAGCGTCAGCTTCGCCTTCTCGCGCGGAGCGGTCTCCTTTTTCGGTCTCTTCGCCTCTTTTGCGGCGGCTTTCTTCCGCTTACGCTCTTCGCGGCGGGCGCGGAGCTTCGCTTTCAGCTTTCCCCAGAAGCCTTTCGGTTCTTCGGATCCGGCAGGCTTTTCCGGCGCAGGCCACTGGAACACCGGCAGGGTGAGCCCAAGCGCACCGGCCCGGACGGTCAGGACGCCGCCCTCCCAGCAGACGTCCGCGCACAGCGGGCAGAGCAGGACGAGGGCCAGCAGCACCAACAGGATAAGGAGCAGGACGCCTGCGATCTTCAGCAGGGTCAGCAGCAGCCAGCCCAGAGCCATCAGGACTCCCATCATGTCGCCGCCTCCCCTTCCTGATCTCCGCGCACCGGCGGCAGGTCTGCCAGCGAGGAAAGGCCGAAGCACCGCAGGAAAACGTCCGTGGTGCGGAAGCTCACCGGGTGGCCGGGCAGGTCGAGACGGCCCGCCTCCTCGATGAGGCCCTTCTGCAGCAGGCCGCTGACGCTGGACGAGGAGTCCACGCCGCGCACCTGTTCGATGAAGGCGCGGGAGACGGGCTGGTTGTAGGCGATGACTGTCAGCGTCTCCATGGCCGCCGGGCCGAGAGGCACCGAGCGCCGGGCGTCCAGCAGACGGCGGATGCAGTCGGCCCACTCGGTCTTGGTCGCCAGCTGCCAGCGGGTGTCCAGATGGAGCAGGCAGAGGCCGGAGTCCTCCCGGGCGTAACGGACGCGCAGGTCTTCCAGCGCGGTCTCCACCGTGGTCTGGGGCAGCTGGACGGCGGCGGCAAGCTTATCGGCGCTCACCGGGTCGCCCGCCGCAAAAAGCATCGCCTCTACGGCGGCTTTTATCTGTTTCTGGTTCATTCTTCCTCCTTTGCCTTTTCACGGGGCAGGCGTCCGCGCTGCATGGTCAGCTCTCCCTTGGGGCCGAGGGTGACACGTCCGCCGCGCACCAGTTCCAGCAGGGCCAGAAAGGTAGCCACGTTGGTGCTTCGGCTCTGGCTGCGGGCGAAAAGCTGGCTCATCCGGGCCGCACCGCCCGCGATGAGGCGGCGCAGGATGTACACCACCCGGCTGCTCACCGACACCTGCGGGGCTGTCACCAGCGGCTCAAAGACGGCCTGGGTCTGGAAATACTCAGCGCCGGCCTTGACCTTGCGCTCCATCTTCACCAGCTGGGCATCTACGGAGTCGGAGCAGGGGGACACAACAGCGCCCTTCGCAAACTTGGGGGGCTCACCCACCAGGTCGTTGCCGCCCAGATCCTTGCCGGTTTCCAGCAGACTGGCGGTGTGCAGCAGGGAGACGGAATCCAGGTCAAACACAGGCTTGGCCTGGGGATGGTCGCCCAGCTTGGTGTGGTCGCCGGTCAGGCACAGGATGTTGTCAATGCCCAGCATGGCGGCGCTCAGCAGATCGGACTGGAGGGCAATGCGGTTCCGGTCCCGGCAGGTCAGCTGGAAGATGGGGTTCAGGCCCGCATCCTTCAGCACCTTGCAGGTGGCGAGGGAGCCCAGACGCATGACAGAGGACTGGTTATCGGTGACGTTGACGAAATGGACGCCGGACAGATACTTCTTGGCATCCTCTACCATACCGTCAATGTGAATTCCTTTGGGAGGGCCGACCTCGGCAGTAACGACAAACTCACCGTTATCAAACAGTTCCGTAATTCTCATAACTCTATACACTCCTGATTATTCAGATTCTTTGGCGGACTTGGTAGCCTCGTCTGTATTGAAATCGTGGATCTGGGTGGGGCATTTCAGCACGTCCAGACGGCCCTGGGCCTTCAGGCGCTGAATAATGCGCTCCCAGCCGCAGTCCATCTCCGGGCAGACCTCGCACTTGCCGTTCTTGGTGCCGCCGCAGGGACCGTTCACCAGGCTCTTGGAGCAGGCGGTGATGGGGCAGATGCCGCCGGTCAGGTTCAGATAGCACTCGCCGCACTGGCCGCAGTCGTATTCCAGCGGGGTAACGCCCTGGAAGCCGGGCAGCTCGATGGTATCGCAGCAGGCGTAAACGGGCTTGTCTTCCAGCACCTGGGAGATGGTCTGAACGCCCACGCCGCAGGAGAACACCAGCACGGCATCCGCCTCGGCGATCTTTGCCATGGGGGCCCGCAGCCGCAGGGCCAGCTCATCGGGGTTGCACACATAGTCGGTGGTCAGGGTGCCAACGACCTTGCCCTCCCCTTCCAGCTTCTTCTGAATGGCTTTGGCCTCTTCCTCGGGGAAGCCCACTTCCTTGCAGCCATGGCAGTTGATGATGAAGACCTTGCCGGAAGCCAGGGAGCTGATAACCTCTTCGGATTTCAGTTTTGTCATTAACATAGCAATTCCCCCTTATTTCTTCTTCAGCAAGGGCATAACCAGGCCCTTGGCCGCATTGATTTTGGATACCAGAGGAATCTTGGAGGAGCAGATGTACTCGCAGCACTTGCAGGAGAAGCAGTCCATAACGTTCAGCTTCAGCAGGCCCTCTGCATCGCCCAGCTGCCCCAGCTTGTAGATCTCCAGGGGCTGCAGCTCCATGGGACATACGTCCACACAGCGGCCGCACTTGATGCATTCCTTCTCCTCGGTGTGGTCCGCGGCAATGGCAATGATGCCGTTGGAGCCCTTGATAATGGGCACGTTGGTATCCTGAATGGGAGCGCCCATCATGGGGCCGCCCATCTTCAGGACCACGTCCTCGCCGGTCACGCCGCCGCAGTGGTCGATGATCTCCTGGACATTGGTACCCAGCTTGACCATGTAGTTGCCGGGGTTCTTGATGTACTCACCGGTGACGGAGACCACACGCTCCACCAGAGGCATTCCCTTCTGGATGGCATCGGAGATGGCCTTGGCGGTGGAGGTGTTGGACACCACGCAGCCTACGTCCGCAGGCAGCTTGCCGCTGGGTACGGCGCGGCCCATGACCTTCTTGATGAGCATCTTCTCAGCACCCTCGGGGTACTGGGTTTTGGCAGCCACAACGCGGATATTGTCGTAGGGCTTGACCTTTTCCTCCAGCAGGGCCACGGCGTCGGGCTTGTTGTCCTCAATGAGGATCACGCCCTCGGGGGCGGAGACGGCCTTCATCATAGCCCGCAGGCCATAGACGATATCATCGGCGTACTCCAGCAGCACCCGATGGTCTGCCGTCAGGTAGGGCTCACACTCGGAGCCGTTGATCAGCACGGCATCGATAGGCTTGCCGGGCTTCAGCTTGACGTAGGTGGGGAAGGTTGCGCCGCCCATGCCCACAATGCCCTTGTCCTTGACGATCTCCACGATCTCGTCGGGCGTCAGCTCTTCCAGGGGCTTATTGGGCTTGACGGACTCGTCCAGGGTGTTCTTGCCGTCGTTCTTGATGACGACGCTCATAACACCGGGGCCTTTATTGGGGTGGGTGTGGGGCTCTACGGCCAGAACGGTACCGCTGACGCTGGAATGAACGTTGGCGCTGATGAAGCCCGCCTGCTCGCCGATCAGCTGGCCCACCTTCACGGTGTCGCCGGCCTGGACGACAGGGTTGGCAGGTGCGCCAATGTGCATGGCCAGAGGGATGATGACGGTATCGGGCTCCGGGAACTTCTGCAGTGCCAGGTGCTCGGTGTACTCCTTGTGCTCCACGGGGTGCACGCCGCCATAGAAGCCCTCATAGCGCTTGGCCCGGGCTTCGGCCACATACTGCTTGATGGCGTCCACATTGACCTTGGAGTAGTCCCGCAGCTGCACGGGCTGGTCCAGGAATTCCTTGGTTCTGCCCTGCTTTTCCAGGCGCTGGTAGATCTTCTCCCAGGCGCAGTCCTTCTTGGGGTCAATTTCACACTTGCCGTTCTTGGCGCCGCCGCACTGGCCGTTGACCAGGCCCTTGGAGCAGTCCACAATGGGGCAAATGCCGCCGGTGACGTTCAGATAGCACTGGGCGCAGGCGCCGCAGGTCTTCTGGGTCAGAGCCATGCCATGATGGCCCACATAGTTCAGGGAATTGGTTGCGGTGAAAACAGGCACATTTGCCAGGTCTGCCACGGTCTGCACGCCCAGGCCGCAGGAGATGACCACCACATTTTCCGTGCCTTCGGGGATTGCCAGCTTTTTCTCCGTCTGCACCTTGTTGCAGAGGAAGTCCAGCTTGGCAGTTCCAGTGATGTGTTTCCCCTTGCTCTCAGCGATGGCGGCAAATTCGCCGCACTCCGGCTCTTCAGTCGTGCTGAACTCCTTAAAGCATTTGTTGCAGGCCACCACAAAAAGGTTGTCCTTCCGGGCGAGAATGCTTTCCAGCTCTTCGGCGCTCTTTAACACATACTTGGTATAGTCCACCAAATACCACCTTCTTATTTTTTAGTTGTTCTTTGTTACGGTTCGTAGGCACACGAACTTATGATGATTATAACACACGGCCAATGGAATTGTCCAGTGATATCGATTGAATTTTATTGAAATATTTAAAAAAACCTTCCCCTCCGGGGAAGGTGGACCGCCGACAGGCGGGACGGATGAGGGGCCTTATGGGCGAGAGTGGTGCGTGTTTTTCTAACCGCTCCCGCTCAGAACGCCCCTCCTCAGTCAGGGCCAGCGCCCTGCCAGCTCCACTTTTTTATGGTATAGCTGCCACCGGCAGCTATTATTTTAGATTCAATTCGCTGCGCGACGCACCGCCCGAAGGGGAAGCTCTGCCCCCCCTCCGGGGAAGGTGGACCGCCGCAGCGGTGGAAGGAATTTCCTTATTCTCTTATTCCTCCCAGGTCCGTTCGCTGATGATATACCGGGGGCGGTGCTTGGTTTCCATGTAGATCTTGCCGATGTACTCGCCGATGACGCCCAGGCAGATGAGCTGCACGCCGCCCATGAAGCAGACGATGCACACCGTGGAGGCCCAGCCGCTGACCGTGTTGCCTGTCAGATGGGCAATCAGCGCCCAGATCACCGCAATGAAGCTCAGCAGGGACACCACGCAGCCGAAGCCCGTGATCATCCGGATGGGCTTGACGGACAGGCTGGTAATGCCGTCAAAGGCCAGGGCCAGCATCTTTTTCAGGGGGTAGTGGCTCTCCCCTGCAATGCGCTCCGCCCGCTCATAATATACGCTGGTGCTCTTAAAGCCCACAAGAGGGATCATGCCCCGCAGGAAGATATTGACCTCTTTGAAATTGGCAAACTCCTGCAAAACGCGGCTGGAAACCAGACGGTAGTCCGCGTGGTTGAATACCACCTCGGCCCCCATCCAGTTCATCAGCTTGTAGAAGCCCTCGGCGGTGAAGCGCTTGAAGAAGGTGTCCGTGTCCCGCTTGCTGCGCACGCCGTAGACCACCTCGCAGCCGTCTAAGTACGCGTCCACCATGGCGTCCATGGCGTTGATGTCGTCCTGGCCGTCGCAGTCGATGGAGATGGTGATGTCGCAGCGGTCCTTGGCCTCCATGAGACCTGCCAGAACCGCATTCTGGTGTCCCCGGTTCCGGCTCTGGCAAATGCCGATATAGTGGGGGTCTGCCTTGGAAAGATCTGTAATAATCTTCCAGGTGGCGTCCCTGGAGCCGTCGTTGACGAAGAGCACCCGGCTGTCCGGGGAGATTTTCCCGGCGGCGGACAGGTCGTTGATCTTCTTCAAGAACATGGGGGCGGTGATGGGAAGGACCTTTTCCTCGTTGTAGCAGGGAATTACAATATAAAGAATGGGCTGCATAAGATCATGCTCCTTTCAAAATTACGTTGGGCGACAGATAGACCGTGGCATAGGGGTACTCCAGGGGGGTGTAGTCTGCTTGAAGCTTCTCCCAGAACCGCCCAGAGAAGCTGTTTTCATTCAGCATCGGCTTATCCGGGGACGCTCCCACCTGGGGCTCCAGTACCACTACGATGGCGGGCATGGGGTGGGTTTTGCAGTAGCTTTTCAGCTGGGGACTATCCAGCTTTGTCCGCCAGGCCGTAGGGGCGCCGCAGGGAAAGTCTGCGGCCAGATACCCCCAGGGCAGGATACCGGTGAAGAAAATCCGGTTTTCGGAGGAATAGGTGTCCTCCAGCTCCTCCAGCATGGCAAGAATTCCGGCGTACTGCTCTGCGTGCTCCCGGGTGGTGCGGATTCCGGCGGTGGGGCCGGAGGTCATGGGTTCCGTCAGGGTGTTCAGCGGGCCGTCCCGGAAGACACTGGAAAGCCGAACGGCAAAGCTCAGGCACAGCACAGCGCATGCCAGAACCGCGCCAAACCGCCGCAACTGCACTTCCGCCTCTTCCCGGGGCAGGGCGCTCAGCTGCATCAGCACGCCCATGGCATAGACCGGCAGACCGACCGTAAAGGTAATGGCCTCGGTATTGGAGCTCAGGGCCATGGATAAGCCCATGGCAATGCCCAGAATGCGCAGCAGCAGGGCCGGTCGGGAAACTTCCCTTTTTACCCAGCACAGCGCCATGGTCGGCAGGCAGAAAATTGCGAACTGGTAGTAGGCAAACCCCAGCTCCCCATTCCGGTAGCGCCAAAGAGAGGCCGCTGCACCGCAGGCGGCGATGAGCAGCCCGGGGAGGGCTCCAAATCGCTTGGGCAGCAGCTTGACCCCCAGCAGCAGTACCGCCCCGGCAAGGACCGTCAGCAGCGCCTCATAATAATACAGCAGCTTCACATCCCGGATGGCTGCCGCCAGATAGTGCGCCGGGCCGCCGGAATGCTCTGGGTCGGAGAGAATTTCCTTCAGGCTGGCAAGCACACCGCCAATGTCCTTTGGCAGGAAGAACAGCAAAAACACCGCTGCCAGAATGCATACACCCAAGAGCGTCCACCATGCCCGCTTCCGCTGCTTCGGGATGCATAGGGCTGCAATCAGGCCCGGAATCACGAACAGCGCAAAATAGGGCACGCACAGCACCGCCGCCGCCAGGCAAACGCCCCCCAGGCACCAGGCCCAGGGCTGCTTCCGAACTGCCAGGCAGACGAAGAGCAGGCAAAAGGTCAGGAAGAGATTGTAGTAGCTGAGGCCCCAGATATTTCCCCGGGAATAGCAGAGGTACAGTCCCGCGCAGAGGAAAGCCGTCAGCGGGAAGGCTTTCCGGCGCAGCGTATAAAACAGCAGCAGCGCTGTGCCCCAGGCCACAGCCACATATACTTCCCGGGCGAAGAGATAAATGCCCCGGTTGCCAAACAGAGCATGATACAGGCTCAAAATGGGGTAAAACAGCACGGAATAGAACTGCACTGGGTGCCATTCATCCAGAATGAGCTTCTGGCCGTTCCAGAGCCGCTGGGCAAAGGTGAGATAAAAGCTTTCGTCCGACCAGCAGAACCCATACAGTGCCCGCACCGCCAGCATCACAGCCGCAGCCGTCAGCGCCGCCGCATAAAGGTGCCCGGAATTTCGTTTTTCCAAGGACCGCTCCTCCAAAACCATATTTTCTACATTATACACCCCGGTCAGGGATTATTCAACCCCGGTTTTCGCCTCGGCAGCGGGAGTTGAACATACAGCCCCTTTTGACAGTTGACACCCGGATGTAAATTTTGTACAATTGACCTACAGAGAAAAGGCTCGGACTATGCAAATTTGTCTGCCTTTTGGAAGGAGCTACAAATCATGTATCGTATTCTGGAACTGAATCCCCAGCTCAAGGACTTCGCCGGAGACATCGATCTGCGGATGCGCCTGTATCAGGACACCCAAAACCGAATTCTTTCCAAGGGGCAGTCCCTCAGTGAATTCGCCAATGCCCACAAATACTTCGGCTTCCACCATGTGCCCGGGGGCTGGTACTATCGGGAGTGGGCTCCCAGCGCCTACCAGCTCTACCTCACCGGCGAATTTAACGACTGGAACCCCACGTCCCACCCCCTGGAAAACCTTGGCAACGGCAACTGGGAGCTCTACCTGCCCGGGGACGACGCCCTGTGGGAGGGCTGCAAGGTGAAGACCGTGGTGGATGCTTTTATGCAGCGCACCTGGCACATCCCTCTCTATGCCCGCCGGGTGGTTCAGGAGACCGACAGCGTCCAGTGGGTCTGCGAGGTCACGGACGACCGGAAGGTCTTCCCCTGGACGGACAGGAACTTCCGCCGGGAGGATTCCCTCTATATTTACGAGGCTCACGTGGGCATGGCCCAGGAGGAGGGCAAGGTTGGCACTTATCGGGAGTTTGCGGACCTGGTGCTGCCCAGAGTGAAGAAAGCGGGCTACAACACCATCCAGCTCATGGCCATTATGGAGCACCCCTACTATGGCAGCTTCGGCTATCAGGTGGCGAACTTCTATGCCGCCTCCAGCTGGTTCGGCAAGCCCGAGGACCTGAAATACCTGGTAAACAAGGCCCACGAGATGGGGCTGTGCGTGCTGCTGGACGTGGTCCACTCCCACGCCGTGAAGAATACCACCGAGGGCATCAACATGTTCGACGGCACCACCTGGCAGTTCTTCCACGACGGCCCCAAGGGCGACCACCCCGCCTGGGGCACCAAGTGCTTCGACTACGGAAAGACCGGCGTCATCCACTTCCTGCTGAGCAACCTGAAATTCTGGATGACCGAATACCATTTTGACGGCTTCCGCTTCGACGGTGTCACCTCCATGCTCTACCATGACCACGGCCTGGGCACGGACTTCAATACCAACGACAAGTATTTCTCCTACAATACCCACACCGAGGCCATCACCTATTTGCAGCTGGCAAACCAGCTGATTCGTCAGGTGAACCCCATGGCGGTGACCATTGCCGAGGATATGTCCGGTATGCCCGGCATGTGTCTGCCCATTGCAGATGGCGGCATCGGCTTTGACTACCGGCTGGGCATGGGCCTGCCCGATATGTGGGTGCGCACCGTGCGGGACCGGCGGGACGAGGACTGGGACATCTTCCAGATGTGGTGCAGCATGTGTATGCGCCGCCCGGGTGAAAACACCGTGGCCTATGTGGAGAGCCACGACCAGGCATTGGTTGGCGACAAGACGCTGATCTTCCGCCTGGCAGATGCGGCCATGTATACGGACATGGAAAAGACAACCCACAACCCCGTCATCGACCGGGCCATTGCCTTGCACAAGATGATTCGCCTCTTTACCCTGGCCGGCGGCGGCGAGGCCTACCTGAACTTCATGGGCAACGAATTCGGCCACCCAGAATGGATCGACTTTCCCCGGGAGGGCAACGGCTGGAGCTTCCACTACTGCCGCCGCCAGTGGAGCCTGCGGGACAACGAGTGCCTGAAGTACCAGTGGCTGGGCCTGTTCGACGAGGACATGATCGGCCTTGCCAAAAGCGTTGACCTGTTCAAAATGCGCTTCGGCGATCTGCGCCTGAACGACAGTGAAAAGAAAATCCTGGTATTCTACCGTCAGGGGCTCATGTTTGCCTTTAACTTCGACCCCAGCCATTCCTATACGAACGTCAAGGTCAGCCTACCCCACATCGCAGACTACGAGGTCGTCCTGGATACCGACGACCCCAAGTACGGCGGCAACGGCCTCATCGGCTCCGCCCCCTACCCTGCCATCGTGGACAAGAAGGGCAACTCCGTCATCTCCCTCTATCTCCCCGCCCGGTCCGCCGTGGTACTCAAAGAGGGCAAGATCCGGGTTCTGCCCCCCGCGCCCAAGAAGAAGGGCAAAAAGTAAGATCAACCGCCGCATCCCCCAAAAACGGGATGCGGCGGCTGCTGTTTTACCGTATCTCCTGCTCCAGGCAATCGAACTCTTCCGTGGAGAAGAACTCTCCAATTGACGATGTGATCGATGGCTTGGAAGCGCTCCCGGGCGCAGCGGCCGGGAATTACGCGCTCGGGCTCCCCTGCAATGGGAGCCAAAAAGCTTCCCCTTCGGGGGAGCTGGCAGGGCGTAGCCCTGACTGAGGAGGGGCGTTCC
>OKRU01004067.1_pt1 | contig 11018 bp, 12 predicted proteins | sample 1601131 | NCBI WGS metagenome assembly OKRU01 (sample SAMEA3541558, study PRJEB24748) | human gut metagenome | biome: human gut; feature: human-associated habitat; material: faeces | place: China | collected 2012 | reverse complement strand
AAACAAATTATGAGAACAGTAGTACAAGGAAGTCTGATTACAACTTTTCGTTGTACTCCTGTGCCAGAAGCGCCCACGCCCGCTCCGACAGGCGCAGGCCGTACCTTTTCGCAATATCGAGCGCCTGCGCACAGCTTGAGCTGTCGGGATACGCGGGGCCCGAGGCGATCATGTCGAACGGGTCGCCCAGAATATCGCTCAGCACGACAGCGAAGACCTGCGCCGGCGCGCAGTGCCGGGCGAAGCGTCCGCCCTTGACGGCGGAAAGCCGCTTGCGGATCGTGTTGATCTCCACGATGTCCGCGCCCGCGGCAAGGAGCTGATTCGTGACGTCCTGCAATTCCGCAAGCGGAAGCAGCGGCTTTTCAAAAAGCGCGCTGCCGCCGCCCGAGAGCAGAAAGGCGACCGTGCCGCTTTCGGTCAAATCTTCCGTCAGCGCGAGCGCGGCGTCCGTGCCGCGCAGGGAGTTTTCGTCCGGCACGGGATGCCCGCCCTCAAAGCACGCGACATTCGCGATCTCACCTTTCACGTGACCGTACTTCGTTACGACCACACCGCCGCAGAAATTATCCTGCAAACACGCGCGGGCGGCGCGCGCCATCTGCCACGCGGCCTTTCCCGCCGCGACGAGGTACACCCTTCCTAAAAAGGTCTTGCCTTTCAGCGCGCGCTCGACCGCCGCGTCCGGCAGCACCGCCGCGATGGCGCGCGCGATGATCTTCTCCGCGTCCGCGCGCAGGTTATCCACAGGTTTCGACTTTTCCTGCATAAGCGCCCCTCCTTTTGAAAAAAGCTGCCGAAAAACGGCAGCTTTTTCGTTATCTTTTGATTTTACCATGCCCGTCTTACGGACACAAGCGGAATTCTCAGAATTTCAGCTTCTCCATGCGGTCGAACGCCTGCTTGAGCTGGTCAATGCCGACGGTGCAGGCGATGCGGAAGTGGTTTGCACCGGTCTTGCCGAACGGGCTGCCCGCGCTGACGAGCACGTGCGCGTGCTCAAGTAACTCCTTGCAGAACTGCTTGTCGTCGAGGCCTGTCTTCTCCACGCCGGGGAAGAGGTAGAACGTGCCCTTCGGGCGCACGAGGCTCAGATACGGGATCTTCTCGATGCGGTCGGCAGAGTAGAAGATGCGGTCGCGGTACGCGGTCACGTACTTCTCGCGGATTTCTTTGCGCATTGCGAGCGCCTGGATGCCCGCGCGCTGGGAGATGGACGGCGCGGAGTAGACGAGCGAGCCGTTGATACGGTTCATCACGTCGAGGAATTCCGGCTCAGCAATGATAACGCCCACGCGCCAGCCGGTCATCAGAAAGTTCTTCGAAAAGCTGTTGAGCGTGATGGTGCGCTCAGCCATGCCGGGCAGTGTACGGATGGGGCGGAAATCGCCCTCGTAGATGTAGGTCGTGTAAATTTCGTCCGCCGCGATGAGAAGATCATATTCCTTTGCCACGCGGGCAAGCATCTCCATTGTGGACAAATCGTAGCCCATGCCGGTGGGGTTCGTGGGGTTATTGAAAATGATGGCCTTCGTGCGCGGCGTGATGGCAGCGCGCAGGCGCTCTTCGCTGATGGCATAGTCCTCCTCGGCGTAGGTCGGCACATCGACGCACACGCCGCCCGCCAGCTCGATCTGCGCGCGGTACAGCGCGAAATACGGGGAAAAGACGATGACCTCGTCGCCGGGATCGAGGATGGCAAACATCGCCAGCGACATGCCGAGGCAGCTCGACGCGCTCACGAGCACGTGGTCACGCGGAAGGCTCTGGTCAAAGTCCTCCTCCCACGCCTTGCAGACCGCGGAGATGAGCTCGGGGTCGCCCTTGGGGTCGCCGTAGTGAGTGTGGCCCGCTTTGGCGTCGCGGAAGGCCGCGTTGATGATGGCCTCGTCGGTTGTAAAATCCGTGTCGCCGATGCTCAGGTCGACAATGTCCTTGTATTTGGCCAGCGCCGCGGTGTCGAGCGTCAGGCCGGTCCCTGCGCTCTGGAAGCGCTTGGCAATAAAGTTTCGCTTCATGGGTGACTCCTCCTTGCAGATCGCCGCGGCAGCCCGATTTTTCAAGCGGCGCGTAGAAATGCTGAATTTTATTGCAGTATATGGCAGATTCCGACAGAATGCAATCGGTAATGTCGATAGAATTGCAGGCCCGCGGCCCTTTCATTTCGTTAACATGATAAAGCGTCATCGAACAGTGAAAACAGAACCGGCGCAAAATGCGCCGGCTCTGCCGTTTTTCTTTACCACGGGATGGTTTTGAACTGCTCGATCTCGTCTTGATGCTGCACGCAGCGCACAAAGCGCTTGCGGTAGATCGTGTAGCAGCCGTTGCAGGCAAGGCATTTGCTCCCGTCCTGCGCGCCGCTTTTGAGCTTTGCGGCAAAGTCCGGCTCGCAGATGAGCGCGTCCAGATAGAACGGCGTCTTCTGCCCCGCGCGGCGGTTGAAGTCGATGCCGCTGACCTCCGCTCCGTCCACGCCGCGAAGGCAAACTGCTCAACCGGACGGTCGAGTTCTTCCCGAGTGAAATCCTCGGGGGGGCTTCGGCGGCGCGCCGTTCACGCTCTCGACGCCCTTGATGCCGCTGTGGCTGAGCTGGAAGAAAAGTTTACCGCCGTACCGGTGCACGCCGTCGCAGGCGCGGCGGAGAAGGGACTCGTCCGTCGTCTCGTCCAGCACGGGCTGGCCCGCGTCGGCACGCTGCATCTTGTCGACGCAGAAATGGCCGGTGATGACAAGGCCCACTTCGTTTTTCGCAAGCTCGATGAGCGTATCCGCCCAGAGCGGCGTCACCTGACCCTTTTCGTCAGGCAGATGCCCGTTCGTCGCCGAGCGGACGATGCGGTTTTTAAGCTCGCACGTGCCGAGCTTTGCAGGGGTAAACAGAAGGCCATAATCGTCTCTCCTTATAAGATCCGTTCGGCGATGAACATCATCAGCGGCATCGTGACCGGCAGCAGCAGATTCGATTGCAGCACGCTCTTGCTCGCCATCTCGGGCGAGCGGTCATAGCGCACGCCGAAGATGCTGATGACCGTCGCCACGCTGCATCCGAGCACCATCACGATGCACAGGCACGTCGTACGATCCCAGCCGGTAAAGCGCAGCAGCACCGCCGCAATAAGCGGCATGACAATGCCGCGCAGCAGCGTAATGAAATACAAAATGGGCTTTTTGAGCACGTCGATGAGCGGGCTTCCCGAAAGGAGACAGCCTATGATGAGCATCGACGTCGGCACGACGCAGTTCGCCATGCTGCTCAAAAACTGGAGCGGCGCGCCGCTGAACTTCCACCCCGTGGCGAGCATGACGAGCATCGCAAGGGCGGAGATGTTCAACGGGGTCATCAGGCTCTTGAGCTGCTGCTTGAGATTATGATCTTTTTCGCGCCGGAAGCTCTGCATAATGAAAAGGAACATGTAGAGTGTGGCGCAGGGCACGGAAAGCGAGCCCAGTACCGTTCCCTCCGTGCCGAAAACAGCCGTGCAGAGCGGGATGCCAACAAAGCCGTTGTTTGGATAGGCCACGCTTCGGGTGAAAACAAGCGTATCGTCCTCATTCAGCCGGAGCAGTTTTGCGATCGGCTTGGCCAGAAGTGTAAACAGAATGAAGCAGGACATATAAGCCAGTGCGATCTTAATGACCTGAGAAAACGGCATATCGCCGAAATCCCCGCTGGCTGCCGCCAGAATATTACAGGGAAAAAATACATCCAGCAGCAGCATGGACAGAATATCTGCTCCCTTCCGATCTACTTTGCCCAACTTGCCCAGCAAAAAGCCGAGCATCATCATCGCTGCGAGAATCAAAACCTGCTGCAAAACCGTCTGTGCCATGTTATCCTACATCGTCCTTTATCTTGTTATATTTTCGAACGGGGATATCACCCCACGAAGCACCTTCAAAACCGGTATCAACGCTCTCAAGAGCGATGATATAATATCCTCATGCGGACAGAGAATTTCCTGCTTCTATCTTTGTAGCCAAGTCTACTGCGCACAGACTGGAACCTCTGCCCTGTGGGATGTCACTTATGAGCCGGATGTCGAAGCGATGGATCGCTTTCTTCTAATCTCGCAACAGGTTGTGACCTTCAGCAGCACGAGGAATGTCCGTAATTTGAACACGAGAGGAGCCTATACTATGTACATCGTTGGGATCGACATCGCCAAGAGAAAGCACGAGGCAGCGGTGATTGACGGCGAGGGCACCGTCATCATCAAGCCGTTTTCCTTCACCAACAACTGCTCCGGGTACAATCGGCTGCTGGCCATGCTCGCCAAGGCCAAGCTGCCACTTGACGAGGTTTCCTTTGCAAAGGAGGGCTTCCGTGTTCAGGTCATCAACCCGGTGCAGACCAACTCCATCCGCAGCTTCTACATCCGTCAGGCCAAAACAGATCCGAGGGACGCCCTGCTGATCGCGGAGGTGATCCGTTTCGGGCACTTCTCCGAGTCTACCCTGCACCCGGAAAACATTTATGAGCTGCGGGAGCTGTGCCGTGGACGGCACGCCATCGTTTCCATGCAGGCAGATGTTAAGCGAAAGGTCGTTGCCCTGCTGGATCAGGTCTTTCCTGAATACGAAACAGCTTTTACCAATATGTTTAGCGACACCTCCATGGCGATTTTGCAAACCTGTCCTACGCCAAAGGAATTATCCGAGATGCCTCTCGAGGAGCTCTGCCATCTCATCGAAGTCTCCAGCCACAAGCGCTTCCGCATGGCAAAAGCCCGGGAGCTTCAGGAGCTTGCGCGCAATTCCTTTGGCTTCGCCATGGCCGGTGATGTTTTCAGCACGATGATCCGGCTTTACGCGAAGCACCTCGATTTTTTGAAACAGCAGGTTCGAGAAATGGACCGCAAGATCGCGGAGATCATGGACACCCTGGATACGCCAATCACCACCATCACCGGTATTATTGAAAAGAAAAATCCCAAGGCCCGCAAGGTTTTGGCTATCATTACTTACATCATTGTCATGGCTTTCTGCTGTATCGTCTGCTACTATTCCACCATGATGGTGATCAAGTACAACAATACCGGCTCTACCACCACCAACGTTCGTTGGATCAAGATGAGTTGGATTTTCTTCCAGATCCCCCTGAACTACGTTATTTATATTCTCTTTGAAATCGAAAAAATCTGGGGCGTTGCCGCCGGAAAGCGGGAGGTAAAGTAATATGCTGGTAATTGTTCTGCTGGTCAGCTTCTTCCTGTTGCTGTTCATTGGCGTCCCCATTTCTTTCGCCCTGTCCATTTCCTCCTTCACGGCGGTTATGACCACAGGCGCAATCCCCGTTATCAATCTGGTGCAGAAAACGTTCCGCGCCATCGACTCCTTCACCCTGCTGGCAATTCCCTTCTTCGTGTTTGCCGGTAACGTGATGGCCCGCGGCGGCGTTTCCAAGCGCCTGACCGATATGGCCGCAACGCTGGTGGGCCGGATGCCCGGCGGCCTTGCTCACGTGGCAACGCTGTCCTCCACCTTCTTTGGCGCGATCTCCGGTTCCGCCCCCGCTACTACTTCCGCTATCGGCGCTGTTATGGTGCCTGAGATGGAAAAGCGGAGCTACGATAAAGCCTTTACCGCTGCTGTGGTTGCCGCCTCCGGTACCATCGGTCTGATCATCCCCCCCAGCAACACCATGGTTATGTACGGCACTCTGGCCAATGCTTCCGTCGGTAAAATGTTCATCGGCGGCGTAGGACCCGGTCTGCTGATGACGGTAGTGATCATTGTAATCAACTACCTGATCTCCAAAAAGCGGGGTTACGCCGGCAGTGAGCATATCAGCGGCAAGCAGGTTGCTGAGGCGTTCAAAAACGGTATCTGGGCGCTGTTGATGCCCGTCATCATTCTGGGCGGCATTTATTCCGGCCTGTTCACCCCTACTGAAGCTGCCGCTATTGCCGTGTTCTATGGCATTATTGTCAGCGCCTTTGTGTACCGCAATATGGGCATGAAGGATTTCCTCCATGTGCTGTCCGCATCTGCTTCTTCTACCGCCTCTATTCTGTTCCTGGTGGCGAATGCTCATATTTTCAGCTACCTGCTGTCCAGTGAGCAGATTCCCCAGAAGCTGGCAATCCTGATGACCAGTCTCACCACCAATCCCACGATCATCATGTTCCTCATCATGATCGTCCTGCTGATTGCCGGCTGCTTCCTGGATAACGCTGTTGCCGTCATTCTGCTGACTCCTATCTTTGTCAATGTTGTTCAGGCAATGAACATCGATATCTGCTACTTTGGCGTGTTCCTGGTGTTCGTGCTGGCCATCGGTCAGGTTACGCCGCCTGTGGGCCTGTGCCTGTTTGTGGCCTGCGATATCGGCAAGGTTTCCATTGAGAAGGTCAGCCGCGAAGTTCTTCCCTATGTGGGCGGTCTGATTGTGACCGCAATTCTGCTGGTGCTCTTCCCCCAGATCGTCACTTGGCTGCCCAGCCTGACAAAGATGGCTTGACGGAACTGTAAGTTTGCCTCTAAAAGTTCCTTAAACGCAAACGGACCTGGCTTGTTATGCAAGCCAGGTCCGTTCATTTGTGTTTGAACTTGTGTTTATTAGATGGAGCGCAGCGTGTAGATTCTCCGTCTGCCAGAGTTTATATAAGGGCGTGGGTAGGAAACGGATGGCTATCCGTAGGGATTGGGTATCTCTTTTTGCAGCTTGAAAATACAGATATGCACCTTCGACCCAGCTGAAATCGTGGCAAATTCGTGGCAAATTGCTGGAATATCTTGACTTTATACGGATGATATGCTAAAATTTATCCGGTTTTTAGGTGACTGTCTGCGGGTGGTCCGCCGGGAAATCCATTAGAATTTAACAGATCGGAGATACATATTATGGAAAGAATCAAGACTCTCGAGACTCGTAGCCTGTGCGACAGCGCCAAGAACGGCGGCTGCGGCGAGTGCCAGACTTCCTGCCAGTCTGCCTGCAAGACCAGCTGCGGCGTGGCAAATCAGAAGTGCGAGAACACCAGCAAGTAATCAATTGCAATTTTCAAAAAGCTGCCGCCTGTTCAGGCGGCACTTTTTCTGTACGAGGAGAACGGAAGAATGGTACATCAGTATCAACTGAACGGCTACAACATCGTGCTGGACACCTGCTCCGGTGCCATTCATGTAGTGGATGAGGTAGCCTATGACATCATTGCGCTTTACCCGGATCACACGGCGGATGAGATCGTAACGGCGATGATGGAAAAATACGGCGCCCGCGAGGATGTGACGGAGCAGGATCTGCGGAACTGCATTGCTGACGTGGAGGCGCTGAAGCAGGCCGGGAAACTCTATACCCCCGACACCTTCGCGGATATGGCCGGCACGTTCAAGGAGCGTTCCGGCGATGTGGTGAAGGCGCTGTGCCTGCATGTGGCGCACACCTGCAACCTGAACTGTTCCTACTGCTTTGCCAGCCAGGGAAAATACCATGGAGACCGCGCGCTGATGAGCTTCGAGGTGGGTAAGCAGGCGCTGGACTTCCTGATGGATCACTCCGGCAGCCGCACCAATCTGGAGGTGGACTTCTTCGGCGGTGAGCCGCTGATGAACTGGGACGTGGTGAAGCAGCTGGTGGAGTATGCCCGCAGTGTGGAAAAGGAGCGGGGCAAAAATTTCCGCTTTACGCTGACCACAAACGGTATGCTCATCGATGATGACGTGATCGACTTCGCCAACCGGGAAATGAGCAATGTGGTGCTGTCGCTGGATGGCCGCAAGGAGATCCATGACCGGCTGCGGGTGGATTATGCGGGCAACGGCAGCTACGAGCGCATCGTGCCTAAGTTCCAGAAGCTGGTAGAGGCCAGAGGCAACAAGAACTATTATATGCGCGGCACCTTTACCCATGCCAATCCGGACTTTACGAAGGACCTGTTCCACATGGCGGATCTGGGCTTCACGGAGTTGAGCATGGAGCCGGTGGTGTGCGCGCCGGAGGACCCCGCCGCACTGACAGCGGAGGATCTGGAGATCGTGAAGGACCAGTACGAACTGCTGGCCAAGGATATGCTGCGCCGGGAAAAGGAAGGCAAGCCCATCACCTTCTATCACTATATGCTGGACCTGACGGGCGGCCCCTGCATTTACAAGCGGATCTCCGGCTGCGGCTCCGGCACGGAGTATATGGCTGTGACCCCTTGGGGAGACCTGTATCCCTGCCATCAGTTCGTGGGTGAGGAAGCCTACAAGCTGGGCGACATCTGGAACGGCGTGACCAATACGGCCCTGCGGGAGGAATTCCGTTCCTGCAACGCCTACGCCCGGCCTGAGTGCAATGACTGCTGGGCGAGATTCTACTGCTCCGGCGGCTGCGCGGCCAACGCCTTCCACGCCACGGGTTCTATCCGCGGCGTTTACGAGGCAGGCTGCGAATTGTTCCGTAAGCGCATTGAATGCGCCATCATGATGAAGGTGGCGGAAGATTCTGCCAAGGCCAACGGCTGATGGAAACGCCCATTGCTGATTTTGTCCGGCGGTACGCGGATTCCGGGATGATCCGGGCGCACATGCCCGGCCACAAGGGAAAGCCCTTTCTGGGCTGTGAGACACTGGACATCACCGAGATTCAGGGGGCGGACAGCCTGTATGAAGCGGAGGGCATCATCCGGCGCAGTGAGTCCTATGCCGGGGAACTGTTCGGCTCTGGCCGGACGGTGTACTCCACGGAGGGGTCCAGCCAGTGCATCCGGGCGATGCTGTATCTGGCGCTGACCTGCGGAAATGGGTCCCGGACGGTGGTGGCCGCCAGAAACGTACACCGGGCGTTTGTATACGCGGCGGCCCTGTTGGATTTTGAGATCGTCTGGCTGTGGCCGGAGCGGAGCACATCTCTCTGCGGCTGCCCGGTATCGCCGGACACATTGGAGCGGACACTGGCGGAGATGCCTGCACCGCCGGCGGCGGTCTATCTCACCAGCCCGGACTATCTGGGCGGCATGGCGGACATTTCCGCTCTGGCAGAGGTGTGCCGGAAACATGGTACGCTGCTGGCGGTGGACAACGCCCACGGCGCCTATCTGCGGTTTCTGGAACCATCCTGTCACCCGCTGGATTTTGGCGCAGACCTGTGCTGCGATTCGGCACACAAGACGCTGCCGGTGCTGACCGGCGGCGCGTACCTGCACATCAGCCGTGCGGCGTCGGCATCTCTCCGGGAGAGTGCAAAAACAGCGATGGCCATGTTTGGTTCCACCAGTCCGTCCTACCTGACGCTGGCGTCGCTGGATCTGTGCAACCGCTATCTGGCGGATGGGTACCGGGATCGCCTGCGGGAGATGTGTGGGCGTCTGGAGGAAGCGCGAAAGGCGCTGACGGCTGCCGGTTGGCAGATAGAGCCATCGGACCCGCTGCGGCTGACCGTCAAGGCTCCAGCCGGGATGACCGGCGGGCAGTTGGCGAACCGACTGCGTGAGAGCGGTGTGGAATGTGAATACGCCGATCTGGACGTTCTGGTACTGATGCTGACACCGGAGAATCGTGCGGCGGACATCGAACGGCTTCTGCATGCTTTCGGAACAAATGATGCCGCTTATGCGCCGCAGCCGACGCTGCCGCTGGCCCGTGGAGAACGGGTATGTTCCGTGCGGGAGGCACTGTTTGCCCCACGGGAGACTGTACCGGCGGCGCAGTCGTTGGGGCGGGTCTGCGGCGCCCCTACCGTGGGGTGTCCGCCTGCGATCCCCATTGCGGTGTCCGGTGAGCAAATTGGCCCGGAAGCGCTGGAGCTGTTCCGGCGGTATGGCGTGGAGCAGGTGGAAGTCCTGCGCTGAAAACGGTTTTGAGAAAAGCAAGACCGGCAAATCTGAACACTGACAAACCGCAGACCCGGCAGTATTTACCGGGTCTGCGGTTTGTTTTCTTGCTGTATGCATCCGGCTTGTGAACTGTGGAGTCTTGCCAACGGCGCGTTTTGGGGATGGCCTTCTGCCGATGAGGGAAAATAAAACGCCCGCTGTTATAGTAGGAATGCGGTCTGGCAACTGCAAGGTGTAAAACGAAGGGAGACCACACAAGAAGGAATACCACAAACAGTTTATCAAAAATCTTCCAGTGTGCCTCTTGGATAAATTACCAGAAAGTCCAAAGACTAAGCGTAGTTTCACGAGGATAAGGAGATTTGAAATATGAAAGCAACAGGAATCGTGCGGCGCATCGATGACCTGGGCCGGGTGGTCATTCCCAAGGAGATCCGCCGCACTATGCGCATCCGCGAGGGCGACCCCCTATTGACATCATTGACAGTCGATGAGAGAGTGCTCCGGTACATAACCGAGCTCGGAAACCGGCTGGAGAGTTGAGAAAAACGCCTTGTGTGGTGGTCGTGGCCAACCGTTGCGATTGCCACACTCAATCCAATTTTTGAGGGGGGCGAAATCTGCCTTTAGGTAGTCTCCAACAATCTGTTGTCGCAGCTTGTTTCCGTGGAGTAATCGAGTTTTACTCTCTTTGAATTCCAGAAATCCCTGTTCCGTGGGAGGGGTTGCGATACGGTCATCCGAAAAATGTTCAAGTTGGTTATTTTCACGCCCTGCTGTAAAATACAGGAAACGGAGGCCGAAGCGAACCGCTTCGGTCTCCGTTGTTCTATGCGCTTTCCCTTTCCACCAGGATTTCATTCATGCTCACGCCCCACAGCCTTGAGACCGCGTAGAGGTTATCTACGCTCGGAAGGCTCCTTCCCGCCTGCCATTGGTACACGCCTTGCGGGCAGCTCAGACCGAGGTATTCCTGCAGCTCCTTCACGCTGTCCCCCTTCTCCAGCCGCAGGCGGCGGAGGTTTCGGCCCGTGACGGCAGCGTCGATGACGGGATAGCGCGGCAGCTCCCTTCTCTCCATGCCGCCGCCTCACGCGCTGCGCCCAAGACGCAGCAGGTTGGTCCGGGCGACGAGCTTGGACTTGCGCGGGTACGGAATGCACTGCATCGCGGTGTTCAGCGCCTCGCGGCTCCCCGCGAGGACGACCTCCTTCCCTGCTCGTGAGATTGCGGTGTAGAGCAGGTTGCGATACAGC
>OKRU01004064.1_pt1 | contig 11024 bp, 8 predicted proteins | sample 1601131 | NCBI WGS metagenome assembly OKRU01 (sample SAMEA3541558, study PRJEB24748) | human gut metagenome | biome: human gut; feature: human-associated habitat; material: faeces | place: China | collected 2012 | reverse complement strand
CTCACAGTCTCCGCCGCATCTACGCCCGGGGGAGCAGTCCTTTTCTGCTGGGTTATGAAAAACATCCCAATTATTTAGGCAGAGCATTTGAGAATACATGTGCAGAAGTTAATAACAAGTTCTGCATTTTCATAAAAACTGTTATAAATGTTGTTTTTATGAAAAATATCCCCATCTTTTATGTCTTAAAAAGTCAAGTCCAAATTTGTGTGTACATTCATCTTCCAGCTATGTTAGTCCGTCTATGCTGCCTTTATCTTCAGGAGATTTGATTGAATGGAGCTTAGTTTGTCATAGTACTCTTTCATATCAAAAATTCTGTGACCGACACTCCAATCATTATGATCATCCTGAAGAACTGCACCAATCAGTCGAATAATAGATTCCACATTAGGGAAAATCTGAATGACCTTTTCTCGTCTTCTGATCTCTCTGTTTTCACGCTCTATTATGTTGCTGGTTCTTAATGCAATACGATATTTTGAAGGTAATGCCATGATTGTAATGCTATCTTCAAACCCTTCATCAAGGACAACCATTGCTTCATTTGCAACGTCCTGATATTCATCGTATATTGATTCTTTTAGTCGACGGGCTTCTTCAATAGTAGTTGCATTGAACATATCTCGCAATTCAGAAGCTAAACCAGTGCTGTATTTTTTTGGACACTTATCTATGATATTTCTAGTAAAATGAGCCTGACAACGCTGCCATGAAGAACCAGAGAAGCATTCCTTTATTGCTTCAACAAGCCCTGCGTGTGCATCTGATATCACAATATCCACGCCACGTAAGCCACGACTTTTAAGACTTTCAAAGAAGTCCTTCCAGGTGTTTACTTTCTCAGAATCGTATACTTCAAAACCGAGTACTTCCTTGTGACCTGTATTGTTTATCCCAATAGCGACAAACAATGCTTTGGACTTGACACGATGATCTTCGCGAACTTTTAAATATATCGCATCGACAATAATAAATGGATAATGTTCCGGCAGTAAACGTTCTTTAAAATGTTTAATTGGAACATCAAGTTCCTTACAAATTTCAGAAACAGTAGATTTAGAGAAAGACTCTCCACAGAGTTCTTCAGTTACTTTTTTGACATTTCTGGTTGATATACCCTGCACTACCATTTCCATCATGGTTGTAATTAAAGCTTGCTCATTACGCTGGTAATTCTCGAATAAGGAAGTCTTAAATGGGACATTACGATGTCTAGGAACTTGTAATTCAATCTTTCCGATGCGAGTGGTTAATGACCTTGTCCGGGTTCCGTTTCTGTAATCAGAACGTTCCTGCGAACGTTCATAGTTATTAGCACCAAGTTGTTCGGTAGATTCAGCTTGAAGAACCTGATTAAGTAAAGCTTCCATAAGCTTGCCAAATGCTTCATCCTTAGTTTCTGAAAAAAGTCCTACAAAAAAATCACTATCTAATGTAAAATGTAATTGAGCCATGGGTTTCATCCTTTCAATTATGTTTTGTGTGGTAACTTAATTATAACTGAAAGATGAGCACTTGGCTCTTTTTATATAGATTTGTAATTTACACCATTATATAGACTTTATCTCTTAAAACTAATAAATTTCATAAAATTCGAGATATTATAGAATTTATGAAAAAAAGGAATGTATTTTAAGAATTTTTTTCATAAATATAGTAAAATAAGTATCTTTTTATGAAACTAATAGCCCATGGCAGGGCTACTGGTTTTTGAAAGCTTTTCAAAACGCAGAACTCCCGGAGTATGCGGTGCCATGTCGAAGATGTTTGTCGGAGGATGTTGATATTTTCTAGAAAAGTGCTGAAAGACAGGGGGAAAGCGGACACGATGTCCGCGTCAGCCGATTGTCGACATGGATGTCGACTGTAGGCGGCCCCGTCATGACGAGAACTACTCATCACTTTTCGTAGAAAATTCACATCCGGAGACCTTACATCGAGACATGTGTATCGCATGCTCCGGGAGTTCGTGGATTTTGCCAATGTATTTCACTAACTTTCAATTTAATATACAATTTCACAATTTTGTAAAGAGTAAACGGTTTGACAGAAGGGGGAGAAAAGCTTACAATTCAAGTAGTTATGTAGTCTGTGATATAAAGGAGCCTACAGGGGATGGAGAAGCGGAAAGAGGAATTTCTGAAAATCGTATGTCAGATCTATATGGCTGCCATTCTGGTAGTATTGCCGCTGTACTATATTCCCGGGAATGGATATTACAAATTGGGCGATAGCAAATATTATTTATATCGCAATATCTCTCTGATCTGTATGGGAATTTGTCTGGTGGTACAGATAATCGTTGTGGTAAGAAGATGCCTGATGGAAAAACACAGACGGATAGAACAATGCTGTCGGATGGAAAAATGCGGTAGCTTCGGTATGTATATGAGAAAAACCGGGGAAAAAATGATCGGATGGTGCAGGGAACATATCGTAGTGACAGCAGTCTGCCTGTACGGCGCCTGCGCTGTGGTCTCTGCACTTTGCAGTCCTTACGGAAGTACTGCGTGGACGGGAGAGAAGGAATGGTACATGGGAGCTGTCACAATCTGCCTGATGGTGGGCGGATTTTGGCTGGCAGCGAATTACGGCGGACAATGCAGCCGGATTTTATATCTGGGAGAAGCAGCATCTGTCACAGTGGCGCTCATAGGACTACTCCAAAAACTGGGTTATGATCCATTGGGATTGTTGAAGGGTTATGTCGTGGGGGACTGGGAATATACACATATGCTCACTACGCTGGGGAATAATAACTGGCTCAGCGGGTATTACAGTGTGATGTTTCCTTTGTCACTGGCTCTTTTTTTGCAGGCGGTGGAAGAGGAGCGAAGAGGAAGGTCGATGTTGCTTGGAGTCAGCAATACTCTTGTGGTCATATTACTGTTTTTGCAGGGAAGTGACGGCGGTGTAATGGTGGCAAGTGTGGCACTGTTGATGTGCTTTTGGAGTAGCCGGAAGAAAACGAAGCTGTGGGAAGCCCTGCTTTTCCTGCTGACCGGCGTCTGCGTGGGAATGTTACTGTGGGGAAAGGGGATGCAATCCCTGGGAACCTTGGATATCCTGTTGCAGGACGGTATTGCCAAGCGGCTGGCTGCCTGGCAGGGATGGCTTTTGCTTGCAGCGGTGTGTCTGTTATTATGCGGGACGCATCATGTTCTTCCGGATAAGAAAAAGAGGATGTTACGGATCGGAGTGCTGTACGGCAGTCTGGTATTGGCTGCAGGTACGGTCATATGGTATATTTTGAAACAGCAGGGCAGTAATTTCGCGGAATGGGGTAACCGCCGGGGAAGATTATGGCAGATGGCATGGCAGGGATTCTGCCAGGGAGATCTCAGACAGAAGTTGTTGGGGGCCGGACCGGATTGTTTTGCAGGCTATTTGGGACAAGTGTTGCCCGGAGGTACGGTACTGTTCGATAAAGGCTATTTTGCAGGCTCTGTGTTCACCAATGCCCATAACGAATGGCTCACTACCCTGATCAATATGGGAATCCTGGGAGTGGTGGCATATCTGGCTGTTTTTACCGCCGCATTCCGGAAGTACCGGGACGATTCTTTTGCAGTTTTACTACTACTTACCTATGGGGTGTATTCGCTGATCAGCTTTCAGCAGGCATTGAATACACCGCTTTTCTTCTTGTTGTTGGGAATCTGCGAGGCCACAAGTCGCGAGCACAGGAGAACGAGTGAAATGTCGGAAAACAGATAGAACACCGGATAGAAAATAGATATAGAGACAGATGAAAGTAGATAGAAAGACAACTAGAAAAGCAGATACAAAGACCGTTAGATGAGGAGTCGATAGAAATCGCATGAAAAACATTTGGAAAATTTTTACAGGAGATCTGAAAAAACTGGTGAAACAGCCTTTTGCACTGGTCATCATCATCGGACTATGCGTGATACCGTCGCTGTATGCATGGTTTAATATTTTCGCCAACTGGGATCCCTATGCCAATACCGGTGGAATCCCCGTAGCGGTGGTGTCTCTGGATAAGGATTACACGCGAAAGGACGGCTCTGTGGTGAACATGGGAGAATCCGTGTTGGAGAGTCTACATTCTAACACCAGCGTGAAATGGATCTTTTTAGATACTGAGGAAGAAGCGCGGGAAGGCGTGGAAGCGGGGAAATATTATGCAGCCATCGTGATCACGGATAAATTTACATATAGTATGTACAATGTATTCTCCGACGATTTTGAGAATCCGTCACTGATTTATTACCAGAATCAGAAGAGCAACGCTATTGCTACCAAGATCACAGATACGGTAGCCGGTACATTGCAGAATACTATTAACGAGACTTTTATCAAAGTGGCTGCTACCACAATTTTCGAAGAGGGTAATTCCGTATCGGATCAGATGCAGGGAGACAGCTATGTGGAGGAATTTTGTGCCGATCTGGAAGAACTGAATGACAACCTGAAGGAATACAGTACGATGATCGATACTTTCCGGGCGGGGAATGACAGACTGGAAGCGGCGATCACCCATGTGAATTATGAGATTCCCGTAATGCAGAAGAAGTTGGATGCAACGACGGCAAGCCTGAACCAAAGCAGTCAGAATCTGTCATCCACCAGAGATACGCTGTCGAATTTCAGTACGAATGTGGATACCTCCATGAGTACCATACAGACCTCACTTGAGGATATGAAAAAGATTCTGGATCAGAGCAAGCTGGCAGACGATACGGCACAGATGACGAAGGATCTGAATAAAGTGGCAAGGGATACCAACACCCTGAACGGACAGGTCAACAATCTGCTGGCAGCGCTGATTGAACAGCGGGTGCAGGGAAGTGTATCCGGCGGAGATGCTTCTACCGGCAGCGGAAGCGGCAATACGGCTGCGACGGATGCTGCCATCGAGGCGCTGAAAGCTATGCAGAAAGAACTGGATATGATGAATACCGTCATAGGCAGTGTGCTGGAATCCACCGATGAACAGGCGGCAGAGAAAGCAAAGGTCAATGTCAACAATGCCATGAATAATTTAAAGAATGTCATTGACAGCTGTGAAAATTCTGTAAGCAATATGCAGGGTATCTATAAAAACAATCTGGTGCCCCAGATGCAGAAAGTTCTGACAAATATGTCAGATTCGCTGAATCAGGTGACCGCCCTGGTAAATACATTGAGCAATACCGTACAGAATATAGGTGTAGTTATGGAAGGCGTCGGCGATGCGGTAGACGGTACCAGCGAGAGCCTGGGACAGATCCAGGGCGTAGTAGACGGCATCAGTCAAAAACTGACAGACCTGACAGAACAGCTGGAAGGTGCCTCCGAAGAGGAGATGATGGATATCCTGGTACGTTTCCTGGGAGGAGATCCTGACAGCCTGGGAGCATATTTCGCATCTCCTGTGACGATGGAGACCATAGCCATGTATCCGGTAGCCACCTACGGTTCTGCCATGACACCGTTCTATTCCACGTTGGCAATCTGGGTAGGATCTACGATTTTGGTGGCACTGGTGAAGGTAAAGGCATCACCGAAAAATCTTAAAAACGTACAGAGTTATCAGCTGTATTTCGGCAGATATCTTCTGTTCTTACTGCTGGCGCAGATTCAGGCTGCTATTATTGTGGCGGGAGATCTGTGGCTGCTGAAAGTAAATATTGTGGAGCCGGGATTGTTTTTCCTGGCGGCAAGTTTTACCGCCACTGCATTTTCCCTGCTGATCTATTCCCTGACGCTGGCATTCGGAGATGTGGGTAAGGCTGTCTGCGTAATTGTTATGGTGCTGCAGATCGCGGGATCCAGCGGAACGTTCCCTATTGAACTGCTTCCCGATATTTATCAGAAGATATACATCTTCTTCCCATTCCCCTATGCGATCACGGCAATGCGTGAGGCGCTGGCGGGCATGTACGGAACCGCCTATATGACAGCCCTGGCGAAGTTGATTCTGTTCATGCTGGAAGGGCTGCTCATCGGACTGGTGATCCGGATCCCGTTTGTGAAGCTGAACCATTTCGTGGAAGAGAGAATGGAAGACACTGAACTTATGTGATGCCCATTCGCCGAATGCCGGCATTTGTAAGAAGATTTTGCAATGTTTATAGGGTGAGGTAACTTTATGAGCAAAAGGAAAGCTCGGCAGGAGCGGTTTTGCGAATAAAGTTCCGAATAGGCAGAAAGGAAATTTCATGGAAAGAGATTACGAAGAGATTTTCCAGAAGGTGCTGGACTATGAGCAGACCCTTCATGAAAAAAACAGAAAAAGAATCAAGATCGGTCTGAAGTGCATCTGGATCGTGCCCCTTTTTTTCCTGGCACTGTTATTTTTAACCGGCAGTAACAAGGTGATCTTCCTGATCCTGTGGATCGTGTCACTGTTCGCCCTGTCGATCTACCTGATCGTTGTGGAATATATGGATTATAACCTGCAGGAAAAGATCATGGAATTGAAAGGGGAAGAGGGAAAGATCGAAGCAGTGACTCCGGCGGATTTCGACAGAGCGGCACAGATCATCCGCAAGACCCGTGAAATGATCGGTGAGGGACTGAACTCCACCGCGGAGACACAGGCAGTAGACGGGGAGGATGGTGCGTGTGAAAAATAAATTTTTCATACGCAAATTTTGCCTGCAGCCCAAAGCTTGCAGGTTACGGAAAGATACGGAGAGTAATATGCGTAACATTTGGAAGATATTTACCACCGACATCCGTCGGATCAGCAATAATGTAGTGGCAGTAGTGATCGTCATGGGATTAAGCATCCTGCCGGCACTGTATGCCTGGTTCAATATTTTCTCCAACTGGGATCCTTATGAACCGGCGGCTACCAGCCAGTTGAAGGTTGCAGTCGCTTCGGATGATGCCGGAGCGGAGATCATGGGTCTGTCCCTGAATGTGGGAGACAGCGTGGTGGAAGCCCTGGAAGCGAATACTACCATTGGCTGGGTATTCCCGGAGACCACGGAAGAAGCCCTGGAGGGCGTGAAGAACAGCGACTATTATGCAGCACTGATCATTCCGGAGACTTTCACGCAGGAAATGTTGGGATTTATAGACGGTGAAGTGGATCATCCGACGATCTATTATTATGAAAACGAGAAAAAGAACGGCATTGCACCCAAGATCACAGGCAAGGCGAAAAATGCCGTGCAGGAGCAGGTAAATGCTACGTTCATCAGTACTGTGGCGGAGTCGGTCATGAAAGCCGGCAATGCGCTTTCTATGGTGAATGCAAACGGTCAGGTCAGTGTGACAGACTCTCTGGATACTGTGCAGAAGCAGTTGCAGGATTATGTGGTCATGCTGCAGTCCTTCCAAAGCATCATGAATTCGGCGGAAATGATCATGTCCACCAGCCGGAATATGCTGCCGGATATGGACAATGTACTGGAGAATGGGCGGAATACCATGATCGGCATGCAGACCATGATCAATTCCAGCGTGGATGCAGTGGATGTCATGGGAGATATGGTAAGCAGCAGTATGAATATGGTGACGGAAGCACTGCAATACCTGTCTATCTATGCGGACGGACTGTTAAGTCAGATGGACAGCACCAGCGTGGGCAGCACCACGGATACCGGACTGGGCATGGCAATCGGACTGGTGCAGGGCATGCAGGCAAATATGGATGTTCTGGGAAGCCTGGTAACCGGGCAGGATGCGCAGATTCAGGAGATCAGCCAGTCATTAAAAAATATTGAGGCGGATCTGAAGCAACTGCAGAACAGCAAAGGACAGATAGATACCGACATCAATACCCTGCGGGCACAGATGAGGGAACAGATCCGGATCTGCAACAAACAGCTGGATAACCTCGCAAGTGACTATAATAACAACGTCAGACCTTCTTTCCGTGATACCGGTAAATCCATGCAGCAGGCATTTTTGAATGCCGCAGCGATGATGAATGGTACGGATGTGAATATGGATGAAATCTCCGATATTTTAAAAGAGTACCAGCAGACTTTACAGGAAGGCAACGTAAGTTTGCAGGATTCTCTGGTAATTGCCCAGGAACTGCTGGACAAGGTGAATAAAATAGCGGATAATATAAAACGGATCACCGGAGCGGACTCTTATGAAGATATTTTAAGTGCCATGGCGACGGATCCTACGGCTGTTGCGGACTTTGTATCATCTCCGGTGCAGCTTAAGACGGTGCCTGTTTATCCGGTGGATCACTACGGCTCGGCAGCATCGCCGTTCTATACGATCCTGGCGATCTGGGTAGGTGCGTTATTTTTGGTAGCCATCATTCATGTAGGGGTGAAACCGATTGATCCCGGGGATCATTACAAGGCTCATGAGAGGTATTTTGGCAGATATCTGCTGTTTTTCCTCATAGGACAAGCGCAGACACTGCTTACGATCCTGGGCAATCTCTACTACATTGAGATCCAGTGCCAGCATAAATTTCTATATTGGCTGGCAGCAGCTGTGGCAAGTGCGGCGTTCAGCTGTTTCATGTATTCCGTGACTTTTGCATTCGGCAACGTGGGAGAAGCGCTGGCCATCGTGGTCATGGTCATCCAGGTAGCGGGAAGCGGCGGAACTTTTCCTATTGAAGCATTGCCGAAGGTGTTCCAGTGGATCTATCCGTTCCTGCCGTTCCAGTTCGGCATGAAAGCCTTCAAGGAATGCATCGCCGGAATGTACGGCGTGGACTATTGGATCAATGTGGGCAAAATGGCACTATTCCTGATTATTGCACTGTTGCTGGGACTGGCGCTGGAGCCGCCGTTCCGTAAATTGAATCATACGATCGAAAAGAGCAAAGAAAAAACAGGACTGATGATATAGAGTGCGATAGCACGAATTCGTGAGCTGTAAGTAAATGATTGAGAGAACCAAAACAGAAAGGAAGCACAATATGAAGTGGGTAAAATTCAGAATAAAGACCGTGACGGAAGCGGAAGATATTATTATCAGCACCTTGTATGATCTGGGACTGGAAGGTGCACAGATTGAGGACAAAGTGCCCCTGACTGCCATGGAGAAGGAGCAGATGTTCGTAGATATTCTGCCGGATGGACCGGAGGATGACGGCATTGCTTATTTGAGCTTTTTCGTAGAGGAAAAAGAGGACGGTAGTCTGGAGGTAGCCGGGGAGAAGACCACTACCGAGGCAGTGCTTGCCGATGTGAAGCGGGAACTGGAAGATTTGCGTCAGTTCATGGATATCGGAGAAGGTTCCGTTGTCGTGGACGAGACCGAGGACATTGACTGGATCAACAACTGGAAACAGTATTTCCATCAGTTCTATGTAGATGATATCCTGATCGTACCTTCCTGGGAAGAAGTAAAGGCAGAAGATAAGGATAAAATGATCCTTCACATTGATCCGGGTACTGCTTTTGGAACCGGTATGCATGAGACAACCCAGCTTGTGATCCGTCAGTTAAAGAAATATGTGACACCGGACACAGAAATGCTTGACGTAGGAACAGGAAGCGGTATTCTTGGAATTGTTGCCCTGAAACTTGGCGCCAGACATGTACTGGGAACAGACCTTGATCCATGTGCAGTTCCGGCAGTAGCTGAAAATAAAGAAGCAAACCAGATCGTGAATGAAACATTTGACATGGTGATCGGAAATATCATCGATGACAAAGCAATCCAGGATCAGGCAGGATATGAGAAATATGATATCGTAACAGCGAACATTCTTGCAGATGTTCTCATTCCACTGACTCCGGTGATTGTGAACCAGATGAAGAAAGGTGCTTACTACATCACTTCCGGTATCCTTGATGTGAAAGAAGAAGTTGTTGTGGAAGCAGTAAAAGCAGCAGGTCTGACAGTTGTGGAAGTGACACATCAGGGCGAGTGGGTTTCTGTAACAGCAAGAAAGGACTGATCCTATGCAGCGTTTTTTTGTGGAGCCTCATCAGATTGAGGAAGCGAAACATCATATCCATATCAATGGGACAGATGTCAATCATATTAAAAATGTTCTTCGCATGAAATGTGGTGAGGATGTCTGGATCAGCGACGGTGGAGAGAAAGAATATCACTGCCGGATAGAGGAACTGGGCGATGATGAAGTCCTGCTTCATATCCTTTATGCACAGGAGCCGAAGTATGAACTGCCGAATAAAATCTATCTGTTTCAGGGACTGCCGAAAGCAGACAAGATGGAACTGATCATTCAGAAAGCGGTAGAGCTGGGAGCTTTTTGTGTGATTCCGGTAGAGACAAAGAGATGTGTGGTAAAACTGGATGCAAAAAAGGCGGAAAAGAAAGTATCCCGCTGGCAGCAGATCGCAGAGAGTGCAGCAAAACAGTCCAAACGAATGCTGATCCCGGAGATCCACGAGGTTATGACCTACAAACAGGCTCTGGAATTTGCCAGACAGTTAGATGTAAAACTCATCCCTTACGAACTTGCAAAAGGAATGAAACTGACCAGAGAAATTATCAGCGAGATTGAGCCGGGGCAGTCAATCGGCATTTTTATCGGTCCGGAAGGCGGGTTCGAGGAAGAAGAAGTCGCAAAAGCACTCGAAATTGGTGCTCATGCGATCACACTTGGAAAACGAATCCTCCGAACAGAGACCGCAGGACTTACACTTCTGGCAGTGCTGATGCTGCAGTTAGATAATGAATAAAAGAAACAAGAGAGAACAAAAATGGAAGCATATTTTGATAATTCAGCCACGACCCGCTGCTTCGAAGAAGTAAAGGATATCGTGGTAAAGACAATGATGGAAGATTTCGGCAATCCGTCTGCCATGCATCAGAAAGGTGTAGAAGCAGAAAATTATGTCAAAGAATCTGCCAGAACATTGGCACAGATACTGAAAGTAACGGAGAAAGAAATCCTGTTTACTTCCGGCGGAACAGAGTCCAACAACCTGGCTCTGATCGGTGGAGCGCTTGCGAACAAACGAAGCGGAAACCACATCATCACAACAGCGGTAGAGCATGCTGCAGTCAGCCAGCCGGTTGCATTTCTTCAGGAACAGGGTTTTGAAGTGACTGTTCTTCCTGTAGATGAACACGGTGCCGGTGGAAGGGGTGTGACATAGCGAAATCATCATGCG
>OKRU01004063.1_pt1 | contig 11030 bp, 8 predicted proteins | sample 1601131 | NCBI WGS metagenome assembly OKRU01 (sample SAMEA3541558, study PRJEB24748) | human gut metagenome | biome: human gut; feature: human-associated habitat; material: faeces | place: China | collected 2012 | reverse complement strand
CGATCTGGAAATAACGGTCGTAGCCGGAGCACATCAAAAGCTGCTTGTAAATCTGGCACCTGCCGGCTCTACCCATATCTCCGACCTGAACAGAGCAGGCGGTATCCCTGCGGTACAGGCAGAGCTTGCGAAAAAGGGTCTGCTGGATCTGGATGCTATGACAGCAACAGGTAAAACGCTGGGCGAAAATATCAAGGGTGCATACGTTAAGGATTACGATTTGATTCGCCCCATTGATCACCCCTATAGCGAAACAGGCGGCATTGCGGTTCTGTGGGGGAATATCGCAGAGGATGGCTGTGTGGTAAAGAGAAGCGCAGTAGACCCCGAAATGCTGTGCCATACAGGCCCGGCGCGTGTGTTTGACAGCGAAGAGGATGCCATCGCAACCATCTACGCAGGCGGCATCCATCCCGGGGATGTTGTTGTCATCAGATATGAAGGCCCCAAGGGCGGCCCCGGTATGCGTGAAATGCTGAATCCCACCAGTGCTCTGGCAGGGATGAAGCTGGATAAAGGCGTTGCATTGATTACAGACGGGCGTTTCAGCGGCGCAAGCCGTGGCGCATCCATCGGTCATGTCAGCCCCGAAGCAGCGGCAGGCGGCACCTTTGGTCTGCTGCAGGAGGGCGATATCATCGAAATCGATATCCCTAACCATAAGGTAAATGCAAGGGTAAGCGAGGAAGAATTCGCAGCAAGAAGGGCAGCTTATGTTGCACCTGCACCGAAGGTAACAACAGGGTGGCTTTCCAGATATGCAAAGCTGGTTTCCTCCGCAAATACCGGCGCGGTAATGAAATAAATAAAAAGAAAAAAGAAAAGGAAGTCGAAAGACTTCCTTTTTGTTATCTCTTGTCGAGAAATGAAACCTATGGTATCCTGTAAGCGAGGATTATCGCTTGGCGGTTCAGTCACTCTCTGCAAAGGGGGTGATGCTATGGTTACATATAGCGAATTGTTTCAATTCTGTCTTGTAATCATTGGGGTTATCACTTTATGTAATCTCAAAAAATAGCAAAGCCGCCTAAATTGTGAGTTTAGACGGCGTACTGCTATAAACATTCTGTTTATGGACTGACCGCCTCTCCAAAAGCGATAATCCTTTTCTTATGCTTATCATAGCACAGCGGTGTAAAAAAATCAATGAGTAGTTTTCAAGGGATGGCTTCGTCATCCCTTTTACAATTTTGCAAGCTGTGTTTCCACAAAATGCTTGGCGGTTCGGGGGCTTCTCCCGTTCTGGCGAATGGCAAAGCCTTCTGCCTTGGTACAAAGCTCATCCTCCGGCATTTTTAGATTATATTCCTTCGCCAGATGCTTCACAATGGCAAGGTAGCCGTCCTTATCCGGCTTCTGGAAGGTAATCGTCATGCCGAAGCGAGCAGAAAGGCTCATCAGCTCCTGCAAGGTATCATTCAAATGGATATCATCGCCGCCGCGATCTTCCATGGTCTCCTTCACCAGATGGCGGCGGTTGCTTGTGGCATAAATCACCGTATTTTTCGCACAGGCGGTGACACTGCCCTCCAGCGTTGCTTTCAGTGCGGCAAAATGCTCATCATTGCCTGCAAAGCTTAAATCATCAATAAAAATAATGAATTTCAACGGATTTTCTGCAAGCTGCTCCAGCAGAGAGGGCAGACGGAACAGCTGATTTTTCTTGACCTCAATCAACCGCAGACCTTCTTCCTGCAACGCATTTGCCACAGCCTTAATCGTGGAGCTTTTGCCTGTGCCGGCATCGCCGTAAAGCAGAAGATTGCTTGCAGGTATGCCTGCCAGAAGTGCCTCGGTATTCCGCATGACGATACCAACCTCCCGTTCATAGCCGCTCAGCTGAGAGAGCGACTGCGGATCGGGGTGCTTCACAGGCTGCAAGCCGTTATCCCCGAAGGAAAATGCGTGATATTTCGCAAAAATACCATAGCCTTTTTTCGGCGCATCGGCAATGTGCTTTGTGTAAGCGGCATAAAAATCCAAAGCGGTTGTTTCCCAATCAGGCAGGAAGGCGGCAATTTCCTCAGGCAGAATCGTCTTTATTGCCTTTGCGGAAAGCCCTGCCAGCTCCGTAAAGAAATCCAATTCTCGCTTTGCGGCATCGCAGATAGTGGGCGGACAGACCTCTTTTCTCGCTGCGGAAAGCAGAAAACGATTTTCATCGGCAAACACAAGCTCCAGAAGAGCTTCGGAAAAATTCACATTTTTCTCAAATAAAGCAGAGGTAAACGCACCATAGGTGCAGGTGAGCGTTTCCGCATCGCTTTCCTCGCAGGCGCGCAGAAGCTTCTGCAAGCGCTGTATGAGGACATCCTCTAGCAGAGCGCGGAATACCGTCAGTCCGTTTAATTTTCGGTTGTAAAGCTGATATAAATTTGTCTGCATCGGATTCATCCTTTCTTTTTCTTTTGTACAATGAAGAATAATGGTAAAGTATAGCATGATATTGTATGAAATACAATACATTACACGCAGAAAAGAAGATTAAAATCCCAAATATCGCAATATGTGAAATAATTTTGCCGTAGAAATAAGGCAGTTGATTTTTATTTGCAAGTAAACCACTAGGGTTTGACAAAGCCGAAACCGCAAGGTAAAATCAGTATAAGGAATTTTGAGAATTAAAGGAGCTAAAAGGATGAATTGGAAAAAAATAATAGCAATCGGATTGACGGGATGCTTTCTGTTCAGCGGCTGTGCCGAACAGCGACAGAATGCACAGAAGATGGGCGAGGAAGGAACGCAGGAGGACAGCTACGAATCCACAACCTTCGCCATGGATACTGTTATGACCTTCCATATCGTTGCCCCCGATGGGGAAGACCTTCTGATTGATGCGGAGCAGGAGGTTAAGCGTCTGGAAAAGCTGTTTTCAGTCACGGATGAAGACAGTGATATTGAACAGATTAACGATAACGCAGGGGATAAGGCGGTTACCGTTTCGGCAGATACGCTTGCCCTGCTGAAGGCCGGCAAGCAGCTAGGCAAGGCAACGAACAATGCCTTTGATATGGCGATTTACCCCATTGTGAAGGCGTGGGGCTTTACGGAAAATGAGTATACCATTCCCACGCAGGAAACACTGGATATGCTTTTGCCGCTGACGAGGGTAAGCGATGTCACCATTGATGAGGATGCCTCTACGGTTTATCTGGAAAAGGAAGGAATGGCGGTAGACTTAGGCGGCATTGCGAAGGGCTATGCCTCCGATAAGCTGGCAGAATTGTTAAAGAAAAAGGGCGTGAAATACGCATGGCTTTCTCTGGGCGGCAATGTTTGTGCCATCGGTACAAAGCCGGACGGCAGTCCTTGGAGAATTGCCGTGCAGAATCCTGCCGATGAGAATGATTATGTCGGCGTGGTCGAAATCAGTGATGCCTGTGCGGTTACGTCCGGCGGCTATCAGAGATACTTTGAAGAAAACGGCAAGAAATATCATCATATCATCGACCCTGCAACGGGCAAGCCTGCGGAAAGCGGCTTAACCTCCGTTACGATTATCTGCAAGGATGGTACAAAGGCGGATGCCCTTTCCACAGCCCTGTATGTCATGGGTCTGGATGATGCGCTTGCCTATTGGAAAACACAGGATGATTTTGAGGTAATCTTCGTAACAGAGGCGGGTGAGGTTGTTGCAACCGAAGGACTGAAGGACAGCTTCACCTTCGATGGCAAGGGCAATGATTACACCTACCGCGTAGCGAAAAGATAAGGAGGATGCACAATGGGCATTTTAAAGGTTGGTGTCGGTGCGGCACAGGGCGTTCTGGCAGATAGCTGGAGAGAATATTTCTACTGCGATGCCATGGATGTGGATGTGCTGGCAAAAAAAGGCGAGCAGCGGCAGTCCAAACGGGGCTTTAATACAAAAAAGAGTGAAAATATCATTTCCAATGGCTCTATCATTGTCATCAATGAGGGGCAGTGTATGATGATTGTAGAGCAGGGCAAGGTGGTTGAGGTCTGCGCCGAAGCAGGCGAATTTCTTTACGATTCCGCAACAGAACCCAGTCTGTTCTATGGAGATTTGAAGGAAAGCATCAGGGAAAGCTTCCGTCAGTTCGGCAAGCGTGTCGGTTTCGGCGGTGACACTGCGGGCGATCAGAGAATCTACTATTTCAATACAAAGGAAATCCTTGGGAATAAATACGGCACCTCAAATCCTGTGCCGTTCCGTGTGGTGGATACGAATATCGGTCTGGATATGGATATTGCACCAGCGCGCCGAGCAGGATCGACTTTCCGGCGCCGGTTTCGCCCGTGATGATGTTCAGCCGGTCGTCCAGCTCCAGTTCGAGCCGGTCGATCAGGGCGTAGTTTTCGACTTTCAGACGACGTAGCATGGCTATTTCAGAATGGATTCGATTTTGTCGGCGATCTTCTCGGCCGTTTCGGCTTTCGAGAGCAGAGGAAGCTCCTCGCGTCCTGCGCGGTCGATGAGCGTCACCTTGTTGGTATCGACGCCGAATCCGGCCCCGGCGTCGCGCAGTGAGTTCAGAACGATGAAATCGAAGTTTTTGCGTTGGAGTTTCCCTTCGGCATTGGCCTCTTCGTGATCGGTTTCGAGGGCGAAGCCGACCAGGATCCGACCCGCTTTGTGCGCTCCCAGCTCGGCTGCGATGTCGTGCGTGCGTTTGAGGCGGATCGTCAGCTCGCCGTCCCCTTTCTTGAGTTTGGTCGGGGCGACCTCTTCGGGAGTATAGTCCGCGACGGCGGCGCACATGACGGCTCCGTCGGCTGTGGCGAACTCCCTCACCGAAGCCTCGTACATCTCCTGTGCCGAGAGGACATCGATACGTCGAACTCCGGTCGGGGTGGGCAGCGACGTGCGGCCGCTGATGAGTACGACTTCGGCGCCCCGCCGGGCGAGCGCTTCGGCGATGGCATACCCCATCTTGCCCGTCGAGTGGTTCGAGATGAACCGCACCGGATCGATGGCTTCGATGGTTGCGCCTGCGGTAACGATCAGCCGTTTACCTCGCAGGCTCTTTTTTTTTTCGGAAAGAAGGGCTTCGACGAATGCGACGATGTCGGTCGGTTCGGCCATGCGTCCCTTGCCCGAAAGTCCGCTCGCCAGCTCCCCTTCGGCCGGTTCGACGATCCGTACGCCTCGGCTGCGCAGAATCCGCAGATTCTCCTGTGTGGCCGAATGCGCGAACATGTCCAGGTCCATCGCCGGGGCGACCGCTACCGGGCAGCGGGCCGAAAGGTAGGTCGTCAGCAGCAGGTTGTCGGCGATGCCGTGTGCCATCTTGCCCAGCGTATTGGCCGTCGCGGGGGCGATGAGCAGGCAGTCCGCCCACTCGCCGAGCGAGACGTGGGAGTTCCACTCCCCGTTTTCCGGATTGAAGAATTCGACCAGGATGGGATGCTTCGAGAGCGTCGCCATGGTCAGCGGAGTGATGAACTGCTTGGCCAGCGGAGTCATTACGACTTTCACCTCGGCGCCTGCGCCTTTGAGCAGGCGGCAGAGTATGGCCGCTTTGTAGGCGGCGATGCTGCCTGTGATGCCGAGCAGGATATGTCGTCCTTCGAGGCTCATACCGCGATGTTTAGGCTTGCGGTTTGTTCTCCTTGTAGAAGAGTTCGCCGTCGAGGAACTCCTCGGTGGCGATCAGCACCGGTTTGGGCAGACGTTCGTAGTAACGCGAGATCTCGATCTGCTCGCGGTTTTCGAAAGTTTCCTCCATCGTGTCCGTCGGCGACGAAAAATCCGCCAGCTTGCGCGTGAGTTCGGCTTTCAGTTCGGTCGAAATCTGGTTGGCGCGGCGTGCGATGATATTGACCGTTTCGTAAATATTGCCGGTTTCCTTATCCAGATCGACCAGTTTACGGGTTACGGTGTTGGTGGGAGTGCTTTTCTTGATCTCCATGGAATTATTGTTTTTCTTTGTTGTTTCGGTCTAAAAAGTCTTTGGCGTTCTGGGCCAGCCGGTCGAGCTCCTTGAGGTAGTGCGATTCGGGAAATTCGGCCACGAACGAGTAATAGGAGTCGAGCGTCGAGAGGTAGCGGTCTGCCTGCTTGTCCTGCACGGAGTTGTCGGCCAGCTTGCTGCCGGATTTGACGATCAGGTACATGATCTCTTCGCGGTGGGAGCTGGTGGGATAGAGCTTCAGCGCGTTCTTGAGAGCTACGATCGCCGATTTGTAACGTCCGATTTTATAGTATGTGTAAGCGTTCAGGTAAGTTTTGTCGTGCAGCCGCTGGGTCAGGATCTTGTCCATCTCGCGGAATTCGTCGCTGCGGGAGCTGTTGGGGTAGTGGGCCAGGTATTCATTGACCGCCACGATAGCCTGTGTGGTCATCGTTTGGTCGCGGGTGGGGCCCGGTGCCAGGTAGAAGTAACTCAAGGCGAGAATTCCTTCGGCATCTTCGAGGAAAACGCTGCGTCCGAATTTGCGGCGGAAATCGTCGAGCATCGACGTGGCTACCTCGTAGTCGCGGGTCTTGAACTTGCAGAAAGCGGTCATGAAGGCGATACTGTCCTCCTGCATCGTTCCGGAGTAGTACGGTGCGGCCGCTTCGAACAGCATCGCGGCTTTCGACCACTTCTGGTTCTGGTAATGTTTCAGAGCGGTTTGGTACATGTGGTCGGGCCGACCGCTTTTCAGAACCTGCTGTACGCTATTGCAGCCCGCAGCGAGGATCGCAAAGCACACTGTGCACAAGACATATAGCCTTTCTTTTCTCATCGGGATCAGGTTTTTCCGTAATTATCCGGCGATAATCGCACAAAGTTACTCTTTATTTAACGAAATCCCAAATTTTTTAGTGTGGGCGCTGCGGAATCGATGCTATGCCGACGGTTTTTTGCGGAAAAACAACGGCGGGACGAATCGGGGTCCCGCCGTGATTTTCCGGTTGTTCCGTCAGGCGCGGTGTGCGATGAGCCATTCGGCGATCTGCACCGCGTTCAGTGCGGCACCCTTGCGGATCTGATCGCCGACGCACCAGAACGTGAGGCCGTTGGGCGAGGTGAGGTCGCGTCGGATGCGACCCACGTACACCGGGTTCCGACCGGCAGCGAACAGCGGCATCGGATAGACCTTGTCGCCCGGAGCGTCCTGCAGCACGACACCCGGGGCCGACGCGAAGGCGTCGCGTGCCTCTTCGGGCGAAATCGGGCGCTCCGTTTCCACCCAGATGCTTTCCGAGTGGGCCCGCATCACGGGTACGCGCACGCAGGTCGCGGAAACCACGATGTCCGAGTGCATGATCTTGCGGGTTTCGTGGTACATTTTCATCTCCTCCTTGGTGTAGTCGTTGTCGGTGAAGACGTCGATATGAGGTATCAGGTTGTAAGCCAGTTGATACGCAAATTTTTCCACACGGGGTTCGCCGCCTTTTGCCAGAGCCGCGTGCTGCTCTTCCAGTTCGGCCATCCCCTGTGCGCCGGCGCCGCTGGCCGACTGGTAGGTGGCTACGTGCACGCGGCGGATGTGCGAGAGTTTTTCGAGCGCGTTGAGTGCCACGACCATTTGAATCGTCGTGCAGTTGGGGTTGGCGATAATACGCCGGGGGGCGTTCAGGGCGTCTTCGGGGTTTACTTCGGGAACCACCAGGGGAACGTCTTCGTCCATGCGGAAAGCGCTCGAATTGTCGATCATCAGCGTGCCGTGCTTGGTGATCGTTTCGGCGAACTCCTTCGAGGTGGAGCCGCCCGCCGATACCAGCGCGATGTCCACGCCGCAGAAGTCGTCGTTGTGGGCGAGCAGCCGTACGGTGAGTTCCTTGCCCCGGAAGGGGTATTTGCGTCCGGCGCTCCGCTCCGAACCGAAAAGCAGCAATTCGTCGATGGGCAGACGGCTCTCTTCCAGAATGTTCATAAATTCCTGGCCAACGGCTCCGCTGGCCCCGACAATGGCTAATTTCATGGCTTTCTCAAAGGTGTTATAGGTTGTATTACTCAAAAAATTCGTCTTCTTCGTACCGGGTTGCACTGTCGTCCGTTTTCTCGGTTTCGTCGCAATCGTAAACCGGCATGACGGCCGGACGCGTGAAGAGATCCTGCTTGCTGATACCCGTCGAAGGGTCGGCGTAAATCCGGTTGAGGAATTCGCCCACGATCGGTAGGGCGATTACGCTGCCTTCGCCGCGCGATACCAGGCGCACTGCCTGATCCTCGCCGCCGACCCAGCAGCCGGCTACCAGTTTGGGAAGGACGCACATGAACCATGCGTCGCGGTTCTTCTGCGAGGTCCCCGTCTTGCCGCCGACTTCGACATTCTGCATGTTGTAGGCCCATCCCAGGCGTCCGCCCGTACCCGAACGGATCACTCCTTCGAGCATCGTGAGCATCGTGTAGGCCGTGTGTTCGCTGATCGCATCCTGCGTCCGGGGGGCGAAGCTGGCGATCAGGTTGCCCTGACGGTCTTCGATGCGGGTGACGAAGATCGGAGTGGTATAGACGCCTTCGTTGGCGAAGGTCGAGAAGGCGCTCACCATTTCATAGACGTTGGATTCCGAGGTTCCCAGGCAGAGCGCAGGCACAGGATCGATGTAGCTGTGGATGCCCATGTTGTGAATGAAGTTGGCCACGGCCTGCGGCTGCTTGGCCTGTTTCATGATCCACGCCGAATAGTTGTTGCGGCTGCGGGCCAGGCCCCAGCTCAGGGGGTGCAGCTCGCCGTTCTGTTCGACCTTGCCGGCCTCCTTGGGCGACCAGGGTACCCCGTTGGCGGTTTCGATCGTCACCGGCAGGTTCGGTACGGGCGTGCAGGGACTCAGTCCCAGGTGGTCGATGGCGAAGGTATAGACGAAGGGTTTGATCGTCGATCCGATCTGCCGCTTGCCCTGCTTGGCCATGTCGTATTTGAAGTAGCGGAAGTTGGGACCGCCCACGTAGGCCTTCACGTATCCTGAGCGGGGATCCATCGCCACGAACGAGGCGCGCATGATCCGCTTGTGGTGGAGGATCGAGTCCCGGGGCGTGAGTACCGTGTCGCGTTCTCCCTTGTAGGTGAAGATCTTCATCGGACAGGGCTTGTCGAAGCTCGCCAGGATGGTCTTTTCGTCCACGCCTGCCTTTTGCATCTGGTAGTAGCGGTCCGAGTAACGGATCGCGTTGCGCATGATGCGCTCACGCTCCTGTCTGTCTGCGTCGATGAAGAGCGTTTTGGTGCGTTTGAACTGTGCGTCCATCTGGGGCTGGATCACCGACTCCATCTGCTTTTGAATGGCCTGCTCGGCGTATTCCTGCATCCGGGAGTCGATCGTGGTGTAGATCTTCAGACCGTCGCGGTAGATGTCGTAGGGCGTGCCGTCGGCTTTGGTATTCTTCAGGCACCAGCCGTAGATCGGATTTTCGTCGTACTCCTTGACCGCCTGTTCGTAGTCCCAGTCGTTCTGGAACTGGCGGCGCTTGGGCCGTTCGGCGTTCATCGTCAGGCGGAGCATCTCCCGGAAATAGGTCGCCGGGCCTTCGTTGTGCGAGACCGGCTTGTAGTTGAGCAGGATCGGCAGGGCCGCGATCGAATCCCGCTGGTGGCGTGTGATGGCGCCTGCCGATGCCATGCGGTCGAGCACCAGGTTACGGCGTGCGAGGGCATTTTCCGGGTTACGGCGGGGGGAATACATCGTGGGACCCTTGACCAGTCCCGCCAGCAGGGCGGCTTCCTGGATGTTGAGTTCGTGGGGTTCCTTGTTGAAGAAGGTGTGGGCCGCCGATTTGATGCCGTAGGCGTTCGAGCCGAACTCCACGGTATTCAGGTACATGGCGGCGATCTCCTCCTTGGTGTAGTTGTATTCGAGTTTCAGGGCCGTGATCCACTCCTTGAGTTTGGATACGACCAGCTTGGTCGTGCGGGCGATCTTGCCCCGGTTCTCGTTGATGTCGCGGGGAAAGAGGTTTTTGGCTAATTGCTGGGTGATCGTACTGCCGCCGCCCTGCGAGGTGTTCTGCATCAGGACGGTCTTGACGCCTACGCGTACCAGCGACATCAGGTCGATGCCCGAGTGTCCCCGGTAACGAACGTCCTCGGTCGAGACCAGGGCCGCGATGATCGGCGGCACGTCGTATCCGTCGAGCCGGAGCAGCTGGGCGGAGTCGAGCGGGAAGAGTTCGTCGTACTGTACGTAGGAGCGGTTCTGCACGAAGAACGTGCCCAGTACCTTGCCGTCCGAAGAGAGAATCTCGGTGGCCAGGTTGCTCTTGGGGTTCTCCAGCTCCTCGAACGACGGCAGCCGCCCGAACAGGCCGGCGGCCGTGAGCAACAGCAGGAGCAGCAAGAGTGCGAAAGGGGCGAATACGATGCCCCAGAGCCATTTGACGGATTTGGGCAGCGGTTTATGCGGGGTCTGTTTTTTCATCGGTTCAATTCAATATGCCGCAAAGATAGTGAAAGGTGAGGGCAATTGTGAGAACTTGTTCTCGAAAATTGCCGAACCGCCTCCTATCTTCTGCAAAGATAGTGAAAGCCGAGAGAAAACGGGAGCTTGTTCCCAGTTTTCCGAGGCGCTTCCCATCTTCTGGAAAGATGGCGCAAGCCGAGGGCAAGGACAAATTTATTCGGTTATGCCTCGGCGAAGCCTGTCTAAATGAAAGCATTCGCTTTCGCAAAGGTATGAAAAATCTCGGATTATACGTTCCGGTTTTCTGCGGGTCGCTTGCTGATTTTATCGGTTCTGCCGCCCGGACGGATCAGAACGGCAGCTCCAGGCCGAAGCCGAACCAGCAGCTCCCCTCGCTGGGCTTGTAGAGCGAGAGCTTTACGGTCGCTGTGGCGGCTGCCGACATACGCAGGATGTTGAGGTCCAGAAGCAGGTCGCCGCCGTACGAGTAAATGTCGCGCCATGTTTTGCCCCGGCTGCCGAACTCCTGGAACCGAGCGTAGTCGGCCCCGACGTTCAGCCGGATGCGTTTGAAGTAGATCACGCCCGAAATTCCACCTTCGGGATAACAGAGCGGGAACTGATAATCAACGGAGCCGGCCAGGTAATTATTGCTCGAAATGTCGGACGAGGAGAAGCCCCGGGCGCCAAGCTTGTTGAGCTTTGGTTTTCTGGCATCCTTTCCGGCATATTTTTGTAT
>OKRU01004060.1_pt1 | contig 11038 bp, 10 predicted proteins | sample 1601131 | NCBI WGS metagenome assembly OKRU01 (sample SAMEA3541558, study PRJEB24748) | human gut metagenome | biome: human gut; feature: human-associated habitat; material: faeces | place: China | collected 2012 | reverse complement strand
AGATTGTACAATGAGGAGTTGTTGACGGAAGCGATAGCGTTTTCAAGTCAACAACTAGCGACGCAAGGCTGGTCTGTCGTTAGTTTGGCGCAACACGAAACATGTTTATTGAACAATCATGCGTTTTTTTGCGCCAAACTAGAAAGATGCAAACAAGACACGTGCAAAATACAATAAATGGTCTTTGTGCGGTGTTGCCCTAAGAATTAATTGGATACCTGTTCTCCAAATAAACATTGCGCGCTGAGAAGGAATGGGGCTATACAAAATGAAAATAATATGTTATAATAAGAATTAACTATTCATTCTGTCCACATGTCAAAGGAGAAAAAATGGAACCACAGCATAAAAAACGAAGCACCTTTTCCGGAAAGATGGGATTCGTGCTGTCAGCGGCAGGCGCGTCAGTCGGGCTGGGCAATATATGGAGATTTCCATATCTGGCGGCGAAATACGGCGGCGGAATATTCCTGCTGATTTATATTGTACTGGCTCTGACATTCGGCTACACAATGATCACCGCCGAAACCGCCATCGGACGCATGACCCAGAAAAGCCCGGTGGGAGCCTATAAATCCTTCGGGAAGTCGAAATGGCTGTCTTTCGGCGGCTGGATAAACGCCGTCATACCTATTCTCATTGTGCCGTATTATTCTGTTATCGGAGGCTGGGTAATAAAATATCTGGCTGAATACATCATGGGAAATGGAGAGCAACTAGCGGCAGACGGATACTTTGGTGAATTCATATCCAGCGGCGGCTCTGCTGAGCTCTGCTTCCTTGCATTCACAGCGCTGACGGTCGCTATCATTTTCGGCGGAGTAAGGCATGGCGTAGAGCGCGTTTCAAAATTCATGATGCCTGTTCTGGTGGTGCTGTCAGTCATTATAACGATTTTTTCGGTCACAAGACCCGGTGCGCTTGAGGGCGTCAAGTATTTTCTGATACCAAACTTCTCGAATTTTTCATGGATGACGGTCGTTTCAGCAATGGGACAGATGTTTTATTCTTTGTCTATCGCAATGGGAATTCTGATAACCTTCGGCTCATATATGAAAAAGAACGTACCAATTGAGAAATCCACTGAAAACGTTGAAATATTCGACACTGGAATCGCGATAATGGCGGGTCTGATGATTATTCCTGCGGTATTCGCCTTCTCTGGCGGCAGCACGGAAAATCTCAAAGCCGGTCCGTCGCTGATGTTCATTACTATCCCTAAGGTATTCGCCGATATGAGCATGGGCGGTTTCGTTGGAATACTATTCTTCCTGCTTGTGCTGTGCGCCGCGCTGACAAGCTCCATAGCCCTGACCGAAAGCGCCGTATCCACATTCCAGGATGAACTCGGCTGGGGAAGAAAAAAATCGACATTGATCATTACTGGTATCATGATATTGCTTGGTACACTGTCTTCCCTGGGATATGGTCCGCTCGGCAGCGTTCAGATACTCGGAATGCAGTTCCTGGATTTCTTCGACTTCCTCACAAACTCCGTGATGATGCCAGTAGCCGCCATTGCAACCTGCCTGCTGGTGTCCCGTGTGATGGGCGTCAGAAAGATCGAAGAAGAAATGACCCAGGAAAATGGCACTTTCAAACGAAAGAAAATCTTCAACTTTATGATCAAGTATCTGTGTCCGATTTTTGCTGCGGTTATTCTGATAAGCTCGGTCGCAAATGCGTTCGGTATTATCTCAATGTGATGTTGTATAATAAAACTTGACACCCCACGCTCAAAAGGATATACTAAAACCGGGAGGGTGAAGGACATGTCAGAAGCAAAGAAATACGACAGGAGTTACAAGGAGCAGTCAGTAAAGCTGGCGCTGGAAATAGGGGTAAAGCGGCTGAATAAGGAAAATAAACGGCTTCAGGAGGAAAGGGATTTCTTGAATGAGGCGGCAGCTTTTTCCGCCGCGACCTAGGCAAATCTTTACGCAGACAGCCCCGCCCAGTCGTTTATACACAGGCTGACTTCCGCACTGCCGTTTCCTGCATGATCATCACCCCCGTTTAATCAATTCGCGGAGGATTGTCCAATATTCGCGCCGTGCTTTTTTCTGCGGGAACGACCGACGAAAATGCGCTGCATAAAAAATCGGCGGACTCTCTTCAGCCCGCCGATAATATAATCCTCACTTTTTCATCAGCACGCGGGAAGCAGCACCGGAGCTCTGTTAAGCACGGGATAGTGCTCTTTCATGTGCGTGAATGTCGGAAAGATAAGCCGCATGAAGTACCCCATTTTTCCGGAACGCTCTATGCGGTTCAGTGCTGAATTTTCCACCGTGCCGTATGTCCCGCTGCCGAAAATATATTGCTCCAGCCGGAGGGTTTCTCCGCTGTGAGCTTTCCCGCCGAACCATACTTCCGCAAGCTCCGCCATCGTGCGGGCAATATCAGCCCTGCCTGACGGCTCGAGGAGTTCAAACGAGCGTTTCGCGCTGATTTTCATGTCCGAGTGCAGGCAAACCCACAGATCCATTATCGTGCGGATACCCGTTCCGCCCTCTTCAAGATGCTTTACCGCATGGGCAAGTATGTATGCGAAGAACTCGTCGGGGCGGAAGCTGTAATGCATTCCGTCATGCGTGCACATACTCCACGGGTCGGAAAAAACCGCGCCGAATTCCCTGCCGTCCTCGCCGAAAAGCGAACGGTGTATCTCGACGTTCATAACCGGGGGCTTGTAATAGATATCATGGATATCGTAGCCGAAATGCTCGCAGGAATACCCCAGCCCCTCCATCACGCCGCGCGCCGCTGCCGCGTTCCTTTCGTCGATGAGGATATCTATATCCGACATCGTGCGCATATCGCTCTGCGGATACAGTCCCTTTATGACGCAGCCCTTGAGCGGCAGGAACCTTATCCCCGCGCCACTCAGCGCCGCGCAGAGGGATTCAAGCTCCATCTGCTGCGTGATGTCCTTTACAAGCGCCTTGTCACGTATCTGCCGCCACGGGGAAGCGACAGGCTCGCTTATCGGCAGCTTCTCCGCCGCATAATATGCCATGCCTGCCACGCTGTGGCGCTGTGCAAGGTGCATAAGCTCCGACGCGGAGCAGCCTTCGGGCGGACGCGGAGGTTCCGCGCCGCAGAGAAGCGAGCCAAGAAGCCGTATCAGGTACGCGTATGTATCAGCATTGCTCATTTATCACACCGTCCTTCAGAATGAATTTTCGGGAGCATATTTCCAGCGCGGCGGGACGGTGCGTCACGATGAGCGCCGTTTTACCGTCCAGCGCGGCGATGTTCTTAAGCAGGCGGTATTCCGTATCGGCGTCAAGCGCAGAGGTAGCCTCGTCCATCAGCAGGAAATCCGCGCCGCTGTAAACCGCCCTCGCGACGGCGATGCGCTGCGCCTGCCCCTCGGACAGCCCGGCGCCGTTCTCGCCGATCACCGTGTCCAGCCCGTCGGGAAGCTGCATGATAAATTCCTCCGCACACGCCGTACGCGCCGCCCGCATTATCCTTTCGTCGTCAACGGGAACGGCGAACGCTATATTCTCGCGTATCGTTCCGGAAAACAGTCCGTTCCCCTGCGGAACATATGCAAACAGCCTGCGTGAAGCCGCGCACGGCGCGCACTCGCCCTGCGTCGTCACGAGCGTTATCTTTCCTGCCTGCGGGCGGTACATACCGAAGATAAGCATAAAGAGCGTGGTCTTTCCCCCGCCGGATATTCCGGTGAGCGCGGCGATCTCGCCCCTTTTCACGGTCATGTCCGCGCGGGTGAGCACATCGCCACCGCCATAGGAAAACCGCACTCCGTCAACGCGAAGCTCCGTAAATTCTCCGCGCGTACCGGCAGAGTTTTCCTCATGCGGCAGGCGCTCTATCTCCATTATCCGCTCCGCCGAAGCCGCCGCCGCATAATACTGCGGAAACAGCGACGACAGCCCCGCAAACGGCGATTGTATCTGATTGACGAGCTGAAGCACCGCCGTCAGCGTGCCGTAACTCATCGTGCCCGAAAAAATCCCGAAACCGCCCCACACCAGCGCGAGGACATATCCCGCCTGAAATATCAGCCCGAACCCCGCGCCCGCCGCGACGCCGAGCGTTCGGCGCTTCATGCGCAGGTCGTAGTGCTCGCGCTGATTTTTCGCGTTCTTTCCGAGCAGCGTGCTTTCCGCCGAAAACACCCTGACCACCGCCATATTCGAGAGCGTCTCCTGAATGAGGGCGCGGACCTTTCCCTCCTTTTCCTGCACCTGCCTGTGCAGACCCTTGAGACGTCCGCGGAATATGCTCAGTACCGCAAACACCATTATCCCCGCCGCCGCGAATACCGCCGCGAACCACGGCTGAAGCACGATCATCAGCACCCCCGCGCAGAGAAGCTGCGTGACAAGGTTTACCGCCGACGGAAGAATATTCGCCGCGCCCTCCGCGCATATCCTGACGTCGGAAAACATTCTGTTCACAAGCTCCGCCGTGTGATAGCCCGAAATATCCGAAAGCTCTGCGGAAAGCAGGCCGCCGAACATTTCTCCGCGCAGCTCGGTCTCGATGGCCGCGCGGACTTTTTCCGACAGCATATTGCATATAAGCCTCAGCGCGAGCTGAAGCAGCACCACTCCGCAAAGAAGAAGCGCATACGCGATTATCCCTCCGCTGTCGCCTGCCGTGGCGGCGTCGATAACGCCCCTGCAGAAAAGCGCGAAAGCCGCGCCCGAGACTGCAAACAGCGCGTTTCCGATGATGACGACAAGCAGCGCGCCGCGTTTTCCGCGCGTAAGCCCGAAAAGCTGCCTCAGGGCTGTCCTGTCAATTTTTTTACGACCCATGAAACAACCTCCGCAGCCTGAAATACACCCTGCGCACAAAAAAGCTGCGCCAGAGCAGCAGGTATATCTTATACCCGAGACTTCCGTCGGTGCGCTTTCCCCTGCGGGTGACATATTTCACGGAGGCAATGACCTGCCGCGGCTCTATTCCCTGCTCGGGCGCCGTCTGATTATCGCCGCACATGGTGTATGTATCCCCGTTGAAAGCGATCGCGCGGTGAAGCACAAACGAGCCGTCCGCCCGCTGATAGAACGCTATATCTCCGGTTTTCGGCGGACGTTTCTCAAGGGTCACGCTGTCGCGCCCCTCGACGATGAGCGGCAGCATACTCGTGCCGCGCGGAAAAAGCGTAAACTCCCCGCCGCTGTCAAGCACCTCGCGTATAATGTCCGCGTATTCCGCAAGGCTGAACGTCTCAGGCAAGCAGCGCCGCCTTTTTCAGTGCGCCGACGAACTCCGCGACGTCTGTCGCCGCCTGCGCGCCGGTCACGTCGTATTCCTCGGTGAGCGCCTTTCGCAGCTCCTCCTCGGACTTGTCGGCGGAGAGCTGCTCCCACAGGAATTTTCCCGTTTCGTTGAGCCTTATTATCCCGTTGAAGCTGCGGCTCGCCTCGCCGAACGCGACAACGACATACTGTCCGCCGACCTTACGCAGCATGAATCCATCCTTTATTTTCATTTTGTTACCTCTCTTCCTCAATACTGCTTTAATTATATATTATTGCCTGCAAAATGTCAATACGGTGCCGCCCGCGGACGACATTGACAAAATGCACAAAAACAGGTTCATTATTCAAGGCTAATCGCCGATTTTTTTATGTAACTCAGTTACAGCTTGACTTTTATTTTTATAATAATTATAATTTAATATGAGGTATTATTTTCCGCATGGAAAAAATTATTTTATATAGGAGGATTTTATGAAACTAAAACGTTTAATGACGGCTTCAATGGCAGCTGTAATGGCTGTAAGCTCTGCTATTGTTTGCGAAATTTCGGTAAGCGCGGCTGAAACGGATATCACTTCGCAGATCACAAGCGGTATTTCCGTCACCGAACTCAGCCAGTACACTTCGCTGAAGGTGACCTATAAGCCCTCGCCCACAGCGGACGGAAAATGCGGACACACACATGACGACGGCAGCACATATTGCCCGTGGGCGCAGGTTCCCTTTATCGCAAATTCCGTAGAGGGCATGGACGCAGACATCGACCCCGATAAAAAGAAGAGCACATGGTATCAGCCTGACAGTGCTTTCACCGCAAAGTCGGGTAAGGACGAGAAAGAGACCACCGCAGAGGTAGATGTTGCGGATATCATTAACTCCTTCACAAGCGACAAGGACTGGAAGGATACATTTACCCTGAAGTCCGTCACCGTTCAGTGCTGGGGCGGAACTCTCTCCAAAGTTGTCGGCGTTACCGGCTCGGAGGACACAAGGACCGACGCCAAAATACCCGATTACGACGCTTCTCCCATCACGATGACCAAGCAGGCGGCGCAGTCATGGTGCCCCAACGGCACGGCTCAGGGCATGATTCCGGTTACTATAGACGGTATAACCACCGGCACCACGACCTACGGCGAGATCAAGGACAAGTTCAAGAACATCACTTTCAACGGCATCGACTTTGTGAAGGACAGCGTTGGCGGTTCCGCAGGCGACTACACCTATTGCCTGTACGCACAGTGGGGCAGCGGCTGGAGCTGGACGGCTTCCGACGGCGTTTCGCTTGACTCTAAAACCAAGTGGTCCGTTACCGGCATAGCCGAGAAATTCCACGCCGATCAGGTAAAGCAAGGCAGTGACGCTACAATTAACGACACCGATGTTCTTCAGGTCATCGGTATCCAGATCAACATGGCGGACACCAATAATCTGCCCGCAGGGGTTGCCGCCCTTAAGGCGGGCGAAACATTCACCATCAACTCCGCCGGCGCGGCAGTTGAAAGCGTGAAGATCACCCAAAAAAACGGCAGCGACGTTGATCCCGAATACATCTATGGCGAAACGATACCACTTAAGGCTGCGGTAACTCCCGCCGGCGCCGACAATGTTATATGGACTTCCAAAACCCCCGACGTTGCGACAGTTGATGAGAACGGCGAAGTCACCCTGCTTAAGGCAGGCGAAGCCAAGATCACCGCAACCGCAGGCGGCGTAAGCAGTTCCGTTACATTCACCGTTAAAAAGAAAAAGCTCACCGTCGCTCCCTATGTTCTGACCGATATATATGTAAGAGACAATAAAATTGAAGCGGCTGCTAAGGCTGTGACCGCAAAATATGCACTTGAAAATGTTGAAAATGTAAGCCTTGTAAAAGGCACGGATTACACCGTTTCCGAACCGCAGATTTCGGCTGACAAAAAGTACTACTCCATCACAATAACGCTTTCAGACGACGCAGCCGGCAAATATGAGCTTTCCACAACAACGCTGAAAGGTTATATTGCTTATGAGCTCGACAGCATAGCTCTTAACTCTGATACTCTCAACCTTGTTGCAGGTGCGGACGGCCGCCAGCTTGTTGCCACAACAACGCCTGACAACGCGCTGCTTGACAACCTTACTTTCACCTATAAGTCCTCTGAAGAGACCGTTGCCACCGTTGACAAGAACGGCTTGGTAACGCCCTTAAAGGCAGGCACGGCAACTATTACTGTAACCGCCCAAGCCGTTGTTACAACCAACGGTATGCCCCTCTTCACCACAAGAGCAACGGCAAAGTGTACCGTTACGGTAACCGATATAGCTATCCCCGCAACGAACATTGAGCTTGACGCATTCAGCAAGACCATGACCGTAGGCGACAAGGCTAAGCTTACTGCAACAGTAAAGCCCGCCGATACTACCGACAAGGTAACATGGAAGTCCAACAATGACAAGATTGTTTCCGTTGATGAGAACGGCAATATTACCGCTCTGGCGGTTGGCAAGACAGAAGTCATTGCGACCGCAGGCAGCGTAAGCGCACAGTGTACGATAACCGTTGCCAAGGAAGCGCAGAATATCAAGGACACCAAGAAGTATCCGAGCATTCCCAAGGATTATGCTAAGGTAGACCCCGTTGTCACCACCGTAAACAGCGACGGCTCTAAGAATATGCTTATCATGTTCTCCATCTCCGACAGCGACGTTGACAGCTACAGAGGTGCCAGAATAACTTTCAAGAGAGCGGACGGCAAGACATTCTCGCGTTCTCTCATTCTCAGCAAGTACTACACCGACGTTACCTACGTCAAGGACGGCGGCAACTACAACGGCAACAGCCAGAACTACATCGTTATCAGGCTCAAGAACGTCCAGGATTCGTGGGGCGACATTTCCGCCAAGTTTGAGCTTATAAACGGTTTAGGCTGAGTTACAGGAGGATAAAGCATTGAAAAAGAAATACATCAGACCCGAAATAGAGATCACCTCTTTCACTACCGAGGACATCATCACCGCAAGTAGCCCCTCTTCGGGCGGTATGACTAACGGCGGCAGCCTCAACGCAGACGCTAACACCGATATCGACTTCGACCTCGGCAACGGCACCTGGAACTAATATCGTGCCATTCCGAAAACCGGAAACAGGAGCGCCGGGCGTGTGTTGCGTCCGGCGCTTTGCGTGGGGAGAACTATGTACAGACTTTATAAAATCTGCGGCTTTATCGTCGGCTGCGACTTTCGCTGCCCGACAATGACGGCGCGCGCGGAAAAATTCCTGCTTGAAGGAAAGGCCGAACCTGACATCAGCATTCCTTTTAACAGCGCGGCGCTCGCCGCAATAAGCGGGCGCACCGGTCTTGACGCGGACAACGCCGAAATCATTTTCACGGCGGAAAGCTTTTACCGCGCGCTCCCTCTTCGCGGAGGATTCATGCTGCATTCAAGCGCGGTAGTCGTAGATGGAGAGGCTTATCTGTTCTCCGCCCCGAGCGGGACGGGAAAATCCACGCATACCGGGCAGTGGCTCAGGCTTTTCGGAGACCGCGCCGCAATACTCAACGACGATAAACCCGCAATAATGCTGCGCGGCGGCTCTGTCACCGCCTGCGGAACTCCGTGGAGCGGCAAGAGCGACCTTAACATCAACGCCGAATTTCCGCTGCGTGGTATATGTATCCTCGGGCGGAGCAGCACCAACCACATTGAGCCTGTCAGCGCCGATGCGGCGGTATACAGCCTTCTCGACCAGACGCTCCGCCCGGAAGACCCCTCCGAAATGGCCGCGCTGCTGTCCTGCATAGACAAAGCTGTATCATCGGTCCGCGTGTGGCGTATGGGCTGCAACATCTCCACCGAAGCGGCGCAGATGGCTTACGACGCCATGTCGGGAAAATAGTCACCCATAAAAACAGTCCCCGATTCCTGTCAGACAGTTATCGGGGCTGTTTTTTTGCGCCGGCCTGATAACTGCCGTCCGGGCGCATACGTCCGGCGTCATTATAGTCATTCGGAGATCGGTTTACAGGAACTTCTGCCTTGTGAGTATACAGCACATCACCCGGTCGGAGATAAATCCCCGCAGGGGCTTCGGGTAATACTCCAGCAGCGGCGCAAGCAGCTGTCCGATATCAGTTCCTGTGAACTTCGGGAGGCTCAGTTGATTGCCATACAGCCGCCGGACTGTGCCCATCTGACGGTTAAAGCTGATATTGAACGGTCTTGACATGACAGTCGGAATCAGCCCTCCCGGCTCGATTCCCATATTATACACCTGCATATTTGACAGAAGCCCTGCCCCGTTATCGAAAATTGGGCAGTAATCATATGCGCCACCCTGCTCCAGAACCGCGATATTATTAAGATGGCGGTCGTCGTTCAGTATCAGGGAATCTATCTCAAACAGCAGCGTCAGGTACCGCGGGAAATCATGCAGACCTGTTATTTCCGCGGCCTGCTCTGCAATATAGCGTATCCTTGCCTTATCGCTCGGGAGCTTCCCGAGCTGCTGTTTCATACTCTCCCCCACTTCCCTTTTCAGCAGATGGGCAAGCGTGATTATAGACTGCCCCTCTTTCAGGAAATCCGCACTGGTACAGCATATCCGCTCCTGACCGTGCGCAATAACACGGCTGATGTCGTACCGCACGAATGTAAACGGCGTGTCCCGTTCAATATTGCTCCGGCACAGAAGCTGCGAAACCAGCGTTTCCGCAAGAGCTTCGTAACCGAACTGATCCAGCTTGTACCACACGCCGTTATCTAGCCATTTTTCCTGGTTTCCCTTTGAGGAAGTTTCTGCGATTTTTTCATCGCTCACAAGTTTCACGCTCATTTTAATTTCTCCATTATCAGCCGCTGATCGTCCCCTGCCATTCTGCCTTTGGTTATGGGAAGAATGTCAAGCGGGTCGCTGCTGTCTGCGCCTATCGTTTCAAGATACTCGTTCAGACCGCTCCTGCTTCCGGGAATACACCGCTCTTTCAGAAATTCCCGGAAGTCCTCCCATGACGGCGTGGAATTCCTGCCAAAAGCCGTTTTGACGATGTTTTCCGTGTAGTTGTCCGCCCGAACCTGCTTTTCAGTGAAATCGGCGAAAATCACGCTGCACAGCCTGTCGCCGTCAAAAAAACTGAACTTATACACTCTGTGTCCGTGCTTTATGGCATTTTCTGCAAATTCCTCCGCAGTCAGCCGAGGAGTTATTATGATCCTGTCGCCGTCAAGGGCAAGTTCCATTTCCCGGTTGTTCACCCCGAGTCCGAGCCGCTCGATCCATTTAGTCGGCAGTGCGACTTTATAATTATAGCTTCCGGCGCTGGCAGTTCCCCCGGAATGCCCCACGCTGAGCCTTGCTGTTCTTGTTTCCATACTGAGATCACCTCGCATTTATTTTATCATATTCGTAACGAATAGTCAAGTTTTTTCATCATGAAATCAAGAACCAGATTTCGACAGAAAAAAAGGCAGCCTTCCGACTGCCTTTAATCTGTTTCCGGGAAAAGCGGCGTCACGTTAAGCGTGAAATTGCCCCGGTCAGCATTCCCCCGGGTATTGCGTTCCGTTTTTATGTATTCAGCCCGGCTGATTATCGTCTTCAGCAGACGGTTTTTCTGTTACTGGAACTGATCCTCTCCGCGGTACTGCCGCAGTCGGATTCCAGGTAAACGGAAATGTTCCGTCTGCAAAGCTGAACATCAACCTTGGGGTATCTAAAAGGGAAAAGCAGTGTTATATTCCAAGAAAGACCCGGAAATCTAAGGCAATACCGCACAAAGATTGTGCGTGTATTGCGCAGTCAGTTTTGCCAA
>OKRU01004057.1_pt1 | contig 11039 bp, 8 predicted proteins | sample 1601131 | NCBI WGS metagenome assembly OKRU01 (sample SAMEA3541558, study PRJEB24748) | human gut metagenome | biome: human gut; feature: human-associated habitat; material: faeces | place: China | collected 2012 | reverse complement strand
TAGCGAGAGCGTGCCTTCGGGGAATTCGTTCATTTGCACATTCTAAAACCTCCGCAAAATTTTTATTTGGTAAAGGTGACGGTACAGTCTTCATATCCTTCTGCGAAAATCTCAATGGTATTTTCTCCATCTGCAACTGCATTTGTTCCAACATAAATCTGACCATCGTTTTTCAGCAGACAGTAGGTTGTCGTATCACCTACGCTGAAGGAAGAAGTTACCAGGCTATACTCTGTTCCGTTTACTTTTATGCCTGTGATCTGATTCTGCCACTGTTCGATTTCAGAACCATAGCCAAAGGAAACGATATAGTAATCTGAGAAGATAGTTTTCTGGCAGGAAACCGCCTGTGGCGGTGTCAGTTTTTTGATCACATTTACAACCAGCGGCAGTGCCAGATCTTTATAGCCTTCTGCTTTGATCGTAAAGGTATTGTCGGCATTTTCATCAAATTCGCTGTCCACTTTCAGTTTCAGGACCTGATTTCCGTATCCGTCTGTTTCCCATTTAAACTGATTCTCTGACATGCCAAACCAGCCTGCTTCTGTATAGGCTGTTCCATTTACAGTGATCGAGGTTACTTTATTTTTCCAGCCTACAAAGTTTGTCGGTGTTCCAAAGGATACCAGATAAGTCTGGCCGTCTTCGTCTTTGCTGATCATAGGCTCTGATGCCGGAACATCTTTTTCTTCACCCTGTACGGTGATCTCTGTTTCCAGAGCTTCATAATATTCTGCTTCCAGAGTCAGGGTATATGCTTTGTTCTGGTTGAACAGGTTTCCGTTATCGTAAATGGTGATGGATTTCAGATCTTCTGCTGCTTCATAGTAATAATCAGATCCTGCAACACCTTTTGCATAAATGTTTTTTCCATCTACTTTGACTGCATTTAAGTTCTTCAGGAAATCGCCTTCGGAACCATTTACGGTCAGAACCACATTCTCGCCTCTGTTGTACTGTTCTTTGTCAGAAACAAGACTTAAATTCTCTTCCAGAACTTTTTTATACTCAACCGAAAGTGTATTGTTTTTGAATCCTTCTGCTTTGATCTCTACGGTATTTGTTCCCAGTGTCAGAACAGAATCTTTGATCACCAGTTTGCCGTCCTCTACGCTGTACTGATCTTCTGTCAGTTCTTTCCGGCTCTGATTCACATAAATTCCGGTAATTTTCTCAAAGTATTCTGCTGTTCTTGCATCCTGGCCTGTCAGTACAAGATCTCTGCCTTCTGCAATAAATTCTGCATCCGCATCCAGTGTCAGGACCGGTGCTTCTTTTCCTTTGTAAGATCCGTTGTACTGTGTTTCTCCAAGCAGACCATCTTCCAGAACCACCTTAACTGCGTATGGACGGTTTTCTGTAGTAACTGCATTTTCATCTGCAACATAATCTTCAAAAGAGAGATACTGTCCTTTTAATTTTGCTTCCTGAACAGCATCATAGTAGCTTGTATAATCGTAGAATACAACTCCGTCTTCGCCATAAACGGCATCGCATGCTGTGATCTGATTATCCCAGCGCTCTGCAACTGCTTCTGCCGAAGCATTCTTCACATCCAGTGCCGTCAGGATCTTTGCATTGGAGATCAGATCCTCAGAAAATGCCAGATTTGCCGGCATAACAGAGTTTCCGCTTTCACCGTCGCTGCTGCTTCCGGAGTTTCCGCCTGAAGTCGCTCTTGTCACAACATCATAAGTCTTTGCTGTTTTTGCAGCTTTTGTTGTTTTGCCTGCAACAGTGAAAGATTTGCTCATGGTCTTAAAGCCATTTGAGTATACCGTCAGTGTGTACACACCCGGCTGTTCGATGTTGTTTCTTCCACCTTCTGCATTTACATCGTTATACAGTACAAAGGTATTTCCGATCAGATACCAGTCTGTGATTTTTTCCAGTGTTTTTACTTCTCCTGACGGAGTTTTCAGTGTTACCATCTCAACCGGAACGGTGATGCCGTATACCATGTTTTCTACCTGGAAATGAACATTCTGTCCGGATTTGATCGCACCTGTCTCAGAAATCTTCATGGACGGAGTCTGTGCATTTACCACATGGATGGATGCGATCAGGGTTCTGTTTCCATTGGAACGGATGCGTACTTTGTAACGTCCATTGGAATAGAAATTGCTCTGTCCCAGCGGAATGGTAATTCTTCCGACTACATTCCCACCATGTTCGGTGGTATCTTTTGTATAAGCGAGCTGGTCGTTCAGCGTGCTCAGGCTCTCATCGTTTGACAGCAGTGCCAGTGCACCTTCGTCTGCGATCGTATCAAACCAGTCTTTTTCTTCCTGTGTTGTGTAGTTGAACAGGATTTCTACGTTTCCGCTCACACCGTACAGATTGTCAGCATCTTCGTTTTTGCTCAATTCTGCATCCGGTGCATAATATTTCACATCTTCTTTTGCAGTTTCCTTCAGGTCAAAGGTTGTTTTTTTCGGAGTAACCCTTGCATTTCCTTCTTCATCGTAGTTGGTCAGATGATAATCCCAGGTCGGGATGGCTGCATGTGTCAGGAAATACATCGGTTCCTGTGCTTTTAGAACCGGTTTGTCCGGATTTTCATTGTCACTGAGCACAACATCCTGTGTTTTCTGGTCATCTTTTTTGGTAACAACCAGTTTTGCAGGATTTAAGCCTGTCAGCTCCCATTTCACAATGCTTCCGTCATCGGTAACTTTGGTCATAGCCCCTGTGATATCCACACCATCTACCGCAACGCTGCAGTTTTCCACATCGTAACCTTCTTCAAAAGCTACCACCAGATACTGTGCGTATCCAAGATCAAGAACTTTTGTCTGAGCTTCCTTTACCAGAACTGTTTTCGGAGCTTCTGTTTCCGTTTCCGGTGTACTTGGCGTTGCCGGTGTCTCAGTTGCCGGTGTTTCCGGTGTACTTGGCGTTGCCGGTGTCTCCGGTGTTTTATTATTATCGACTGCCGGCTTCTCTGGCAGAACTACTTTAATCTTGCAGCGATATTTTTTGCTGCCAACTTTTGCAGTGATCACAGCATTTCCTTTTTTCTTTGCTGTAACCTTTCCTTTTGAAGTAACGGATGCAACTTTCTTTTTCGAGCTGCTCCATTTCACTTTTTTCTTTGTGCCTTTTACCTTAAGCTTTAAGGTCTGGCCTTTGCTCAGTGTTTTCTTTTTGTAATTGAGCGTGGTTTTGGACGCTGCTGAAACGGTATGATACTTTGGTGTAACGTTAGCAAAAATTACCGCAAAACTCAGCAGAGCCAATACCAGCAAATTCTTTTTCCATCGCTTCATCCTCTTTTTTCCTCCATGGCTATCTTTTGTTAGTTTACTTAAACTTACGTTTGAATAAAGTAACATATTTTCTCATTTTCATCAAGTGCAAATGTGCTTAACAAGAAATTTTCTCATTGACTTTTCGTTTGTTGACAGCCATGCCATCGCCGGGCTTTTTATTATGACACTTGGTGTTTCGATGTCCGTAAAATTGAACCTCGGCGTTTCTCCGGTCAGCTCGATTCCGTAGATATCGGAACGGTGGTCGCTACTGTTCTCGTCAGATTAATCCTCGGACAAGAAGCATCTCTCGCTCTAAAGAGCTCGGTCACTTTTTATTTGCTATTTATCACCAATCCATTGTTTTGCAAGTTCTACGTCTACTTGCAGTGCCATTGCAATTTGTTCAACAGGCAATCCAAGTCTGCTAAGGGCAATCGTACCCTCTTTTTGTGCAAGTCGTTTGCCTTCCGCAATGCCAGATTCAACACCGGCCTCGTACTCAGCTTTTCGCAGTTTCCGTTCTTCCTCTTCTTTGTCATATTCAAAAATACTCATCGCAATTACCTCCGCTTTATTTTTACGAAGAAATTCCGAAAGAATGTTATTACGGATACATTCATCGACTGCCAGCTTAACTGCTTCGTTCAATTCAAATTCCTTCGCATATTTTCGAACACGATTTGCCAGGAACTTTAAGAAAAATATGCTTTGAGAATATGTTATCATAGAACTCTCAATGTTTCAATAAAAAAGCAGAAAGAAAATAAATACAACATAAACAATAAGAAATATAAATGTCTGAAATTAGATGGAGATATTATAAAAATAAAGAATCGGAAAATGCCGTTTGCTGTTCATGTTGGTATATACTATAATAGAAAAAAGCACCGGAAAATTATATGATGGAAAGGGAGATGCAAATGAAAAATGTAAAAAAATTCAGGGCTTTTTTAGCCGGTTTTATTCTTTTTCTGGCACTGATGTTCACAGTGGGTTCTGTGAATGTCAAAGCGGCGGCACCGAAGCTGAATAAAAAGAAGATTACCATCTATGTAGGGCACACCGGAAAGCTGAAAGTAAACAATGCCAGGAAGAAAGTGAAATGGACTTCTTCGAAAAAGCAGATCGCAGCTGTTTCTTCTAAGGGAGTTGTAAAAGGGAAGAAAGCGGGAAGTACGGTGATCACTGCGGCAGCAGGAAACAAAAAGTGGACATGCAAAGTTACTGTTCGAAATAACGTATCGGTAAGCAAAGGTGCAATCAAGATTTTGCCGGGTAAGTCAAAGAAGGTCAATATTAAAATTCAGAAAGATGTAAATAACATACGATTTAAAATTAAAGATCCGAAGGTGGTTTCCTGTAAATGGGGCAAATGGAAAGGAATGTCGATTCCTCTGACAATTACAGCGAAACAGTCCGGTTCCACTTATATAACGCTTACAAATACTTACAGCAAAGAAAAAGTAAAAATTAATGTTACTGTCCCTGCTGAATGGGACGATGTAGAAGTAGTCATTCCGGAAACCATCGGTGAACAGGGTTACGAATCAAATCGTATGAAAATCACAAACTACAGTTTTTATCAGCCATCCGGTTGGACAGGCAGTTACTATATGCATGTAAAATTCAAAATGGTAAAATACGGAAAGACAGGAAAAACAAACTGGGGCGAATACGTTTTCTTTTATGATAAGAACGGAAATATCCTGGATAAATCACAGCTATATGCAAGTGCACTGGCAGTGGGAAAATCATTTAGTGATGAGTTGTTAGTTCCGGAGGGAACAGCTAAAATCGTATTTATGGAGTATCCGGATGTGTCAGGAGATCATAACAACAGCGGAAATGATAATGGCGGAACGCAGGATGGCGATAATTCCTCCACAAAAGATCCTTTAAAATGGGACGCTTCTGATCTTAAGAAAATGAACAGTTATGCGGATAAGGCGGCTGAATGGGCAAAAAAAGCATTTGATTATGCATCCAAAGCCAAGAAACAGTCAGGCATGAGCCAGAATTATACGGCAATGGCAATAACAGCCCTTAAGATGGCAAAAAGTCATATGCAGAATGCCTATGATTATGCGATTGTGAAGGAGGATGCAAATCTGATAGACGCAGATGGCAATCCGGCTGGTACTTTGCAGGAGCACACGCAGGAACTTTTGAGTGTATTTGATGGATTGGACGATCTGACAAGTACAGATACAGATACGATTTATAATATGGCAACGGATGCCATGACAAAAACGGCTACATACAAAGTTTTGACAGCAAGATTGCTTCTGTAAAACCCTGGTGGAAATAGCATAATGGATTTTTTAAAACGTTCACAAAAAATCTGACAAGCCCCAAAAGCAGAAACAAAAATGCCCTGAACTTCCGGAGATGATCCTACAGATATCTCCTTTGGTTCAGGGCATTTTTTATTTTATATTTCCATACCGATCAAATGCGTTCGACTTGAATGAGCAGCAAGTGCTTTGACCTGTCTGGAATTATTTTGCAAATTCTTCCAGCAATTCAGCGATACGATCCTGGCAGCCGCCGCAGAGGGTTCCGGCTTCGGTTGCTTCACCGATTGCATCAACGGTAGTATGACCTTCGTCATACGCTTTTTTGATATCTCCGGCTGTCACATCAGCACAGAAACAGATGGTTTCATTTAAATCCATACTGGCACCTCCGTGGAAATAAATTTATTCTGGTCGGAGAAAACTCCAACTTCTGCGTGCGTTCGACTTGAATATTATTCTCCGAAGTATCTCTTAAGCAGACCTGCGAATGCTTTTCCATGTCTTGCTTCGTCTCTTGCCATTTCATGAACGGTGTCATGGATTGCATCCAGGTTCAGAGCTTTTGCACGTTTTGCCAGATCTGTTTTACCTGCGGTAGCACCGTTTTCTGCTTCTACACGCATTTCCAGGTTTTTCTTTGTGCTGTCTGTTACAACTTCACCAAGCAGTTCTGCAAATTTAGCAGCGTGCTCAGCTTCTTCATAAGCTGCTTTTTCCCAGTAAAGACCGATTTCCGGATAACCTTCTCTGTGAGCAACTCTTGCCATAGCCAGGTACATACCTACTTCAGAACATTCACCCTCGAAGTTTGCTCTCAGGTCAGCTTTGATGTCTTCCGGAACATCAGAAGCGATACCTACTTCGTGCTCTGCAGCCCATGCCATTGTTGTATCCATCTCTTTGAATTTAGAAGCCGGTGCTTTACATACTGGACAGACTTCCGGAGCTGCTTCGCCTTCATAAACATAACCACATACTGTACATACAAATTTTGCCATTTTTTTGATCTCCTTTTCACTTTGATTTTTAATAAGCTAATCCTGGGATGTCCAAAACTTTCACGCTCTGAACATTCACAGGTTGAATCCTTGCTATTAATAATAGTAATTGTTACTGATATTAAGATAGCACATCTTTTGCTTTCCGTCAAGACTTTTTTAATAGTTTTTTTCATTAAGTTTTGCGGGGTTTTTGCTGTAGTGTGTTTAACAACAGAATTTTCCTGTTTTAGCAGATATCTATATTATGCTAAACATTTTTTGCAGATTCCGTAAAAAGTAGTCGTGTGACTTCTGATTTTGCCATCAAATTTTTTTTGTGCTGCGATGGTGATCTCCTCGTTATCATCCAGGAAGATATCTTCTACACAATGGCATCTTTCACACACAAAGTGATCGTGTGGTGTGATCCTGCCATCGAAACGGTCAGCACTATCTCGCATATTTAACTTGAGGATCTGTCCGGTCTCAAAGAGCAGGGACAGATTGCGGTAAACCGTACCGAGACTGATATTTGGAAAGCTCTCCCGCAAATTCATGTAAACCATATCAGCAGTCGGATGTTCTTCCGAGTGAGCAAGAAAATCCCGGATGGCTTCTCGCTGTTTACTGTACTTTAAAACTGCCATAATGTTCTCCTTTAGATAAATGATGCCAAGCTTAAAAATTTCAAGTTAATCCTGATATCATAATATTAGTAATAGTTATTATTATAATAATCTAAAAAAAACCGTTTGTCAATGCTTTTATTTTACAAAAAGATTGACTATACTAATATCGGATAGCATTTCAGGAATATACGGTAAGCAACAGGAAAATAATGGATATCAGGAGGAAATACAATGGAAAAAACATATGATCTGATCATCATTGGTTCGGGCCCTGCAGGTTTAAGTGCTGCGATCTATGCCCAGAGAGCGGGACTGGATACTCTGGTTCTGGAAAAGGAATATATCAGTGGAGGACAGGTAGTGAACACGGCAGAGGTGGATAATTATCCGGGACTGCCGGGAATGAATGGATATGAGCTTGGCATGAAATTCCGTTCTCATGCGGATGCACTGGAAGCGAAATTTCAGATTGCAGAAGTAAAAGACATTATAATAGAAGAAACACAGAAAACGGTGCGTACAAACGAAGGTGATTTTTATGCAAAAAATATTATCATCAGTACGGGGGCAAGCCACAGAAAACTGGGCGTTCCGGGTGAAAGAGAGCTGGCAGGCATGGGTGTTTCTTACTGTGCGACCTGTGATGGAGCATTCTTCAGGGGAAGAACGGTTGCCGTAGTAGGCGGCGGAGATGTGGCAGTCGGCGATGCCCTGTTTCTGGCACGGGGATGTGAGAAAGTATATCTGATCCACAGAAGAGATGAACTGCGTGCTGCAAAGAGCCTGCAGAAGAAATTAATGGCTCTGCCGAATGTGGAGATTATCTGGGATACGGTTGTTCATGAAATCTGCGGTGAAGATCAGGTTGAGGCATTATTTATTGAAAATAAGAAAACCGGTGCGAAGAAACATCTTCCTGTGGACGGTGTGTTTGTGGCCGTCGGTATGAAACCAAATACGAACATGGTTCCGGATGAAATTAAAAAAGATGAGGCAGGTTATATCGTGGCAGATGAAAATTGTGTCACAAATGTTACGGGAATCTTTGCAGCCGGTGATGTGCGTACAAAAATGTTACGTCAGATTATTACAGCCGCAGCAGATGGTGCAAATGCAGTAGAGTCCGTTCAGCACGGTATTTAATGCTAATATCCGGAACAAAGCGGAATATACGTGAATTGCAGAAGTATAAAATAATTTGCAGAGCCTCTTTTAAAGTCAAATACGGCTTCATATCTGTGAAAAAATATTTGAAAAATGTATGAAATCCTTATAAAAGATATTAATTACTGTTGACAAAACACCTTCGGTTTGTTATGATTAGCGTGTAAAAAATGTAACAGTTTTGTAATAAATGAAAATTGCACAGTGTTTTCAATACATGGAGGTAGATATAAGTAATGAAAAGAGGAGTAGTAAAAGTCACTGCATGTTGTCTTGCAGGAAGCGTTATTTTCGCAAGCACCGGTCTTACCGCTTTTGCAGCAGGGGAGATGCCATTAGCAGGAATCGGAGCTGAGATTATTGCAAGTCAGGAAAAGAAGGAAAATTCTGGAACAAAAAAAGTGATTGCAACCGGTTACGACAGTCTGGTAATTGCTCAGGTTGATGAATATGTAAATATTCGTGATGAAGCAAGCACAGAGACAGGTCAGATCGTTGGAAAGTTATATAACAATTCAGCAGCAGAGATCATTGGTCAGACAGGTGACTGGTACCTGATCAAATCCGGAGATGTTACAGGATATGTAAACAAAGATTATTTTGTAACAGGTGCACAGGCAGAAGAGCTGGCAGCAGAAGTCGGAGATGATGTAGCTACAGTAAATACAGAGACTCTGATGGTTCGTAAGAAAGCAAGCACCGATTCCGATATTATCGCACTAGTTGGAGACTCACAGCAGCTTCAGGTTATTGATCAGGAAGACGGCTGGGTAAAAGTAGCAGTTGATAATGACGTAGTTGGATATGTTTCCAGCGACTATGTAGATTGTGAAACAAAATTTGTAGAGGCAGAATCCATCGAAACGAGTACAGCAAGAGAAGAGGCAGTACAGAGTGCTCTGGATCGTGCAGATCAGATGAAAGAAGCAGCAATCAATGCGATGAACAATGCGGATGCAAACGAAGCAGCGTATGCAGCACAGGAAGCAATCGTAGCAGCGGCAGAAGCAAAACAGCTTGCATCTGAGCAGGAATTAGATTATAACGTACAGGAAATCGCTTCTACCGCAGTAAGTTCTGCAGATGAAGCACAGTATGCAGCATATATGGCTGAACAGTATCAGGCAGCAGCAGAGGCACAGGCAGCAGCAGAAGCGGAAGCAGCACGCCAGCAGGCAGAAGCAGAAGCAGCGTATGCAGCACAGCAGCAGGCACAGGCATCTCAGCAGCAGAATCAGAATTGGAGCGGTGATCAGACACAGCAGGAAACACAGGCACCGTCCACAACAACGGATACAACGACAACACCGGATTACACAACAGGTGATACCACAACAACACCGGACTACACGACAGGTGATGCGACAACAACACCAGATTACAGCACAGGTGGTGTTACCGTTACTCCGGATTACGGCACAGGCGATACAACGACAACACCGGATTATACAACAGGTGATACCACCGGAAGTACAACGACAGACAGCTCTGCACCATCGGGTTCTGACTATACCGGAGATGTTCCACAGTCAAATGCAAGCAGTTCTGATTCTCTCAGACAGAGCGTTGTAAACTATGCACTTCAGTTTGTTGGTAATCCATATGTATATGGTGGTACAAGCCTGACAAACGGAACAGACTGCTCCGGATTTACACAGTCTGTCCTGGCAAACTTCGGAATCAGCATTTCACGTACAGCTGCATCTCAGTCAGGCGGCGGTACTGCAGTAGATATGAGCAATTTACAGCCGGGCGATCTGTTGTTCTATGATAACGGAAGCGGTATCGGACACGTATCCATGTACATCGGCAATGGTCAGGTTGTTCACGCAAGTAACGAACAGACCGGTATCATCGTATCAAGCGTAGATTACAGAACCGCTTGTGCAGCAAGAAGTTACTTTTAAGAATAAGATTAATTGAACAGAGAACTAAAACGGGAGTGTTCGCAAGAACGCTCCCTTCTTACGTTATAAGGAAAAATACTGCGTTTCTGCGGAGTGTTTATCTTAATCGAAGGTTGAAGGCTGATAAGATAGATTTGCTGCATATTGTTTGCGGAAGCGGAAGTCTTCTGGAATTAAGATGAAATAATTAGATAATTTTAAATATTTACACGGTGATTAAGACAATTCTAATTAAATAGAAAAACAATAAAAAAAGCCGTTTGGCAAAATGCACAAAAGATTTGAGATATAAACAGAGTGTGGATAAATTCCTGTGGATTCACGCACGAGTTATCCACAGTAAAAAATGTCGAATTTGCTGAAAAATAGAGTTATACACTGAGTTATCAACATTATCCACATTTTTTGTGCACAAAGGCAGTGTTTATAAATTCCAAAAAACAAACGCACGTTTTGTGAAGAAATGATAAGTGATGTTTTCAAACGTCAAAAAAGTGAAAAATCGCATATTTGTATACTTATAAAAAATGAGTGAATTATCAGAAAATTATAATTTGCTCATGGAAAGTATCATGTTAATCGGTTCCCCTTTTATTCCCTTAAGTAAATATCCAAAGAGCTGCTCAGAATCGCACGCCAGGCAACAATTTTTGCAGCCGGAAATGAAGAAAGCGATCGTAACAGTAAAAGTAAAATAAAAAGTTGTGGCGGAGGTTTCAGAATGTGCAAATGAACGCCATAGAAATGATTTTATAAAATATGACGCCATGATGATTCGAAAACAATCTCCTGACACGCTGCGTTTCCT
>OKRU01004049.1_pt1 | contig 11054 bp, 14 predicted proteins | sample 1601131 | NCBI WGS metagenome assembly OKRU01 (sample SAMEA3541558, study PRJEB24748) | human gut metagenome | biome: human gut; feature: human-associated habitat; material: faeces | place: China | collected 2012 | reverse complement strand
ATTAAAAATTTTATATTTTCTCTTTATTTTTAACAAGCTATTGTATATAATTATAGCGAGCAAAGAGGAGATGATTGAATAAAAATTACAAACCTTCAATCAAATTTTACCCTCAAGAAAGGAATACAACAAAAATGAATTTACCAAACAAATTAACACTATTTAGAATAATACTAGTTCCAATAATGGTTATAGTATCTTTTTTTGATATACCGGGAAGTTTTTTAGGCATATCTACAACAATGTGGATAATGGAATTAATATTTATAATTGCATCAATAACAGATAAACTAGATGGATATTTGGCAAGAAAAAATAATCAAGTAACAAACTTCGGAAAATTTTTAGATCCAATTGCAGACAAGATTTTAGTAGTTGCTGCCATGATTTTATTTGTTGGAATGGGAAGATTACCAGCATGGATTCCAATTATAGTAATATTCCGTGAATTTGCTGTTTCTGGTTACAGACTAATTGCAGTACAAAATAACGGAGAAGTAATTGCTGCAAATGTTTGGGGAAAATTAAAAACCGTTACACAAATGATTGCAATAATTTTAATGTTTTTAACAACACAACCTTATTTTGCATTTGTTATGAGAGCAAAAACTGAACAAGACGCACTTGTAAACAGTGCACTTACATATATGACAACAGGAGATTTTGTAATGAATATTTTAGCAAGCATATTTATGACTGTTTCTGTTATTGCAACAATTTTCTCTGGATATGAGTATTTAAAAGGTGGAAAAGATTTACTAAAAGATTGTTAAAAATAATGCAATAAAAGGGGAATATCAAATGAAAAAATTTTTTAGATACTTAATTATTGCTTTAATTATAGCCGGAGTCTTAGTGATGACGGTTACTCAGAATAAATCCATTGCTGATGTTGGAAGCTTTGAGGACTATGATAGTGGCAGTTCATGGGATGATGACTGGGACAGTGGAAGTTCATGGGATGATGATTATGATAGTAGCAGTTCGTGGGATAGTGATAGTTCATGGAGCAGTAGTAGTGGAGGCGGATATATTAGAGACTTTAAACCATTATCTTTCTTTGAAATAATGTTATTGGTTTCACCACCATTTATATTTTGGCTGTTAATAGTTATTCTTAGCTGTTTTAAAAAAACAGAAAAAGGTAAACAAAATATAAGCATTGAAAAGACTGAGATTGATTATCCAGAAAAATATACTCATTATACAGAAGAAAATCTTGAAAATGCGATAAAAAAATACGATGAAGATTTTAGCAAAGACAAATTCTTATCTTGGGCTAGTGAATTATTTGTAAAAATGCAAGAGACATGGACTACTGGGGATTGGAATGCAATTAGAATATATGAGACAAATGAGTTATATGAGCAACATTCCCAACAATTGAAAGGATATACAGATAGAAACTTGACTAATGTTATGGAAGATATTAGTGTTCAATCTATAAGATTAGCGGACTACAATCAAAATGGTGATAAAGAGGTAATTACAATTGTATTGAAATCAAAAATGCGTGATTATATAATAAATAAAACTACAGGAAATATTGTAAAAGGTGATAAAACTATATTTAGATATGGAATGTATAAGATGGAATTTATCAGAAAAACAGGAGTTAAAACATCTGATTCAATAAATACTGTTCAATGTCCTAATTGCGGAGCTGAAACTCAGATAACTGTTTCTGGTAAATGTGAATACTGTGGTAGCATATTAACAACTGGAGAACATAATTGGGCACTATCAAATTTAGAAAGAATAGGATAATACTAAAGAATATAAAAGGGGGTAAAACATGAAAAAATTAAAGAAAATATTAATTGCATTGCTTTTAATAACGTTTATTTCAACAGTTACGATTGATTATAAAACATCAATTGCAGATGTAGGAAGTTTTGAAGATTACGACAGTGGTAGCTCATGGGATAGCGGAAGCTCATGGAGCAGTTGGGACGACGATGATTACAGTTCTAGTTATGGAGGAACAAGCCATAGTAGTGGCGGAGGTTCTTCGTGGGGAACAATAATAACTTTTATTATTATAATTGCTATAGCTTATGCTATTTCTTCAAAGAATAAACACACTCCAATTAGACCAGTTCAAACGTATCAACCAGCATCTAATTTTGATTCTGAAGAAAATGTTGAAAGAAAAGTTAAGGCTGTTGATGAAATGTTTAATAAAGAAGAGTTCTTATCTTGGACTAGAAGTTTATTCGTAAAATTGCAAGAAGCGTGGACAGCAAGAGATTGGAGTACTATTAGAGTATTTGAAACAAATGAGCTATTTGAACAACATCAAAAGCAATTACAAGGTTATATAGACAGAAAACAAATAAATGTAATGGAAAGAATTTGCGTATTATCAGTTAAGTTAGCAGACTTCAAGCAAACTGGAAATAAAGATGTTTTAACTGTTGTATTGAAATCTAGAATGAATGATTATATAATAGACGAAACAACAGGAAAAATAGTAAAAGGTGATAAGACAACTGATAGATATAGCACATATAAACTTGATTTTATTAGAACAACAGGCGAAAAGACAAAACCAGGTTCTATTGAAATAAATACAACAAATTGTCCAAACTGTGGAGCACCAACACAAATAACATCATCAGGTAAATGTGAGTATTGTGGAAGTGTAATTACAACATGAGAACATAGCTGGGCATTATCAAACTTAGAGAAAATAGGCTAAAATTTGTGCGGACCTTAAAATAGGGTCTGCACAGGATAAATTATTAAAAGCTAAAAAATTTTAGGAGGAAAAAATTATGGGATTAATTAAAGCAGCAGCAAGTGCAATAGGAAGCACAATGCATGATCAATGGAAGGAAGCAATTAGATGTGAAAACATGACAAATGATATTCTTATGGTTAAGAAAACTACTCCAAATGGAGTTATATCAAACAAAAGTACAATTATAGTAGCACCTGGACAATGTGCAATTATATTTGATAATGGTAGAGTAATAGATGCAACAGCAGAAGAAGGAGTATATACTTTTGATAGTTCTTCTACACCTTCATTCTTTGCAGGACAATTTGGAGCAGTATTTAAAGAAATGTGGCAACGTTTTACATATAATGGAGCAAGTGCTAAACAACAAGCAGTATTTTTCTTCAACACAAAGGAAATAATAGATAATAAATTTGGAACAGCGGCACCAATTCCATTCCAAGATTGGTCACACCCAATTCCAAACCAAATGACAAATACTTTAACACCACTAAGAGTAGAAGTAAAATGTTTTGGTAAATATACTTTTAGAATTTCAGACCCTGCTTTGTTTATGAGCAAATTAGCAGGAACTGCTGATATTTATAAAAAAGATGAATTAGTAGAGCAATTAAGAACAGAAGTTATGTCTGTATTCCAAAATGTTGCAAATGAGCTTGGTACAGCTAAATACAAAGTCCCAGTTCTAGAAATGCCAAGCCAAACAGATGAAATAAGAGAAATGATGGATGAAAAGGTATTTGATGCAAAAATAAGAGAAAGAGGAATAGAAATAGTTTGCTTTGCTGTTGAATCTGTAACATTAACAGATGATTCTGCAAAGAAGATTGATGATTACGAATTAAGTTCAAACTCTTACATGCAACAAGGAAGAATGGTTGGAGCATATTCAAATGCTGTTGAAAATGCAGCAAAAAATGAAAATGGAGCAGCAAATGGATTCATGGGAATAGGAATGATGAACATGTCAACAAATGGAATGATGCAAAATGCTGCAAACGGACCATGGAATCAAAACAATGATGCAAGCAGAATGGATTTAAGTAAACAAGAAGAGGCTAAAGCTGATGATACAACAGCTGAAGGCTGGACTTGTGAATGTGGTCATGTAAACCCAGCAGATGGTAAATTCTGTAGTGAATGTGGTAAGGCAAAAACATCAAAAAAGGTTTGCCCAAAGTGCAAAATGCCAAATGATGCAGGTAACAAATTCTGCAATAATTGTGGAGAACAATTATAAAGTTTTGTAGGAGGAACTTATATAATAATGGAGTTAGAGCAAGCGAAAACAGAGGTTAAAGAACTTAGAGAAAAATTAGAGTATTATGCAAAATTATATTACGATATGGATAGCCCTGCAATAACTGATTACGAGTATGATATGATGATGAACAGATTAAAAGCTTTGGAAAAAGAATTTCCAGAGCTTGTTACTCGTGATTCGTTAACTCAAAAGGTTGGAGGTCATGTTAAAGAAGGATTCAAGCAAGTGGTACATGAAGTACCACTTCAAAGCCTTCAAGATATATTTTCTTTTGAAGAATTGAGAGATTTCGATACAAGAGTTAGAAAAGTTGCAGAAGAAAATCATGAGGAGCTAAAGTATGTTGTGGAAACAAAGATTGATGGACTATCTACTGCACTTAAATATGAAAAAGGAGTATTTGTGCAAGGTGCAACACGTGGAAATGGCCTGATTGGAGAAGATGTAACAGATAACTTAAAAACGATTTCACATATTCCAAAAGAACTAAAAGAAAAAATAGATATTACGGTTCGTGGAGAGGTATTCATCGGAACAAAAGAGTTCGAAAAAATGAACGCAGAAAGAGAAATATTAGACGAGAGTCTATTTGCAAATGCAAGAAATGCAGCGGCAGGTTCTCTTCGCCAATTGGACTCAAAGGTAACCGCAACAAGACCGCTAGATATTTTTATATTTAATGTGCAAAAATATGATGAAGATACATTTGATTCTGAAAATTCACATTTTACAGAATTAGACAAGCTACAAAAATTAGGATTTAATGTAGTGCCGGTAAGAACATTATGTAGCACAATAGATGAAGCAATAGAAGCAATCAAAAAGATTGGAGAAGATAGAGAAAATCTATCATTTGGAATAGATGGTGCAGTTATAAAGGTTGATAATTTACGTCTAAGAGAGATATTAGGAACCACTTATAAAGTTCCAAAGTGGGCTATTGCATACAAATATCCACCAGAGAAAAAAGAGACAAAACTTTTAGATATCGTATGTCAAGTCGGAAGAACAGGTGCACTTACACCAACTGCAATACTAGAACCAGTTAAGGTTGCAGGCTCTACAATTTCTAAAACAACACTTCACAATGAAGATTTTATAAAAGAAAAAGACCTAAAAATAGGTGATACAGTCGTAATTCAAAAGCAGGGAGACGTAATTCCAGAAGTTGTTGATGTTATAAAATCGAAGAGAGATGGTACTGAAAGAGAATTTGTTATGCCAACAGTATGTCCAGTCTGCGGAGCACCAGTAGTAAGAGAAGAAGGTGAGGCTGTTGCACGTTGTATAGGAATAGAATGTAGTGCAAAAATATTAAGAAATCTTGCACATTTCGTCTCAAAAGAAGGAATGGATATAGATGGGCTTGGAATAAAAATATTAGAACAATTAGTAGATAAAGGTTTAATAAAAAATATTGCTGACATTTACACATTAACAGCAGAAGAAATTGCATCACTTAAAAAGAATGGAAAGAAATTTGCTCAAAATCTAATAGATTCAATAAATGCAAGCAAAAACAATGATTTATTTAAGCTACTAACAGCACTTGGAATAAGACATATAGGAACAAAATCTGCAAAAGGATTGTGCAAAAAATACAAATCAATAGACAAAATTGCAGAAGCAAGTTTCGAAGAATTAAGCATGATAGATGATGTTGGAGAAATTACAGCACAAAGTATTTACGAATTTTTCAGACAACCACAAACTGTTGATTTAATAAATAGGCTAAAAGAAGCGGGAGTAAATACTGAGGTAATACAAAATGAAAATACTAATACAGATGACAGATTTGCAGGAAAAACATTTGTATTAACAGGAAGTCTAGAAAAATATACAAGGCAAGAAGCTAGTGATATAATTGAAAGCTTTGGTGGCAAAGTATCAGGTTCAGTTTCTAAAAAAACAAGCTACGTACTAGCCGGGGAAGAAGCGGGTTCAAAATTAACAAAAGCACAAGAATTGGGAGTTGCAATTATTTCAGAGCAAGATTTTAAAAATATGATTGAAAAATAATTACAAATATAGTAAAGTTGAAAATTCAAAAAAGAGAAGGTGGAAAAGAATTAAATTTTAGCAAGGAAAATAAATTCAAAAGGCAAGGACGCATACTTTTCGTGTGTAACTGCATTTTGAATGAAATTTGACGTAGTCAAAATTATAATTATTTTTCACCAGGGAAAGGACAAATAAACATATGGAAGGCAAATATTCATTTGAACGCATGGAAAACGAATTAGATAATGGGTATATAATTTTTTACACATATGTTAGAAACAGATACCAATTATTTAAGACATCAGAAAATTGCTATACACAGCAGTTACTAACAGAAAATTTAAAAAATCCATTACCACGTTTAACAATAATAACACACAAAAGATTAAAAGAAATATATCCATACATGGAAGATATAGAATATAAAATAAGTAGTGACTAGAAAGAAGCGGACTTCAAGGAATAAAAGTAATCAAAAACACGATATTGTCAACCATTTGTCAACCAAAATATCAAGTGGTTGACAAATGTAAAAAAATAAGAGCCATATTGACTCTTATTTTAATTTACAGCCTTTTCAAATATTTGTACAGAATTATTACTCATTTTAGCAGTATGATGCACATAAAGGTTATAGGTAGTATCAATATCAGAATGTCCTAATCTAACTTGAACATCCTTTATTTCTGCTCCATTTTCTATCAGAATTGTAGCATGAGTATGTCTTAATGAATGATATGAAAAATCAATTCCTAATTCATAATTTACAATTTTTGATACATATCTAAATGTACCAGGAGTAATAACACTTCCATCCTCTCTAACACATACCATATCTACTTTTTTATATGAAGTAGATATATTAGAAGGTAAAAAGTATAATCTTCTATATTTTTTATTGTCTATTGTTTCTTCATGTTCATATGCACTAGTATAATATGAACCATACCTTAATTTGTTTTCAAATTGCTGTTTTTTGCATTTTTTTAATAAAGATAATAATGTATCTCCTATTTCAATTGTTCTTACACTAGTTTTAGTTTTTGGAGTTCCAAAATACCATGATTTTGTTTCATCATTGTAATACATAGCTTTGTTTATTGATATAGTTTTATTGTTAAAATCAATATCATCCCAAGTCAATCCAAAAGTTTCTCCAATTCTAAAACCTGTATAATATCCAATCATAATTGGAAGATAGTAGCAAGATGATGGATTGAATCTTGTAATTATTTTTTTAAATTCTTCATTAGTAATACACTTTGCTTCAGTTGATTGTTCCTCTTGTTCATCATACTTTGGTAGTTTTATATAATTCATTGGATTTTCTCTAATAAAACCACATGGATATACTGCATATTTTAATGCTCCAGATAGTACACCTTTTAGACCTTTTAAAGTTTCTTTTTTAAAACCATCTTTATAAAACTTTATAATAAAATCTTGTAATACAGCGGGTGTCAAAGATTTTAATTTATATTTGCCTAAATTAGGTTTTATATGATTTTTTATATGATTGTAGTAACCTCTTTGGGTATTAATTTTGAGTTCTACTCTAACATAATTTTTGTACCAATAATCAAAATAATCAGATACAGATAATTCAGAAGGTTGAAAAGAAAGACCAGAATTATTATATTCTGCTAATGCTTTTGTTCCAGCCTCTAGTGCTTCGTTTTTTGTTCTGAATCCAGATTTAGTAATTTGATTTCTTTTTCCTTTGATTCTTGCAGCCTCAAATTGATACTGCCATGTTTTTCCTCTTTTTCTTACATTAACTTGTGACATAAAAAAATACCTCCATTTTTTCAATAAATTTTTATTAGAACTATTGAAAATGAAAGTATTATTTGATATTATAATACAGTAATCACTTTCAATAGTGGTTATGCTTTCGGATAATGTGTTGGGTCGCAAATCATCACATTATCCTTTTTTATTTTTTATATATTGTGTCATTTCCTACTTGTAAAGAAATTAAATCATATTCTTTATAAGTTTTATCGAGAAATTCTATTATCATATAAAATTTTTCTTTTGAATTGTTAAGAGTAACATTTCCTTCTATTTTATAACGTAAATTAGTATTTATAAAAGTATAATCCCCTTTATAATGTGAATACGTTGGGTTATTTAAATTATCTTGTAATATTGTTTGAGCATAAGACATTAATTCAATATCTGTAGGTTTATCAGATGAAGTTGAAGTGTTATTGGAATTACTGCCTAAACTAAAAGGCAATTACGATAATAATAACAAGTATAAATCCAAATTTGAATTTTTCTGTTTCTAGGTCTTGTTGCTTTTTGGAATAGGTATTAGAAGAATTATTATATCGTTCATTATAGCAACTTTTACAATAGCCTTTATATAATTTGCTAGTATCTTCTGATATTTCTTTGCAACAATCTTTGCAAGTATTTTTTTCTTCCATTAAAATTCACCTCCATTCTAATTAAAAGCATTTTCACTTTGAGACTTAACAACTCTACCTAGTATTTTTATATCTTTTGACTTTTCAACAGGAAAATAAGGGTTCATAGAGTATAGCTCAAATACATTATCATTTTTAATAATTTTCTTTATTGTAATAACGTTCCTTTCAGGAATATATACTAAAGCTGTTTGTCCATTTTGCACATTAGATTGATAATGAACTATAGCAAGGTCGCCAAGTCCTAAAAGTGGTAACATATTATCTTCAGTTGGTTCAATTGCAAAATAGTTTTCTATATCTGGAATGTCTTTACGAAATTTCATATCCATATAATCAACAACATTAACATCTGAGAATATATCATCTATATTTTTAATTCTTAAAATTCTAATTTGTTTTGTATTACTATATTTTTCATCACTCAATCCTGCTAACCAAGAAGGAGAAACACCATATAAATCAGCAATAGCAATAATAGTACTTCTTTTTACTCCTTTTATTTCTCCAGAAGCATATCTGGAAATAGTGGCTGCTCTTTTTCCAGCAGCTTCGGCAATTTGATCTAGTGTATAATTACCGTTTTTTATTAATTCTGTTAAACGTTGTGAAAAAACATCATCCATATCAATGTCCTCCTTTTAGCCTATTTTACTATATTATTTCGCAATATGCAATATTTACATCAAAAAAAGTGAAAAAGTTTCGCAAAAAGTATTGACAAATAAAATCCATTATAGTATATTACGTGTAACGTAAGTTACGCAACACGTAAAAAAAGAAAGGAGGAAAAAGAATATGGAAAAAGAAACAAAAGAAATATTAAACAAATTAGAAGGATATTTAAAATTCAAGAATATCTCAAAGAAAAAATTAGCAGAATTATGGAAGAAAAACGATGCTTACATATACAGAAGATTTAGCGGAATAGTAGAACTAACATTACAAGATATAAGAGATTTATGTAAAATATTACAACTGACTAAAGAAGAAGCGATTGACATATTTTTTTATAATAAACTTACGTAATACGTAAAAAGGAGCATAAAAAATGAAAAAAATAAAAAATAGCGACCCAACACAAAAACGAAAGGAGAAAACATGGAAGAAGTAATTTATACAGTAGCTGAAACAGCGAAGCTACTAAAAACTAATCCAGCATACATATATAAACTTATAAATGCAGGATTGCTACCAGCACTAAAGCTAGGTGGAATAAAAATAAGAAGGACTTCACTACTAAAATTCTTGCAGAAATATGAAGGAAAAGACTTAAGGGATGTAAACAACATAAAAGAAATGGAGGTGGAAAAACATGAAATTGAAGATTAACAATAAGAAAAAATTCCTAGTCAGAATTATAGAACTAGTAATAATTATAGCAACAATAATATTGACAATAGTCTCTATAAATTATGCTACTAGATTAAGAGGACATAAAGCATATGGTGGAGAATATTGCATACCAATATTAGGATGTATAGCAATCATGATAATAGAAGAAATCTATCAGGAAAGCGAAAATAAAAAGAAGGGAGAAAAATAAAATATGGAAGAAATGATGTTACAAGTAATAAAAAAAGCAAAAGAGATCAGCGATGCAGATAAAACAAACTATGTGTGTATAGATTATTCAGGACATGTTCAACTACTAAGTATAACAATAAGAAAAAGACAAACAAACGATGAAATATGTAGATTTGAAACATACCTAGATAACCCTCAATTAATTGGAAGTCTAGAAGAAATAGTACAAGCATTTTATGAAAAAATAAAAGAACTATCAATAACCGACCAAAGCCACGATAGTTCAAATGATTAGAGTACAAATAATTAAATAAGCACTCTACTAGTATTATAACACCAAAAGCAAAAATGTCAACATCACAAATATAAGTTTGTAAGAGTCACAAAAGAAAGGAGCAATGTATAGTGAATTATATAAAACAGCTCAACGAGTTCTATTCTACACTAGATTACAAACCACTCTCTGCAAATGCTATTGCAATATACATGTTCATATTACATATAGCAAATAAAACAGGCTGGATTGATGAATTTAAAGTAGCAAATTCAACTCTAATGGGAAAATGTAAGTTAAATATATCAGCATTACAACGAGCCAGAAACGAATTAATCACACAAGGATATATTAACTACAAGAAGCGGATCTAATCAAAACGATGCACCAAGATACAAAATTATAAAACTATATTATAAACAAAATGAACAACCGAACGAACAAGCAGATGAACAACCGAACGCACAACCGAACGAGCAAGCGGGCGAATACATTAATAAACAAAACAAAACTAAATTAAATCAAACTAAACTAAATGAATTTTATAATTATATATCAATAGAAGAGGCAACGTTCGAGAAAATAACCAAATCACAAAAAGAAGGTATCATACTCAACCTACAAAGGCTAGGAATTTACATAGAAAATCAATCAATATTGCAATATATGTCTGAAGAGGAAATACAAGATATAAAAATACAATATTGGGCCGTAAAAGAACTCTATAAAGGAGCATATAAAATATTTTTAAATAAGCTCAATAGAGAGAAATTCATATTCAAATATCTACAGGCAAAAAAATATATAAAA
>OKRU01004025.1_pt1 | contig 11119 bp, 9 predicted proteins | sample 1601131 | NCBI WGS metagenome assembly OKRU01 (sample SAMEA3541558, study PRJEB24748) | human gut metagenome | biome: human gut; feature: human-associated habitat; material: faeces | place: China | collected 2012 | reverse complement strand
GATTTTTCAGAAATCCTACTGATCTGCGTCAATTTTTTAGACATAGCTCACGGATTAACTTATTTTCCGAGGCAAAATGGATATTTTATTTTCCGGACATAAGAAATATTATGGGCGGATCTCTATCCTTGGTATGGGAAGTCTTAGAAGCTTCTATATCAAACGATCATTTCCAGAGTCCCGGCTCATAGCCAAGCTCCTTCGCCATCGCCATATCGGAATCGATCGACATCCCGCCTGTCATCAGAAAATCTCCTGTGATCGCCGCATTCGCCCCGGAAGACAACGCGCGCTTTCCGTGGTCTGCAAGATAAATCCTTCCTGCCGCCAGACGGATCGATGCATCCGGCAGAAGAAAACGAAATACCGCCACAGTCCGGCAGAATTTCTCGTTCGTCATCGGCTTCCGATCCTCAAACGGCGAATCCTTGATCGGATTTAATACATTGACCGGAATGGATTTCACGCCAAGCTCACGCTCCATCAGTGCAAGCTCGATCCGGTCCTCCATACTCTCCCCGAGATTGATCAGGCACCCACTGCAAAGTGTCAGCCCGGCAGCCCGTGCCGCCCGAAGCGTTGCCATCTTGTCATCCGTGCTGTGCGAGGAGCATACCTCGGTAAAAAAGGTCCTTGAGCTCTCCAGATTATTATGAAGTCTGGTGATCCCTGCCTTCCTTAACATCTCACAGTCCTCCTGATCCAGAAGACCGAAGGAACAGCACACCGCAATGCCGGTTTCCTTCCGGATCCTTTCAATATCCTGTACGATTTTTCGGACATCATCCTTTGGAAGTCTCCGGCCGGAGGAGACGAGATCACAGCGCACAACGCCCTTTTGCGCCATGTACGCAGCCTCCTCAAGCATCTGATCCGAGCCAATCAGTGTATGTGGCTTTACCTCTACTTTATCGTTAAAACAGGATTGCGGACAGAATTTGCAGTCCTCGGAGCATTTTCCACCCTTTACATTGATACAGCTGCAGATATCAAACACATTTCCGCAGAAATGCTTTCTGATCTCATCTGCCGCCTGACAAAGCTCGTCTAAGTCCGCCTCTGCCAGAGTCATCGCCTCTTCCTTTGTGATCTCTTTCCCGTCCATTACCTTTTGTTTTAATTTCTGAACCATGTCTTCATCCTCCATTTCGCTTTCTATTTTATACAATCCCCGCCGGAATTACAATCAGACCGCTTTTCCCCGGTTTACCGCCCCTCTTCATCACTTCCCTCATACGTCCCTTTTCTCTTGCAAAATATCAGCCGCAAAGGTAAAATTAAATTATTGAAAAGATATTCACGGCTTCAGAAAGGAATGGTTATCATCATGAAACAGACAGTGAACGAAAAGATCATCAATGTGGCAAACGGCAGACAGAAAGCAGATCTTGTCCTGAAAAATGCCAACATTATAAACGTATTTACGGAGAATATCGAGACCGGTGATGTCGCGATCGCAGACGGCATGATCGCCGGCATCGGCAGCTATGAGGGTGTGAGTGAAAAGGATATGACCGGCAAATATGTCTGTCCCGGATTTATTGACGGACACATCCATCTCGAAAGCTCGATGGTCGCACCGACAGAGTTTGAAAAAGCGGTTCTTCCGCACGGCACGACTGCAGTGATCACCGATCCTCATGAGATCGCCAACGTTGCCGGCAGCCGGGGCATTGACTTTATGCTCAAATATACCGAGGACATGACGATGGATGTGTTCTTTGTTGTGCCATCCTGCGTTCCTGCCACAGCACTGGATGAATCCGGTGCCTGCCTGGAAGCGGAGGATATTGCTCCGTTCTACAGCAATCCGCGTGTGATCGGTCTTGCGGAAATGATGAATTCCTTTGGTGTTAATCAGGCGGATCCTGCCATCTTAGATAAGATCCACGTCACGCTGGAGCACGGTGGCATTATTGACGGACATGCCCCTCTGTTGTCCGGTCGTGAATTAAACGGCTATGTTGCTGCAGGCATCCGCTCCGATCATGAATGCTCCAATGCAGACGAAGCAAAGGAGAAGTTTGCCCGTGGTCAGTGGATCATGATCCGTGAGGGTACTGCCGCCCACAATCTGGATGCCCTTCTTCCATTGTTTGAGGCTCCATATGCACAGCGGATCATGCTGGTCACTGATGACAAGCATCCGTGCGATCTTCTGCGTGACGGTCACATTGATGCTATTGTCCGTAAAGCCGTACAGAAGGGTGTGGATCCGATCCTTGCGATCAAGGCAGGCACCTTCAACGCCGCAGCTTATTTCGGTCTGAAGGATAACGGTGCCATCGCTCCCGGCTACCACGCTGATATTGCGGTACTCGATAACCTGACTGATCTGAATGTACTGGAGGTTTACAAGGACGGCGAGCTTGCCGCCGAGAACGGCAAAAGTCTTGTTGAATCCTCTGTCCCGGAAATGGTACAGTCCGTGACCGACCGCGTTTACCATTCCTTCCATGTTGATCCGGTTCAGCCGGAGCAGCTTGCCATGGAAGAGCTTGGAGAGCATATCCGTGTGATCGACCTGAACGCCCATGAGCTTCTCACCGCTGAACGTATCGCCGACTGCACCTCACAGTCCGGCTGTGCCGCCGGAGTCAATCTCGCCGAGGATATTGTTAAGATTGTTGCTTTGGAGCGCCACAAAAACACCGGTCACATCGGCAAGGGCTTCCTTGGCAGATACGGTCTGAAGAAGGGAGCTGTTGCAACGAGTGTCGGCCACGATTCCCACAACCTTGTGATCGCCGGAACCAATGATGCGGATATCGCCTGCGCCGCCAACCGCGTAATCGCAAATGAAGGTGGTCTTGCCATCGCACTGGACGGACAGATCGTTGCGGATCTGCCGCTGCAGATCGGCGGACTGATGTCCACACTTCCTCTCGAGGAGGTTGATGCCCGTCTGGAGACCATGAAGCAGATCCTTGCAGACTGGGGTATTTCCGGTGAGATTGATCCTTTCATGACGCTGAGCTTTGTCAGCCTTCCGGTTATCCCGGCTCTGCGCCTGAATACATACGGCGTCATTGATGTAAACGCACAGAAGGTTGTGAAGGCTTCCTTCTGATTCTGCAATATAACATAAAAGCCAATCCTACAAACAGCTCCACTTTTGCCGACCCGTTTACAAATCTTTTAAATATGTAACTCAAACTGATATGTAATAGGTTACAAAATGCAGTCAGCAATTTTGTGACATTTGACAGAACATTGCGCACAAATACCGGAAAACCGTAATTTCAAGCTCTCCACAGCATTTCATGTTCATAAAACCGGTATTGATTTGCGTAACAGATGATGATATGATGAACACATAAAAGGTTATCGATTCGCTTAAACAAAATACATGGCATTTTCCGAACTGGATATTCCCTTAAAGCAAGCAGGGATTTCCGGACGGGAGCTAATCTGCAGTTATCTTCCGGCACTTCTACGATAAATAGGAAAGCGAGGTATAATAGTGGGTAACGAACAATACTCAAAAGCCACAAGAGAAACCGCAGAAAATTTAAGGATCATCGATGATGCCATGTTCCGACTGGTAGCAGAACGAAAGGAAGTCTGCCAGGAAATACTCCGTACACTGTTAGACAAACCACAATTAAAAGTAATAAGAGTAACACCACAGTGCACTATTACAAGCCTGCATCGAGAAATTATTCTGGATGTATTATGCATTCTGAAAAACGGAGCATATATGAATATCGAGATGCAGAAAGGTTCCGGTGATGACGATATCAGGCGATGCCGTTTTAACATGGCATCGGTCACAGCAGCCTATACTCCAAAAGGAACTGATTTTGCGGACGTCCCGCAGGTAACCATCCTGTATATCACGGAATATGATGCTCTGCATAACGGACGGACAATCACACATATAAAGCGGTATATGGAAACAAACAACGGGCTTGCCCCGGTAGATGACGGAGAAGATATTTTCTTTGCCAACACGGTAGTGAAAGATGGTTCGGATAAATCCGAACTGCTTCAGTTATTTTTACGAAATGATTCCTTCGAGGATACAAAATTCCCGGAATTAAGTAAAGCTGTGAAATATTTCAAAGAGACGGAAGGAGGTTTAGGAAAAATGTGTAAAACTGTAGAAGATTATGCGGAAGAACGTGCAAAAATCAGCCGCGAAGAAGGACGCTCTGAAGGTTTGGCAGAAGGACGCTCTGAAGGTCTGGCAGAAGGACGGTTAGAGGCAATACGCAAAATGCTGGGTAGCGGAGTATCCCGCGACATGATCCTTTCTATGGATTACTCCGAAGCCGAACTGCAAGCCGTTGAAAAGGAGTTGCTCACACAAGTGTGAGCCACGCAGTCATCAACACCTTAAAATAATAACTTGATTTCTCAATGGGTATGTAAGCCCATATTAGTGTGAGTCTTATAAACAGACGTTGCCCGGGTGGCGGTCGCTAATATGGCGGTACCCATTTTTATTTTCTGCATAAACAAGAAAACACCGCCGACCGGAATCATCCAATCGACGGTGAAGTTATTACACAACTTATGAGACAGCTTTACGCTGCATACTCAAAGCTTCTCCGGGAATTACTGAAGAAGTGACAGTACACCCTGGTTTGCCTGATTAGCCTGTGCAAGCATAGACTGACCAGCCTGCTGAAGGATGCTGTTCTTTGAGTAGTTAACCATCTCTTCAGCCATATCTGTATCACGGATACGAGACTCAGCGGAAGTGGTGTTCTCAACAACGTTATCCAGGTTGTCGATGGTGTGCTCAAGACGGTTCTGAACAGCACCAAGTGCGGAACGCTGTGAAGAAACTTTAGAGATTGCATCTGCAATAGCATCTACTGCATAAGTAGCAGCGGAACCATTGTCATCAGCTACATCCAATCCCTTGATTCCAAGACCAGCTGCAGACATAGAATCAATATTTACATTGATCTTATTGGTCATATCAGCATCAGCACCTACATGAAGGCTGAAGGAAAGACCTTCTGTAACATCAACGGTACCCTGTGTAATCTCAAAAGTACCATCTCCGTTATTCTTTACCTCTGCACTCTTGTCTGCACCAATAGAGCTTGCTTTCTTAAGCTCCTCTGCCATCTTTGCATATGCGTCCTGAATAGTAATGTCATTTGCTTTTCCAGAACTCTTTGGAACTGCATAATAAGTAGCGGTTCCATCGTTTACATACATTCCACTTTTAACTAAAGCAGCAACATCATCTGCTGTATATGCTGTTCCGTCTTCCTTGGTAGAAGTACCAATCGTATACGTTTTTCCTATATCAGATGCAGATTTTTTGAGCGTAACTGTTCCTGTTGTCAAAGTTTTAATCTTATCCTGAATATTATCAACTGTGGAAATGCCACCATTATCAATCTGACCAGATTTTCCAGTATCCTTTATTGTGTACGTATCGCCTGCCTTTGGTGTCAAATCTTTGGCAGCTACTGTAGTACCATCTTCATCTTTCCAATTGGTTCCATCATTTACATACGTTTTACCCTCATGAACTAAAGTATCACCCTTCGCCCATGTAGGAGTAGCTTTTGCTGCTGTAGCTAACTCTGTGCTGCCGTTTCCAACAAGCGTTGTTGTCTTACCATCAGCTTTTTTTGTTAATGTAGAACCTTCTTTCAGAGTTATAGTGTCTGCTGTACCCGTGGTATTATCTTCAGCAAACCAACCCTTATCTGCCGCTGTTTTTCCTGCCGGTGTCTTTCCAGATTTATCAACATAAGTATATGTCTTGCCATCCTGAACAAGCTTGTCACCCGCTGCTGGAGTCGCATATTCTTTGATCGAAGTATAATCACTTGTCTTAGAAGAATCTACAATGTTATACTCTGTTCCGGCAATTGTTACCTTGCCGCCAACTTCCACCTTGTCTGCTGTGAATGTTGTCTTGCCATCTACAGATGCACCAAGTGTTCCATCCAGACCAGCATCATGAGCTGCCAATGTATTTGTCTGAGTTGAACCAGACTTGTCTCCCTTTAAGAGATAGATCTCATTGAACTTTGTTGTCTCAGAGACACGGTCAATCTCAGTTGTAAGCTGCGAAATCTCGTCCTGAATTGCCTGACGGTCAGATGTAGAGTTTGTTCCGTTTGCAGCCTGTGTAGCCAGCTCGTTCATTCTCTGAAGCATTGAGTGAACCTCTGTCAGAGCACCCTCTGCTGTCTGCACTGCAGAAACACCGTCCTCTGCATTGGTGGATGCCTGATCAAGACCACGGATCTGCTTTCTCATCTTCTCAGAAATGGTAAGACCTGCTGCATCGTCTGCTGCACGGTTGATTCTGTAACCGGAAGAAAGCTTCTCTGTTGACTTGGAAAGGGAGCCTGTTGTCAGACCCAGCATTCTGTTTGCGTTCATCGCCGTAATGTTGTGTTGTACTATCATAATATTATCCTCCTTGTTCCACGTTTGTGGTTTATGATTTGTTGTCCTCTGGAACTCCGTTTCCCGAGGGTGTTATCTATAACAAGCAGAAGTCCCGGGTGTGTTTCTGCCTATTACCAATTTAATGGGACGTTTGTCATGAGCTTTCGCTGTCCCTGTGTTCCGCCGGTTCTATTTGGCTGTATCGCCCTGATGGCGTTCATTCCAAAGAATCCGTTCAATCTCCTTCTGTGCTTTTGCAGAAATCTTCTTTTCCGGATAATAGGTGTCTTTTCTTCTCTCCGGATTTTCTTCGATGCTGCTTCTTACGATCGGCACTTCCTTCGGTGCATCGATCATCAGTCGTCCTTGTCCACCGCTGCCTCCTACATAGACCACGCGAATGTCATCACCGATATTTACATACTGTCCTTGTTTTAATGATAATTTCAGCATGATATACCTCCCTGTAACCTCGTGCAATTCCTTTATGCTACGTTTTGTATACTTTATATCGTCATGATGTTAATGTTCTTTAACATATTTTTCTAATTATGCTACATTTTGTGACTTTTCAACAATTTATTTGTCAAATAATATACATAATAGCCAAAATCATTTGAGGGATATTTCGTCCGCTCGAACGATTTTTGTACCTTTGTGCAACTATTTTCGTTAATATTTCACTAATCGTCCAACAATAACTTGTGTATTTGCTACACTTTGTAACATCCGCGTTAATAGGGAGAAATATACTTATCGAAAAGAAGGCGGTGTTTGCAATGAATCGTGAATTACTCTCACAGAAATTAAAAGAATTAAGAATCGTAAATAATTATACGCAGGATTATGTTGCGGCAGCTCTCGGCGTTGTCCGCCAGACCTACAGCCACTATGAGACCGGCAGGCGGGTACCCGATGCGGAAGGTTTATATAAGCTTTCGGGGCTTTATAATATTTCTGTGGATGACCTGCTTCATATAACGATGGATGTGGATCGCAATGAGTCGTATGATGCCCCTGTGCCGTCTGCTTCAAGCACCGAGCTTTCTGAATATCTTGATTTTTATAATGAACCTTCGAACCGTAAGAAATATATGTTTGCAACTCCTATCGAGAAGGAGCTTCTTTACCATTTTAAGAAAATGAGCGAAGAAGATCGGAATGAAATGATTGAAATCGCCAAGATCAAGGCACGCAAGAATCCCGAAAAGGAAAAGTAAGATTATGATGTGAACAAATTTAGATATATGTTTTTATAAAATTAGTTCATAAAAATAAACCGCCGTTTAAAATCCCTATCGGCGGTTTATCTATTATGCTCTCAGATGCCTGAAACCTCCCACAGTCTCAGTATTGCACTGCCGTCTGCATTCCCTTTCCGGCGATAATGCGGCGGATGTCTGCTTCCGGTTTATCCGTCAGCATCGCGATCTGCTCCGGCGTCTGACCCTTCATGTATAGTTTGTAGACGAATCCAGCTTCTGCCTTAGCAATTCCACGAGCTTCTCCCTTTGCTTTCGCAGTTGCCATCTTCTCTTCGATCTCATCCTGAAACAATCTTCTCAACGCTTCACACATATCTTCATCCCTCCTTATCTCCTCAAAGGCTGCATAATTTGCTCCGGCACTTGCCTGCAGAACTGCATCCACATTGTCGCAGTCTCCTTGCTCTGTCAGTTCCTTCGTCTCTTCCAGAAATCGACGGACGTCCTCCTTCTGCACTCGCTTTGACAGTATACGCAACCCGCTGTGTGCAGACTGTGACAACTTGCCTGTAACGATAATTTGCATTGGAAATTATTCTCAATGCGTTTATCTGTACCATTATTCTAAGGGGCTGACCACATATTATCAATATGTTTTTTGCACAAAAATAAAATATTATTTCTCGAAGATAACCAACGTCAACCGCCTTGTCATTCGAGTAAATATGTAATATGTTACAAAATGCCGAAGCCATTTTTGTAACATTTGTCACTCAGACGGATAATGCTTCTCGAGTCTCCTGCGACACAGGAAAAATGCCGGGATCAAAAATGCATCCGCGAAAATCCATGCCAGCGTATTTGCCATACAAATACCGAAGTAGCCTGCCACTGCCACAAGCAAGGTTCCTGCCAATGTTCTCGCCACCATCTCAAACACTCCGGCGAGGATCGCAATTCCGGAAAAGCCCATTCCCTGAATCGTGAAACGAACGGTGTTGACAAGCGTCAGCAGACAATAACCTGCCGCAGTCACCGTCATGTACTGATAGGCATATCCCATTGCCTCAACTTCTCCTGCATCCAGAAAGAGAACGGACATCCTGCGCCCAAATAATACAACAATCACAAGAAGCACGGCAGAGACGCAAAAGCCCATCAACGATGCAGCCTTCAGCCCCTTACTGACACGTTTCAGCTTTCCGGCACCGACATTCTGCCCCACATACGGAGCCATCGTCTGACCAAGTGCCTCAATCGGACAGGACAAGAAATTGCCCAGACGACCGGCTGCCGTTACGCCCGCCATAACCGTTGCGCCGAATCCATTGACTGCAGCCTGAATAACGAGTGTTCCAATCGCCGTGATCGAATACTGCAGTCCCATCGGAATCCCGATCGTACACAACCGAACCATATACCGTGGCTGCACCTTCCATTCGCTGCGGCTTCCATGCAGGATTGGAAATGTCCTGCCCACATAGAACAGACAGCACACCCCGGAAATACCCTGCGACAAAACTGTTGCCAGTGCGGCACCGATCACGCCCCAACGAAATACGAGAATAAATACCAGATCAAGCACAATATTTAATACGGAGGAAATTGCCAAAAATACCACAGGTGTCCTGCTGTCTCCGAGCGAGCGAATCAGCGCCGCCAGAAAATTATATAAAAATGTACATGGAATCCCAAGGAAAATGATCAGCATATACCAGTATGCATACTGAAATACATTCTGCGGCGTCCGCAGAAACAACAGAATGTCCCTGCAGAAAACGGATGCGGCGATCGTCATTACAGCCGCAAAGCCAATGCAAAGCCATGTCGCATTTGCCACAAACCGGCGCAGTGCACTATCATCCTTTGCGCCAAATTTCTGAGCCACCGGTATTGCAAATCCATTGCACACACCAATGCAGAAGCCAATCACCATAAAATTCAGCGATCCTGTAGAGCCTACGCCTGCCAGAGGCTTTAGACCCAGAAATTTCCCAACGATCATGGTATCGACCATGCTATAAAACTGCTGAAATAACATTCCAAGAAACATAGGAATTGCAAAACCGATGATCAGCTTTGCCGGAGAACCTTCTGTGAGGTTTTTCATTTTACTTTTTTCTGCTGCCATTTCCTTTCCCTCCACTGCATTATTCCAAAAAGCGAAACTATTATACAAAACGGATGTCGGAAATACAATGAACATTTCGTTAAGAAAATGTATCTTTTATGTATACAGCAAAAAGTCCATTACCGGTGTCGATAACGGACTTTTGCTGCATCTGATTCTGATTTTTTACTTTACTTCTTCACAACCACTTTACACTTCGCACTTGCTCCGCTCTTCATAATGACTTTAATGGTTGCTTTTCCTTTTTTCTTTGCTATAACAACACCCTTGGCATTGACCTTCACAAATTTCTTTCCGCTGATCACCTTATACTTCTTAACTTTATCACCCGGCACTTTTACCTTAACGACAATACGCTTTTTCTTGCCGCGCTTGATCGTCAGTTTCTTCTTGGCAAGGCGGAGCTTTACAGATGATGCGGTAGATTCTTCATCGTCAAGCCCTGTGTCGCTCTGCGAAGGCTGTGGTGTAACGCCCGTGCCTGCTCCCGGTGTTGTTCCGCTCGGAGTTGGTGTTGCAGAAGCTCCCGGCGTCTTGTCCGGCAACAATGTTGTTGACGGTGTCCCGGTCGGTGCTGGTGTCTCGCTTGTTCCCGGTGTCGGAACCGGTGTCTCGCTAACTCCAGGTGTTGGCTCTTCTGTTGGAACTATAGTAGGCTCTGCGGTTGGCTTTACGGTCGGCTCCGCTGTTGGTACTACCGTCGGCTTTACGGTCGGTTCCGTTGTTGGTGCCTTTGTCGGTTCTACTGTTGGTGCTGTAGTTGGCACCTTTGTAGGTACTGCTGTCGGTGCCTTCGTTGGTACTACCGTCGGCTTTACTGTCGGTTCCGTTGTCGGAACCTTCGTTGGTACTACCGTCGGCTTTACGGTTGGCACTGCTGTGGGCACAACTGTCGGCTCTGTCGTAGGTTCCGTTGTCGGAACCGGTGTGCCTGTCGGCGTTGGCGTCTGACTTGGCTCTGCGGTCGGTGTTACGGTCGGTGCCGGTGTCTGACTTGGCTCTGCAGATGGCGCAGGCGAAGGCGAATCCGTTGGCACTTCGGAAACACTTGGACTTGGTGCCGTCGTCGGCAGCGGAGTCTGTGTTGGAACCGGTATCTGACTTGGTGTTGGCGCCGGTACCGGACTATCGGTTTCATTCGGCTCCTGTGTCGGCACTGCACTTGGCACGATCGTTGGTTCCGCCGTCGGTGCCTTTGTCGGTACTGCCGTCGGCTTCGCCGTTGGCGCTTTTGTTGGTGCAGCCGTCGGCTTTACTGTCGGCTTCGCCGTTGGCGCTTTTGTCGGTACTGCCGTCGGCTTCACAGTCGGCTTCGCCGTTGGCGCTTTTGTCGGTACTGCCGTCGGCTTCGCGGTCGGTGCCTTTGTTGGTGCTGCCGTCGGCTTTACGGTCGGCTTCGCGGTTGGCGCTTTTG
>OKRU01004024.1_pt1 | contig 11119 bp, 9 predicted proteins | sample 1601131 | NCBI WGS metagenome assembly OKRU01 (sample SAMEA3541558, study PRJEB24748) | human gut metagenome | biome: human gut; feature: human-associated habitat; material: faeces | place: China | collected 2012 | reverse complement strand
GCACAGGTCCATGGTCCACTTCTTGTTCTTGGGGAACTGCTTGTGCTTGATAATAGTCGACATAAAAACACTCCTTTTCCTGTGGTCCACCGGAGCGCGCCGACCCTTTAGCACTTGGAGCCGGGACGCAGCGTGCAGAATAAAAAAACTGCGGCCCAGGTCCAACTGCTAAAAAAGCGGGTCGCTCCGGCGGTGGTAAAATGGCGCAGGATGTGAACATAGGGCAGCACGATAGGCGCGCTGCCCTATGAGACACAAAACTTACTTACGGATGCCCAGCTTGGCGATGATGGCGCGGTAACGCTCGATGTCCTTGGCCATCAGATAATCCAGCAGCTTGCGGCGCTTACCGATCATCTTGTACAGGCCGCGGCGGGAATGGTTGTCCTGCGGGTGCTGCTTGAGGTGCTCGGTGAGCTGAGTGATGCGCTCGGTGAGGATAGCGACCTGAACCTCCGGAGAACCGGTGTCGCCTTCGTGGGTGCGGTTGGCTTCGATGATAGCCGTCTTCTGGTCTTTGAGCATCATAGTGTGATATCCACCTTTCATAAATTCTCCCAACACTGAGCGGCGGGTCGGTGAATCCTCCACGTCCTAAGTGCGGGAATGCGCACGATAAGCGTGCTGAATTATGATAGCACAGCTTTTTCCTATTGTAAAGCAAAACCTGTGAAATGATACCGCTTTTTTGCTTTTTCCCGTCCCTCGCGGCAAAACAGAAGAAAAAAGAGACAGCCAGGGTAGCAGCGCATAAGACAGGTTTATAGCTTTAGAGAGAACAGCGTGGCGGAAGTCACGCTGTTCTGCTTTTTGATGCGTGAGTGAGCATTTCGGCAATGATGCTCTCCGGCAGGAAACCAATACAGGCAAGGCTGATATGCACATCCTGCACTCGCTGCCCGCTGCTCTTATCCGGCGCGGAAACATAGACCCTGTTCACAAGATCATGCAGCACAGCGGGCGTCAGTTCCTGCAAGTTGGGATATTTCTTCGCCCGGAGGATGAACTGCTCAATGCTGTCGGCTTCTTCCTCCTGCTGGGCAATCTCCTGTTCCAAAAGCTGCATTTTCTCCGTCAGCTCTGTTTGCTCATTTTCATAGTCGGCGGACAGCTTTTCAAATCGGCTATCATTGATTTTGCCAGAGATATTGTCCTCATAGAGCCGTTTGAACAGACGGTCAAGCTCTTCCATCCTGCGCTGTGCCTGCGTGAGCTGTCTGCGCTTTGCGGCGAGTTCTTTCTTGAAGTCCTCCTTGCGCTTTGCACCCAGCTTATCGCGGAACAGATCCTCACAATCGGAGATATACCAAAGCAGGATTTGCAGAAATTTCAGCACGCCCTTTTCCAGAACAACCGCACGGATGAAGTGCGTTCCGCACACGTCTTTTCCCTTCTTGCGAGAGGTAGAGCAGACGAAATGATCCTGTCGTTCTTCAAAGTTCCGCGAGGTGCAGTAGTACATTTTTTCTCCGCAATCGGCACAGTAGGCAACGCCGGAAAAGAGGTTGCTCTTGCCCGTTCTTGCCGGTCTGCGTTTGTTGCGGCGCAGCTCCTGTACCCGCTGAAAGGTTTCCTCATCCACAATGGCTTCGTGGGTGTTGCGGAATATCTTCCATTGCTCCGGTGGATTCTCGATGGTCTTCTTGATTTTGTAGGACTGCCGGTGCGTTTTGAAGTTCACGGTATGCCCGCAATACTCCATCCGTTCCAGAATTGCAGCAACGGTACTGCCGTTCCAGTTGTATGGATTCTCCGGCAAAGCACAGCGGACTTTTCGTTTTTGCCTGTCCTGATAAACGGTGGGCGTCAACACATGATCCTCTTTCAGCATCCGGGCAATCTGCGTCGGACCGTTCCCGTCCATGCAAAGGGAAAAGATGCGCTTGACCACCTGTGCCGCTTCCGGATCGACGAGCCAATGCTCTGAATTATCCGGGTCTTTTCCGTAGCCATACGGCGGAATAGTCGTCAGGTGTTCGCCGGATTCTCCCTTGAGCCGGAGCGAGGTACGCACTTTCTTGCTGCCGTCCCGAACGTAGTATTCGTTGATAATATTGACGAACGGGACGAACTCATTGTCTTGCTGGTTGGCACTGTCCACACCACTATTGACGGCAATGAACCGCACGTTATTCTGTGGGAATGTGATCTCGGTATACATCCCAACTTCCAAATAATTTCGACCGATGCGGCTCATGTCCTTCGTGATGATCGTACCGATCTTCCCTTCTTCCACCAGCGCCATCATGCGCTGCCAATCCGGTCTTTGAAAGTTTGCGCCTGTGTAACCGTCATCTACAAAGAACTCCGTATTGCGGAAGCTGTGTTCCTTTGCATATCGGCTGAGATAGGCTTTTTGATTCACAATGCTGTTACTGTCGCCCTGTGATTCATCGTCACGGGACAGGCGGCAATACAGCGCGGTAATTTTGTCAGACTGCTTCATAGTAGATTCCTCCATCATCAGAGGACAGTCTGCCAAGACAAGGTTGCTGTTGGTCACGATCACACACTCCCTTCGGAGTCGATCAGCTTCACCGCCTTTTCGGGAAGGGTGTGCATTCCGTCAAAGCTGGCAGTAAAGCGGTAGATGGTGTTTCCTTCTTTCAGACGTACCGTGATCTGCGGTAACTCCCGCCAGAGAGGAACGAGGGCACTGCGGCTGCCGTCCGATTCCACTTGGACGTTACGTTTCTTGTTATCCATTTGCACCTTCCTTTTCATTCAGATTTCCGAGCATTGCCGCATGAATCTCCCGGAGCAAAGTGCGTGATATGACCTATTGTTATTCAGTATATCACGACAATTTCCGGGATTCCACTGGGCAATGTACCGGGATTCACAGGAGAATTACAGGCAGTTCGCCGGGTCGCACAGCCGTCCGTGCCAGTCAAGGAATCGGCTTCGCCTCGCTGCGCGTCCTTGACAGCCCTGTTCGGCTGTGCAAGCCGGTAATCAAGGCGGCGATGCCGCCATTTGCCAATGAAAATCAGCTGCGTTCCAAGACTTTTTAATCTCTTAGTCCAATTATAACAAGAACAAACGTTCGAGTCAATGCGATTATTAGAGGAAGAGCAAGCACAGCAAGTGTAGCTACACTTGCGAAAAACGGCGTGGGTTGACCGGGATTTACTTGCAGAGCAGCAAGCAAATCCGGTGAGTACCCACACCGAAAAAACAGAGCGTTCCGGCTGACCGCCGAAACGCCCTGTTTGCATTTTGGGGATAATCCCAAGCCCTTATGTTCGTGAAAAATTACGAAAGCTCACCAGCTATACTCTGATAACTGGAATGTGTAGGATTCGCCGGGAGTAATGTCATAGATCACAACAGAGTCATCCTTGAACTTATCTCCGGCGCTCAGAGAAGATAGGTATATATTGCCAGAGTCTACCAGATAATCCGCACTGTCATACAGCTTATAACTAATCATATCATACCCGGAATCACTGTTCCCGCTCTTCTTTTCTCCGGTAATTGTAATGGTCAGCTGCGGAGAATAGTCTTTGTCAAACTTAAATTCGGCTCCTTGAATTTGGATCACGGATGCCGTACTCCCCATGAAGTCCTTCACCTTCAGATCGAGCGGAAATGAATCAAACGTCACTTGAACATCTTCAATAGGCAAGCAATACAGAGCATCGCAGTTTACTTCGTCAAACTGAACTGCGTTTTCCTTGTACACGGTGAAATAAATCTTCCCGCTTGCGGATTTTCCGGCTTTGATCTCAGCGGCAGGGATTCTCACATTGGCAAGATATTGCTCTCCGGCAGCTTGGCTGGTATAGTAGCTGAAATCATCAGGAGAAACGGACTTTGTACCAGTATAGACCTCTTCATCCGCATCATTTACGATTCGAATATCCACATCGACATCGGCTGACAGGGACTTATCATTTTTATCAGCCAAGCCAAAGAAAAGGCTGTAATCACTTGTCCCCTCGTTATACTGGAAAGACCAGCTTTTCAGTGTTTCAACACGGGATGCCGACGATCCGCACCCACTCAGCAACAATGCAATTACAAGTCCCCACATAAGAAAGAATCGTTTCATTTCTGCGTCTCCTTATCTGTCTGTGCCTTTATTGCACGGAACATTTCTTGTTTGAGCAAACGCTTTTTCTTTGGATCCATTGTGCAGTAATTGCGATTGCACTGCTCGCTTAGAAAGCAAGTCTCGCAGATAAGCTGTTCAACTTCCTGCATAATCAGTTCATCATCACTGGGAAGTTCGTAGGCTTCGATCTTTTGGATGCCTGTCGGGTTACGCAGTCCGTAGTCAATCAGTTTTCCATTTCCGGTTTTTATATAGCGATAGACCTCGGCACCAAACGAAACACTGTCACCAGCGTTGTACTCTTCAAAGCCGGATTTGTCCATCCAGACGTGATCCTCTTTATCATCAAACATTGTCCCATCGGTGTACATTCCACTAATGAAGACCCGCTTGAAGCAAATATGTTTTGGCTTGACTTTCTCAATCTGTCCTTTGAATTCAAGCAGATAATTAAATATGCCGTTTGCAAATCCGGAACGATAAGCGTGCCCTAAAGAAGCAAGCTGGACATCCAGATATTCATCATAGGACATCTTTTCTGCGCCAACGACATCCTTACGAGAATCCGGATTGAAAAATACGAGGCCGTCTTCTTCATCTACGCATGTATCTTCTCCATAATTGATTGCCAAAAGCGATTTTTTATCTGGATACTTGGCAATCAGAGCAGCGGCTTTTTTGAGCCGATCCTGCCGCTTTTGCCTTTCGCAGCATTCGCACTCATGCTGCTCCGCAAGAATGCGATCCTCTATGTGTCTGCTTTCGGCTTTTGTCAGCAACGGCGATAAATGGTCAACGCAATCGTAATCTCCATTTCCCATGCGCGTTTTGAAGCGGGCAAGAACTTCTTTAAGTTCCTCAGTGGTCAGATACTTTGCCTTGCTAATAGAACAGCTATGGTAACACCCCGTGTTTATGTTGCCATGCCCATCACCATACATAATGGCGGTATTCCATGGGCAAAAATAGTGTTCTTTCTGGACAAGCCTTCCTCGCTTCAAGCCCTCCTCAAATTCCGGAAAGACCGCCGGATTGCCGCAGCCTTCGTGATCCTCCACCCAAAATCCGGAAGGACCCTTGTCCGCGTGACTGATCATCACATTGATTGCATCGACTGTAGCCTTTTTCGTTTGCTTGTTATTCATAACCCAAACCTCCGTTAATAAGTGCCGCCAGACAGCGACCTGACATGTTAACGTGGTCTTTTAGAGTATTTATAAAAATTATAGCATGTTTCTTTGTGCTTGTCTATCCTACTTGCTCGGCATGACAGGCAAAACAGTTTTCAAATTCAGAGGTTTCTATCGCTGTAAATGATGTGCTGCTTATGGAAAGGGATTCCACTGTTCATTGGATGGTGAACAACTAATTGTAACCATGCAATAGCGAACGGAACGGTGAGCGCAGTACACGGATTGCAGAAGCGCGGAACAATGGACAAAATTATCGTTTCAGCAAACTTCTTTCCTATCCTCACAAGGATTGGTTTAAGTGAGGGATTTTTGACTACTTTTCTGAAAGATGACATCGCAGAAGTACCCTTATGAAACGGGTTGGAAATCGGCATTTGACTGACCTATGAGCTGTACTTGTGCAAGGGCATGGACGCATCGTTGCCCCTAATTTTTGCGTTGCTCACAGGGAAGCTAATTCTGGATTATCGACCTTAAATCGTACAAAATCCATCCTATCCATCTACCATCAACAAAGGCAACTGCATAATCAAAGGGGCATGTGCCTTAATGACACATACCCCTTTTGTCAGCAACCCTTGTCCGGCAACTGCCATAGTATTTGTTTCTCAAAACCTGTTTTATGGACAGCTACCTCAGGGCCGTCTCTTTTTCAGCGTCGCAGACTTTGCCGCCGCGCACGGCGGCAAATAAATTTGAATCGTTTTTTCTGACGACAAGCGCGTCAGAAAAAATACCTCTCAGGCCGCAAACGTGCGCGCCTATGGCGCGTGCGCTGCCGCGGACTGCAATCCCCTCTCAAAAAGCGGCATGCCGTTTTTTGATTATTTTCTCAGTCCCGCGAAATGCTCCTTCGTCACCTTGATGACCACGGGGCTCAGCAGCAGCAGCGCGATGAGGTTCGGGATGGACATGAGGCCGTTGAGCGTGTCGGAGATATCCCACACGAGCGTCAGGTCCGCGACCGCGCCGGCCACAACGACGAGGCAGAAGATGATCTGATAGGGGCGGATGATCTTGCTGCCAAAGAGGAACTCCGCGCAGCGCGTGCCATAGAGCGCCCAGCCGAGGATGGTGGATGTGGCAAACAGCAGCAGGCCAACGGCCAAGATCAGCGAACCGACCTTGTCGCCGAACACGCTCGAGAAGCCCGCGACCGCCGTGGGAACGCCCGCAGCTGCTGCGTTGCCGTAATTGCCGTCCGCCGCACCGGAGCAGAGGACAACAAGGGACGTGAGCGTGCAGATGACGATGGTATCCATAAAGACCTCAAAGATGCCGTAAAGGCCCTGCTTGACGGGGTTTCTTTCCGACGTGGCGGCGTGCGCGATCGGCGCGGAGCCGAGGCCCGCCTCGTTGGAGAAGACGCCGCGTCCGACGCCCTTGGTCATCGCGAGCTTGATGGACATGCCCGCCGCGCCGCCGGTGACGGCAGCGGGGTTAAAAGCGCCCTTGAAGATGGAGGCAAACACGCCGGGAACGGCGCTGATATTCGCAAACACGACAACGAGCGCGCAGACGATGTAAATGACGGCCATGCCGGGCACGAGCTTTTCCGTGACCTGACCGATGCGCTTGACGCCGCCGAGCAGCACCAGCGCGACGAAGATGGCGACACAGATGCCGGTGATGAGGCAGATCATCGTCTCCCTGCTCGCCGCGTTTTCATTGAACGCGACGGCAACGGACTTGACGGAATCCGCGATGGAGTGCACCTGTGCGATGTTGCCGATACCGAACGCCGCGATGGCACCGAGCACGGCGAACACACCGCCGAGCCACTTCCACTTGGGGCCAAGGCCGTTTTTGATGTAGTACATGGGTCCGCCGCACCAGTCGCCCTTTTCGTTGCGCTCGCGGTATTTGACGGCGAGCGTGACCTCAGAGAACTTGGTCACCATGCCGAAAAGCGCCGACACCCACATCCAGAACACGGCGCCGGGGCCGCCTAAGATGATCGCGCCCGTGACGCCCGCGATGTTGCCCGTGCCGACGGTGGAGGCAAGGGCCGTGGACACGGCCTGCAGCGGCGTGATCTCGCCGTCGCCGGCCTCGCCCTTCTTAAAGATCTTTCCGATGGTGTTTTTCCACCAGTAGCCGATCTTGGTGAACTGGATAAAGCCCACAGCGATGCTCAGGTAGATGCCCGTGCCGACCAGCAGCGCCAGCATCACCGGTCCCCAGACGAAGCCGTTGACCGCAGTGTTGATCTTCATAAACTGTTCCATACACTTCTCCTTCCCAAAAATCACATTTCGTAAAACGTTTGATGAATTTCTTTCATATCTCAGAGAATACCAAATCGGCCGCCCGCTGTCAACGGGGCAAGTGTCGTTTTTTGTCGTGCGCGCATGGCAAATCATACATTCTGCATAAATTTTGATGCATTCTTTACCTGCATTTAGTGATTTGCACGGCAAAACGGTGGAAAATTTTTGCATTCCCCGCTTGACAACCGGTGTCCGCCATGCTATCCTAACTGTACTATCACACTTAATACAGCAGGAGGCGCCTATGTTCCACTTGATATTTCTGATCCCGGTTCTTGTTGTACTGCTGCTCGGCATTTTGCTGCTCGCCGTGCTGTGCAGCCGATGAATGCAGGAGGAATGCCATGATCACCTTAAATTACCGCGACGCGCGCCCGATCTACGAGCAGGTGTGCGACGGGCTGCGGCGGCTGATCGTCTCCGGCGCGATCGCCGACGGGGACAAGCTCCCCTCGGTGCGCGCGCTGGCGACGCAGCTTGCCATCAACCCCAATACCATCCAGCGCGCCTACAACGAGCTGGAAACGAGCGGCTACTGCTGCTCCGTGCCCGGCAAGGGCTGCTTTGCCGTACACACCTACCGCGCGCAGGACGACGCGCGCCGCTTATCGCTTGAGCATCAGCTCAAAGAGCTTTTGCAGGAGCTGCGCGCCATGGGCGTGAGCGAGGAAGACATTCAAGCATTGTGCAGGGAGGGAGAAGAGAAATGATCGAAGTACGAGGTCTTAAAAAGACCTTTGACGGCTTTGCCGCGCTCGACGGCGCGGATCTGAGCGTGCCGCGCGGCGCGGTCTACGGCCTTGTGGGGCCGAACGGCGCGGGCAAGACAACGCTGCTGCGCCACCTGACGGGCGTTTACCGTCAGGATGAGGGCAGCGTGACCTTTGACGGCCAGCCCGTCTGGGAAAACGCGGACGTGAAGGCACGCATCGCCTCCATCCCCGATGACTGGTTCTACTTTATGCAGGCGGGGCTGCGCGATATGATGCGCTTTTACCGCGGGTTCTACCCGAATTTCAATTTAGAGCGCTACGAAAAGCTCAAAGAGGTCTTTGCGCTGGACGAAACTCGGCCGCTGCGCCGCATGAGCAAGGGCCAGCAGAAACAGGCGGCCTTCTGGCTCGCCATGTGCACGATGCCGGACTACCTCATTCTCGACGAGCCGGTGGACGGTCTCGACCCCGTGATGCGCCGCCAGGTGTGGAGCCTCATTTTGCAGGACGTTTCCGAGCGCGGCACGACAGTGCTCGTCTCCTCGCACAACCTGCGCGAATTGGAGGACGTGTGCGACCACGTGGGCGTGATGAGCCGCGGCAAGCTCCTGCTCGAACATTCGCTGAGCGAATTGCAGGACTATACCGTCAAGCTCCAGCTCGCCTTCGAGGGCACGGAGCTGCCCGCCCTGCCGCAGGAAATCAAGGTGCTGCACCACGCGCAGACCGGGCGCGTCCACACGCTCATCTGCCGCGGCAGTGCAGAGGAACTGGAACAGCAGCTCGCCGCGCTGCACCCGATCTTTATCGACGCGGTGCCGCTGTCACTTGAAGAAATTTTCATCTATGAACTGGGAGGTGAGGACTATGCGATCCGCGACATCGTTCTTTGATAAGACTTTATTCCGCAGCCAGCTCAAGCACACCTGGCCGCTCTGGCTCGGCTACACCGCCTTGTGGCTCTTCCTCGTGCCGGTCATGCTCTTTTCAGAGCTTTCCGCCTATCAGGGCGGCTACAGCGCAGTGGATGCGTCCTACCTGCTGCTCAATACCGGCGTGCGCGGCGGCATCTTCATTTCCTTCTTCTTCGGCCTTTTCTTTGCGATGCTTTCCTTCTCGCACCTGACGCAAAGCCGCGCGACGAACGGCTTCCACGCGCTCCCCGTGCGGCGCGAGACGATTTTTATGACCGCCTACCTCACGGGACTGTTCTGCCAGCTTTCCACCATTCTCGTCACGTTCCTGCTCGGCGCGGCGGTCTCAGCCCCGCTGCACTTAAGCTTCTGGAGTGTCACTGGCGCGGCCATGGGCAGCGCCATGCTCGAAGCCGTCTTTTTCTACTCCTTCGCCGTGCTGTGCATGATGATGACGGGGCAGATCCTCGCCGCGCCCGTCTTCTATTTCGTCGGCAATATCCTCGTCCCGGGAATGGAATATCTGCTGCGCAACTTTGCGGGCAATTTCCTCTACGGCTACAGTGGGCACACCGACGTTGCGCTCGGTTTCCTCTCCCCGCCCCTCTATATGTACCCCGAGGTGGACATCGCCTCGATCGAGACCTGCGAGAGCGGCTCGTACTATGTGACTGCCTACGCGCTTGAGCACCGTTCTTTCATGATCCTCGCCGCCTACGCGCTCGCGGGACTTGTCATCGCCCTCATCGCGCTGCTTCTCTACCGCACGCGTAAGAGCGAGATGACCGGCTCGACGGTCGCCTTCCCGTGGGCGACGCCCATCTTCAAGTACGGCGTGGCGTTCTGCACCGCCGTTTCGCTCGGCCAGTTCCTCTACTATTTCCTCTTCGGCCAGTACCGCTCGAGCGGCAGCGATTCCCTGCCCGGCACGATCCTCTGCATGGCGGCGGCGGGGCTTGTGGGCTACTTTGCCGCCGAGATGCTCATCAAAAAGAGCTTTCGCGTCTTTCGTGCAGGCGCGAAGGGCGCGGCGATCGTCGCAGGCGTCCTCGTGCTGCTCGGTATCGGCATGAGCTTCGACCTCACGGGCTATGAAAAGCACGTGCCGGACGAGAGCGAGATCGAATCCGTTTACTACACCTTCTCCGGCATGACGAACGTCACGACCGACGATGCCGACACCATCCGCCGTCTCACCGCGGCACACCAGGCCATCGTCAAAAACCGGAACGAGCAGGCGCGCATCGCAGACGCATGGGACGCGGATACGCTCTCCCAGAGCGATCATGACGACATCGAACACTTCTCCCTGCGCCTGACCTACTACCTCAAGGACGGCTCGCAGCTCTCGCGCTCCTATTCGCTCTACCTGCGGAGAAGTGACCTCACCGTGCCCTCGTCCGCCACGGCGCGCGTGAACGCGCTCTATATGTGCAGAGAGTCCGTGCTCCGCCGTGTCCTCGGCTACGGCTGCGATCACCTCGGCGACACGCCGCGCTTCCTCGACAGCTACTGCTACTATTACGATGAGAACTCCAACACAAAGGACTATGCCCTCACCGCCGCGCAGGCTGAACAGGTCTACGCCGCGCTGATGCAGGACGTTCAGGATTCCGATAACGGCGGCAGCGACATCTTCGCCGTGCAGGAATACCAGTACGATCCCCCCTCCTTCTGGCTCGAGCTGTACTTTGAGTCCACCAATGAAAAAGGCCGCCCGGAGGTGTATACGCTCAGCCCCCATGTGAATGGCTCGACGCCCAACACCCTGCAAGTACTCAGTGAGCTGCTGCCCGAGCTGAAATCCAACACCGTAACGCCGCCCAGCGACGACGGCATTCACACTCTCCCCGCCACAGAGGACTCTTCCACCGAGGAAAGTGTGAACTGACATGGCAGAAAGAACAAAGCGGCGGCGCAGGCTTTCAAACTTTTCGGTGAAGCGCGCCCAGGAGGCGTCGGAATAGATGCT
>OKRU01004018.1_pt1 | contig 11134 bp, 15 predicted proteins | sample 1601131 | NCBI WGS metagenome assembly OKRU01 (sample SAMEA3541558, study PRJEB24748) | human gut metagenome | biome: human gut; feature: human-associated habitat; material: faeces | place: China | collected 2012 | reverse complement strand
ACTCCGCAGTCTGTCCTCTTCTTTTTTTATTTTATTTACCTTCTCCCAACGTGTGGGAAGCAATTTTATTTGTTCTTTATATTCCGGATGCTCTTTTAACAGCCGGATATCCATTCCATATATGCTCCACATATTCATATCATAGCACAAATACAAAAAGTTCTCCACATTCTGTTATAAAAAAAGAATGTGCCTTGGCACATTATCGCGCCTGCGGCGGTCGCTTGCGACATCTACCTTATACGCCGCAGTGCACATCCTCGCGGAGCATTTTTTACTTTACAGGAAAACAATTTCCTGTAAAGTAAAAAATCCCCGGGCAAAATACTTCTCTTCCCATAAGAAGCATTTTGCCCGGGATTCCACTTTTAAACTATGTAATTAGTCCTGATTGATAGTCTCATTTAAGATTCCAGTAATCTCTTTCATGGACTTTTCAAACTCTTCATCATTGTTGTTATTGAAAATCAGTAAATCATCTTTTACATTCGGATCATGCAGATCTTCTGGAATCTCAAAGTTACAGGATGCAATATATTCATCCCAGTGCTCTAACTTCCAGTCATCACGGTCAGATGCTCTGGTAATCATTCTCTCATGAACGATTTCCGGATCTGTCTGTACCCAGATTGTTACTAATGTAGCATCTTTCTTTGCCAGCTGGGCTTTCAGACCTTTGATATATTCCATATCACGGATTTCTCTTGTAAATGGTGCATTGATAAGAACCAGATCTTCATACTCTAATGCCTCCAGTGCCAGATTTACGACACATTCATATTCATAATCACGAATGTTCTTCTCAAAGAAATCACTGCTTCTATTATATGGCTGTCCAGCCACTACAAAAATCTGTTTTGATAATGTAATTAAAGTATCTTTATCCAGATATACAATATGATTTAATCTCTTTGCCAGTTCTTTTGAAATATATGTTTTCCCGCAAGCTGGCGGCGATGTTACGATAATCAGTTTCTTGCTCATTTCTACTTCTTCCTCCGTATTGCCTGTTCATTTTTCCCTCTATTATAAAACAGGTTTTCCGATAGAACAAGGGGTTTTTTTTACTTTTTTTCCTATTTTTTCGTAAATATGCAATATTTTTAAAGATAATAACAGCCGTTTATCTTAGAATTTCTCCGTTGCTTTCGATTACTTTCTTGTACCAGTAAAAGGATTTCTTTTTGGTTCTCTTCAAGTTTCCTTTCCTTCATATCATTCCAGTATAATTTCAAGGCTTTCATCTTTTTCCTCTTATCCCTGTACTTTTATATGGTTCTTGTCTGTCTCTGATAGCAGAACGGGTCTACCGGATTCTTTCCCTTAAAGGACGACTCGCCATTTATTTTCTTTGCCAGCATTTCAACGTTAAATTCATTGGCTGTATATGCATTGATAAAGGTCTCTATCATCGGTACATCCTGCCTATGATACGGATTTGCAATGGAGATAAACATGGTCGGAATCTCATGGACAAACCATGGTGCATCATATCCGATTGGTGGTCTCCCACTGCCGGTTTTCCGCTGGCACTGATGGCATCTCCTAATACGATGGTCAGTACCTTCTTATATTTATCCTTAGAAAGTGGCAGAAGATTCTGCTCATCCTTTACCAGTGTAATTGCTTTATCGGATACCTGATATGCCATGTCAATGCGCTTCTTACAACGCAAAATATCAAGGGCAGACTCGTCCGGAATCAGAGTATGCGATTTCTGTTTCTCATGCAGCTTCAAAGATGCTTTTGTTGCCAAAATATAAGTAACCACCTCATTCAGACGTTCTTCTGAAATTATGCCTCTCTTAACTGCCTCTAAAACAGTCTCGCAATCCTCTTTCAGATTCTTCGTAAATAAAAGCATGTCACAGCCTGCATTGATGGATTTCGGAAGCAGCTCCTTACGTCTTCCGGCACAGCCAAAGCCTACCATATTGGTGGCATCTGTAGTAATCATTCCGTTGAAACCAAGCTTTCCTCTTAACAATCCCTGTAGCAGTTCTTTGGATAATGATGCTATATGCAAAAAATGCCCTTTTTCCACACAAATTTGATTTGCACATTTATTTTATCCGGTGTATATTTTTACTAAAGTATTTTACTGAACTGACAAAAGAAAGAAGGACAAAAAATGGAACACATTGCAAGAAATGATGCTTTTGCATTACTGAAAAAATACAACAAAGACCCATTTCATATCCAGCATGCGCTTACAGTTGAAGCGGTTATGAAATGGTATGCCAATGAATTAGGCTATGGCGAGGATGCCGAATACTGGGGTATCGTGGGACTGCTTCATGATATTGATTTCGAATTATATCCTGCCGAGCATTGTCTTAAGGCTCCGGAATTATTAAAGGAAGGCGGCGTTTCGGATGATATTATTCATGCGGTCTGCTCCCACGGCTACGGCATTACTGTAGAATGTGGCACAACCATTGACGTGGAACCGGTTCACGAAATGGAAAAGGTTTTATTTGCCGCAGACGAATTAACCGGTCTTATTTGGGCCGCCGCACTGATGCGTCCATCCAAGAGCACGAAAGATATGGAATTAAAATCCTTAAAGAAGAAATATAAGAGCAAAGGCTTTGCTGCCGGATGCTCCCGTGAAGTCATCGAACGTGGTGCCGCACAGCTTGGCTGGGACTTAGAAAAACTTCTTACCATGACACTGCAGGCAATGGCGGCAACCGAAGATGAAATCAAGGCGGAAATGGACGCGGAATGATTTTTCCGTCTTGCTCCTGCACTCTTCCTATGTTAAAATGTGAGAAAGCATATATTATACAATCTATATGGCACTTTCTATAGTTCAAATCCGGTTCTGTTTAGGACCCAGCATTTCTGTATCTATCTATGCTTTTGATTCACTATTTAACTAAAAAGCAGGAGCGATACAGTATGGAAATAACTGCCATTATTCGATAGCAGGTAATTTTTTGCCTCTGGATATGATATTTATTTTCTATTGCTGCTTATCCTTCTGCCACACACAAGGAGGACTTGCCTATGACAGGAAAAGCAAATGAAACAACGAAACGCGCACCGGTGGCGAACCGCAAATTTAAGGACACTGTTTTCCGGATGCTTTTTTCGGATAAGGAAGCGTTACTCTCACTTTATAACGCAGTTAATAACAGTCATTACACGGATTCCGGTGCACTTGAAATTGCAACTTTGGAAAATGCCATTTACATGGGAATGAAGAACGATCTGGCTTTTATTCTGGACATGAATCTCTATCTATACGAGCATCAGTCCACAATGAATCCAAACATTCCGCTTCGGGATTTATTCTATATTGCAGCGGAATACCAGAAGTTTGTGGATAAGAAATCCCTGTATTCTTCTGCACTACAAAAAATTCCAAATCCCCATTTTATTGTATTTTATAATGGAAGCACACCGATAGATGATTGCTATACCAGCCGTTTGTCAGATGCTTTTTATCATGTAACTGACAATCCATCGTTAGAACTTATTGTTACTACATTCAATGTAAACGCAGGACACAACAACGAGTTAATGTCCCATTGCCAGATATTAAAGGAATATTCCATTTATGTTGCAAAGGTTCGTTCCTTTGCAGAACAGATGCCTTTGGATGATGCCGTGCAAAAGGCTGTCACCGAATGCATTCAGGAAAATATTCTGGCAGATTTTCTTAGGAAGAATCAGGCGGAGGTAATTGCTATGAGTATTTTTGAATATGATAAAGTTGAAGAAGAGAAAAAACTGAGAAAAGCTGAATTTGACGCCGGTGTTGAGCAGGGTATTAACCTTGGTCAGAAACAGGCTTCTACCGATACCGCCCTTCGTCTATTAAAAACAGGAAAGTTTGATGCGAAGGAAATAGCAGAACTTTGTAATCTTCCTTTAGAGGACGTTACTGCACTCATGAAATAACTTTTATATTACATAAATATTTGATACCTATAGAACCTGCCACCGGCAACTCAAGAAACCCGCAGACCACCTGTTTTCAAACAGATAATCTGCGGGTTTCCTATTGCTTACTGGTACTTGCTGGTTGCCTTCAGCCGGGTCAGGGCACGGGATAAGGATGCTCTGGAATGATAGTATTCCTGGATGCTCTGCTTCTGCCGCATCTGCTCCTCGGCACGTTCTTTTGCTTCTCTGGCACGGGCAACGTCAATCTCCTCCGGACGCTCTGCAGTTTCTACCAGAAGCGTCACACGGTTGTTGACGATTTCCACAAAACCCATGCCAACTACTGCATATTCCCAATTTGCAGTACCTTCCGGCTGAAAACGCATTTCACCCTCATCAATGGCAATGACCATATCTTCATGGTGTGCTAAAATCTCTTTCTGTCCGTCATATTCCGGAACAATCAGAGAACGGCATCTGCCGGCATAGAATACCCGGTTTGCTGCAATTATTTTTAAATAAAATGTATTTCCTGCCATATCTGCACCTCTTTATTCGAAAGATGTCACCAGGCGTATTCCTACACAGCATATGCTATGCATTCTGGTGTTCCATCTCTTCTGCTTTACGGATGACATCTTCTACTGTTCCTACGTTGAAAAATGCATTTTCCGGATACTGATCCATATCACCATCGATGATTGCCTTGAATCCTCGAATGGTTTCAGATAATGGAACGTAAACACCCTTTACGCCGGTAAAGTTCTCTGCTACATGGAACGGCTGTGATAAGAACTTCTGAATCTTTCTTGCACGATATACCAGTAACTTGTCCTCATCTGCCAGCTCTTCCATACCAAGAATTGCGATGATATCCTGTAACTCTTTGTATTTCTGCAGAATCTCCTGTACTTTCCGGGCTACCTGATAATGTTCTTCTCCAACGATATCTGCCTCTAAGATACGGGATGTAGATTCCAGCGGGTCTACTGCCGGATAAATACCCTGCTCTACAATCTTTCTGGAAAGTACGGTGGTCGCATCCAGATGTGCGAAAGTAGTAGCCGGTGCCGGGTCAGTTAAATCGTCTGCCGGTACATAGACTGCCTGAACGGATGTAACAGAACCGTTCTTTGTAGATGCAATACGCTCCTGCAATTCACCCATTTCAGTTGCCAGTGTCGGCTGATATCCTACTGCGGAAGGCATACGTCCTAACAATGCAGATACCTCAGAACCTGCCTGTGTAAAACGGAAAATATTGTCAATGAAAAGAAGCACATTCTGGTGTTTCTCATCACGGAAATATTCTGCCATGGTAAGTCCGGTCTCAGCCACACGCATACGTGCTCCAGGCGGCTCGTTCATCTGACCGAACACTAAGGCCGTCTTCTCTAATACACCGGATTCCTTCATTTCTGTCCAGAGGTCATTACCCTCACGGGAACGCTCTCCAACACCGGTGAAAATAGAATATCCACCATGCTCTGTTGCAATATTACTGATTAACTCCTGGATCAATACGGTTTTACCTACTCCGGCTCCACCAAACAATCCAATCTTACCACCTTTTGCATATGGAGCTAAAAGGTCGATAACTTTAATTCCGGTCTCTAAGATTTCTTCTGCCGGATTCTGGTCTTCAAATGCCGGCGGTTCACGATGAATGACCCATTCCGGTGCATCCTTCAATGGTTCGCCACCATCGATTGCCTCTCCTAATACGTTGAACAGTCTTCCCAATGTCTGCTCACCGACCGGAGTTTTTATTCCGCTTCCTGTAGCGGTTACTTCCATATCACGGCAAAGTCCCTCACTGGAAGCTAACATAATACAACGTACCATATGATTTCCGATATGCTGTGCCACTTCCATGATGCACTTCTTATCGCCGTTTTTCACTTCAAGGGCGTCTTTGATTGCCGGCAATTCTTCGTCTTCAAATGAGACATCCACTACCGGGCCTAACACCTGTATGATTTTTCCTGTCTTCATGAAAAAGCCTCCTTATCACTGCCTCTTTTTCCGTTTCTGAGCTTTCGCTCCTGCAATGACCTCGGTTATTTCCTGGGTAATTGCTGCCTGTCTTGCACGATTATATAAGATATCCAGTTCATGGAGCATATCTTTGGCACTTTTGGTTGCTGCCTCCATTGCCATCATTCTTGCGTTCTGCTCGCAGGAATAAGACTCAACTAACGCTCCATAGATGAAACCAACTACATAATCCGGTACAATTCGATCCATCACTGCCTCCGGAGATGGTTTCAACGCCAGTTCCTCCATCGGAATATCTGCAGGCAGTTTCACGTTAAAACTTGCTTTCTTCAGTGGGAGCAGCTGTCTGATCTGTGTCTCCTCCTGAATTGCATTGACCATGCTGGTATAGATGATATAGACTTCATCTAACTCTTCTTTCCGATACAGCTCCAGAAGTTCCTCTGCAATATTTCTTGCACGGTTCAGTGTCGGATTCTGTACGGTATAGTGGAACTGCTTATCAATCTCAATTCCACGCTGTTCAAAATAGTGACGGCCTAACTCACCTAATACAAACAGTTTGTTATTTTTATGTGCTTTCAAATGCTCCTCTGCAAGCTTTAATACATTATGGTTATAGGAGCCTGCCAGACCCTTATCTGCCGTAATAACAATATAACCTACCATCCGTTCTTCCGGCTTTTTCTCTTCGTTGGTCTTAAAATAAATGTCCTCAATATCCGGAAGATGTCTTAAGATTCTGCTCATTTCCGACTGCAGGGTAAAGAAATAAGGTTCTGTGTCAGAAAGCATTTTCTTTGATTTCTTCAGCTTCGAAGAAGAAATCATATACATTGCATTGGTAATCTTCAATGTATCATTGATACTCTTCATCCGATCCTGAATTTCCTTTGCATTTGCCATAACAACACCTGCTCATTCCTATTGATTTCTACTGTCTTCGAATTCTTTTGCAGCCGCAATAATCTTATCGGTCAGTTCATCGGAAAGCACTTTGGTCTCTTCGATTTCCCTGCCGATTTCCGGATGCTTCAAATCCATGTATTCAAGAATCTCATTCTGATACTGTTTTACATTCTTTGTTTCTACTTTATCAAATACACCATGGTTTGCCATACACAGTGTCTCTACCTGCTCATGCAGGGAAAGCGGATTGCAAAGCGGCTGTTTTAAAAGCTCCATCAGTGCTTTTCCATGCTGTAACTGTGCCTTGGTCATATCATCAAGGTCAGATGCGAACTGTGTAAATACTTCCATCTCACGATACTGTGCCAGATCAATTCGGATACTTCCGGATGCTTTCTTCATTGCCTTGGTCTGTGCTGCACCACCGACACGGGATACAGACAAACCGACATTGACTGCCGGACGCATACCTGAGAAGAAAAGGTTACTCTCTAAGAAAATCTGTCCGTCTGTAATGGAAATGACGTTGGTCGGAATATATGCAGATACGTCTCCTGCCTGTGTCTCAATGATTGGCAGTGCGGTAATGGAACCTCCGCCCAATTCATCACTTAAACGGCTGGAACGCTCTAACAATCTGGAATGTAAGTAGAATACGTCACCAGGATAAGCTTCACGTCCCGGAGAACGCTCTAACAACAGAGAAATCGCACGATATGCTACCGCATGCTTGGATAAATCATCATATACGATTAACACATCTTTTCCCTGATGCATAAAGTACTCTGCCATTGCAGTTCCTGCATATGGTGCGATGTACTGCATGGATGCTGGATCACTTGCAGTTGAGGAAACCACAATGGAATAATCCATTGCATCATGCTTGGTCAGTGTAGATACGATTTTTGCTACACTGGACGCCTTCTGGCCGATGGCAACATAGATACAGATTACTCCTTTGCCTTTCTGGTTAATGATGGTATCTGTCGCAATGGAGGTCTTTCCGGTCTGACGGTCTCCGATAATTAACTCTCGCTGTCCTCTACCAATTGGGAACATGGAGTCAATGGACAAGATTCCTGTTTCCATTGGTGTATTTACTGATTTACGTTCTACAATGCCCGGTGCTTCCTCTTCGATTGGACGATAATCATCTTCCTTAATCTCGCCCTTTCCATCAATCGGCTCACCTAATGCATTAATGATTCTTCCAACAAAGCCTTCCCCTACCGGGATTCCAGCCTTCTTCTTTGTACGAACTACTTTGGTTCCTTCTTTGATTCCGGTATCGCGGCCGAATAAAATAACACCAATTTCATTCTGTCTGATATCCTGTACCATTCCTTTTACACCATTATCAAATACTACGATTTCGCCATACATTGCATGGTCGATTCCGTAAATGGTTGCAATTCCGTCACCGACCCAGATTACGGAACCGGTTTCACGACTGGATTCATCCCAGTCAAATTCTTCTATCTCGCTTTGGATAATCGAGATTATGTCTGCAGCACTAATTGCGCCCACAGGCTTCACCTCCCTGTTAATTTTCTTTCCAACTGACGTAAGCGGCCTTCATAGCTTCTGTCATATTCTTTATGATGAACCTTGATGACATATCCGCCCAGAAGACTCTCATCTTCTTTTTCTGTCAGAACAATCTCACAGTCCGGATATTTTTCCGTAAGAATCTTTCTTGCCTCTGCTTCTTCCTGTGGCTTTGGTGTACCTGCACAGGTCAGTTCTGCACGCAGGATATGATTCTGTCTGTCCCAATAGAGATAAAATGCTTCCAGTATATCGCTGATTTCTTCGATATAACCCAGTCTGCACATCACTTTGGTATAATTTACAAGCACTTTGGATAATCCTGCATTCTGATATACTTTCTCTATTATGGCATCTTTCTTATGTATGGAAATTACCGGGCTTGTAAGAACCTTAAGCAGTTCCGGTGTAAGCTCATACAGCTTACGAAGGGTATCTGCTTCCTGTCTTGTGGCACCCAGCCGATACAATACCTTTGCGTTATTTACTGCTTCCTGTGTCATGAGCATCACCTGTTTTCATAATTTTCCGTGCAGCGATGACTGCCAGTTTGGCAATCTCAGCCTGAGCTGCCTGCTGTGCCTTTTCCTGCTCGTTTGCAATATCTTCCTTGGCTTTTTCTAACATATGCTCAGTCTCTTCCCGGGTCTTCTCTACCGAGCGTGCATGCTCTTCTTCTGCTCTTGCTCTGGCATCAATAATAATCTGGTCTGCCTCCGTTCTTGCATCCGATAAGCGTTCTTCATAATCTGCCTTTAATTTTCTGGCATCTTCTTCGCTTTTCTTTGCATCGTCGAACTGCTTCTTTACCATTTCTTCTCTTGCCTCAATCACATTCATGACTCTCTGATAAAGAAATTTACGAAAGACTACATATAATACCAGCAGATTTACAACGGTCCATAAGATATTCCAAAAATTAATGCTAAGCATTTCCCGTACCTGCCTTTCTATAATCTTTCTTTATTATTTTAAGAAGAGGATGATTAACAATGCGATAACGAATCCGTAAATAGCAGTTGCCTCTGCCAATGCACATCCAAGAAGAAGTGATTTGCTGATTTTGCTCTCTGCTTCCGGCTGTCTTGCAATTGCATCTACTGCGGATGATGTTGCTTTTCCAATTCCAAGTCCTGCTCCAATACCTGTTAATACTGCGATACCTGCTCCGATTGCTACTAATAATGTTGATGACATAATATGCACTCCTTTTCTTTTCTACTTTTTTGTTTCTCTTTTTGCTTTTTCTTCCCTATTCGGTTGCTTCTTTGACGAACAATGCGGTCAGAAATACGAATACATATGCCTGAATCAATCCGTCAAAAATGTCAAAATAACAGCTAAATACTGCTGGCAGAATTGCCGGTACTACCATTTTCAGCAATTCCATAATGACAAATGAACCTAATACATTTCCAAAAAGTCGCATACACAGCGACAATGGTTTGATAAAGACCTCCAGAATATTGATTGGAAGTACTACCGGCATCGGCTCTGCAAAACTCTTAAGCCAGCCCTTTGTTCCTTTCCTGCGGATACCCGCCATCTCAATCAATATGATACTCATCAGGGACAATGCTGCGGTAACATTCATATCCTTGGTCGGTGGTTTAAATCCCAGCAGACCGATTAAGTTGGCAATTCCAATATAGATTGCCACCGTCATAAGATAAGGAATATACTGCTTTCCATTCTCGCCTATGGTATCCCGGAAGAAGTTATTCAACCCGTTTACAGCCGTTTCCAGAATAATCTGTCTGCGTCCCGGATGTTCCACACTTAAGTTCCTGGTCAAGAGTATGCACAGCACAATAACTACTGCCATGATAATCCAGGTTACTACTACGGATTCATAAATGGGAATGCCTCCGAAAATCGGAATTGTAAATACCGTTTCACAGTTCAATTCTTCCATCAGGCTATTTACCAGAGCATCCATCTGTCTCACTTCCTTCTGCTGCTCTAAGGCATTTTTAAATCGTTAAAATTCTAACAAGAAAAAAATGCAAACGCAACCGTTTTCTTCCCGTGAAAATAGGTCTGACCATTTGCCGTTTTTTCGTGTAAATATTCCATATTCTTCTGCAATTTTTGCCAGTTTTTTGGTTGTTTTTTTATGCAATTTGTACACTTGCGTCAATTTGTATATTTTGGTATTAAAAAAATGCAGAAATTTCCTGTTTTTTCACAAACATTTTCTGCATTTTTCTTATTCTTTATAGACTTTATACAATTTTAATCATTAAGCTTACTTCACCAGAATTCCGTGGTGTTCCTCCATATAACCGCCGAAAATGGCATTCTTATAGCCTAATTTCTTAAATGCTTTTACCGCCTTTTCGGACCGGTAGCTGTAACTTCCTATAATATAAAAAGATTTTTCCTTATCCGGGAATCTCCGCGAAATACGGTCTTCCGTTATCTTGTCCAGCGGAATATTCTTTGTTCCTGCCACATGTCCTTTCTGGTAATCTTCCTTTGCCCGGCAGTCAATTATAATTGCATTTTCCGAAGTATGCGCTGCATTGATTGCTTCATTTACAGTCAGACGTTTCTTAAAAATACCCATTCTTCTGTTCCCTTCTTCTTTTGTTATGCTTTTGCCTGCATATAAATCCGGATGTTTTCTTCCAATAAATCCAGATCCACCGGTTTGGCAATGTGTGCATCCATCCCTGCTTCCATACAGGTCCGGATATCTTCCGCAAAGGCATTGGCAGTCATGGCAAAAATCGGTATTTTCGCTGCTTCCTTCTTCTTAAGTCTCCGGATTTCTTTCGTTGCA
>OKRU01004015.1_pt1 | contig 11139 bp, 9 predicted proteins | sample 1601131 | NCBI WGS metagenome assembly OKRU01 (sample SAMEA3541558, study PRJEB24748) | human gut metagenome | biome: human gut; feature: human-associated habitat; material: faeces | place: China | collected 2012 | reverse complement strand
AAAACCACAAGATTTTGAAAAGCAGTTTCAAATATCATGGCTTGAAATAAAACCAAAAATCATTGGATTATTTTCCAATGATTTTTTTGATTGTCTTTAAACCTTTATTTTCAATAAGTGCTTTAAATATATGATCATATTGTTGTAAAGTAAGATTTTCTAATAATTCGTTATCTTCTTGAGGAAATTTACTTTTAAAAAGCATTAATGTATCTTCTTTTTTACTTGCTAGTTTTCCTTCAGCTTTTCCTTCTTCATGCATTCTTTGTCCTTCATGATAATGTTGAATTTTAACAAGTTGTCTTTTTTCTGCCGCTAAAACAAGCTCTTCATCTTCATTGAATTGTTCCATCTTATCTTTCATGATTGTTACCACCTCATTATCTAAAGATATTATATCATGGGTAAGTCCATGATATAAGATGTAGATTAAGATTTCTAATCTTGAAAAGTTTTCTAGTCTTTTTTCTTTTTCAATAACTTTAATAAATGGAAGTTGGACAAAGTAGCTTGTTGCCAAGTTAAACTTTCTCACATTTCCATATTCATTTCTAGGCACATAACTGTCAATCAATACAAGATTATCTTTATCAATATCGTTAATAAAAGTAATCAAATTCACTTTATGAAGATGGTCACTATATCTTTCATCTCCACGATTGACTTGATGATCGATCATTCTAGCTTCATAAGCTTGAAGACGATGATAGAGTTCTTTAGAGAATATACTGTTTTGCATTTCAATATCGACCAGTTCACCATCTTCTGTTATTACCTGAATATCTAAGATCATATCTTTATCACTTATATGATGAGGATTAAGCTCTGAATTTAAGACATTAATTATCTTACATTTAATATCCATAACATCTTCGATGATAAGTTTTAATAAACGCCTACATTGCTCATCTTTCATATTTGATAATAAATACTTAAATACAAGATCATTTTTAAAATCGGTAATTCTTTTAGGTTTGATTTTTGTTTCCATAGTTTCTCCCCTTCATTATTTATATAGACAACAAAAATCATTTTTTCTTTTAAAAAATAAAAAAACGAAATAATTTTCTTATTTCGTTAAATCATATAAATAGCAAGGGCAATTAAAATACTTGTAAGAATATCTGTTAAATAGTGAACACCTGTGAGTAGTCTTGTACAAGTAATTGTAATAGCAAGTGCTGAGAGTAATAATCCCATATTTGGTCCTCGAGCAATAACGGTCAAAGCAATAGAAATAGCTAAACTCGTATGAATACTTGGGAAAGAATGACCTATTCTTTTTTTATCATCAATAGGTTTAAGGTCATACTTTTGAATAGGACGAGGTCTATCAATTAATATTCTAAGTAGAACAGTAATTAATAAAACGACAAATGGTTTAATAAATAAAAGATAAAAACCAGTTTGTGATTCTATCACTATTTTTAATAAAAAGAGTGAATAAAATATAGCGACCATCCAAGGACAAAATTTTGATGCAAAATAGACACAAGATTTTATAAAAGGATGTTTATACATAAATTTATTGATACCTTCATAAAAAAACTTCATATTGACCCTCCAAAGTTTTGATATATCTATTATACTATAAAAGAGAAAAGATAGCATTAATAATCGAATTACGATATAATGGACATAATAAGAGGTGTAAAAGATGAATAGAAAATTAATGCCCTTTATGTTACTTCTTATCGAAGTTGTCATGTATTATTTTATATGTTTATACTTTCATATGGATTTAGATTTAATCATTGGATCAGGAATACTTTATTTCCTATTCTTATTTATATATGGACATTATTCATTAAATACATGCTTAATATGGGATGAAATTAAAGCGTTAGTTAAATCAAGTTTTTGTTTTTATATCGCATTACTTGTGTTGGTACCAAAATCGACAGGTTATGAAAGAAGAATGCATTTAACAATCATGGTAGCTTCAATGTTTATTATTTGTTTACTGGCAGATCGTTATATTCGAATTGCTTTTAGAGATCAATTTGCTAGAAAAACATTAGTTATTGGAACAGGATATGAAGCAGCAAGACTTGGTAAAATATCAAATAACAATCGTTTTGCTTTAACACAAGTAGAAGGTTATGTGGATGCGAATTGGACAGATCAGTTATTTGATTTTAAACAGGAAAATGTGATTAAAAATAGTTTTATTTATAGTTATGAAGAATTGGATGAGGCTATTAAAACTTTAAAAATTGAACAAATTATTGTGGCTTTACCAGAAGCAAGTGAAGAAGTAATTGATAAGGTGATGTCAGATATTTATGGAAAAGTTGAAAGTGTTAAGTATTTACCAGATGTTAATGGAACAATGACTTTTTCTTCTGAAGTTCAGGATTTTGATGGACAATTACTGATTGCAACAGCAAATAATGAAATGTCGGCTCTTGCTAATACTATGAAAAGATTTATTGATATTTGTGCAGGAATTGCTGGATGTTTAACGTTAATTCCTTTGATTGCTTTTGTAAAATATAAATATGTCAAAAGCGGAGATCATGATAGTATTATTTTTAGTCAAGATAGAATTGGTAAAAATGGGAAAATGATTAAAATCTATAAATTTAGATCAATGGTACCTGATGCTGAAAGAATTTTGGATGAATTGATGGAAAAAGATCCAAAAATCAAAGAAGAATATCTGACAAATAAAAAACTAGTCAATGATCCAAGAATTACACCAGTAGGTAAGTTTTTAAGAAAAACATCTTTAGATGAATGGCCTCAATTTGTCAATGTTCTTTTAGGAGAAATGTCACTTATAGGTCCAAGACCTTATTTACCTAGGGAAAAAGAAGATATGGGTCAGTATTACAATTCTATTATTAAATGTAAACCAGGAGTTACAGGAATGTGGCAAGCTAATGGTAGAAGTGATGTTGAATTTAATTATCGTTGTAAATTAGATGATTATTATTATCATAATTGGTCTATTTGGTTAGATTTTACAATTATATATAAAACAATTAAAGGCGTTGTTTATGGAAAGGGATCGTTATGATTCCTTTTTTTTTTAAATAACAAAAAAAGGAAAATACTTAAAAAAATAATGTAATGAAACCTATTATGATTGATTTAATAATATATGATGATAAAGTATAAATAGGTAATATATACGTTAATAAAAAGGAAGAAATCTAAATGATACAAGCAAAAGTAACAAAAAATTTAACAGGGATTACAATACAAGGAGATTATGATGATTTTAATGATTTAGTTAATGCTATTTATTGAATGACAGGAGTAGATAGTAATGAAGCTGGGTTATATGATGAAGTAAAAATGAGATTGTTAGGTTTGTGTTATGATATTCGCCATGCGTATATGGGTGATAGGGAAGTTGTTTTAAAAGATAATGTTTTAAATGAAGATTTGAAAGAAGAAATGGGAATTAAAAATTGTGAACAAAATATTTATTATAGTGTGAATGTTTTATATCCAGAAGCTCTTTTTCTTGCGTTAGCTGTTCCAAATATGTTTATATGTTGTAACTATTATTATGGTAAAAGAGATGAATGTGATCAAGAATTTAAAATGTTTAGTTCGAATTCGGATTATTTAAAAGATAAAGCTCTTTTAATGTTATTATCAGCAGTTATTTTCCAATCACTTGAAGAAGTGATTGGAAGTGATGAGTTTAATAAAGTATATAAATTAATAGAAAAATCACGAGAGTATTATATACATTATGTGACTCAATATGTTGATTATTGTAATTTGGAATTTCTTAAAACTGATATCAATAAAAGAAAAGATAAATTAATTGATATTACTAAAAAATTCATTAAACCATCAAAAGAATATCAAAAAATGGAGAAAAGGATTAAAGAGTACGCCAAAAAGCATCAAATACCAATTTTTTCTGTTTTCAAACAGCATCAATGGATCCAAAGTAAGTGGAGCGGCGTACAGCATAATTGAAAGTGCAAAAATGAATGGTCTAAAACCCTATGAGTATATAGAATACATACTAACAAGAATGACAGGAAATAAGCTGACAGCAGATTTACTTGAAGAAATCATGCCATGGTCAGAAGAATTACCAAAAAATCTATACAAAAACAAAAAGGCATAGAAATATGTTCTTTTGGTGCAACAATAAAACAAACAGGACATTTTCTTCATTATGAAGGCTTACTGTTTGTTTTTTTATTCTATGCTTATAAATTGACGCTTACTGAAGATACAAAGAAATTGGATTGGTTCTTACCATGGAGTGAAGAAATAAAAGAAGAATTTGAAATAAAAGCCGACTAAATTGATTATTATATCAATTCAATCGACTTCTTTAAACACACTATTTTATTTGGCGCTTACATTCTTTTGCAGGAAAATACAAAAATAAAGAAGAAGATGTAGATGGATTTATTAATTATATATCTAATTCTGATTTTTCTACAGATTGTACATATGAGGAATCTTGGAATTATATTGAAGAAGGAATGAATTCATTAGAAAGAAATACAAATTTAAATATTTGTATAAATGAAGAATTAGAAAGTAGAAAATAAAATTAATTATTAAGTGAAGGCTATAGTATTGATATTCTATAGCTTTTTTATAAATGATCTTAAATTGATGCTATTTAATAAATTAAGTAAAAAAGGTATATAAAAAAGATAATATATTCTGACATTTTTTTTAATCAATATTGTTAATAATCAAATTCCCTTCTTATAGAATATTTACCTGTTCATTGAATGTTTGATAATTATGCATGTTGTAGTGTAGTACTACTTTATAAAATAAAAAAGTCTCGAGACCCAACGGGTAACTCAAAATCTAACGTATCTATATACTATATCAATAAGAATTATAAGTAAGCGTTTTTTGAATTTTAAATAGTAAGTTTTTTATCTTGAATTATGAGAAAATTTTAATTTGTTCTCATGATTAGGCGAGAAACAGAAATATTGACAAATGTTATGTTGCATCATAAAATTTTATTAAAGAAATCCATTAATGAGGAGATGGTTAAATGTTTCAAGAGCAAAACAATGAATTACATGCTATTATCAAAAAATTGAGACTTGAAAAAGGCTTAACTCAAAAAGAAGTAGCTGAATATCTTGGAGTTGATATTTCTGTATATGTTGACTATGAACTTGCAAGAAGTACACCAAATGCTAAAGAACTTAAGATTCTAAGTGAAATTTACGATGTGAATGATAAACTGTTAGGCGCAAAACTTCCAATTGTTACAAAAATTGTATATCCTAAAGAATTATTGGTGAAACTTGAGACAGCCATAAAAGAATGTCCTGACCGTACAGGCAATTATCGCAAAGATAAATTGGCTTATGAAAAATTAAACTCTGCTTTGGAACCCGTTTTAGAAATTCGAAATAATGCGTTTGATTTTCCAAATATAGATTTAGAAAGAAGTGATATGGTAACACAAGATCAAACGGTCAAATCTGTTGAAATAGACAATAGAGCAGAAAAATTGATTGAAGAGTGTTTAGAAAAACAAAAAGAGTTAATAATGTGTCGAGAATCTCAAAATTTGAACCAATAAATTTTCAAGCTTGACTTCAGTTGAAGCTAGGCTTTTTATTTTTTCTTCCTCATGGTAGTTGTTATATTGATATTAGACTGTTTATAATATTTTTTCTACTTAATTCTTGTTTTTTTATATATGGTAAAGGTCGTCATTTAATATGATTACGAAATCTTTCATAGTTCACATAGCTAATCGAGGTATGTCTAATGATCTTGCTTCTATTTTTAATAATGAAAGTATTTATTTTTTTGATTATCTGATTTAATATCTGAAATGATGGAGATATTAATAGTTTTATTTCTTAAGTTAGTTAGAGTACTAGTAAACGTATACGTTTAGATAAGCATTTTATTGTTGATGGGTTTATATATAATTTAAATTATTTTAATTCATAATTAGTATAATTTTTGTACGTTAAGCAGTCTGTATTTTAAATATTGTGTATTATTTACAAAATAGAATATCATTGAAAATAAAATGTCAAAAACTATGTGATTTATATTATAATTAAAGAAAGAGGGAGGGAAAGACATGAAAAAGGTAGTTATTCCAATGATTGCATTATCTATTATTTCTATACCACCTATTGATGTTGTAGCAATAGATGAAAATAATAGGTTGGAAACGAATTATTCAGAAGTTAATGATAATGAGCAAGAACAAGATAGAGAAGAAATCGTAAATCAAGCTGAAGATAATGGACAAAAAGTTCAGACTGATGAAATTGAAACAGATGAAAATAATACTAAGGATACGATTCAAAATGAAAATATTATTACTTATGTTAGTGAAACAACAGCTGATAATCAAGTTCAAGTAGGAAATCTGGAAACAACAGTCAATGAAGATGAAACAGAAGTAAGGGTAGAACTTAAAGATACAGATATAAAAGGACTTGGAAGAGATATTAGATTTGCAGTATGGAGTGAAGAAGGCGGACAAGACGATCTAAGATGGTATACAGCAACAAAGGACAGCAAAGGGAATTATGTATATAATGTCAAGATCAAAGATCATAGAACAGCAGGAAGCTATAATGTTCACTGTTATATGTATGGAAATGATGGAAGCATGATAATGCTTACTAAAACAACATTTGATATAGTAAAAAAAGCGGAAGTGACGATTCAATCATTTACTTCTAAAGATAATGGAGAATTTGTTATGGAATTGACAACAACTACTCCAAATCTTATTTCAAAAATTCAAGTACCAACTTGGAGAGATTCTGACCAAAATGATATTGTATGGTATGATGCTCAAAAGGTAAATGATACTACTTATCGAGTTGTAATGAATATTGCAAATCATAAACATCATATAGGTCAATATAATCTACATGTATATGCAATGTTAAAAAATGGTATTCAACATTTTGTATGTGCAGATACGCAAGAGGTTACTGTAACAAATTATACTTATATTGAAAAAGTTAGAGATCGAGTATATACATTAAATATTATTAATCCTAATGGAGGAAATGCTCAAAGAGTTCAAATTCCAACTTGGAGCGAGAGCAATGGACAAGATGATATTATATGGTATGAAGCAAGTAATAATGGTGGGGGTTTATGGTCAGCGACATTAACTACTACAAATCACAAACATGCAGGTCGTTATTTTGCACACTATTATGTTACAGCTGATAATATTACGCAAAAAGTTGCTGAAAATTCATTTACAGTAAGTCAATCAGAAATGTTAACAGGTATGGATTTAAGAGCACAAAATTATACTAGCAGTACCGATAAACTTATTTTAGTTGATTTAAAAAATCACACGGTAGGAGTTTATAATGGTAGATATCAAGAATGGAGAAACATTCAAAGCTATATTTGTACAGTAGGAGCACCAAGTACTCCTACAATAGTAGGTGAATTTACAATTTATACGCATCGTGCATATTTTGATTCAGGGTCATCTAGATGTTTCTATTTTTCACCATTTAAAGGTGGTTATGGTTTCCATTCGGTATTATATTATCAAAATCCAACGCCAACTCGTATAAAAGATGGAAGACTAGGTATGGATTTATCTCATGGATGTGTAAGACTTGATGTAAATCATGCTAAATGGATATATGATAATTGTCCTATTGGTACTAAAGTTGTAATTTACCGATAATTATATGAAGGAGTAGGTTGTACTATTCCTTCGTTTTTTATATTTGGGTGAAAAAAATTGTATTTAAGTTATTTTTTCTTGAAATGAATTTCATATTGATATACCCTTGCTTGTAAGAGGATTTGTATTGAAAGGATTACTGCTATGAAACATGCAAAAGGTGCTTATAAAATAGAGGAATATCAAGATGATTTAGAATATGTAGATGATCATATGGTTGAAAAAGAAACTCGTAGTGGATTACGTCTATTAAAATTATTAATAAATGTTCTAATTATATTTATCATTATATATTTGTACAATAGATATATTTCAAGTGTAGATCAATTGCCTCAATCAGTTGGTAATATAATTTATTTTATTTTTATAATAAGTTCAATTTATTTAATAACAGCTACGAATTATTTATTACAAAGTGAAAAATATAAATTAGAAAAGTTATTTTTAATAGTTATGGTTCCTGTAAGTATAAGTTATTCATTGATTATGATTCCTGGAATGGTTCCCGATGAAGCTACACATATGCGATTAACATATTCTTTAGCAAGTCAAATAATGGGTGTGGAGCAAGATAAAATTACTTTAAGAGGAGAAGAAAAATACATATACGATCGATTACCTACAGCGCCAAATATGGATAGCTATGATTATAGTTATAGTCATTTTTTTTCAGGTGAAGACAATGGAGAATATGTAACAATAGATGCAGATTCAGCTAATTGGAAACAAATATTTGGATATTTTCCAGCTGTTATAGGTGTTATTTTTTCGAGAATCATGCATTTTGGGGCTACACCTACAATATATATTGCTCGATTATGTAATTTGTTTTTTTATTTATGGTTGACATACTTTGCAATAAAAAAAATACCAATAGGGAAACAATTAATGTTTATGATAGCTATTCTTCCGATGTGCTCACAGCAAATGATGTCTTTATCCTATGATGCTGTTTTAAATGCATCGACTTTCTTTTGCTTAGCTTTTGGATTATTCTTTGTATATAATAGTGAGGATGTTAAATTTGATGAATATATAAAATATTTATTTTCAGCAATTTTAATATTATCAATAAAAAGTTCAATATATTCATTTATTTTATTAATACCATTATTATCTAAATTTAAAAATTTAGATAATAATATAAAGATTGAGAGAAAACAAAAAGTAATATTATTGCTTTCAATTTCTATATTTATTTTAGTACTAAATTTTGTTTCATTTGGTAGTAATGTAGCAAAGGAAACAGCAGAGACAGCTGCAACAACTAAAAATATTATCTCGTGGAGTGGAACGGAAGGATATACTATTGGATGGTTAATTACGCATCCTATTCAAGGCATAGCACTATTTATGAAGACAATTAATATAAAGGGAGAGTGGTATTATTATTCTTGTCTTGGACAGGATTTAAGCTGGTTTACTGTAAAGTTGCCATTAGAAATATTTAAAATATGGGGACTCTTATTATTGGTTTGCGCATTGAAAAAAGAAGACAATCAATTGGATAAAAGAATGCGAGTCTTATTTATAATGATTAATCTAATTATATTTTTCTTGGTATTACTTTCAATGTGTATTTATTGGACACCTTTAACATTTGATTACATAGAAGGAGTACAAGGTAGGTACTTTATCCCTATAGTATTTACAATTTTAATTGTTATTAATAATAATAAGATTAATATTAAAGAAAATATGTATAGATATATAAATGTATTTGCTTGCTTGTTAACTGTTATAACTATTATGAATTTAATAGGTGTTTGTTTTACGAATAGTATAGCTATTGGTTAATTGAAAAGAAAAGAAAAATGTTGTAACATAAAAGAAGAATTGTGGAGGAAGATAGATGAAAAATAAATTATCAAATAAAGCATTAGCATCTTTAATGGTTGTCGGGATGACACTTCCAAATACAACTATTGTTAATGCGGTAAATGAAAGTGAACAAGATAGTGCTATTATTGAAAATAATGATAGCTTAGATAATCAAATAAATAATGAAACTCAAAGTGAAAAAAGTGCAGATGAAGTAGAAGAAAATCAAGTTGATTCAAATGAAGAATCTCAAATAAAAGAAGTTATAGGACAAACAAAATTTGTTGATGAAAATGGTAATATAAAAACAGTAGATGTATATGATGGGACTACAGGAGAAGAATATAATCCTAATGCTAGAACAGTAAATACAGCAAATATGGTTAACTTTAACTGCGGTAAAGCGGGTGTTACTACAAAATATACAGATTACTATACTGGACAAGAAGGTTATTTGTCTAAAACTAGCGCTGCAGATGCTGCGTTTTTAGGAACTGAAAATGGTAAAATAAAATTCATGATTTCTGGCGTTACAGGATTAGTAGACCCTCAATATGTTGAGGTTGTATCTGAAGGGACATACTATGCAAGTAATTATGAAGTGAACCCTAGAGGAAAATTATATCATTATATTTCTAATAATGTTAATGCAACTGGTAATGAAGGAAATTTTAATTATGTTGGTGCAGGCCCATCGTATTTAACAAAAGGTGTAGAGTATTATAGCTATGATGGTCATTATTTTTATACTGATTATAATGTGATGATTGATGATTATAAACATAATATAAGAAGTAATTCTGTTAATCCTAATAATCCATATTACAATTATTATCAATATTTACCATTAAGAAGTAAAACAAATATTACAGCTGATGAATTAACAGCTTATATTAACAATAAAGCCAGTTCAGCAGCTTCAAAAATGAACAATATAGGAAGTAGTCTTGTAAAATATCAAAATCAATATGGTGTTAATGCGTTACTTGTTATTGGCTTAGCGGCTTTAGAGTCTAATTGGGGTAAAAGTAATATAGCGGTTAATAAGAATAATATTTTTGGAATTGGAGCATTTGATACTGATCCATATAACAATGCATATTCATTTAATTCGGTTGATGATTGTATTAAAGAACTTATGTCAAATTATATGTCTAAAGGATATTTAAATACAAATTATTCAAATTTTAGAGGTGGATATTTAGGTGATAAAGCAAGTGGTATTTTTGTAAAATATTCTTCTGATCCATATGAAGGTGAAAAAATTGGAAATATAGCTGCACAAATTGATGAAAACTATAATTCAAAAGATAAAAATCAATATACCATTGGGATTAAAGATGCTTCAATGACAACTTCTTCAAAAGTATCAGTATATAGAGATGCTAATAATTCGACAAAATTATATGATACAATTGCTAATCAATCTTATGCTTTTATTATTAGAAAAAAAGATTCGGATAATGGTTATTATCAAGTACAAAGCGATTCAACTTTAAATGCTGATAGAACAGCTACGACCAGAAATTCTGAATATGATTATGATGAAAATTATGGTTATGTAAATAAAAATTCTTTAACAATTATCAATACAGGAAATGATGTTAAAGTTAACCAAGCACCAGTAATAGAGAGTGCAGAGGTAACGGATGTAACAGAAGAAGGATATA
>OKRU01004013.1_pt1 | contig 11143 bp, 10 predicted proteins | sample 1601131 | NCBI WGS metagenome assembly OKRU01 (sample SAMEA3541558, study PRJEB24748) | human gut metagenome | biome: human gut; feature: human-associated habitat; material: faeces | place: China | collected 2012 | reverse complement strand
CAAGAAATCCTGTGCCAGATATAAAATTCTTTATCTATAAACTATAAATGAGCAAATCATGGGATTGTTGAAAATATGTATCCTTAATTGGATATGTAGCCTGCGACAGTCCCTTTTTTGTCTTAAGCTATGCTCAATTATACAGATTTTTCAGCAGTGGGCCAGAGACTGCCCAATCAGTCAATGATACTATACTGCATCATTTCATAATGTAATCTACATCCTTCCGTGATGTCAAAGGGCAGAAGTGCCCGTGCTACGAGCTTCAGCTCTTCTTCAGGCAGATCTGTTCTGCGAAGATGTGCATAGTCACCGTCAATAGATTCTACAATATAATCACAAACTAACATAAAAATCCTCCACTTTACATTTTGCGTAACGCAATGATCATATCTATAGAATACCACAGAGAAAACAAGTATCACAAGTCTCTTAGAGCATTTTCCAACCACGATCCAGGATCATATGGACATAAAAAGAGGGCAGTGTTATAATTTTTCCCAAAGAAAATGCATATGGGAGGTATCACAATGTCTAAAGTTGTAAAGCTTTCATCCGTAATGGAACGGGAAGAAAAATTAAAGGAAATCTATGAAAGTCTGGAAGAAATAAAAGATCAGCTGACAGCACTGATCGATGAGTATGAAGAAGAGGAGACACACACAGGAAAAGCAGATGAACTGATCGAAGCCCTGGACGCTCTTGAGGATGCTTCGGAAACCATAGAGGATGTACTGGAAGATTAATGAAGGAGAATGCATATTTTCACCTGCCCGGGCTGTTTGAATTTTATGAGCTGTACTAGTACTTTTCAAGATAAAGTAGAAATAGTGCAATTTTCGCATGATATTATACAAGAATCACATAGAAATATATCGTATTATTGATGGGTAGTCTTGAATTGTATGTGAGGAGAAAAACATGGAAGCTAAAAGAAAAACATTAACACAGCTATCTGTGCCAATATGCTTAGAAACTTTATTTTATATGCTTTCCGGTATGGTCGATACGCTTATGCTATCATCTGTAAGTGACCAGGCTGTAGGGGCAGTGGGAACAGCCAATACATATATAGGCGTTTTTATTATTATGTTTGGAGTGATATCATCGGGGATGATAGCTGTTATGTCACAAAATATTGGAGCTGGAAGACCGGGGATTGCATATCAGGCAAGACAACTTGGACTTATATTCAACGCATTGACAGGTATCATAATGTCTGTCATTCTTGTTGCCTTTTCTGGTGGGATGCTTAGAATCGTAAGTATTGCTCCGGCTTTGCTTGAGCCAGCTGAAATATACCTTAGAATTGTCGGTGGCACATGTTTTTTAAATGCACTTATTCCTATTTTCTCCAGTTATTTGAGAGTGTTTGGATATACAAAGCATTCTTTAATAGGAACTGTTGTGGGAAATGTTTTTAATATAATACTTAATTCAGTATTCTTATTTGTATTCAACTGGGGCGTAATGGGAGTTGCCGTTGCTACAGTTATTTCGAGAGTTGTAAATCTTATTATTGTAGCTGGCATGGGGGCTGTGCTTATAAAAGCAAAGCAGAGTCCTGAGCGGATTACAGAAAGAAAGATATTTGCGCAGATTGTTAAGATTGGTTTTCCTTCTGCACTTGAAACTGCACTTTACAACATCGCAATGACCTTGATTGTGCGTTTTATGAATCAGATGGATGTGGACGGAATGAATGTTACAGCTCGCTCATATGCTGTACAGATTGCAAATTTCTCGTATTGTGTGGGAGCTGCCCTTGCTCAGGCAAATGCAATTATGACCGGCTGGAGAATTGGAGCAAAAGAGTTTGAGAAATGTAACAGGGGAACGAGAAAAGCTGCGATATACGGAATCATCACAGCGACATGCTTTTCTGTAACATTTGCATTGCTCGGGCATTTTATAGTGCATATATTTACCGATGATATACAGATGATAAATCTTGTGGTAAAGTTGTTAATAGTAGATATATTTCTTGAATTTGGAAGAGTAACAAACCTTGTATATGGTCAGGCATTAAAAACGAGTGGAGATGCAGTTTTCCCGGTTGTGCTAGGTGCGATATTTATGTATTTATTTGCAGTTGGCGGAACATATTTTCTCGGAATACACATGGGACTTCTGGCTGTGGGAGCATATATTGCTATGGCAGGTGACGAGTGTGCGAGAGCTGTGGGAATGGTACTTAGATGGAAGAGTGGAAAATGGAAGAGTAAAAGTCTTGTGGAATTATCTGATGTGTCGTAAATCCTTTGTTTTAGCTGTAGGGAATATTAAAGGAGAGATTATGTACTTTGAATTAAAAGAAAATAAACCACACGGTACAAAGGATGATCCGTTTAGTACATATCATATAAAAAATGGGGGACGATCATTTCAGATACCGGTACATTGGCATGATGAACTGGAAATTATATATGTAAAAAGTGGTTTTTTGACTGTAAGTATATCAGGAGAAAATTATATTGGAACCCCCGGAGATGCTTTTGTAGTGTCGCCGGGTAATCTGCATTTCATGGGTTCACAGACTGGTACAGTAGATTATTTTACTTTCCTTTTTCCGGTAGAATACATATCTTTTTGCATAAATGATATGTTAGATGATAAATTACTGAAGCCGTTAAAAAATGGTCATCTGATGATAGGCCCAAGAATAAAAGATACAGCAAAAGAACTGTGTGAGCAGTTGGTTGAGACATATATGGCAAAAAATAAGAAAATTGAGTCCGAAATAACTGCTCAGATAAAGACAAAAAGAATTCTTTTACAATTTATTCTTGAAATGTGGGAGAAGGGCTTTGTGATCGAAAATGATAAAAGCGGGAGAAATACTGTAGAAAAAGAAATGATTTCATATATACAGCAGAATTTTAAAGAAAAGATATCGTTGAAAGAATTTGGTGAGCAGTTTCATCTTTCGGAAAAATATATATCGCGATATTTTAAGGAACATTTTCACATTACACTTTCGCAATATATAACACATTTACGATTAGAGTATGCAAAACAGCTGTTACAAGATACGGATACTCCTGTTACAGAGATTGCAATGCAGAGTGGATATCAGAATGTAAGCTATTTTATCAGAAGCTTCAAAAAAACATATGGAGTTTCTCCGTTAAAATATAAGAAAAATAAGCCAGGTACATGGTTGGAATAAGATATGAAAAAAGTATAAAAGATGCTATCAAAAAGGGTTAGGGAACAACCGAAAGAGAGTTTCCTAGCCCTTTTTGTATAAAAATAACCAGATAAATATTATGTCACAGGTACTTCCCCTGTAGATTTCCGTTCAATTAGCTGTGCATGCAATAAAAATGTGCTGATTGAAATGTTGTTAAGTAGGCTTGATAGTGCAAAGAACCCGCTTTTTCCGAGTTCAAGCCGATCTTGTCGGATTGTAGTCAATGGAGGAGAGGTATATGCTGCAATCGGAATATCATCAAATCCGATAATACTGATATCTTCAGGAATCCTGTAGCCTAGTTGCTGACACTGGATAAGGGCTGCATTGGCAAGAGTGTCCTGACTACAGATGATAGCAGTCATTCCTTTTTCCAGAAACCGAGGCAGGTGCTTTTCCATACATTCAGACAAATAATAAGAGCAGCCAGTAGAATCAGAAGAGGTCTTCAGTCCATGCTGGTGCATGGCACGGAGAAAGGCTGCATGTCGTATCTGAAGAATCTGAGAGCCAAGAGAACCGCTGAGATAGGCAATCTTACGATGACCAAGTCCGGCAAGATAAGAGACAGCAAGTTCCATTCCCTCATCATTATCAATACCTACATAAGCAGTAGAAGGATTCCCAATAATATAGTTATCGAAAAGCACGGCAGGAGTGTGGCTGGTTTTAAAATCCTGAATCCAAGGGTCGTTCAAGGAAAAGCCGATTGCAAAAGCTCCTACGTAATCATGCTCCAACATAAAAACATCATAACGTTGGTTGCGTTGCATCTGAACGTCCACAGGTACGATTTCAATATCAAAACCGGCTGGTTCAGCCATTTGGCGAAAACCAAGCAGAATGTCATAGGCAAAATGATGTGGCTCTTCGTATTGTATATTCTCTTTTTCTGCTATAATACAGATTTTTTTTACGGGTTTCTTATAACGACGTAGTTTAGTATAACCGAGGGCTACAGCAGTTTCTAAAACCTGTTTCCGTAAAGTTTCGCTGATATCAGGTGCATCATTGAGTGCTTTGGATACAGTACTCTTGGAAACATTCATCTTATCAGCAATATCTTGGATTGTAGTCATAATATGTGATCCTTTCATGAAGTAGGAAAATAAATCTTTTTTTATTATATACAATGATATAGTAAAAAGCAATGAACTATAGGAAGAATAAAAGTTTAGATAAGTTTCGAAAATGAGAAAATGAAAAATAATGCACAAAAAATAAAGTAGAAAAATGTAAAAAATCAACAAATATAAGTAGCGGATTGAAAAATGATTGACGAAAAATTGAAAAAGACGTATATTAAGTTTAACGAAACAATACGAAACAAAAAGAAAGGGAGAAAGAGGATGAAAAGAGGACTGGCAACATTTCTAACAGGAATCATGACTGTAACGTTGGTGGCAGCAGGACTAACCGGATGTGGGAGCAGTACATCGGATAAAAGGTCAGAAAAGATCAGACTGATGGTATGGTCTCCATCAGAAGATCAGTCAAAAGATAGTGGCGAATGGCTTCAGACAATGTGCAATACTTTTGCAAAAGAGCATCCGGAATGGGATATTACATTTGTCTATGGAGTAGCTGATGAAGCAACAGCAGCAGATCAGGTGGCACAGGATCCGGAAGCGAGCGCAGATGTATTTATGTATGCAAATGACAGGATTACATCGATTACAGATGCGGATGCAGTAGCAAAATTTGGTGGAAAATATAAAGAAGAGATTGAATCAACCAACTCAGAGGAACTTTTAGATTCGCTAAAGGTTGACGGAGAGCTTTACGGGGTTCCGTTTACAACCAATACCTGGTATATGTTTTATGACAAGTCTGTATTTTCAGAAGAAGATGTGAAAAATCTGGATACAATGCTGGAAAAAGGAACTGTATCCTTCCCTCTTATTAATTCGTGGTATCTTCCGGCATTCTACTTGGGAAATGGATGCACCTTGTTTGGAGATGGAACAGACGAGTCAAAAGGAGTTGATTTTGCAGGAGAAAAGGCAGTGGATGCAACCAATTATGCAATTGATCTGGCAGCCAATCCAAATTTTAAAATTGATGCAGATGGATCAGCACTTGCAGGACTTCGTGATGGCAGCGTAAAGGCAATGTTTACCGGATCATGGGATGCAAATGCGATCAAAGAAGTGCTCGGAGACAATATGGGAGTTACATCTCTTCCTACTTATACAATTAACGGAGAAAAGAAGCAGATGCTTGCTTATGCCGGTTCAAAAGCAATCGGAGTTAACTCGCACAGTGAATACATGGAACAGGCAGTTGCGCTTGCTGTTTATCTGGGTGGAAGTGATGCACAGAGAGCACACTACGAGATGAGAACCGTGATTCCATGTAATACAGAACTTCTGAAAGAAAAGGATATTGCATCCGATCCTCTTGTTCAGGCACAGAATGATACCTTTAATAATACATCGATACTCCAGCCGTTTGTGGCATCCATGAGTAATTGCTGGACACCGGTAGAGAATATGGGAAAAGGAATTCGCAACAAGAGTGTGACACACGAAAATGCCGAAGAACAGACAGAAGCAATGAATGAAGCAATGAACAGCAATGGAATTAATTAAGGGGTGAGCGGAATGAGTATGTTTAAGAAGAAAATCAATGAATTTCCAACGCCATATACCTGCAAAAATGCAGTGAAAAAAGGTGGAGTAGAGACGAAGCTTTCCATGATTCTGATGGGATTTGGAAACATTGTACATGGTCAGATTATCAAAGGACTTTTGTATCTGGCAGTTGAAATTGCCTACATCGTCTTTATGGCAGTAAATGGAATTGGGTTTATCGGTGGTCTACGGACACTTGGAACTGTGCAGCAGCAAGAAGTATGGGATGAAGCGAAGCAAATCTATATTTACACAAAAGGGGATCAGTCCGTCCTGATTTTACTTTATGGTGTGGCGACAATCCTGTTGACAATTCTTATGATCCTTGTATGGAGAGGAACCTTAAGAAGTGCATATAAAGCAGAATGTATTTAGAAAGCGGGAATGCATGTAAATACATTTGCAGAAGATCTGAAATCCTTTCTGCATGAGAATCTGTATCGCTTGTTTATGACGCCACCAACGGCATTCATCTTTGTGTTTACTGTACTTCCGTTGGTGTTCATGATCTGTATGGCATTTACCAATTACAGCCGTATCGGCAACCATCTGATGCTGTTTGACTGGGTGGGACTTGATAATTTCAAGACGTTGTTTGATTCCGAAAGTATTCTTGGAAGTACCTTCTGGTCTGTTCTGGGATGGACGATCATCTGGGCGTTTTTTGCAACTTTCAGCAATTACATTTTTGGAATGATCCTTTCCCTTCTGATCAACAGAAAGGGAACAAGAGCAAAAGGATTCTGGAGATTTTGTTTTGTTCTTTCCTGTGCAGTGCCGATGTTTGTATCTCTTTTGATCATGCGTACCATGTTGCAGCCGGAAGGAGCGGTCAACGTACTTCTCAGAAATATTGGATTGATCGCAAGTGATGCAAGCCTTCCGTTTTTTACAGATCCGACATGGGCGAGAGTGACTGTTATCATCATCAATGTCTGGGTAGGAGTACCGTATACACTGCTTCAGCTGACAGGTGTACTTCAGAACATTCCGGAAGAACTTTATGAAGCCGCAAAAGTGGATGGAGCAAATGCATTCCAGACATTTACAAAGATCACGCTGCCATATATGTTGTATGTGACAACACCGTATCTGATCGTAACCTTTACGGGAAATGTCAATAACTTCAATGTCATTTATCTTCTTTCAGGAGGAGATCCGGTAACAAACCTTTCTTCAACTGCAGGTAAGACAGACCTTCTGGTTACATGGCTTTACAAACTGACAATTGATAAACAGTACTATAACATTGGTGCGGTAATCGGAATTATGACCTTTATCATTCTGGCAATCGGTTGTCTTCTTACATACCGTAACAGTAAATCCTATAAAGAAGAAGGAGGATTTTAATCATGGAAGGAAAGAAATTACAATCTGCAAAAAAGAAGAAAATGATCAACAATACGATCGTACATATTGTTCTTGCGGTGTTGGCAATTATCTGGCTTTTTCCAATTGCATGGGTAATTCTGACGAGCTTCCGTGCGGAAAAAGGCTCTTACGTATCAACCTTCTTCCCGAAAGCATTTACGCTTGACAATTATATAAAACTATTTACTGATACATCCATTTTAAATTTCCCGCAGATGTTTATGAACACATTGTTTATTGCAATTTGTTCCTGCATTTTATCAGCATTTTATGTGCTGGCAGTTTCCTACTGTTTGTCCAGACTGAAATTTAAAATGAGAAAACCATATATGAACATGGCAATGATTCTGGGATTGTTCCCGGGATTTATGTCCATGATCGCTGTGTACTTTATTTTAAAGGCGATGGGACTTACAGAAGGAAACCTGATTAAACTGGCTCTGATCTTATGTTATTCCGGTGGTGCAGGACTGGGTTTCCAGATTGCAAAAGGATTCTTTGATACAATTCCGGTTGCAATTGATGAAGCTGCACTTTTGGATGGATGTACCAGATGGCAGATTTTCAGCAAGATCACACTGCCACTTAGTAAGCCGATCATTGTATATACAGTGCTGACATCTTTCATGGCTCCGTGGCTCGATTTCATCTTTGCAAAGGTAATCTGCAGAGCAAACTCAGACCAGTATACGATTGCAATTGGACTTTGGAAAATGTTGGAAAAAGAATATATTGACAGTTGGTACACAAGTTTTGCGGCTGGGGCAGTTCTGATTTCAATTCCGATTGCGATTCTGTTCTTGTTCATGCAGAGATACTATGTAGATGGAGTATCAGGTGCAGTGAAAGGATAAGAAAGATGATGAAGGATAGAATAGAATTAAAAAAATATTATTCTACAAAAGAGTTTCTTGAAAATTATATTTATGAGGAAAATAATCTTGGCGTAGAATGTACAGAAGAAGGAACGACATTCCGCCTGTGGTCACCACAGGCGGAATGCATTAATTTAAACCTGTATCAGACAGGAGATGGAGGAAATGCATACGAGCAGATTCCGATGAAAAAAGAAGAAAAGGGTGTGTGGAGTTGGGAGAGCAAAGAAGAACTTCACGGCGTTTATTATGATTATCTGATTACACGCAATGGCGAAGAAGTCCGCTCGGCAGATCCATATGCAAAGGCATGCGGAGTTAACGGATTGCGCAGCATGGCAGTGAATCTGAAAAAGACCAATCCAAAAGGATGGGAAAAAGATCAGACACCAGAAGAAGGACCGGAGAGAATCGTATATGAACTTCACGTAAAAGAATTTTCATGGGATAAGGCGGGTGGTTTTCCGGAAGAATATCGTGGGAAATACAAAGCATTTACGTGCAGACATACGACTTTGAATGAGGATGGGATTCATCCGACCGGTCTGGATTATTTAAAAGAACTCGGGGTGACACACATTCAGATCATGCCGATGTATGACTATGGTTCTGTAAATGAAGCAGGGGAAGATACAGAGTTCAATTGGGGATACGATCCAGTCAATTACAATGTGCCGGAGGGCTCCTATGCGACAGATGCCAGACATGGTGAAGTTAGAATTCGGGAAATGAAAGAAATGATCCAGGCAATTCATGAAGCTGGTTTTGGTGTAATCATGGATGTTGTCTACAACCATACTTATTCGCTGGACTCCTGGTTTCAGAGAACTGTACCTTGGTATTTTTACCGGGTATTTCCGGATGGGAAGATCTCTGATGGTTCCGCATGTGGAAATGATGTTGCAAGCGAAAGAGAGATGTGTGCGAAATATATTCTGGAATCAGTGCTTTACTGGACAGAGGAATATCATATTGATGGATTCCGTTTTGATCTGATGGGACTTCTGGATGTAGATTTAATGAATCGGATCCGAAGTGAACTGGATCAGCGATACGGAAAAGGAAAGAAGATTATTTACGGAGAACCTTGGGCAGCAGAACAGACAGCTGTAGAAGGCGGTAAAAAACTGGCAACAAAAGAAAGTATTGGGCTTCTGGATGAAAATATCGGAGCGTTCTGTGACAGCACCCGAGATGGAATCAAAGGCTCTGCACTCCGGGCAAAGGAAGCCGGATTTATAAATGGAGCGGAAGGAAAAGAAGACGAAATGCTTGCAAGTGTGGCTGCATGGTGTACAAATCCTTATCATGCAGAAGGATTTGAGAATGTCAAAGCACCTTCACAGATTGTTACCTATGTATCAGCACATGACAATCATACCCTGTGGGATAAATTAAAAGAGACAGTCCCGGAGGAAGAATGTATGAGGCTGAATAAAATGGCGGCAGCAGTCTATATGACCTGTCAGGGAACGCTGTTTTTCCTATCAGGAGAAGAATTTGCCCGTACAAAAGATGGACAGGATAATACCTTTAAGGCACCGATTTCCCTGAATCGTCTCGACTGGGAAAAGGCATGGGAAAACAAGGAACTGGTTCGTTATTATCAGGGGCTGATTGCACTTCGAAAACAGCTCTCTGGATTTTGTGACAAATCAAAAGACAGTTATAAACGAATTACAGATATGTGGAAAGAAAAAGGCGTAGTAGGATTTACTGTGCTCAATGATAAAAAAGCAAGATGGAGCCAGGTAAAGATAATTTATAATGCAAGAAAAAGTAATTATAAAGTAAAATTCTTGAATGATGACTGGGAAATCTTAAGCGATGCAGATGACAGCTGGTGCTGGGAAAAAGGAATCTGTGCGGACAGACAGATAGAAGCCGCACCGCAGAGCGTGTTGATACTTGGACGTAAATAATGATTAAGGAGGAGTAGTGCATGAAGTGGATCTATGGCAGACAGGATTGGAAAACATTGGAGAGAGGACTTGAAAACTGCTATCTTTTAACTAATGGTCTGGGAGGTTTTTCTTCGCTTACGATGACCGGAGCTGTGGCAAGAAATGATCATTCGGTATTCATGGCATGTACGAAAGCTCCAAATCACAGAGTAAATATGGTTCATCGTATAAAAGAAGAACTGGGTATTGGGGAAACAAAGTATGTTCTTTCAACTCAGGAATTTGCGGATGGAACAAAAGAAGAAGGATACCGTTATCTTACAGAGTTTTCTTTTGGAATTCTTCCTTTGTGGCGTTATCTGACAAGTGGAGTAGAGATAGAGAAAGAGATTGTGATGGCACAGGGCAGCAATCAGATTGCAGTGAATTATCATCTGAAAAACCGAGGTCAGAAAGAGGCCGTTCTCTGTGTAACTCCGTTTTTTCAATTTGAACCTAAAGGGGAAGATTTGAAAGAAGATAAGATATTTTCAAGACAAGAGCAAAAGATTACCGATGGAAAGTATAATCTTTTCTTTGAAACAAATGGGGAGGCAGAAGAATTTCAGGAAAAGAAAGAAACGTATTTTTATCGCTACGATGAATGTGACGGAAGACGGGAAAATGGAACCGCAAGCGCAGTGTATCAGATTAAAAAACGGGTAAAGCCAGGAGAAGAGACAGATTTGACAGTAATTTATTCGCTGGAAAGTCAGATTGGTATGGATGCAAAAAAATTATTTGATAAAATGAAAGAAGAACAGATCCATCATCAAGAGAAGCTTATAAAGACTTCAGGTTTGAAAAATAAACTGGCACAGACACTGGTATGTAGTGCAGACAAGTTCCTTTCGAACAGAGAGTCCACGGATGGATTGACCATTCTTGCCGGTTTTCCTTTTTTTGAGGATTGGGGAAGAGATACAATGATTGCACTTCCGGGAATCTGCATCTCCACAGGAAGATTTGAAAGTGCAAAATCAATTTTGCGGACCTTTGCATTTTATGAAAAGGATGGATTGATGCCAAATCTGTTTCCAGAGGGGGAGAATGAGCCACTTTATAATACCGTAGATGCGGCACTATTATTTATCAACTGTGTGTGGTTATATTATGAAAAAACTCAGG
>OKRU01003999.1_pt1 | contig 11205 bp, 15 predicted proteins | sample 1601131 | NCBI WGS metagenome assembly OKRU01 (sample SAMEA3541558, study PRJEB24748) | human gut metagenome | biome: human gut; feature: human-associated habitat; material: faeces | place: China | collected 2012 | reverse complement strand
GGTTTGCATCGCTTCTTCCGTGTATGCCACCTCGCTTTCTGTGTCTTCCATCTCTAGGTCATATCCTATCTGTCGGTCGTCTGCTTCTGCCACCATTCCTTCCATGTTTGTCTTAGACATCGCCCCTTCTTCCCGATCGAAAGCCAACTTTTCTGTATCCTGGTGCTCCACCAATTCCACCTCTGTGCTCTCTGCCCGAACCGGCAATACATTTCCACCGCCAGATATGACCGTAAGCACCAGCAAAAACATAGCACAAATCCTTTTCCCCTGTTTTCGTTTTTCCTGTTTTTCTCGCAATCTTCTTCTCATGGTTCCTCCCCATTTTTCTATGATCTCATTTACTCAAAACACGCATAATAGGTCTGTGTTTCCTTTACCTGCGCAGGAAATGCTTCCCCGCTCCACTGATCTGCCTGTCTTGACCAGCCTAAAAACTTTCGCCCCTCGACCGCCGGGGTCTGCGGTAAGATAAAGTCTGCTCCATCCTCTACCCGGTATGCCTGCCACAGTCTGTCATCCACATAAAAACGCACCTCATGATCTTCTTTTTCCATCTTCTGATCCCACAGGGCAGTTTTTATCACTTGACAGGTTCCCTCTGTTCCATTGGGATGCCGGTAGGTCTCGGTCACCCCCACGGACAGCAGACCATTTTTGCTATCCACGCCGTAGATCTCCACCTTACACTCCCCTTTGATTCCAAGCCCCTGCATTTTCTCTTTTAAGATCCGGCAAAAAGCATCCGCCCATGCCTCGTCATCCTTTATACTTTCTGCCTGCATCCATTGTTCCTGCATGGTCTGATCCAAAGCCAGACTGACCGCCTCCTCCAAGGTCTTTTCATGGTCTGTCCTTCCTTCGACGGTCAGAAACATGAGCACGGAAAGAAACAAGATCGCCGCAGAAACGATACCATACACGATATATTTCATCCTTGTTCTCCTTCTTCCACACGCAGATAGATCCAACCATTCTGACTTGCCCCCTGCGCATCCCAAAGCATGACTTTTGCCCGATAGATGCCGCTACGCTCAAAGCAATAGTTTTCTTCTCCCGCCGCATCTTCCTGCGCTTTTACCACTTCCCTGCTGTCGGTATCCTCGATCCAAAGGATGGAAAAAGACGCCTCCTCTCCCCTGGCATCCCTTGCTAAGATCATATCCTTTGCCTGATAGGACTTCCCGACCAAAAGCGTCTGCGTGGTTGCTGTCGGGACCGAATCTTCTTTTGCCCTTCGGATGGCTTGATCGGAAGTTGTCATCCCATATGTCTCCTGTCCCATCTTCTCTTTCATCTGCTTTCCCAGTGTCCGAGGCAGCCCCTTTTCTCCTGCAAAAGACAGGCAAAAGAATAAGGTCAGCAAAGCCCCTGCTACCACCATGGCAAGCAAAGTCCTACCATAGTTTCTTATAATTTCTGTCATATTCTCCCCTTATCCAAACATCTGCTCTAATGCCAGCGCCAACCCCATGCCAAAAGGACTTTTTATCTCTTGCCAGAACAAGATCCCCAACATGACGGTCGTAACGACCGCTAGCAACATTTCCCCATAAGTATCCATAATCTCTTTCATCCCACTTCTCCTCTCTTTACATACAAAATGCCTGTATTGCCAAAAGAAAGACGCCACAAATACTGCCGCCGATGACACTGTAAAAAAGCGCCATCCCATAATCCCGCATAATTTCCTGCATATAGTTCCCCCTTTACCATAAATCCACCGCAATCCTTCTGGTATTTTCCAGATCAAAAAAGGAAATCCCATAGTCATAGGTCAGCGTCATACTTCCATAGGCTGCCTGCTTATTTTCCCCCGGTCGATAAACTTCCACACTAAGGTCATAGTCCATTTCTCTTGCATCTGCCTGACAGGCTTCGATCACATCCTCTGCAAAATGTGCCGCCTCGATCCTTTCGGCACTGGCAGTCAGAAAGGCATTTGCATTTCGCGCTGATACCGATGTCGCCGTAATGCCGATTCCCGTAACCGTCAAAAGCATGAGACAGAAAACCCCGATAAATGATTTTATAATAACTTCCATAAACTTTCCCCTTTCCTACATCTGCAAGATACTGCTTGCCATCATGACATAAAAGAGCATGACCATATCCACTAACATCTTGGCTCCCCCGGTCAACTGCGGTGCTAAAAATAAGGCGTAGAGCCCACCTAAGGCATCCTCGTTTTTCATCTTCTGTGCCTGATCGAAAAGCAGTTGATTTCTACGGATAATATCACTGATCTGGCTGGACGCATTGCCCCCGGTGCCCTCCGACAAAGAATAAAGCATCTTCATGGAGGACTGTACTTCCGGCAGGGCATAGGTCTGCAAAAATGCCAGATAGGGCTCCATGTCTGTCGGTTTCTGCTGCAGATCCTGTATCAGTTGGCGCAGTTCCGGCTTTAAGAGCAGGGGTGCTTCCTCATAGGATTCCATGATCGCCACCTGCACATTTTCACTCTGCAGGAGCAAAGACACTTCTAAGAGCCACTGCGGAAAGACCTTTTGCAGGGCACGGGTCACCTTTCTTTTTGCAATGCCATAGCCCAATTCTCTTTTGCCTGCCGCATCACACCGCTTTACTTTTTCATACTGGCGGAGTAAGTCTTTCTCATCGCAGGTCTTTTCCATACTGCCACTTGCCAGTTTCTTATCCGCCACATAAAAGATCCACAGATCGATCAAAAGCGTGGCAAGGGTTGTGACCTTAACCAGGGCATAATCGGAGATTGTCATAGAAATGCCGTTTGCCACATAGACAAAGGCAGAACACAAAAGCAAAGATACGACGACCGAGACCAAGATCTGCGTCCGCTTTCTCTTTTTCTCCTTTAAAAGTTCATATTCCCGGTCTGCCCACATGCGCCTGGCATCCAGCATCAGTAAGATAGCATCCCCATATTCTCCCCCATTTTGTTCTACCTGCAAGGCAAAACGGTGCATGGTTGCCATCTGCTGCAGGGGATATTCCTGCTCGATACGCGACAGCGCCTTCGCCTCCACCTGATTTTCCCCATAGGTCTTTTCAATATAGGTGATCGCATCCCTGATACAGGTATGCATCCTGCCCTTTGCCAAAAGTTTTTCTACATCCTTTAAGGTCACCAGCACCTTGCCCGATTTTTGAAAAGAGTACAAAAACTGCTCCATATAGGTGTTTGCTTCCACAAACTGCAACTGCCCATAGCGGTTGCGATAGAGATTGCGCAGAAAAAAGGGAAACAGAAAGGCACACCAGCCACACAAAAGGACAAGATAGATCCCATCCAGATGAAAATACCGCCCCAGCAAAAGGGCAAATGCCACCACAACACCATACATCCCCAGACTTTTCCTCCAGGAAAAAACATAGCCATATTGATACAATTCATCCCATTGCAACTTTCGCTTCATAATACGTTCCCTTCCTCTCTCCCCATGCATCGGAAATCACTTTTCCATCTTCTACCACGATCTGCACCTGATTTTTTCCATCTTCTCTGGAAAAAAAGCAGACCTGATCGATATATCTGCTGATCTGATAACGCTCCATGCTATCTTCCCAGCCGCGCCTGCGCACCAGAATTCCAACATCAATAAAGGAATAAATATCATTTTCCATGCGTCCGGCATCCCGCTCATTTCCCGCCATATTTAACATACGATCCGGTATCTTTCTCACATCCGACGTGTGCAGAGTCGTCATGCCGTGTACCCCCGTACTCAGACACTCCATCAGATAGACCACTTCCTTAGACCTAGTCTCCGAGAGCATGATCCACTTAGGATTCAGGCGCAGACAGGTCTTGATCGCCTGCGTGTAGTCCATCTGCCGGTTGATCCGCAGTTCCAGACAATCATGGTCTGGATGCATACTGGGATAATGCCATTCCGTCGTATCCTCGATCGTGATCACACGCTCATCCTCCGGGATATAACCGGATAAAAATTTACAGAGTTCCGTTTTGCCCGCTCCCGGTTCGCCTACCACTACAATATTTTTATGGTCTGCCACACAGGACAAAAGCAGGTCTAAAACCTCCTCTTTGCAATAGCCTTCTGCGATCATCTGTCTGGCATGCAGCCGCACATAGGGCAGGGACTTGCGGATGCAGATGCTGCGCCCGGTCAGACACACAGACTCATGCACAATGGTAATGCGCAGACTTGCCGTCTCTGCCTCCAAGACCGGATTTTGCCGGTTGAATGCCTTGCTCACACCATTTGCCACGCGCCCGGTAAACTGGTCCACGAAATCCTGACTTAAGATCAGATCTTTGCATACATGACGACAATTATCGCTGTCCGTGATCCAGACCTCTCTGCCGTTGTAATCCACATCCGTCACATCATCATCGATAATATAGGGATAAAGCGGTCCGAAAAAATCACCACTTTTACCCAATGCGATCATCCGTTCACTCATGTCGTCCCCCTTACAGCGCATTCTTCGTGAAGAAATACGTCAGTAACTGGGAAAAAGCCCCACCGACAATACTGTTTTGATCCTTACCGATCAGTGTCGAAACCAAGATCAACATTGCTCCGATCACAACCACGGTGATCATAGCTGGTCCATATTCTTTAATAATATCCTGCATATTCTCTCATCCTTTCATTTTTGCATAAAAGGACATAAAGCATACCCAAATCGGAATAAGCCGGCGATACGCCGTCGAAAAAAGATGCCATCTCATAAGATGGTGAGATTGATATTAACAAGTCTTTTTCCTTTTGGCAAGACCTTTTTGAATTATTTCAAAAGTCTGACAAAAGCCAATATTATTTTTTCTTTACTCCATCCCTCATATGACCTATAATATATTGCATATTTCGTTGTTGTTATCGGCAGCGACAATTTTTTAGAAAGAAGAGGTATTTCATATGGCACAGAATCCTATCGTAACCATAGAAATGGAAAATGGCGACATCATGAAAGCAGAATTATATCCTGATGTTGCACCAAACACAGTCAACAACTTTATCTCCTTGGTAAACAAGGGCTACTATGATGGTATTATCTTCCATCGTGTGATCCGCGGCTTTATGCTGCAGGGCGGCGATCCGACCGGCACAGGTACCGGCGGTCCTGGCTATTCCATTGCCGGAGAATTTTCTCACAATGGTTTCCAGAATGACCTCAAGCATACACCGGGTGTCCTTTCCATGGCACGCACCATGGTCCCGGATTCCGCTGGCAGCCAGTTCTTTATCATGCACCAGACCAGCCCACACTTGGACGGCGAGTACGCGGCCTTTGGTCAGATCATCGAGGGCATGGATGTAGTCAACAAGATTGCTGAGACCGCAACCGATTACTCTGATCGTCCTTTAGAGGAACAGAAAATGAAAAAAGTGACCGTCGAGACTTTCGGCGTAGATTATCCGGAACCGGAAAAATGCTAATAGGCTAATAAAAAGACAGATGCCTGGGCGCTTATCTTGCACCAGAGCATCTGTCTTTTGTATTGTCATTTTTTATTTGTCATCATCCATAAATACCGAGAAAGATGTTTTGCCTAATACATCATTGACAAAGCCTTCGGTATCGTCTCGTACCTCTTTCCAGTCAAGGGCTTCCAGATTATGAATGTAGTCCGCCTGATCGCCGAAAAGATCCGGCAGTCCTTCGGTCACCTTCCTCATCTGCCCTTTAAAATATCCTTTTGCCATCGTATCTCCGTCACAGGTCATGACCATATCGGTAGCCTTCAGGCTAAATCCATCCTCTGCCTCCTGCCATGTGATATGGGATGTCATCTTGTACTGTTTGCCGGTATTGGCATAGTAGGTCATTTCCGCATCGATCCAATGAGAATAGTCGGGATTGCGCACCATCTTCATTTCTACGCGCTCATCGTCCGGCAGTTCATAATACATATAGGCAGTGCCAACATCCTCGCCATCAACGACCATGGATGCACCATCTAAGACATCCGACATATCCACAGAAAGCCTGCGCAAATGGTTGTGCTTGGTCAGATACATGGAGCAGACCACATCATAATCCGGGGCATCAATTCCTAAAAGATCCCAGATAAACTGTCCACATCCCTGCGGAATGGTGATCACAAACTCCTCACTGACCGTGCCATCTTCATCTTCGATGGTCTTACCCGTCTGATCGATGGAGATCTGCTTGGTCAGGTCTGCAATATCCTGCATATGATCCTTGAACCATGTTTTATCGATATCAGAAGTCAGATCCGGCATTTTCAAAAAGAGATCCTGCCCCGTCGGGAAGGCATAGCCAATATCATCCCCCAAAAGCGGGGCTTCCATGTAGACCGTCTGATCCTCTGCATAAAAATCCAACTCGCCCATATCGACCCACAAAAGATCCATATCCATCTTGGAAGAAATGCGCTTTTGTGCAAAAGACCGCTTGGCATCCACATCAAAATAGATGGAAGATTTTACCTGCTGCATACCGGAAAGTCCTACTTTACCGGTCAGTTCGGTATCTCCATTGCCATAGTCACGGCACATCTCCATAATATCAATATCATGCAAAAGATAGCCCGGATTTTTCAGTGTGACCTCCATAAAATAAATGGCGGATAAAAGTAAGCGGGAACTTGGTTGCTGCGCCCAAGTATAAAATGCCCCACCGGCGACCACGATAAGTGCTGCCAAAATCCCTAATATGATCTTGCCTCTTTTTTTCATAGGCCTTCCCTACCTTGTCTTAAATAAATGGATTATAAAATCTGCTTCCATCATGATATGTAACCACAAGTGCTATGACCATAACGACTAGAGTTACGATCATGACCGCATAGTCTGCTTTTGCAAGTTTGCGCCCCATATACCAGGTACGCTTTTTATTTTTTCCATAACCACGCAACTCCATGGCATTGCTGACCGTGTCGATCCGATCCATACTGGTAAAGATCAATGGGAAAATGATGGCTGACACATTTTTGATTCGATCCATCAGTTTTGCCTTGCCGGACATCTCGATTCCGCGCGCTTCCTGTGCATTTTTGATTTTGTGGAAATCATCCTGCACATCCGGGATATAGCGGAGCGCGATCGCCATCGCATAACCGATATTATAACTTACGCCAAGTTTATTCAATGATGCCGCAAGTTCGGATGGATTGGTCGTGATGATGAACATAAATACCGCCGGCACGATCGTAAAATACTTGAGCACAACATTGAGTTCATAGAACAACTGCTCCTGGGTCACCACCCAGCGGCCGCCCAGACTGTAAAGGATGTGCTCTGTGCCATAGATCTTTGTTCCCTGTCCCGGTGCAAAGATAAAAATAGCCAGAATGTTGATGATCATAAATACCAATATCACCTTAAAAACGGAACCAACCTGTTCCCAACTGGTCTTGGATAGTTTAAACAAGATTAAACTGGTCGCAAGCATAATGGCAAGCACCCTGGTATCATAGGTCAACATACAGGTGATGGTCCATGCCAGAAAGAAGATCAGTTTGGTAACGCCACACAGATCTTCCATCCATGTTCCTTTTTCTTCATAAGAAAATAATTTTGCCATTATCTCACCGTCCTTTCGTAGTTGATAAAGCATTCAACAAACGCAGACGGTGACGGGATACCGCATTTTTCTGCCATCTCATAAAGTGAAGTCTGCTTTAAGTATGCCCGATCTGCGATCTGCCCATTCGTCAGGATATTTGCCGGTGTGTCGTCCGCGATCATCTGTCCGTCCGCGATCACAATGGCGCGATCCGTATATTCCAGCATCAAATGCATATCATGCGTGATCATAATGATGGTGGTACCAAATTCTTCGTTTACCCGTTTTAAGAATTCCATGATCTCCGTATAGTGACGGTAATCCTGTCCGGCTGTCGGCTCATCTAAGATCATGATCTGTGGGTTCATGACTAAAATAGAAGCAATAGTCACACGCTTCTTTTGGCCGAAACTCAGGGCTGAGATCGGCCAGTTACGGAAAGGATAAAGACCGCAGATCTTGAGTGTTTCATAGACTCTTTCCTTGATCTCATCTTCCGAGACACCGCGCACGGCAAGACCCAAAGCCACCTCATCATAGATCATTGCCTTGGAGATCATCTGATTTGGATTTTGCATGACAATACCGATCTTTTCGCCACGCTCCTTGATGGAAAGCGGTGCGATATCCTGACCATCCAAGAGGATCCTGCCCTTATCCGGCTGCAAAAAGCCACAGATCAGGCTGGAAAGAGTCGTCTTTCCGGCACCATTTTTTCCAACAATGCTGATCATTTCGCCTTTATTTACCGAAAAATCAATATCCTGTAAGATCGGGTGCTTGGCATCATAGGAAAAATCCAAATGCTCTACGGCAAGAGCCACCTGGCTATTTTTTCCCTTTGCCGGTGTCTGGGCACTGGCAAACCATTCCTGTACCTGTCCTTTGTAGGCAGAAAAATCCATGGTCTCCACATGTGCCGGACGATCTTTTTCGGAAATCGTGCAGCCTGCATGCTTCAATGCCGTCACATAAAGCGGTTCACGGATGCCCTCTTTCATCAGTATATCACAAGATAAAAGTTGATCCGGTGTCATATCCGCAACAATCCTGCCATCACCCACGACCACAATACGGTCTACATCCTTATATAAAGCATCTTCCAAACGGTGCTCAATGATAAGGATGGTCTTATTCTGTTCTTTTTGGATGGAATCGATCAATGCGATCGCGCGTTTTCCTGTTGCCGGATCCAAATTGGCAAGTGGCTCATCAAAAAGCAGAATATCCACGTCATCGATCATGACGCCTGCCATAGACACACGTTGCTTCTGTCCACCTGACAATGCTCCCGGTGCATGGTGCAAAAGATTTTTCACATCCACCATATCGGCAATCGCATCCACACGTCTGTGCATCTTTTCTTCTTCCATACAGTCGTTTTCCAATACAAAGGCGATATCTTCCGCTACCGTCAGTCCGATAAACTGTCCATCTGTATCTTGTAAAACAGTGCCGACCATCTTGGATAGTCCAAAAATGCCCAGGTCTTTCGGTTCCTTTCCTCCAATATATAACTCACCGGTACTTTCTCCTGCATAAGAAAAAGGAACCAATCCATTGATGCAGTTGGCAAGTGTTGATTTGCCTGACCCGGATGGCCCTATAATAAGAATTTTTTCTCCGGGATAGACGGCTAGGTCAATATCCCGGAGAGTTGGTTCTACCTGTGAATTGTACTTAAACGAATAATTTTTAAACTCGATAATAGGTTCCACAATCACATTTCCTTTTAATAATTAGTCTTCTTTTGTAAGACTTGATGACTTTGCACCAATCTTAGTATAACCCATGCCAAGCAGAGTTCCAAGAATTGCTGTAATAATAATATTTGCTACAAATGCACATGCACCCTGTGCAAATACCTTATTGGTAGGCTCTGAATAGATGACAATGTCTAGTACCGGAGCAACGAGAATCCATGCAACCGCATTTGTTACAATCTGTACTATATTAAAAAGTACAATTGCTTTACGATCAAATCCGCCTTCTTTGATCTGATACTTCTTAGCGAAAAGGCCTACGCCGATACCAATCACAGCTTCTGGAATAACCCAGCTCCACCAGATACTACCATAAAACATAGCATCGCCAAGTGCATGACCAAGAATACCTACAATGCCACCAACAACTGGTCCAAATACTGCTGCTAAAAATGCAAGGACTGCTGCTCTTGGCTGTAATGAAGTGTTAGGAATAATTCCCAATGGAATCTGCACCTCTGTAAGCACGATAAAGAGCGCTGTTCCGATACCGGTCGCAACGACTTCTTTAATACCAAACTTCTTCATAATGAATTTCCTCCTTTAAATATGTATAATACTGCATTATTATATGTTATCTTGCAGAATTTCTCAACGTCCTTTTATACAAAAAACGCCTAAAATCCGCATGATTTTTGGCATTTTGCAAGATTTCGCTGTGTTTCCATAGTATTTTGATAGGATTTTGGCAGTTTGGATTTTCTGCGAAAGAATCGAGCGGAGGTGTTACGCGTGTGCTTATTTGAATACGATCAGGAAAAACATATCAAAATGGAAAAAGCAGAGTCCTATCAGGACGGAATCGCCTTAGGAGAAGAACGCGGTAAGCGACTTGGACAGGAAATGGGGCAGGATATCATCAATCGTCTGAACCAGTCTTTGATAGCCGATAATCGTCTGGAAGATTTGACGCGCAGTGTTCAAAATCCAATATATCAGGAAGAATTGTTAAAAGAATATGGTATCTTGATGTAAGGTATTTCAAAAAGAGCGTAGGGAGATTTCAATCCCTACGCTCTCTTCTTTTGCTCAGTTAATACGACAAGATGTAGATTGCGTTATGTGACTAACGCGCTCCCTTAACTCTTAGATTACTGAAGTAATGACCGAACACCCTTCAGCAACAGATGTAAAATCTACAAAACAATCTGATGGAACAACTACCGCAACTAAGTATTTTGCAGACGCAGCAAAGTCAGTTGAAATAACAACTGCAAGTGGTATGGTTAGAAGCGAAAATGTAAATGGCACTCTTAACTTCAATTTACATGTAGGTGCAGATTCGTCATCTGACAACAAGATTGGTGTCCAGATTGATGCAATGAGCGCGGCAGGAATTGGTGTTAAGGGTCTTAAAGTTGATACAGAGGATGATGCTACTGCAGCTATTGATACTATTTCACAGGCTATCCAGTCTACACAGGGTGTTCTTTCTCTGTTACAGTAATCACAGATACCATAACACAAACAACAACAAAAAGCCTGGTCGCATCAGCGGTCAGGCTTTTTTGTCGTTGGTGCGCCCGGCGTCGCACGTTTCTAAGTATGAAGGACATGCCGTCAGTCTGCGCACGTCAACTATTGAAACCGCCGTGTACCGAACGGTACGCACGGTGGTGTGACAGGACGGCGGTTAGTCACGTCTCCTACTCGATTATTCGGAATGAACAGTAATATATTTTTGTTTTCGACTGTTTGGCTTATCTGGAATAGTCATTTTAAGCTGACCACTTGCCAGTAGAGGATTCAAATATTTTCTTGTAAAATAAGTGAGATTTCGATAACCAATAAACGAGCAAATTTCTTGTTTGCTTTTTTCTGTTATACAAAAATCCAAGACTGCGTGTGTTATATATTTCTAAATATCCAGGCAGTTTTTCAGTTTCACTGACGATTTTGCGCAGACCACTTCCACGGCGTTCCATGTACTTCATGCGGTGGAACAGGTCAGCAATCACAG
>OKRU01003991.1_pt1 | contig 11221 bp, 10 predicted proteins | sample 1601131 | NCBI WGS metagenome assembly OKRU01 (sample SAMEA3541558, study PRJEB24748) | human gut metagenome | biome: human gut; feature: human-associated habitat; material: faeces | place: China | collected 2012 | reverse complement strand
CAACGTGCCGTATACTTTTGCCTCGTTAGATGAAAAACCGAGTTTTTCCAAAAATCCAAAACTATTCATAGTAGTTATCCCCCACACCACTATTGTAATGCAAATCTTTCCGTTGTCAATTTCTTTTTAAAATATTTGATATTAAATTTGCTTTTTTCGTCAATACAGACTATCGTCAAAGTACAGTTCGTTGTATAAATCGCCGTCTTTCCTATCGAAACGTTCTTGCTGCTCGGGTATACAAGATACTTTTAACGTTTCTGGTTTACGCAACGTAAAATTGCCGATATCGCATCTGCGCGTACGATTGATTATATGGGCAAATGTATGAAGGCTTTCTATGTCTCCTATAAGTTTTGCTCGATCTTCCAGTGAAATTTTATCCCTATTCAACATTCTGACAGCGTTTCGATAAACAGGGTTTGGAATTAACATTGCCGTTCCCCAATTGGTATTGCCAGCTTTTACAAGGTTGTCTAACGCTTCTTCCTTCCAATTCTCTTTGTTTTCAAGTTTTGCAAAATCAAGACATCCTGCCTTGCCCTTATAATTAGAATCTCCCATACAGAGATTATATAAGCAATTAGCCTTGTTAATTATTATCTCAGCATTTTTTCTACACCATGTAAGTTCATCTATACATAGTTGTTTATAATGGCTTTCAGCCGGGGTGTCTTTTTTATTTTCCTTCAAGTCAACCTTTATAAGTTGTTTGTCATCTACTGGAATCATAAGATTGTAATTCAGCTCTCCCAATAGTTTTCCTTTTTTGTCTATTATCTTATCAAAATCAGCTCTTGGGCTCATTCTCTTGTGTTTTTCAACCGGGTGTGATAATAGAATCAGATATTTGCGATTATTGCAGCCAACTACTGTACCTACATATATTCGATGTTGCTTTCCAATCTGTGGTGACACAGAAGAAACTCTGTCATCAATATTATGCAAATTCCTAATATATTTCATATCTATCCGATATAAATTTAGTCTTTCCTGTTTCATAAAACTCCTGGATATTAAAAGTGGCTATGCTAAAAAGCATAGCCACCATGAAGAATCACCAGAGGCGATTCTTACGCTTTTACGACCTCCACTTATAGATAGGCCCCACCTTTAATATTAAATTACCAAAAAGCCAGAAATAGTCAATACATTTTCAGAAATTATTTGTACCTTCCTTATCTCACATAGTCAATCAGTTTCGACCTCAATCGACAGATATTTTCCTCTGATTATCACGTTTCTTGGCTTCTGCAATCTTCTCATGAATATTGGTATTGTACAGCTTATACAAATCCGTAGCAATATATTCAGTTTCTTCAACACTAAATCCATATTCCTGAGCTACTTCTTCGACCCTTATGTATCTTTTTATTACGTATAATAACAAATGTATTATCTGTGTTGAAGATAACGGTATAGGAGCTTCCGATGAACAAATAGAAAAGCTCAATCACACACCGCATTATATGGTCTGTGATACAAACACTACCGAACAACGACATGGTTTAGGACTGCTGATTGTGAAGCAGATTATGAATGGTCATAGTGGAACTGTTATAATAGCGCACAGTGAATATTATGGCGGTTTCAAAACAGAGCTTACTATCCCACTATAAAGTGTATTTGAAAGTGAATAGTAATAGATTTTATCTCCTTTATCACACCAACAGACAATACGATTAAAATAAATTGCTTTCCAAATATTTATTACCTTACCACAATTCCCTTAATTTTGAATGAATAAATCACGCAAAAAAATTGCTTGATTTACTCATTCGCTTATTAACTAGAAAAAGTACAATGAAACTATCAAACGAAAAGGAGATTAAAATATGGCAACATTATTAAAAGCAAATGAAGTAGCAAAAATTTATGCCAAAGGGCAGCGTCCAAGTCTGAATAAAGTATCCTTCAATGTAGCAGAAAGTGAATTTATCGCTATTATGGGTGCTTCTGGCTCTGGAAAGACTACATTGCTTAATGTTCTTTCCACCATTGATACCCCTACAAGTGGCAGCATTGTAATCAATGGTGTTAATTTAGAACAACTGAGCGACACAGGTGCAGCTGATTTCCGCAGGGATAATCTTGGATTTATATTTCAGGAATACTTTTTACTTGACAGCCTTACCATCCGAGAAAACATCTCTGTTCCACTCACTTTGCAAAAACTTCCCTATAAAAAAATCGAAAAAATGGTGCAGAGTTTAGCAGAACGATTTGGCATTGCATCTCAATTAGACAAATATCCAAACGAGCTGTCTGGCGGGCAGAGGCAACGGGCATCGGCGGCAAGAGCCATTGTAAAACAGCCAAGTATTTTGTTTGCTGATGAGCCGACAGGAGCATTGGACTCAAACTCTGCTACCGAGTTATTAAAAACTTTGAAAGAAGTAAATGAAGAATTGCATACCACTATACTGATGGTCACACATGATGCATACGCTGCAAGTTTTGCGAACCGTATTCTGATTTTCAAAGACGGAAGCATTATAAGGGAACTTCTTAAACAAGATGCCGACAGACGAACATTCTATGAAGCAATTGCACAGGAAGTAGCCAAATTAGATACGGAAAGATAAGGGGGCAAAATTCATGAATAATTTATCAATGGCACTTAAAAATCTTAAAAAAAATTTTTCATTTTATGCCCTTGAATTGTAACGATACTATCCATTTTGGGCATTGTATGCATGTTTATCGGTCATATTTTCCTTAAAATGTTTATCTGTCGCTATTTCTACCAGTTCAGGAAGCGCTTGTGCAGCATTTGCTTTAGCTTTTGCAGCAGCACCTCGCAGTGATCGTGTATATATGGAGCTGGTAAATTCATCAGGAAGATCCGTTCCTATGTATATAATATCGCTGCTATCTGCCATTATGTAAAATTCGCCTACATACTGCTTTAAATATTTTTCTACATCTTTCCAATCAATTCCACGTTTTCCTTTAAAGATAATATCATTGATCATTACAATCTTATTTCCGTTCAAATCTGTTATTACTGATATATTTCTTCATGATTTTTTCATTCAAAATTTTAATTAATTAGTGTGCGGAACAATTACCGCACATCAATTAATATATCACAAAAAGCATTATTGTACTACCAAACATGATTTTATTTAGCCCTCTGTGTTTTCCACTTTGTTCAGCTTTACTCTTTGTTTCTCCGATTCTCATAAAGTAAAAACGCACAGACTGTCTCTCATCGAAACAATCTGTGCGTCTCTTTTCTGATCTGCAAACGCTGCTATCCATATGTTATCCATATCTCATGCATTCATTTACAGATATATTATTTTGTTTTTACACCAGCCTACTCTGCTTTTGCATCCGAAACACTGACCTTATGATCATACCATTTTCCTTTTGTGCCGATCAGTGCAAGATCAAACTCCTGATCTAATGCTTCTACCGGAACATCAAAAGCATAAACTTCCTCTTTGGAACCATCAGAGTATGTAACTTCTTCTGTTGTTGGCTGGATCAGTTTTGCTCCATCCTTCTGTGCATCTTCTGCAGTTCCTAAGAAAAGATTTACAATGTTCTGGGATGGCATCACGATGTGAAGTATCATTTTGCCATCCTTTACCGTAAGTGTTCCACGTCCGTCATACACTTCGTTCACATGAAACATGCCGCTGTCAGTGTCGAATTTTGCAGAATATGTTCCGTCTGCAAGAGCTTCACTCTTGCTTGCGGAAGAAAGCATAGCAGAACCGAGGGATTCGATGGCTGCTTTTGTATGGGCTGCATAAATCTGCTGGATAGCATCGATCCCGCCAAGTCCTGCGATCTGGCAGTCAACACTTTCAAAGTTTCCGCTTGCAACAAACTGGCTCTTCCAGGAATCGTCATCATCGCCAGCCATATCGTTATTGGCGTGATCTCCGGCTACGACCATTAAAGGACGAAGGATCACTTTTGTGTAACCGGCTTCTTTTACTGCTGCGATCACGTTCTCACATGCTGTCTCTTCCGGCTCACCTTCTACTGTTCCGATGAATACGTTGTCATAGCCTAATTTTTCCATCTGGGCAGCCATCTGGCTGTAGCTTACTTTTGCAGTATGGGAAGTACCATGTCCCATGAATACAAATGCTGTACCATCTTCTTTTGCTGCCTCTAAGGAATCAAAACCTGCTGTCTTTACTGCCTCTGCTGTGATAGCTTCTGCAACGGCTGCTTTATCTTCATTGACAACAGTTGCATCACTTCCAACTTCGCCAAGTAACGGTTCAGCGATCGTAACTGTCTCAAATTTATCCTTATAGCTGTCTAATGCTTCTACAAGTTCATCATACTCTGCACCATGCATCAAATGAGTTGGCTGTACGACAAGATTTTTCACTCCGTTTGCCACTGCTCTGTCGAGTGCCTGCTCTACATTGTCAATTTTTTCACCATCTCTTGCCTGTACATGGTTGATGATGATCTGTGCTGTGAAAGCTCTTCTTACAGACCAGTCCGGATTTGCTTCCTGCAGTGCTTTTTCCACACCACCGATATCCTCTGCCCTGCTGTCGTTGAAGGATGTACCAAAACTTACCACTAAAAGCTCGTTCTCTCCGATTCCGTCCTCATTCAAAGGATCATCCTTGGATGCATCTCCTGTATCTCTTCCGAAATAATCCGGGTCAGCATTTTCTCCCTCAACAAGTTCCTTCTGTGCATCTGTCAGCTTGTCCCATGCTGCTTTTGCTGCTGCACACTGCTCATCTGTGTTCTCATTTCTTGTCTGCACATAGATGGCATCGATGAGTGCTGCGACTTCGTCTGCTGCGGCCTGATCATCGACCTCTTCACTCTCTGTCTCAGCAGCTGTTTCTGTCTGTGTCTGTGTTGTCTCTGTCTCTTTCTTGCTTCCGCATCCTGTAAAAAGGGCTGCTGTCATTGTAAACGCAAGAACAAGTGCAAGTGTTTTTTTCTTCATTTTTTTCTCCTCTTTGTGATTTACTTCTGCTTCATAGAGATCTGTACACAAAGAAAAAATATTATGCCCTATCTTTTATAATACGGCCAAAAAAATCTCCGGTCAGATGTCCTGAACGGAGTAAAAAGTCAATGAAAATCAGGCTTTTTGTCAGAAAGCCCTCTAAACAGTACGACCAATTACTCGTGATCTGGGAATTCATTTCCCTGTACCAGACGATTGGCAGGTTTCCTGGCTGAAAGATCCTCATACAGATTCTGCCTTCCCAGTGCCATGCACCAGTGGCTTTCCATGCGGAAAAAGAATCTGCACTCCCTTATCACAGTGACGAGATCGTACAGGAATCACACCTGTTTCCCTTTTAACCAGTCTGGTCTTAACAAAACCGGCTGGCACCAACTGTCTTCTCTATGAAACTGTCATTTTTTTGCGCTTCCACACCGCATGAATGATATAGCGGTCTAAAGCCTTATCCATGTTAGCACACCCATGTTTTTTTTGCAATCTCAAATGTGTTTTTCTGTTCTTTCCAAAAACCATTTCACAAACTTTGGATCTGACGGATAATACAGATGTGGAAAGCCCCAGAAATGATCGTCCGATGCATGAATGCACTTCCAGCTTCTTCCTGTCACCGGTTTTGTGGCAATGCAATCCTCTCCATTCGCTGTGCTGTCGAAATAGTGGAACTCATGCACCTTTATTTTCTCCGGTTCCGGTCTTTCCGCTGTTCCCTTCTTCGTGAGCCCTTGCGGCAGTTGTACTTCCACATAACCAAAACGTACCAGTTTTCCCATGTACTGACACTCTGCCGGGATCACACCTGCCATTTGATAAGTTGTTCCCTCCTTGTCCGTGAGCGTGTCATGTAGATACATAAATCCCCCGCATTCTGCCAGAGAAGGCAACTGCTGTTCCAGCGCTTCTTTGATCGATTTCCGCATGCTCTCATTTTCTTCAAGCTGTCTGGCGTATAATTCCGGATAACCACCGCCTAACAGTAAGCCATGAATGTTTTCCGGAAGCTTCTCATCATGCAGCGGTGAAAAAAATACCAGTTCTGCTCCATAGTGTTCCAGCATTCTTAGGTTGTCACGGTAATAAAAACAGAATGCTTCGTCTTTCGCCACTGCAATGCGGGACGGTATTATATTTGTACCGAAGTTTTTTGTATCATATAATTTATTCTTTCCACGGAAAATTGCTCGGGAAAAAATTGTAACTTTCCCAGAATACGCTTTTTCTTCTAAATCTTCTTTTTCTTCCAGCTTTACTTCTTCTGTTACAGTTTCTCCTTTTTCCCACAAAGCATTTTCTGCGATCCCGATCATCGCATCAACATCCACATATTTTTCCAACAATTGTCCGGCTTTTTCCAACTGAAAATTCAGTTCCTCCATTTCTTCCGGCAGGATCAATCCAAGATGTCTGGAGCCAATTGTCAGTTCTTTTTCATTCGGAATGCATCCCAGTGCTTTTATCGCAAGTTCTTCTTCGATCAGCGGCGCAATGGTATCAAAAAACATTTTACTTGTCCGGTTTAAAATAACCCCTTTGATCAGCTTCTTCTCGTCATACTGTAAGAATCCTGCAATGAGCGGGATCACAGATTTTCCCATGCCATGCGCATCCACGACCAGAATAACCGGGACATCCAGCGTCTTGGCCAGATGGTAGGAAGATCCCTCCTCCCTGATTCCGCCAAGTCCATCGTAAAGTCCCATAACACCTTCTAACACTGCGATATCATGCCCCGGTAGTTCCATCTCATACAATGCCTGTATTTGTAATGCATCCGAAAAAAATGTATCCAGATTTTTGGATGGAATTTTTAACACCTGTTCATGAAACATCGGATCAATATAATCCGGTCCACACTTAAAGGACACCGGATGTTTTTTCCTGCATAATAACTGTTTTAAAAAAGCACATGTGACGGTTGTCTTTCCACTGCCGCTTTTTACCGCAGCGATCATAACTTTAGGTATTTTCAATCCCATTTAAGATACCTCCCCGGTAAAATCAAAAGAGCAGATGTAGATTGGATTTTCGCCCTGCATCAGATGATAACCGCCGACTGTTTTCGCACGGGATACCTGCACCTGGATGATCTCGAGATCCGTGATACGGCTGTCTGTTTCCAGCAATGTCAGTTCACGGATCGTCTCTAAACTGATGCAGTTGATCACAATCCTCATTGCATGATTTTTTTCATACAAAACATCCAGAATTTCTTTTAATCTGCCACTGCTTCCACCGATGAACGCATGTGTCGGATGCTCACTCCGTTCTTCTGTCTTAAGACAGTCCGGTGCCTCACCGGCGATTACCTGAATGTTCGGCAGAGCGAATTTCTCGATATTTTTCTGAATCAGTTCCAGTGCAAGAGGCTTTTTTTCTATCGCATAAACCTGAATCTGTCCGCTTCTCTTTGCAATTTCTATTGCAATCGATCCTGTTCCGCTTCCGATATCATAGCAGACGGAATCCTTTTGTAAATGCAATTTGCAGATAGACAACGCCCTTATCTCTTCCTTCGTCATCGGAACTTTATCCCGCAAAAATTCCTCATCCCGCATCCCACAGGTAACTGTCTTTTTTTCTGCATCCGGATTCAGGATGAGACATATATACAATCCGGTTTCTTCCACATGCTCACATGCTTCCGGCGTTAATGCCAAAACTTTCTCCTGCGGATAGGACAGCTGGAAACCTGCAAGTACCTTACAGTTCTGCAAATGATATTTCTGTAACAGTCTGCCGAGTTTTTGCACATCCTCTTTTCCGGACATCAGCAAAAATGTTTTCGCAGAAAAACGAATGGTCTCTGTCAGATTTCCGATCCACTCTGTCTCCGCTCCGTGTCCATGGATACTTAAGACAGCCGCATCCTGATAACTGTACCCGGTCAATGCCGCAAAATAAGATACCGATGAAATTCCAGGATAGATACGCACACTGCTGTCACTTCTGCCCTTCAGTGTTTCATATAGTTTCCCGCATCCGCTGTAAAAACCGGTATCACCGGAAAAAAGAATGACCACTTTTACCCCGCAGCCGGATAACCGGTTCAGCTCCGGGATGATATCCGCTGCAAGATAATAGGGATAACGGACTGCCTGCTCATTTTTTATGATCCTTAGCAGCCGTTCTGCTCCGAAAATGTAATCTGCTTCCCGGATTTTTTCTGCCGCTTCCATCGTGAGCGTCTGCTCATTTCCCATACCGGTTCCGATGAGGGCGATCTGGTTTTTTATTGTTTTTCCTGTAATTTTGGAAATTTTTCTGCACACCTGTGTAAATGTATCACCACTGTTTTGTTTTTCCGGATTGCCAATCACACAGGCAGTGATTCCTTCTGCCTCGGCAGCTTTTATTTTTTCCAGAAATCCACCGGTTCTGCCACTCTCCTTTGTGACCAGGTACCTTATATAAAACTGTCTGATCAGTGCACGGTTCATTTCCAATGAAAAAGGTCCCTGCATCGCAATAATCTGTTTTCCACAGATGCCGTTCTGCTCGCAGAGAGATATGCTCTCCAATCCCGGCAATACACGGACAAACAGGCGGTCTTTTAATGCTTCATTCTGACTGTATGTGGCAAGATCTTTGCTCCCGGTTGTGAGCAGGATGTTTCCATCTGTGGAGTTTAAAAAGTCTGCACATTCTGTGGCGTCACTGCACAGTATCACATCTGAGTGATTTTCCTGTATTGTATCCTTATTTAATGCAATATCCGAAGTCTCCCTCTGCAGCCGGATATATGGAATCTCCGTATTTTTCAGGCTTTCCCTGATATTTTCCGAAACTGCCGTTGCAAACGGATGCGTTGCATCCACCACCGCTGCCACCTCGCTCTGTGTGATGAACTTCTGCATTTCCTCCAAATCCATCCTGCCTTTATGAACCGTAACTCCATCCATCTCCGGCATGACGATCTCACCATATTCTGTTGCCACGGAAACAATACATTGGATTCCATTTTCAGACAATGTCTGTGCTAACATGCGTCCTTCTGTTGTTCCTGAAAAAATAAGAATTCTATTCATGAATTTCTTTCTCCTGTTTACACGATTGTCACATGCAAATTAAAATACGGCATACTTTAAACCGCCGGATCCGGCAGCACATACCCTCTCGGTGTGACAAGTTTCCCACCTATGATTTTCGTTCTTGAATTTCCAATAAATACCGTTGTAAACATATTTACCTGACGCTCCCGCAATTCTGCAAGTGTGCAGACTTCACAGGCTGTGTTTTCTCTTCCGATATTTTCCACATAGCCACAGGCTCTCTCCGACTCCACTCCGTTTTTTTGTAAAATGTCACAGGCCTTCTTAAGATAATCTGCCCTGTGGTGGCTGGATGGATTATAGATTGCCATGCAGAAATCACCCACCGCCGCTGCCGCAAGCCTTTTTTCGATAAGTTCCCACGGTGTCATAAGATCGCTTAAGCTGATGACGCAGTAATCGTGATTGAGTGGTGCTCCAAGCGCCGCTGCCCCACTGTTTGCCGCTGTGATCCCGGGGATCACCTCAAGTTCACATCCCGGATGCGCTTCCGACATCTCATAGAGCAGGGATGCCATTCCATACACGCCTGCATCCCCACTGCATACCATCGCAACCGTTTTTCCTTTTTCTGCTTCCTCAAAACACATCTCACAGCGTCTGACTTCCTGTTTCATCGGTGTGGATAAAAATTCTTTTTCCTGATATTTACTGCCTAATAATTTTAAATACACCGGATATCCGACGATCACATCACTGCCGCACAATGCCTGATCTGCCTGTGGAGTCATCATTTCCCCGGTTCCAGGTCCCATTCCCACGATATAAATTTTACTGTTCATCGATCCTGTACTCCTTTGCCAGTTCTCTTTCCAATTTCCAGTCGTATTTTACAATTGCGATCGTCATGCCGTTTTCCGCCTGCTTCCGCAAAATAAAAGTTCCTTCTTCGTTTGCCGCTTTCATTGCAGCCCTCTCGCAGACATTGTCCACACCTGTCTTTTCTTTTACAAAGGAGGACTCCTGAAAGTCTCCCTTTACCTGTTTTAACTCCTCCGCGGAATAGGTTAAAAACGGAATCCGGTTTGCCATGCACCACCTCAGCAGGCCTTCATCCTCTTTTTTCAGATCAATGGAAGCTACTGCGCGCACAAGTCTTTTTTCAATGCCTGCATGATCCAGCCACTTTTGTATAAATGCATCCAGTTCCTCAAAGCTTTTTCCCCTGCGGCAGCCGATTCCTAAAATATATTCTCTCGGCTGCAATCCGAGTACTCCCTGCTCTAAGTCTGTTTTCTCTGATGAGATCACAATATCCGGCGTTTTTCCATCCAGTATTTTGGCTGAGACTTTTGCAATCCCCTCCCGGTTATAAATGGAAAGACCACATTTTTTTGCAAACAGATCCACAGAAAACGCATGATTCACATCGGTTGCCGTTGTAATGACCGGAATCCCGCCAATCTGCCCTGCAATCTGTTCTGCGAGTTCATTGGCACCTCCCATATGCCCGGAAAGCAGTGGAATCACAAAAGTCCCTGCCTCGTCTGCCACAACCACCGGGCTGTCACTCAGCTTATCCGACACAAATGGTGCGATCATGCGCACTGCAATGCCACAGGCTCCAATTACAACAATGGCATTTTTCTCTGCAAACTGCTGTCTTGTCCAGTCAGATAGCGATAATCCAAGTTTTTTTGCTTCCTCCGTTTTCGTGCCCACAAAAGCCTGTCTGATTTTTTCTGCAAGTTTTGTTCCGTTCTCTGTAAACGTAATGATACTGATATTCATTCTTTTTCCCTTGATTTTTTTATCTTACGAAATTCCGTCTCAAAATCCGGCGCATACAGTCTGGATTTCCCATAATTCTGATGTGCCACAATATCTCCCACGATGATCAGCGCTGTTTTGGTAATGTCATGCGCTTTTGCCGTCTCTTCTAACTGTTCCACCGTACACAGATACGCTTCTTCCTCCGGCCAGGTCGCCTTGTATACAATCGCTGCCGGTGTGTCTTTCCCATACCCGCCTGCGATCAGCCGTCTGCCCAGTTCTCCCAGCATTCCTGTACTTAAATAGATTGCCATGGAAGCATGATGTGCTGCAAAACTCTCAATGCTCTCTCTCTCCGGCACTTTGGTTCTGCCTTCCATGCGGGTAATGATCAATGACTGGGATACTTCCGGTAAAGTATATTCCAGATTTAACAAAGCTGCCGCTCCAAAGCAGGCACTGACTCCCGGACAGCTCTCATATGAAATACCTTTTT
>OKRU01003990.1_pt1 | contig 11225 bp, 10 predicted proteins | sample 1601131 | NCBI WGS metagenome assembly OKRU01 (sample SAMEA3541558, study PRJEB24748) | human gut metagenome | biome: human gut; feature: human-associated habitat; material: faeces | place: China | collected 2012 | reverse complement strand
CCATTTTTACCCATCAGTGCGATGCGGTCTTTTTCATTAATAACGAAAGAAATATCACTAAATAAAGTAGTGCCGCCAAACTCTACGGCTAGTCCGTCTATCGAAATCATACAATTCTTTATAATTTGAGGCGCAAAGATAGCGAAATATATCAATCTTTTTTATAACTTGCGGGCTGAAAAACATTATTAACTGAAATATGTTGACTAAAAAGTAATTTTAGAGAATAATTTTAAAAATAATATAGAAACGATATGGAAGGCGGACAAACAAATGAATTCAGACCTCTTATCTTAGTGGCTGAGGACGACGACAGCAACTTCAAATTGATCAAAGCAATCATCGGAAAGAAATGTGATATACAGTGGGCCAAGAATGGCGAAGAAATCGTGGCACTGTTCAAGGAATACGGCAACGAGGCCAAAGCGATCCTGATGGACATCAAAATGCCTGTGATGAACGGACTGGATGCTACGAAGATCATCCGCGGAGAAAACAAGGAAATCCCTATCATCATGCAGACCGCCTACGCTTTCAGCTCTGACAAGGAGAATGCGATGAACGCGGGAGCGAGCGAAGTGCTGGTGAAACCGATCACACTGTCGATTCTGCGCAATACGCTGACGAAGTATTTCCCCGAATTGGTCTGGTAGACTGATCTCTTTTTTTGTCCGGTAGACTGATCTTTTTTGTTTGTTAAACCGGTCTTTGTTCCGGCAGACATGATCTTTATCCGGCAAAACGGTATCGCTGAGTAGAAAAACGGTATAACAATTCGGGTGTTTTTTCCTGTTTTGTATTTGTGATATTAACAAATAGCTGACGGCTGTAAAAATAAAATAGGCGGACCTCACGGTCGGCCTATTTCTGTTCGTTTCCGTTAATTTGTTAGAGTTCAGAAACGACTCTATGTAAAGTCTCTCCTTTGAGAGATTTTAAGAGCGATTTTTATCGGCTTCCACCTGCCCACCAAACGGGTTCGGAGTATACGTATTGTCCGTCACCAAAGGCTTCTTTGATGGCTACATTTGCCAATACATCGTCTGCTCCGTAACCGAAACGCAGCGGGAATTTGTTAGAGTTCAGCGGGTTTTTCAGTTCCACTAAGTTTTCGTTCGCACCTTTCATACGGCGGTAGTCGTTGTAAGCTTCTAAAGATTCGCCGGATGCACCAAAGAATGCGAGATATTTCTGTACCATTGTTTCTTTTAATGGGTTAGCGGCAAAAAGAGGAGCTACTTCATTATCAAAATAGGCTTCGGCAACGGCGTCACCCAAGAAATCGGCTTTCCCGCCCAGCCAGTTTCTGGCGGCATCGGCAACTGTATTCTCCAAATTGGCAAATGCAGCGATAACGGCATCTTTCAAAGCGGCTTTTGCTTCATCTACTCTGCCACCCAGACGACACAGGGCTTCTGCTTCGAGGAATTTTACTTCATGGTAACTGATCAGTTGTGTGGGAGCGGTCATAGCCCATGAGGCCATAGACATGCCATAATTATTCTGTAATTCCTGAGGGGTGCCGTTAGGAGCTACGTTGATGGCATCGATTGTTGTGGCTTGATTTGCACCGCCTCCATATACAACATTTCCGCTAGGATCAGGTTGGATAAATGAGCGTGGAGCTCGCGGGTCATTTCTTGTTGCAAATTTCTCGATGAGACTTTCGCTGGCTGCAAGGCTGTTACGGCTATAGCTGAAAGCCCAAAGGGGATTTAGTTGAGAATCACCGTCATAAATGTCCAGTTTACATTCTTCATTTGCATTGGTAAATGATTTACTTACATAGGTCAGAATGTTTTGGAGATCGGTAGTCTGATTGGCGCTTTTGTTAAGAAGACGCATTGTATAGCGTGCTTTCAGTGCATAAGCTGTTTTAAGCCACAGACCGGCTTGTGCATCTTGGTCTGATCCGTAGATGAGGTCTTTTGATCCCACTGCACCTGATAATCCTTCGTCTTCGGCTGTTCCATCCTTCAAAAGTGTGATAGCAGCATCCAGGTTCTGCATTACTTCTTTGTAGATAGACTCTTGTGAATCAATTTTAGGTTGCATATACTTCGGTGTGCCGTCCGGATTTAAAACTCCGGTTTCGCTGAACGGTGTGTCTCCGAACACATCGGCTACTACCGCACCATTGTAGGCAAGAAGGATTCTGGCTATTGCTTCAGTTACTACATTGCCTTTTTCCGATGGGTCTTCCTGACACTTGTTGATTACAATCTTTGCATTCTTTATATTGGCGTAAACGCTGATCCACGCATTGTTGTAGGTCGTGGCAGTGGTCGGTTCTCCGCTGCGGACTTCTGCCCGGTAGAGTTGGTTGCCGATACCTGTTTCGTGCTCCATGTAAACGGACGAATAGAGTGAAAAATCTCCTCCTACTGTGCTGAATGCAGTGCTGACTCCCAAGTCTGTTATCAAAAACTTCGCCGGAGCATCCTGCGGGTTATTGGGATTCTTGTTGACTTTGTCCATTGCATCTTCCGTACAAGCAGAAGCAATGACAGCAGTAAAGAAAGAAACTGCCAGCAATTTTCCTATTGATTTATATTTTTTCATTGTCTTGCAGATTAAAATTTAATATTAAAGCCGAAACCAAAGCTAGCTGTTTGCGGCATTGAATAGTCTTCGAAAGCTCCGGACATATTGTTGTTTCCTTGGCTGGCTTCCGGATCAAGGTCAGGCATCTGTGCCCAGACGAGGATATTTCTTGCGAAAGCATTCACCGAAAGTTCCATCCACTTTTTCTGGAGTACTTTGTAGCTTACTGCCACTTCGCGGAGTTTGATGAACGAGTTGTCGTATACAGAAGATTCGTCAATATCGTTCAGGCGGCTGTAGTACACTTGTTGCGCATTGGCTCCGGTGATGGCGATATCGTTTTTGGTTCCGTCCTGTTTGTAACCGTCAAAGATGATCGTGCCTTCCCGATTCTCTGTTCTTTTGCTGACGCCGTAGTAGTCGGACAAACCGGTAGTTCTGCTGTACATCTGGCCACCTTGTTTCCAGTCAAGTACAGCACTGATGGTACATTTCCACAGACGCAATGACGTATTGAAACCCATTACGAAATCCGGAGAAACTTTTCCGATCACCTGTGCCTCACCGGCGACAGGCAAACCGTTTTCGTCTACCAGACGATTGCCGTTAGCGTCTCTCTTGTATCCTACGCCATAGATTACAGGGAATTTTTCGCCTGCTGATGCACGAACCTGTGGAGTGACGTAACCACCCAGTGAAATGTTTTCCACACCCGGAGCCAGTTCGTCTACATAGTTGTCGATTTTGGTCCAGTTGAAACCGAAGTCCCAGTTGATATTCTTCGTGCGGATCGGGTTGAATCCCAATGTGATTTCGTGCGTGTCGGTATGAATCTTACCACCGTTTGTCAACAGTTTGCTGGCACCGGTAGAAGACGCCAAAGGCACTGAAAATATCTGGTCTTTGACGTTCTGACGCGAATAAGTATAATTCAACGTAATCAGGTTGTCGAAGAAGTTCACGTCGGCACCGATTTCGTACGAACGTGTATTCTGCGGTTTCAGATTCGGGTCGAATATTGTGTAGTACGGGGTATAGGCAGTAGTACCTTTGATGGGGTACATGATGGGAGTCAGCGAATAGAATCCTCCTCCGTACGTGGGAGTCGAGTAATAATTCTCAAGGAAATCACCAGCCTGTCCTACTTCCGCATAAGAAACTCTCAGTTTGGCGTAGTTGACTACATCATTTTTCAGTTCATCAAGTTCTGTCAGGATGAAACCTGCTGACACAGAGGGATAGAAGAACGAACGGTTGTTGCGCGGCATGTTGGACACATAGTCCTGACGTCCGGTCACAGTCAGATAAAGCATGTTTCTGTACGAAGCCGATACGTTGCCGAAGAAACCGACAGTACGGTTTTTCCATCTTTCTTCTTCTGTAAGCTGAGTGGTTGCATTGTTGATATGATTCCACCCTGCGAAGTTATAGTTTGTTCCGTATTCGTAGTATTTCTTTCTGTTGCTCTGGATAAATTCGTTACCTGCTACAGCGTTCAATCCCCAGTCGTCATTGATGCGCCAGTCGTAGTTGATGGTCAGCAATGAGTTGTAGGTAGCGTTTGTCCAACCGTAGTTTTCTATCTGGCCGCGACCGCCGCCGGTGTTACTTCCGTATCCGTAGCTGTCAGAGTAGTGAGTGGTATAAGCGTCTACACCTAACATATATTTCGCGTTCAGTTTATGGTTGGCCGTTCCGAAATCTGTTTGATAAGTGGCATATACATTTCCGAAGAAACGGTTGGTGTCTTCTGTGTATTTGTTGTTGTCAATAGCCCAATAGGCATTGTCAAAATTTCCACGGAAAGAGTTTTGCTTATAAATGTCGCCGTCTACATGGCTGGGGATACCTGCCAGATCGTAGCTTGCGGGCGAAGCGTAAACAGTTCTCAGCAGTCCGTTTCCGGACGTTACCGCCTTGTCAATCGAAGTCGTGATGTAGTTTCCTGCAAAACCGGTTGTGAAGTTATTCGTCAGTTTCGTTTCGGCGCTTACTTTCACGTTGTATCTGTCCATGCCAGTTTTGGGGATAATACCGTCTTGGTGCGTATTTCCAAGAGAAACGGAGTATGAACTTTTTTCCAGCGTTTGTGCCACGTTCAGCGAGTTGCTCCAAGTGATACCTGTTTCGAAGAATTCTTTTGTATTGTCGTAAGCCTGTGGAGTAGCCCAAGGGTCAAGACCTGCTGAAGCACGCTGCGGCACGTAATATTTGCCGGATTGCATGCCATACTTTTGAGTAAATTCGTTGTCGGTGTTGCCGCCATAATTGGGATCGTTGGACAGTTCAGAAATCTTAGGTCCCCAGGATAATCCTGAAGTTGGGCTGTATCTTCCGCCGGACCCCTGTGCATACGTCTTTTGGAATTCGGGCAGGCGACCGACTACGTCAAAACTGACATTGGATGAGAAACTGACTTGGGGTTTGCCTTTTTCCAGTCCCTTACCGCTTTTGGTGGTGATGATGATCACACCATTGGATGCGCGGATTCCGTAAAGTGCCGAAGCCGCCTGTCCTTTCAGAATGTTGATACTTTCAATGTCGTTCGGGTCGATATCTACCGCGCGGTTGGCAAAGTCCACGCCGCTTACACTACCGTTGTTCTGTATGTCCGTATCTACGTCAGGAGTACTGGTCACTGCCATCCCGTCGATTACGTAAAGCGGCGTGTTATCTCCGGAGAAAGAACGTGCACCACGGATCGTGATCTGTGAAGATGCTCCGGGCATACCGCTCGAAGGTTTGATATCCAGACCGGAAACTTTTCCTTGCAACGCTCCTGCCAGGCTGGAGTTGGAAGCTTGGGTCAGTTGTTCGGACTTCACGTCCTGAACGGCGTAGCCCAGCGCTTTCTTTTCGCGGGAGATACCCATGGCCGTTACTACGACTTCGTCCAGGGCTTTGGCGTCACTTTTTAATACTACGTTGATAACGCCCTGTTTGATCGTTACTGTCTGCGGAACCATTCCTACATAGGAAACGCGCAAAGTTTTAGAAGAACTTGGTACGGTGGGGAGTTGTCCTTTCGGGAAGCGTTAAGTGTTTTTGGGGCTATTTAAGGCATAAAATGATAAAAAGATAGCATTTTGAATGATTCGCTGATGTTATTTTATGAAAATAACGATTTTAACACTATCTTTATGTCGTGTAATGTAATTTGAATATTATTAAAATCGTGCTCAAATCTTCTCATTTCATCAATATACTGATTAAATTCTTTCAATATGATACTTTATAGTTAAAAACGTAACACTTTTTTAATTTTGATATAAATAGTGTTATCTTTGCAGCCTGTTAGAGACTAGAAGTCTATTTATAGGTTAAATTTAAGAGAGAATTTATGAAAAGAAAATTGATGTTCTTTATGACCTTCCTTTTTTTGGGTATAGGTCTGGTGACAGCGCAGACGTCCCGAGTTACCGGTGTGGTAACCGCCGAGGAAGATGGCCTGCCTGTTGTAGGTGCTTCGGTATTAGTGAATGGCACTACTCTTGGTACTATCACGGATATTGATGGTAAGTTTACAATCACGAATGTACCAAGTTCTTCTAAGACTTATTGATATTTTAAAGCCTCTCTTTTTCCTCCTTTTTTATTCTATCTTATTGTAAATCAGAATATAAGTGCTTCTTTCCGCAACTTGGCTTCCCGGCTCACTTACTATAATCGCAACCTTTTCCCTTTCTTTTTCGATCTCAGTCATCTTTTTCGGGCAGGTACTTGGCTTGTTTTCAGGGGGCGGATGCTTAGGTTCTACCTTTATTTGAGGCTTTCTATGAGCGATAGGGGCAGACCGGTCTTTTCGGCAATGAGTTGATTGTCAATTCCTTGCTTTTTCATGTCGATGGCTGTCTGAAAGATGTTCAAGGCTTCTTCGCGACCTTTCTTCAGGCCTTTCTTCAGGCCTTCCTCAAGTCCTTCTTCAAGTCCTTTCTTTAGCCCTTCTTCCATCCCTTTCTTTATTCCTTCCTTTTCCGCTGCATCCATTGTCACCAAATAATCCCGGTACACTTTGACGCTATTGTCGTATAGCTCTCTCTCCTTTGGAGACATAGAAGCCACATCAGCGATCTCTTCGAGTTTTTCGAAGACGGCTTTTCGTGCCTTGAATGGCAGGCGTTTTAAAGTTTCCATATTATTTAATATATAAATCCAACGTTCAAAATTCGTTTCACATTCCTCTTCGCTTTTTTTGAAGAGGGGGAGGGCGATGAATATTTGCCGGAACTTCTCCGAGAAGAGTTCACCTGTCTCCTTGTCTGCAAGAATAACGTCTGTCCGGAGTTTTATGTTCTTGTCCATGATGAAATTCATCAGAAAGACTCCGTAAACAGCTTTTATTTCAAATTTCCAGTCGTGCCCCGTCCGGCCCTGGTTGACGATGGCACGGGAGAGATAGAAGATGGAGCGTTCTTTAAAATTGCTCTGCATGCGGTTTTGCATTTCGACAATTATCTTTTCGCCCGTGTCCGTGGTGCAGTAGACATCGTAGATGATGCCTCGTCCTTCCGGGTAGTCCGGCAGCTGTTCGTTGTTCAAAAACGTTAAGTCGGTTATCACTCGTTCACCTTCGAGAAGGTCGTTCAGAAATTCGATTAGTAAATTCTTGGAGACTTCTCTGCCGAATATTAGTTTGAATCCGTAGTCGGTGAACGGATTGATAAATTTGCTCATTGTTTTGGTTGTTTCTCTTTTATGTTGTAAAGAGATGTTTCTCTTCGCATGTATAGTGAAGAGGCTTTTCTTTATTCTACAAAGATAGGATAAATTATTGTTTTATGATGCGTTTGGCGGGAGAAATAAATGACGTGGGTGCTCAAAAATGTTCATCTCCCTCTTAAAAATGTTCATCTTCCTCTGACTCGCTTTTTGAGGATGCCGTTGTAGGTGTCTTCAAATTCTGCCGAGTGGTTGAGTGCCCAGAGGATGTAGTCGCCCGGCTCGTTCTTTTTGAGCAGGGTGGAGCGGTATTCGGAGCTGAGGACTTTCCATAAGGTGCCGCAGGGACCACCCAGATTTCTGCGTCGGGCGAGGGCGAGGATGGCTTTCACGGTTGGTTCGTTCCGGATGCCGATGGCGTCCATGTTGAGGCGTAGCAGGGATTCGGAGAATCCTCCGGAAGCAGTGTTTTCGTTCGGGGCTTCTTCTTGCTGACTTCTTTCGTATTGGGTTCCGTTGTGCTTGGCTTCTTCCTGCTGGTTTCTTTCGTATTGGGTTCCGTTATATCTAGTTTCTCCCTTCTGATCTATTCCTTCATTTCTTCTTTCTTCCTTATTTTCCTCCCCTCTTTTTCCGGACGAGATTTCTAAAGACAAACCTTTGACAGCAACAGGCGCAGCCTGAAAAACGCCGTTTGACGGAACGGGCGGCTGCTCTCTATCCTTCTCCCATTCATTTTCGGTTTTGCTTTGTCTTTCCCTTTCTTTGTCTCTTTCTCTTTCTCTTTCCGGTTTGCTTTTAATCTCAGTATCCGTCTCCGATTTACTTTCGATTTCTGTATCCGTTTCCTGTTTTGTTTGTGGGATTGTTGCTGCAATTTCTCGGTTTTTTGCAGCATTAATTTTCATAGCTGATTCGTCGGTCACTGTTTTTGTAGCATTGATTCCTGTGCCTGCTGCATGGATATTTGTGCCTGTCGTGTCGATTCCTGTCTTTGTTTTAGTAACTTCTGTAGCTGTGATATTGATTCCTGTTTTTATTGCGTTGACTTCTGCGCCTACTATATGGCTTTCCGCTTCATCCACTTCTGTACCTTTTGAATTTATATTATTTCTTATTTCTGCGGAATTATTTTCCGTTCCATCCTCTCCTTCCTTGATGAGCCAAAACTGTTCCAGCGGAAGTTTGTATTTCCTTCGGCTGTCGGTAATGATTTTGTGGTATTGCTCTTGGATGGCTTGCGAAGTCAGAATCCCGTACTCCTTATATATATAGGTGTCGAATAGTCCGACGGACAGGCAGTCGTCGATGATGGCCTGCATCTCCTCCTCCTCGCAACATACTTCCTGCGAAATGTCGAACAAGGTATCTTGATTCCATGCGACATAAAATCCCTTTTCTTTGTAGATGAGGCAGAGCAGGGAAGTGAGTGCGGCAATTCCTGCTGCATGATGACGGTTGGAAATGCGGCGTACCTTCCTGTCTTGGAAGAAGTTGACATCGAGCGGGAAATAATCTAATCCGGGTTTGGAAATACGGGCCATCTTTTTGAATATTTAGAGTGATATTGAATGATAAATAATGAATAAGGCGAATCGGTAATTTTAATTTAGCTCATTTCAGTATGGTGATAAGCTACTTGATAGTCAGTTCTGTCTCTCAACTGAGGGTAACTAAAAAGTCGATTCTATCTCAATTGGGGGTGACTAGAAAGTCGATTCTATCTCTATTCTCCTCCTTCCCGAAGGAGGAGAATAGAGTTACTATTGCGTACAACTACTCCCTAGAACTCCTTTTTCACATCGAAGCAGGGACAGGCTTTCATGTATTCATTGGGTGAGATGATGCCGTCTCCGTTGAGGTCGGGGCTTGTGTCCCGGTGTCCGATGACCTGTTTCACGTTGGGGAAGGCCAGTTGCAGAGATTTCACCAGTCGGATGAGGGCAGTGCGTTGTGCATCTGTCCGTGTGTCGGCGGGGCGGCCTTCCTTGTCCAGTCCGCCGACGTAGCAGATGCCGATGGAACGCTGGTTCCAGCCCATACAATGCGCCCCGTCGAGGGTGACGTCTCGTCCCGGTTCGATGGTGCCGTCGAGGCGGATGACGTAATGATAGCCGATGGACCAGAAGCCACGGGCACGGTGCCAGCAGTCGATATCGGCAGCGGTGATGTTCTGTCCCGCACGGGTGGCGGAACAGTGGATGATGATGGTGTCTTTCATTGCAGAAACTCCTTTCTTTGTTCTCTTTCTCTGGGCAATATATAAGTGTTGAAACCAAAAATGGCGGATTCTTCGGGAGACAGGCGGCGGTAATAGTGTTGCGTCATTGAATGGTGTGCGGGAACAAAGAGAGAAATAAGAGGAAGAGGCGATGAAACAAGGGGAGAAGAAACTGACTGCACACATACATTGCCTGCTTCGGACTTCCCGATTGAATTACTCGATCTGCCTGTTCCGAGCAGATTGCCTGCTTCGGACTCTCCGACTGAATTGCTCGATCTGCCTGTTCCGAGCAGATTGCCTGCTTCGGACTTCCCGACTGAATTGCTCGATCTGCCTGTTCCGAGCAGATTGCCTGCTTCGGACTCTCCGACTGAATTACTCGATCTGCCTGTTCCGAGCAGATTGCCTGCTTCGAACTCCCCGATTGAATCAGCTTTGACAGTCAGCACAGGTATTTCGGGTGCTATCAGAAAGCATTCTTCCGAACCGCTTCTTTCGGCTCTTGGCTTTTTCTTCATGGCCGATTGCTTCAGTCTTTCGGGGTGTAATAAATGCAGCACCAGCCAATTACGTTGTTTAGGGTTCATTTGTTCCCCTTTTACCAGTGCGTTCATGGATGGATAGGCTTGCAGGATATTTCCTGCCTCGTCCGTTGTGGCACAGGGGACGGGGGAGAGGGCGGGTGACGACGGACGCAGACCGGTCCGGATGGCGTGCATGACATTGTCGTAGGCATCGCACCATTCGAGGTTGGCGACGTGGTTGTTGAGCTTGTTTCCGTCGAGGTGGTTCACTTGGGGGAGACGCTTCGGGTTGGGGATAAAAGCTGTTGCCACTAAGCGGTGTACAGAGTAGCCGACGTATATCCCCTTTTGGCGGATGGCCACGTACTCATAACCTTTTGCGGTAATGCTGCTGCTGATTATCAACTTCGATTTGCCTTTGAAACTCAATATCCGCCCGTGGTCTGAAACCATATAATCGGAATTTGCTTCGATAAATCTCCAATTTTCCATACTTTATTCTTTATATTGTTAATAAAATTATACTTCGTTAAAAAGAAATCCCTTTTCCGAAACCACCGGGGATAAACGGCGCAGCCTGCATGGTAGAAACGGCGCAGCCTGCATGGTAGAAACGGCGTAGCCTGCAAGGTAGAAACGGCATAAACAAGGACTGTTAAACGGCGTAGCCTCCTCGCTGACATGAGGCGGTTCCGCCCGCTTACTCCGGTCTTTGACCTTTCTCATTCCTCCTCTGCACGGGGTTCGAGCCGTTCGGCACAGCGAACGAGAAACTCCAGCTCCTCCCGACACCCTTGAATGGCTTCATACAAAGAGTCCACATGATACATTCTGCAAAGCGTTTCCCATTCTTTTCGTTCTTCTGAAGTCATTTGTTCTCCGAAATTCATTTGCTGTCCAAAACTTATCTGCTGCCCGAAACTCATTTCAAAACTTATCTGCTGCCCGAAACTCATTTGCTCTCCGAATCTCATCTGCTCTTCGAAACTCATTCGACGCAAAGGAAATTTTCGGCATGAAACGTGCGCCACCCTTTGGCTTCGAGATCGTAGTAGACTACAAACGTATTTTCCGGTCGTGGCATATAGGGGCGGTGAAAACTGTGTTGATATCCGGTGAGCGTGCCGACAGCGTGGCGCACGGTTCCGTCCTGCTTGGTGTAGCAGAATTTCACGTTCTCCCTGTGCATTTTCCGTATCAGTCCACCGATTCGGTGGGCGATGATGAGCGCATCACGCCGGTTCATGTCATTGTTGCGACGGATGACGGCGGCC
>OKRU01003987.1_pt1 | contig 11230 bp, 10 predicted proteins | sample 1601131 | NCBI WGS metagenome assembly OKRU01 (sample SAMEA3541558, study PRJEB24748) | human gut metagenome | biome: human gut; feature: human-associated habitat; material: faeces | place: China | collected 2012 | reverse complement strand
CAAGGAGTATGTGGTGCAGGACGGTGACATGATCTACTTCCGCTTCAACGTGTAAAATCAGCTTCAAACAACAGCGGTCCCGGGTATGACACCCGGGACCGCTCTTTTGCGAGGATGGGGGATGTGCGAAAAAGCTCTACCGCCAAAAGAAATGGACATGACGAAAAGTCATGTCCATTTCTTTTGGTGGAGCCGAGGGGAATTGAACCCCTGTCCGAAAACAGTTTCACGGGACTTTCTCCGAGCGCAGTCAGGTTTCAGAATTCCCGCTCCGCAAAGACACCTGACAGACTTTGCGGTTTGGTAGAGTCATGATGCGTGGGCAGGTCAACTCTTTCCCGCCTCACGGACGCCACATCAACGACGCCTTCCCCGGCCTGTGGCCTCTCCGGTTCAGACGGCTGCTTTAATTAAGCAGCAATAGCAACAGTATTGTTGTTATTTAATTTATAAAATTGCCCGTTTTATGGCGGTCAGGCGCCGCCGCCCGCTTGTCCCGCTTCCCCATCCCCGTCGAAACCTTTACGGCCCCGTCGTTCCACAAACGCTCCGCTGGTTTGTAAAATAGGAAAGCAGAATTTGCTATTTGGAATTGTAACACATTCCCATATCGGAATGTGTTACAATTCCGTGACAGTTTCAGGTTTTGGTCAGCTTGACCATCAATTTGGCCGGGGTGAGCTTGGCCAGCAGACGGTAGAACTTATAGAACAGTCTGGGGGTGTAGATGGTCTGTCCCGCTCTGGCCGCCCGCAGTGCACCGCCGGCCACCTGTACCTGATCGCAGTAGGGCAGCAGCTCAAAGGGCCGGGAATCCACCACATGACCCACTGCCAGAAACTCTGTGGCCATGGGGCCGGGGCAGACGGCGGTAACGGTGATGCCCTTTGCCTTCAGTTCCTCCGCCGCGCCGATGGTGTAGGCGGAAACGTAGGCTTTCGTGGCGGAATACACCGTCATCCGGGGGGTAGGGCAGAAGGAGGCGATGGAGCTGACGTTCAAGATCCGGCTCCCGGCTTCCATATAGGGCACCGACAAATTGGTGATGGCCGTCAGTGCCCGGAGGTTCAGATCGATCATCCGGGTCTGGGAAACGGTGTCGATCTCGCCGATGTTCCCCAGATACCCGCATCCGGCATTGTTCACCAGCAGGGCGATCTCCGGCTGTTCCTCCACCAGATGCTCCTGATAGGCGGTAAAGCTCATGGTGTCGCACAGGTCCAGCGGCAGCGTCAGGGTGCTGATCCCCTTTTCCTTCAGCTGCTCTGCCAGTTCCTGAAGGCGGTCTGTCCGGCGGGCAATGAGCCACACCCGTTCAATTTCCGGGAATACGGAATAGAACTGCCGGACGAATTCCCGGCCAAGGCCGGAGGACGCGCCGGTAATAACTGCTGTTTTCATGGTCAGATCTCCTTTCGGAGTATTTTAGTGGGTCTCGGGAGCGGGATACTCGACGCCCTGGGTATCCACCCGGACGGTTGCCATGACCACGGGCTTCTTGGGCATATCGTTCATCATGTTCCGCTGGACACGGGAAATGTCAATGGCCACATCCTGACCCTCGGTGATCTTGCCGAAGGCGGCGTACTGGCCGTCCAGATGAGGAGCAGGAGCCACCATCACAAAGAACTGGCTGCCGGCGGAGTTGGGTGCCATGGTGCGGGCCATGGACAGCACGCCGGTCTCGTGAATCAGGTCATTCTGGCGGAAGCCGTTGCCGGCGAACTCGCCGTTGATCTCATAGCCGGGGCCGCCCATGCCGTTTCCGTTGGGGCAGCCGCCCTGGATCATGAAGCCGGGGATGACCCGGTGGAAGGTCAGGCCGTCATAGAAGCCCTTGTTAGCCAGAGAGATGAAGTTGTTGACGGTGTTGGGAGCCTTCTCGGGATACAGCTCGCCGCGCATAATGCGGCCGTCCTCCATAGTGATGGTTACGATGGGATTGCTCATATTCATTCGTTCCTTTCCGATCTGTTATCTGCGGGCCTTCATGGCCCGGTCCATTTCACGGGCGGCGTCCCGCTTGGCGGTGGCGTCCCGCTTGTCGTAATTCTTCTTGCCCTTGCACAGGCCGACCTCCACCTTCACCTTGGCGTTCTTGAAATAGACGCTCAGGGGCACCAGTGTGTAGCCGTCCTGCTTGACGAGAGCGTGGAGCTTGCGGATCTCCCGCTTGTGCATCAGCAGCCGCCGGTCCCGGTCCGGGTCCCGGTTGAAGATGTTGCCATGCTCGTATGGAGAGATGTGCATGCTGTGGACGAACAGCTCGCCGTCCTGTACAGTGCAGTAGGAGTCCTTCAGGTTCATCGTGCCCGCACGGATGGATTTGACCTCCGTGCCGCACAGTTCGATGCCTGCCTCGTACTTATCCTCCACGAAGTAATCGTGGTAGGCTTTGCGGTTCTGGGCCGCGATCTTGATTCCCTTTTTCTCCGTGGGGACCACCTCGTTTCCAGTGAGTCAGTATACCATAGTTTTCCCATGACTTCAAGAAAAACAAGCCCTTTGCAATTCAACACGCCTATGCTATAATAAACTGAATATAGTATAGGCAGGGTCTCTGCCCTTTAAACGAGGTGGATAGAATGGAAATGCCCATGGATCTGACGGAGGTCAAGCTCCGCCGCAAGGACGTATTTGAGGGTAAAATCATGACGGTGCATGTGGATGACGTGCGCCTGCCCAACGGCGAGGAAGCCACTCGGGAAGTGGTGGATCATGTGGACGGCGCGGCGGTTCTGGCTCTGGATGAGGCCAACCGGGTGCTGGTGGTCCGCCAGTACCGGTATGTATTTGGCAAGGTGCTGGATGAGCTGCCCGCAGGCAAGCTGGACCCCGGCGAGGACCCGGTGACGGGCGCTTTGCGGGAACTGAAGGAGGAGACCGGCGCGGAACCGGAGACCTTCCTGCCCCTCGGCAAGCTCCTGCCCGCCCCCGGCTGCTACGGGGAAACACTGCACCTGTTTTTGGCCAAGGGGCTGAAATTCAGCCAGCAGCAGCTGGACCCCGATGAATTTCTCAATGTGGAGCGGGTACCCTTTGATGAAATGGTGCACCGCTGCGTCAACGGTGAGATCGATGACGCCAAGACCGTGGCCGCAGTCCTGCGGGCCAAGGTCCTGCTAAACCTGTAATAGAAAAATAATAGGAGGTACGTTTCCTTGGAACAGAAAACGGACGCCCAGAAAACCATCCTCATTGTGGAGGACGAAAAAAATATCGTAGACATTCTGCGCTTTAACCTTCAGCGGGAGGGCTACCGCACCGTGGAGGCCTATGACGGAGCCGACGGTCTGGAAAAGGCCCGGAAGGAAAACCCCGACCTGATCCTGCTGGACGTGATGCTGCCGAAAATGATCGGTTTTGACGTGTGCCGCACCCTCCGGGAGGAGGGCAACAACGTGCCCGTCATCATCCTCACCGCCCGGGAGGAGGAGGCCGACAAGGTGTCCGGTCTTGAGATCGGCGCCGATGATTACATTACCAAGCCCTTCTCCATGCGGGAGCTGATCGCCCGGGTGGGAGCCAACATCCGCCGCACGGCTATGAACACCGCCGCCGCGGCCACCGCTGCGGCCACAGCCATGCCGGTGGCAGGGGACCTCTCCATCGACACGGACAGCCATCAGGTCTTCCGGGACGGCAAGCCTCTGGAACTGACCACGCGGGAATATGAGCTGCTGACCTTCCTGGCCAGTCATCCCAATAAGGTCTACTCCCGCATCGACCTGATGGAGCAGGTCTGGAACTACGGCTACGTGGGCGACGATCAGCGGACGGTGGACGTGACCGTCCGGCGTCTGCGGGAAAAGATCGAGGAAAACCCCGCCAGCCCCAAATACATCCTCACCCGCCGGGGCGTGGGGTACTATTTCGCGGTGTAATCCCCACCGGCTCCGGTGACGTTCCTCGCGTTCTTCTCATGTTTTGAAGAGGACACAGGGATCTTCTCCGGGACGCGCCCGCCCCCGCACACGGCGGGCCGTACAGTTTTCAGATCCTTTGAACACCATAAAGGCGGTGATTTTTTGTTCCGCAGCTTACATATGAAGCTGACGCTGATCCTCCTGCTGCTGATCACATCCCTGATGGCGGTGGTAGGCGCGTTCCTGACCACCAGCGTCACCAGTTTCTATATCGACAGCTTTTATCAGCAGATGAGCAGTGCCTTCGGCGCGGACCGCCGGGAGTTTGTGGCAGACCTCCGCAGCGCCGCCGCTCAGCCGGACGGCGCTGAGCGTATTCAGGAGATCATGGAGGTCAATGCCGGTATGCTGGGCATCGACTACCGCACCCGGAACTACTATGTGCTGGACGGCACCGCAGGCAGCTTTCTGGCTGGCAGCGCCGAGTCCTCCGACCTGCCCCGGGAGCAGTCCGCCAACCTTCTGACCGCCCGGAACGCGGTTGCACGGAAGGACGCCTCCACCGTAGGCGACGAAAGCGATATCTCTGCCGACTACATGGATGTGGCCATCCCCATCTTCGGCGGTGACAACGCCTTCATCATCTACATTCTGGATAACAAGGACACGGTATCCGATCTGAATAACCAGCTTTTCCAGATCATCATGCAGGCCCTCATCATCGGCCTGCTGATCTCCGTGCTGCTGAGCTTCCTGCTCTCCAAGACCATGGTGGGCCCCATTGAAAAGCTGACCATCGGCGCAGAGCGGGTGGCCGCCGGTGATTTTGACAGCGAGCTGCCGGTGGAATCCACCGACGAGATCGGTATTCTCACCGGAACCTTCAATGAGATGGCCGAGGTCCTGCAGTCCACACTGGCTGCCGTGGAAAACGAGCGCAACAAGCTGGATACCCTGTTCCTCCACATGACCGACGGCGTGGTGGCCTTTGACCGGGAGGGGCACCTCATCCACTGCAACCCCGCCGCCACGGAGCTTTTGCGGCGATCCATCGATCCCAGCTGCACCTACGAGGAATTGCTGGGCGACCTGCATCCCTTCCAGAACGTGCTGGCCCTCCAGAAACCCAACTACATTGAAGATGAGTTGGTGGTGGGAGACCGAACCCTGGCCCTCTACCTCACGCCCTTCTCCGACAAGGCCCAGGGCGGCGTTCTGATCCTGCTCCATGACGTGACGGAACAGCACCGGAATGAGGAACGGCGCAAAGAATTCGTGGCCAACGTGTCTCACGAGCTGCGGACCCCCCTGACCAACGTCCGCAGCTACGCCGAAACCATCCGGGATGCCGGAGATGACATTCCCCGGGATATGGAGAACAATTTCCTGGACATCATCATTACGGAAACGGACCGCATGACCCACATCGTTCAGGATCTGCTGACCCTCAGCCGGTTAGACGCCGGCAGCACCGAAATGGTGTTCACCCGGTTCCCCTTCCACGACGCCATTGAAAGCGTGGTCCGCTCCAACAGCCTCAACGCCAAGCAGCGGGGCCATGAGCTGACCTATGTGCCGGAGGGAGAGCTGCCCCTCATCACCGGCGACCGGAGCCGTCTGGAGCAGGTGATGATGAACATTCTCGGCAACGCCATCAAGTACACTCCGGACGGCGGACACATTCGCGTCACCGCAGGAGCCGGCCCCGACACCGCCTGGATGGAGGTCCGGGATGACGGCATCGGCATCCCGGAAAAGGACAGGGAGCGTATTTTCGACCGCTTCTACCGGGTGGATAAGGCCCGTTCCCGGGAATCCGGCGGCACAGGCCTTGGACTATCCATCGCCAGAGAGATCGTCCAGCGGCACCACGGCACCATTTCCCTGGTCCCCCATGAGGGACCGGGCACCACGGTCCGTCTGGAGCTGCCCATCACCCAGCCCGCCCCCGGCGCACCGGAGGATACGGCAGAAAACACGTCGGCTCAGCAGTAATTTCAGCTTTTATCAGAAAGGAGGGACCGGCCATGCGCTACCGGGATTTTATCCAAAATATCACCATCACGTTTCTGGCGCTGCTGTCCCTGTTCCTCTTTTCCAGAACGCAGTTTTTCCAGTTGGGCGCTGCCGCCGGCAGCGGCACCTGGCAGCGGCTCACCGCTCCTGTCAGCGACCAGATCTCCGATGCCCCCTCCTCCGATACCCTGTCCGCCCCGGTGCGGGCGGCCGTCACCGGAGAATACGGCCGGTATGGCAGCATCTCCCTCACCACGGACAGTGAGAGCTTCACCCCCATCAAAACACTGCTGCGGGAAGTTCTTGGATCTACCCGCAGCCGGATGGATTCCAGTGCTGCCGCCTTCCGGTCGGCTTTGGGAAAGCCGTCAGTCTACTGTGACTTTTTAGAGCCCCTGCCGGTGTCCTATCTGGCGGACCTCATGGGTATCACCGCAGAAAGTGAGCTTTCCGTCCGCGCTCTGGCCGCAGCGGAGCAGAACGGTCAGGTGGTCCTGCTGCTGTGGGACGGCGGGTCCCGCTATTACCAGTGCGTCACTGCCGTGCAGCCCTCTACCCTGACGGAGGTACTGGACCACTTTGAACTGGGCGTTACCGCCTTTGCTTTTGAGGATCTCAGCGGATACGGCCAGCATCTGGCCCCTCTCTCTCTGTTTCCGGACCCTCTTCCTGAGCTGCCCCAACTGACGGTGACGGAAAGCACCGTTTCCACAGAGACGCTGCTCTCCGTTCTGGGCTTCAACCCCCACACCAATTCCCGCTACACCGACGCCGGCGGCGCGGAGGTAGTGGTGGAGGGAGACCGGGTCATCCGCATCAGTGGCAGCGGCACCTTCTCCTACACCAGCGGCGGTGAAACGGTCCTCTCCGTAGAAAGTGCCGGGGGCCTTCCCACGCCTCGGGAAGCTGTCTTCGGTGTTCTGGAGCTACTGGATCAGTTGATCCCGGAGGGCGATGCCCGGCTGTATCTGCTGGAGTGGCAGCAGTCAGAAACCGAGACTTTCTTAACCTTCGGCTACCAGTCCGGCGGCGTTCCCATCCGCTTCGCGGACGGCTCCGCTGCCGCTGAGGTGACGCTTTCCGGCAATACGATCTCCGCTCTGTCCCTGCGTCCCCGGCAATACAGCGCTGCCAGCTCCGCCTCGCCTCTGCTGCCGCTGCGGCAGGCTATGGCCATCGCCGGGAGGACAGAGGGGGCCGAGCTTTCCATCGGCTATGCCGATACCGGCGTCTATCCGCTCTCTGCCGTCTGGCTGACGGATTGACATCACACTTTCTGAAAGGAGTTGAGCGGCTACGGAACGCTATCGCCTGAAAAACATTATCATTCTGATTCTGGCGCTGCTCAACGCCTTTTTACTGACGTCTCCGGCCATTCGGGGCAACGAGGAGCGGGTGGCTCGCCGCACCCAGCAGCAGGAACTGGTCTCTCTGTTCGCGGCGGACGGCATGACGCTGGACCCCGCTCTGATCCCCACGGACACCGCCGTTTCCACCTATGCGTTGATCCGGGATGAGACAGCGGAGCGAAAGGCCGCCACCTTTCTTCTGGGAGATAATCTGGAGCGCACCACTCAGGGCGGCGGCATTTACACCTACACCAGCCAGCAGGGCGCCGCCGCCTTCCGGGACACCGGCAGCTTTGACGCCGCCGGTTCTCTGTCACAGGAGAACGCGGAAGCATTTTGTCGGGATTTCTGCAAGGCATTTTCTTACGATACGCCGATATTTACGCTGGATGAAACGGGCAGCGGCACTGCAACGGCTGTCCGCCTGTGGAACGGTACGCCGGTGTTCAACGCCGCCGTCACCTTTACCATCGATCAGGGCCGCGTCCTGTCCGCCAGCGGCGCTCTGCTGCCGGAGACCGGCGCGGAGACCTCCTCCGGGCAAAAGCCCCTCTCCGCCTTCGCCGCCCTGACTGCCTTTCAGCAGATGCGCCACGCCTCCAGCTCCGTGGTGTCCTCCATCACGGAGGTCAGTCTCTGCTACGAGCTGCAAAGCACCACCGCCGCTCCCATGGCGCTGGTCCCCTCCTGGCGGATCGTCACGGATACGGCAACTTTTTATGTAAACTGCATTTCCGGTACCGTCCGCCGGGCATAAAATTGTTTGAATTTCATATTTTGTCAGGAATCGTTTGCTTTTTCAGGCAAAGTATGCTATACTGACGCCGATCATAATGAGTGGTACTGTCCACTTTTTTCTCAGGGTGCATGAAGTGCCGGCCCGACGGACAAACTAATCCCGGCGCAAGGCTTTCTCCCCGCAAAAGAATACCTGAAACGAGGTCAGAACGTTGACAAAATACATCGTACACGGAGGCAAGCCTCTGTTCGGCGAGGTGGAGATCAGCGGTGCGAAGAACGCCGCCGTTGCCATTATTCCCGCCGCCATTCTGGTGGACGGCGTCTGCCGCATTGAAAACATCCCCCAGATCTCCGACGTTACCGCGATTTTGAAGATTTTGGAGCAGCTTGGCGCGTCCATCCGCTCCATCAACCGCCACACGGTGGAGATCGACAGCCGTCACATCCACACCACTAGGACCTCTTATGAGCTTTCCCGGAAGCTCCGGGCTTCCTACTATCTCATCGGCGCTCTGCTGGGCCGTTTCGGCCGGGCAGAGGTTGCCATGCCCGGCGGCTGCAATTTCGGCGGCGTCCGCCCCATCGACCAGCATGTAAAGGGCTTTTCCGCTCTGGGCGCCGGTGTTACCACTGAGGGCGGCTATATCAATGCCATCGTGGAGTCCGGCCGTCTCACCGGGGCCAACATCTACCTGGACGTGGTGTCCGTAGGCGCTACCATGAACATCATGATGGCCGCTGTTCTGGCCCAGGGGGACACGGTGATCGAAAATTGCGCCAAGGAACCTCACATCGTGGATCTGGCCAACTTTCTGAACTCCATGGGCGCCGACATCCGGGGCGCCGGTACGGATACTATCAAGATCCGGGGCGTGGAGCGGCTGTCCGGCGGCTCTTATGCCATCATTCCCGACCAGATCGAAGCCGGTACCTATATGGCTGCCGTGGCCGCCACCGGCGGTCAGATCCTGGTGAAAAATATCATTCCTAAGCACATGGACTGCATCACCGCCAAGCTCCAGGAGTGCGGCGTAGAGGTAGAGGAGCAGGATGATACCCTGCTGGTACGCCGTACCGCCCGTCTGAAAAAGGCCAACGTCAAAACCCTGCCCTATCCCGGATTTCCTACGGATATGCAGCCCCAGATGACCACCGTCCTCACCCTTGCTCAAGGGACCAGTCTGGTGACCGAGGGTGTCTGGAGCAGCCGCTACCGCTATGTGGATGAACTCAAACGCATGGGTGCCCGTATTCAGGTGGATGACAAGACCGCCGTGGTAGAGGGCGTGGAAAAGCTCACCGGCGCACCGATCCAGGCTTATGACCTGCGGGCCGGCGCGGCTCTGGTCATCGCCGCTTTGGCGGCAGAGGGCGAGAGCGAGATCTCCAACGTGCAGTATATCGAGCGGGGCTATGAGGACATCATCGGCAAGCTCCGGGCTCTGGGCGCGGACATCCGCGCCGTGGAGGAGCCGGACGAGGATGCCCTTTCCACTGCGCAAATCAGCTGAACTTCACGTCCGTCAGGGAGTGTGTCGGCCTTGACCGGCCCGTTCCCCGGCGGACGTTTTTCAAAAGAGAGGTATTTTCTTGACCACCGTACATACGCTTGCCAGCGGCTCCTCCGGAAACGCCGCTGTGCTCTCCTGCGGAGACACCCATCTGCTGATCGACGCCGGGATCTCCTGCCGCCGGATCACTGCGGCCTTGAAAGAACTGGGACTGACTCCGGCAGACCTGACGGCTATTCTGATCACCCACACCCATTCCGACCATATCTCCGGGCTGAACACCCTTCTGAAAAAAACAACCTGCCCGCTTCTTGCCACCCCCCGGACCTGCCGGGAGCTCAGCTGCCGGGTAGAGGGGATCGACCCCCGGCTCATGGGACTGGAGGGCCCCATCACCTTGGGGGAGATCGATATGCAGCCCATCCCCACCTCCCATGACGCCCCCGGCTCCTGCGGCTGGCGGCTGGATACAGAGGGCGGCAGCGTAGGCCTTCTCACCGACACCGGCTACGTCACCGACGAGGCGCTGGATCTGCTGCCCGGCGTGGACATGGCGATTTTGGAATTCAACCACGATGTAGAGGCCCTTTGCTCCGGTCCCTATCCCTATTACCTAAAGCAGCGCATTTTGGGCCTTCAGGGTCACCTGTGCAACGAGGACGCCGCCCAATTCGCCGTCACGCTGGCGGAAAACGGTGCCTGCGACATCGTGCTGGCCCACCTGAGCCGCGATAACAACACCCCCGCTATGGCGCTGAACGCCGTAGCCGCCGCGCTGGACGGCGCCGGACTGGCTCCGGAACTGTCCGTAGCGCCCCGGGACACCGTCGGCCCGTGTCACATCGTCAGAAGGAGGGTCTTATGCAAAAGGTGACCATTCTCTGCACCGGCAAGCTGAAGGAAAAATTTTATCTGGACGCTGTTGCGGAATACGTCAAGCGGCTGAGCCGGTTCTGTAAATTAGAGATCATCGAGCTGCCGGAGGAACGGCTGCCGGAGGATCCCTCCCCCGCCCAGATCGAGGCGGCCCTCTCCAAGGAGGCCGACGCTGTCCGGGCCAAGCTGCCCAACGGCTGTCTGGTGATCGCCATGTGTGTGGAGGGGCGGGAGCGCTCCAGCGAGGAGCTGGCCCGCTATGTGTTCATCTGGCAGATCTGGCTGGGCACCAGCGTGTCTATGAAGGGCAACGACCATATCCGCATGGATATGCTGTCTAACAAGCTGAAGGGCCGGGGAAAGCTGGTGCTGGCCATCGTGGCCAACGTGATCCTGCTGCTGTTCTGCGTGTTCCTGGTCAAGTATGGCTTTGACCTGGTCATGTCCATGAAGGCCCGGGGCAACAGCTCCACCGCCCTGAAGATCCCCATGTGGATCGTCTATGCCTCCCTGCCCTTCAGCCAGCTTGTGGTGGGTCTGCGGATCATCGGCCAGATCGTCACCTCTGTCAAGAAACTGGGCGGCGGGTCCGGCGAGAGCGAGATAAAGGAGGCTGAGGCGTAAATGGACATACTGGTTCTGTTTGGCACCTTTATTCTGCTGGTCATTCTGACCATCCCCATCGGCTATGCCATCGGCATCTCCACGTTGGTGACCCTGGTGTGCTTTACCAACATGCCCCTGGCGCTCATCACCCAGAACGCCATCACCGGCGTGGACTCCTTCCCCCTGATGGCCGTTCCTTTCTTTATTCTGGCCGGCGAGCTGATGGCTACCGGCGGTATTTCCCGCCGTCTGCTGAACATTGCTG
>OKRU01003968.1_pt1 | contig 11269 bp, 9 predicted proteins | sample 1601131 | NCBI WGS metagenome assembly OKRU01 (sample SAMEA3541558, study PRJEB24748) | human gut metagenome | biome: human gut; feature: human-associated habitat; material: faeces | place: China | collected 2012 | reverse complement strand
CCTCGATGATGGGCAGGCCGAACTTCTTGGCAAACTCCCAGTCGCGGGTATCGTGGGCAGGCACGGCCATGATGGCGCCGGTGCCGTAGGTTGCCAGAACATAGTCGGAGATAAAGATGGGGATTTCCTTGCCGTTGACGGGGTTGATGCCCTTGACGCCCTCGATGACGACGCCGGTCTTGTCCTTATTCAGCTCGGTGCGCTCGAAGTCGGACTTGCGGGCGGCCTCCTCCTGATAGGCGGCAACAGCGTCGGCGTTCTTGATCAGGCCTGCATCGACCCACTTTTTGATGAAAGCATGCTCGGGGCTGATGACCATGTAGGTCGCGCCGAACAGCGTATCCGCGCGGGTGGTGTAGACGGTCAGGGTATCACCGGCGGTGGTGGCAAAGTTGATCTCGGCACCGTGGCTGCGGCCGATCCAGTTGCGCTGCTGGGTCTTGACGCGCTCGATGAAGTCCACATCGTCCAGATCGTCGATCAGGCGGTCGGCATACTTGGTGATGGCCAGCATCCACTGGCTCTTTTCCTTGCGGATGACCTCGCTGCCGCAGCGCTCGCAGACGCCCTCCACCACTTCCTCGTTGGCCAGCACGCACTTGCAGCTGGTGCACCAGTTCACGGGCATGGATGCCTTATAGGCAAGGCCCTTCTTGAACAGCTGGAGGAAGATCCACTGGGTCCACTTGTAGTAGCTGGGGTCCGTGGTGTCCACCACCCGGTCCCAGTCAAAGGAGTAGCCCAGCATGTGAAGCTGCTTGGTGAAGTTGGCGATGTTCTGCTTGGTAACGATGGCAGGATGGACGTGGTTCTTGATGGCGTAGTTCTCCGTGGGCAGGCCAAAGGCATCAAAGCCGATGGGGAACAGCACGTTGTAACCCTGCATCCGCTTCTTGCGGCAGATGATGTCCATGGCGGTGAAGGGACGGGCGTGGCCCACATGGAGGCCCTGACCGGAGGGATAGGGGAACTCGATGAGGCCGTAGAACTTCTCCCGGGTCTTGTCCCCGGTGACAGCGGTGAAGGGCTTTTCCTCCAGCCACTTCTCCTGCCATTTCTTTTCAATGGCTGTAAAATCGTACTTCATGGTTGACTCCTTTTATCTGAAATGTTCTGCATTTTGATCGATTTGATCTCAGGACCGCTTTTGTATCCGCCGCTTGACGCGCCACCAGACCATCTGAACGGCCAGTGCGAGCAACGCTGCCGCGCACAGCATCTGAAGCGCTGCCGCGGGTTCAAAGGTCCCGCCCCATTTCTCCGTTCCGAACACGGACAGGCAGACGCAGGATACCAGCAGGGACAGGGCATTTCCCAAAAACAGGGCTTTCAGACTGTTTCTGTGGTATGTCCATTTCATCAGCGTAATCACGCCGATGATAGACAGAAAATTCGCCAAAACTTTGCCCGTTTCCCCATGTCCCCAAAATCCCAGATACGCATAGGGAACGCCATAGGCCAGAAAAGGAACGGGGGAAGCCCACAGCTTTTTCATCCTGCAACGCCTCACGCTTTCCGCCGAATAAAGAAAACGCCCCTAAGCCTTACGGCTCAGGGGCGTTGAAAACGCGGTACCACCCTGTTTCCGCCGGTTTCCCGGCGCTCGGTGCGGCAGATAACGATGCCAGCCGTTCCGCCCTACTGCTGTTCAGGCGAAAGACTCCGGGGCCAGTCCTCCCAGGCTCCCCCACCGGCTTGCAGCAAACGCCGGCTCTCTGAAGGCGGGATACCAGGGCTTTTTCCCCATCTCAGTCGATAACGGATTTATTTTATGCGCAAACCGCCGGTTTGTCAAGTCCTCTTACCGGCCGCAGCAGGCAAAACCGTTCCAAATCAGGCCCGTTTTTCCAGATTGCCACTGTATTTCTCCCGGAAGTCGGCAAAGGTGCCGTTGTCCAGTGCCTCCCGGATCTTGGCCATCAGTTCGTTGTAGAACCAGAGGTTGTGCAGCACCGCCAGCCGCAGGGCCAGCACCTCGTCCGCCTTGAACAGGTGGCGCAGGTAGGCCCGGGAATGGCTCCGGCACACCGGGCAGTTGCAGCTTTCGCTGATGGGCCGGTCATCGGTGATATACTTCTCGTTCATGATGTTCACGGTGCCCTCCCAGGTAAAGAGCTTTCCGTGTCGGCCGTTGCGGGAGGGCATCACGCAGTCGAAGAAGTCCACGCCCCGGGCCACGGCCTCAATGATGTTGCTGGGGGTTCCCACGCCCATGAGATACCGGGGCTTCTCCTTGGGGGCAAAGGGCTCCACCACGTCGATCATCTCGTACATGATCTCCGCCGGCTCGCCCACCGCCAGACCGCCGATGGCGTAGCCGTCGCAGTCGATCTTGGCGATCTCCTGCATATGCCAGGCCCGAAGATCCGCGAAGGTGGCGCCCTGGTTGATACCGAACAGCATCTGATGGGGGTTCACCGTGTCCGGCAGACTGTTGAGCCGGTCATGCTCCACCTTGCAGCGCTGGAGCCAGCGGAGGGTCCGCTCCACCGATGCCTTGGCGTACTCATACCGGGCCGGGTTCTCCACGCACTCGTCAAAGGCCATGGCGATGTCGCTGCCCAGATTGGACTGGATCTGCATGGACTCCTCCGGTCCCATGAAGATCCGGTGGCCGTCGATATGGCTGGCGAAGGTGACGCCCTCCTCCTTGATCTTCCGCAGAGAGGCCAGCGAAAACACCTGAAACCCGCCGGAGTCCGTGAGGATCGGCCCATCCCAATTCATAAATTTATGGAGGCCGCCCATCTGCCGCACCACCTTGTCACCGGGACGGAGATGCAGGTGGTAGGTGTTGGACAGCTCGATCTGGCAGCCCACATTTTTCAAATCCAACGCCGAAACGCCGCCCTTGATGGCCGCCTGGGTGCCCACGTTCATGAACACCGGGGTCTGCACCGTACCGCCGTGGGCGCAGGAGAATTCGCCCCGCCGGGCCTTCCCCTCTGTTTTCAAGATCTTAAACATAGCCACATTCCTTTTCGTTTATTGCAAATGCCCTTACATTATAATATAGGGTACCGGAATGTGCAAGAGCGTTATCATCCGCAAAAGCTGGCGATTTGACAAAAACGCACCGGGAGACACTGTCTCCCGGTGCGTTTGGGGTAAAATCAATCAGTCAAAACTGAATTAGGCCTTGCCGGCGCAGCCGAGGACGTCCACCAGCTTGTGACGGACCAGCTCCTTGATGTTGGCACGGGCGGGCTTCAGGTACTCGCGGGGATCGAACTTGTCGGGATGCTCCGCCATAAACTTACGGATGGTGCCGGTCATGGCCAGACGCAGGTCGGAGTCGATGTTGATCTTGCAGACGGACAGCTTGGCAGCCTGACGCAGCTGCTCCTCGGGCACGCCGATGGCGTTGGGCATCTGACCGCCGAACTCGTTGACCATCTTCACATACTCCTGAGGCACGGAAGAAGAGCCGTGGAGCACGATGGGGAAGCCGGGCAGGCGCTTGGAGACCTCTTCCAGAACGTCGAAACGCAGGGGAGGGGGAACCAGAATACCCTTTTCATTGCGGGTGCACTGCTCGGGCTTGAACTTATAAGCGCCGTGAGAGGTGCCGATGGCGATGGCCAGAGAGTCGCAGCCGGTCTTGGAAACGAACTCCTCGACCTCCTCGGGGCGGGTGTAGGAAGCCTCGTGAGCGGCGACCTTCACATCGTCCTCGATGCCGGCCAGAGTGCCCAGCTCGGCCTCGACCACAACGCCGTGATCGTGGGCATACTCCACGACCTTCTTGGTGATCTCGATGTTCTCGGCAAAGGGCTTGCCGGAAGCATCGATCATGACGGAGGTGAAGCCGCCGTCAATGCAGCTCTTGCAGGTCTCGAAGTCCGGGCCGTGGTCCAGATGCAGAACGATGGGGATATCGGGGCAGCACTCCACAGCGGCCTCAACCAGCTTCACCAGATAGGTGTGGTTGGCATAGGCGCGGGCGCCCTTGGAAACCTGCAGGATCACGGGAGCGTGCTCCTCCTGGCAGGCCTCGGTGATGCCCTGCACGATCTCCATATTGTTGACGTTGAACGCGCCGATGGCATAGCCGCCATCATAGGCTTTCTTGAACATTTCAGTAGAAGTAACCAGTGGCATACGAACATCCTCCTATAAAATATAACTTTCTATTTGGGGATCTATCCGTTTTTCATCCCGGAAGCCCTTGTGAACATATTGACAATTTTTTAGATTTCTGGGAGGAAAACGTTTTTCTTTTATCATAATATCACAAAAAAAATAAATTGCAAGTATTTACTTTCTAAAATTTCGATGATATGATACAGGTATCTTATTTTGAATCGTCAGGAGGATTTTCATATGAGCGAATTGAAAGGCGCCTGTATCTTCGGTCAGTCCGGCGGTCCCACTTCCGTTATCAACGCCAGTGCCTACGGCGTGATCGCAACTGCCCTGAAGAACCCCAACATCACCCGGGTCCTGGGTGCAGAGCACGGCATCAAGGGTGTTCTGAATGACCGTCTGTTCGACATGGGTCAGGAGGACCCCGCCGAGCTGGAGCTGCTGAAGTACACTCCTTCCTCTGCTCTGGGTTCCTGCCGCTATAAAATGGCGGACCCCGATGTGGATGACACGAATTACAAGCGCATTCTGGAGATCTTCAAGAAGTATGACGTCCGTTACTTCTTCTATAACGGCGGTAACGATTCCATGGACACCTGCAACAAGATCTCCAAGTATATGCAGAAGGTCGGCTATGACTGCCGCGTGATGGGCGTGCCCAAGACCATCGACAACGATCTGTTCGGCACCGACCACTGCCCCGGCTTCGCTTCCGCTGCCAAGTACATCGCCACCTCCTGCATGGAGGTCTATCAGGACGCCCGCGTCTATGACACCGGCATGGTCTGCATCATGGAGATCATGGGCCGTCACGCCGGCTGGCTGGCTGGCGCTGCTGCTCTGGCTACCGCTTACGGCGCAGGTCCCGACCTGGTGTACCTCCCCGAGGTGGACTTCGACATGGACAAGTTCCTGGCCGACGTGGACCGCATCTATAGGGAAAAGGGCAACTGCATGGTGGCCGTTTCCGAGGGTATCCACTATGCTGACGGCACCTTCGTCTCTGAGGCAAAGACCTCTGCCACCGACGGCTTCGGCCACGCTCAGTTGGGCGGTCTGGCTGCTCACCTGGCCTCTGTGGTCAAGGAAAAGACCGGTGCCAAGGTCCGCGGCATCGAGCTGAGCCTGCTGCAGCGCTGCGGCGCACATCTGGCCTCCGAGACCGACATTGAGGAGTCCGTCATGAGCGGCAAGGCCGCTGTGGAGAACGCCGTGGCTGGCATCACCGATAAGATGGTCGGTTTCCAGTGCACCCGTGACAACGGTAAGTACGTCTGCAAGACGGAGCTGCTGAACCTCACCGACGTGGCCAACACGGAGAAGAAGGTTCCTCTGGAGTGGATCAACAGGGAGCACAACGGCGTGGAGCAGCCCTTCATCGACTATGTGCTGCCCCTGATCCAGGGTGAGCCCAACCTGCCCAAGGTGGATTCCCTGCCCCGCTTCGCCAAGCTGAAGAAGGTTCTGGTAAAGTAAGTCTCCCCTTTAGAATTGTAAAACGCAGCCGCCTGATGGATACTCCATCAGGCGGCTGATTTGTTGCTTTACTGCTTTCTTTTCATTTTTCCGATTTACTGGTTTCTCTTATAGATGGCCCACAGGCCCTTCATCAGCAGTGTTTTATCGTAAAGGATCTTATTCCGGCAGAATTTCACGATAAAGGGCGCGCTGCCGCCGGTGGCCACGATGTGCAGCTCCTTTCCGGGAAATTCCCCCCGGATGCGGTCGATGATGCCGTCCAGCATGGCGGCGGTGCCGTATACGATGCCGGAGCGCATACAGTCCTCCGTGCTTTTGCCGATCAGGTTTTTCGGGGCCTGAAGGGAAATGGCCGGGAGCTGGGCCGCCCGCCGGGAGAGGGCCTCCAGAGAGACGTTGACCCCCGGCAGCAGAAGGCCGCCCTCATAGGTCCGTCCCTCGGAAATGACACCGATGGTAGTGGCGGTACCCATGTCGATGGTGATGATGGGCGCGGTGAACTGTTCCAGCGCCGACACAGCGTCCGCCACAATGTCCGCCCCCACCTGACTTTGGACCGCCAGGCGGATATTCAGTCCCGTTTTCACGCCGGGGCCCACCACCACAGGCGGCTTGCCCAGCAGACGGGTCAGCGCTTTCTCCATCATAAAGTTCAGCGGCGGCACCACGCTGCACAGAATGGAATCCGTCACATCCTCATAGCGGAAATGGTAAAGCTGAAACAGGTTCATCAGATCCACGCAGATCTGATCCGCCGTCTTTCGGTAGTCCGTATCCAAGGATGCTAAAAAGCGCAGCTCCCCATCCAGCCCAAACAGGCCGGTGGAAATCGTGGAGTTGCCGATATCGACCGCCAACAGCATACAAAGCCGCCTCCTCTCACACAATGTATCGTTCTGTTTCATCATACCACGGAGGGATTTCTCTTGCAAGTAGCACGGGCCTTGTTTATAATAGCATCGAGCCGTCATTCTATGCGTCAGGAGGGACTTTTATGGAGCTGACCCGGTACGCTTCCCCGCTGGGAACTATATTTTTAGCCGCCGACAACGGTGCGCTGGCCGGTCTGTGGCTGGAAGGGCAGAAATATTTCGCCGCCACGCTGGACGAAGCCGCCGTGGAACGGGACGATCTGCCCGTGTTCCGTCAGGCCGCCGCGTGGCTGGACGCCTATTTTGCCAAGCAGCCTCTCCCGGATCTGCCGCCGCTGGCTCCCAGAGGCAGCGATTTCCGTCAGGCGGTATGGAAGCTGCTGTTGGAGATCCCCTACGGTCAGGTAACTACCTACGGCGCGCTGGCCCAGATTCTCCGGGACCGGGGAATTTCCGCTGCGGCCCAGGCGGTCGGCGGCGCGGTGGGGCACAACCCCATTTCTATCCTCATCCCCTGTCACCGGGTAGTAGGAGCGGACGGCAGTCTCACTGGCTACGCCGGAGGCGTGGAGAAAAAGCGCTTTCTGCTGGCATTGGAGGGCGTGGATATGACAAATCTCTACATGCCCAAGCGGGGCACGGCCCTGTGACCGTTCCGGCGTTCTTTATATTTGCAGACAAATGCCCCCGGCGGGAATATTCCCGCCGGGGGCACTTTTATTTACCTTTACAGGATAATGCAGATCAGCCCGCCGCTGCCCTCGTTGATGATGCGGGTCAGCGTCTCCTGCAGCTTTTTCCGGGCATCCTCCGGCATCCGCTTCAGCTTGGTTTGCAGATCGTCGCTGACCACCTCGTGAAAGCTGCGTCCGAAAATGTTGGACTGCCAGATCTTACTGGTGTCCCCTTCAAACTCCTGAAGCAGATAATTCACCATGTCCTCAGACTGCTTCTCATTGCCCACGATGGGACTGACCGCCGTCTCAATATCCGCCCGGATCATGTGGATACTGGGGGCGCTGGCCTTCAGGCGGACACCGTACCGCCCTCCCTGCTTCATGATCTCCGGTTCCTCCAGCTTCAATTCGTCGATTCCCGGCACCACGATGCCATAGCCCGTTTCCCGGACATCCCGCAGCGCCCCGGCCACCTTGTCATATTCCGTCTTGACGCCGGCCAGCTTTGTCAGCAGGCTCATGAGGTCACCGTCATCCCCCACATCAAAGCCGGACTGCTCCGAGAGCGTCCGGTAGAACATCTCCCGGGGCAGGCTCACCCGTGCGGCGGCTACGCCGGTGCCAAGGTCGATGGCCGTGATGAGCGCCTCGCTGATGTTCTCGTTTTCTCCCAGTTTCTTCACTGCGCCGTCGATCTCCCGGATGTGGTGCAGCTCCGCCATGCTCTGCCGGATGGCGTCATAGATCCCCGCCTTTACCGGATGCTCTCCCGGCAAAGCGTCCACCCAGGGCGGTAGGAAAATATCCAGTTCCCGCATGGGGAACTCATACAGCACCGCCTTCAGGATCTCCCCTACATCTTCCTCCTCCAGCCGCAAACAGTTCACCGGCACACACTTCACCTGATACCGGCTGGCGATGTCCCCGGCCAAGGCCAGAGTCCGGTCCGATTTGGGGTCCTCGCTGTTCAGCAGGACGATAAACGGCTTTCCCAGCTCCTGCAATTCCCGGATCACCCGCTCCTCCGGTTCCAGATAATCCTCTCTGGGAATGTCGGAAATGCTGCCGTCTGTGGTGATGACGATGCCAATGGTGGAATGCTCCGCGATGACCTTCCGGGTGCCGATCTCCGCCGCCTCCGTCATGGGGATAGGATGATCGTACCACGGCGTTGTGACCATCCGGGGCTGATCATCCTCCGTCTGGCCCAAGGCCCCCCGGACCATGTAGCCAACGCAGTCAATAAGCCGGACGGAAAAGGCCGCGCCCCCCTCCAGCTGGATCTGGGCCGCCTCCTCCGGCACGAACTTCGGTTCCGCCGTCATCACCGTGCGGCCGGAGCCGCTCTGGGGCAGCTCATCTCTGGCCCGCTCCCGGCGGTACACATTGTCAATATTGGGAATGATCTGTGTCTCCATGAACCGCTTGATAAAGGTGGATTTCCCTGTCCGCACCGGCCCTACCACACCGATATAGATGTCGCCCGCAGTGCGGGTGGCAATATTCTGATAGATCGAGGTATTCATAGCATCCCGTCCTTTTTCCGCTTTTATAGTCCATTTCTATGAGACAGCCCGGAAAAGTATGACAGCCCGTCTGCCTTTGTTCATTCCCACCAAATCACCCGCCGCACGTTCGGCGCATTTTGTCGTTTTCACTTCTTTACATTACCAATTTATCATGGTAAACTACTACCATAATAAATCAATCGCTCGAACAATTCTTCAGGAGGAATGGAACATGAAAAAGTTGACTGCATTTGTACTCTCTGCTATGATGGTTCTGTCTCTGGCTGCCTGCGGTGCCAAGACCGAGACCCCCGCTGATACCAGCACCCCCGCCGCCGATGCGACCAAGCCTGCTGAAGTCGCCAAGCTGACCTACGCAGTGGAAGCCGGTTCCGCCGGTGAGGAAGTGGCACTGGCCAACGGCTACAACGTTGTATCCGTAGACTCTCAGGCCAAGGCACTGATGGAAGTGCAGGCCGGCACCGCCGATGCCGCTATCATCGACTCCCTCATGGCCGGCGCCATGGTAGGTGAAGGCACCAGCTATCCCGATCTGACCATCACCGATCAGAAGCTCACCGAGGAGCTGTACGGCGTCGGCTGCCGCAAGGGCAGCGATTTGGCCTCCTTCATCAACTCCGTGATGGCTGACGCTTACGCCGACGGCGTTCTGGAAGCAACCGCTGAGACCTACGGCGTACAGGCCGCTCTGGTGGAGCAGCCTGCATCCGAGTTCACCGCTTCCGAATCCGACAGCGACGTGCAGTACATCAAGGACAAGGGCACGCTGGTCATCGGCATCACCGAGTTTGAGCCCATGGACTATCAGGACGCTGACGGCAACTGGATCGGCTTCGACGCCGACATGGCCAAGCTGGTAGCGGAAAAGCTGGGCGTGGAGCCTGTGTTTACCGTGATCAACTGGGACAACAAGGTCTTCGAGCTGAACGGCAAGGGCATCGATGTGGTCTGGAACGGCATGACCATCACCACCGCCGCCCAGGAATCCATGGAGTGCACCAACGCCTACTGCAACAACGCTCAGGTCATTGTGACCAAGTAACTCCGCAAATCATACAGCAAAGGCAGAGAGCGGTCGCTCTCTGCCTTTGAGCGGCATATTTCCCGCATACGCTTTCCTTCCTCCCCCTTCGTTCCCCCCATTATCACTACATAGAGGAGAATTCTTTCATGTTCTGGACTGTTACCCTCTCCATCCTGCAAGGCTGTAGTCAGGCGGTCAAGCTGTTTTTCCTGACGCTGCTGTTCGCGCTGCCCCTTGGTCTGGTAGTGGCTTTCGGCTCCATGAGCAAGTGGGCGCCCTTCCGGGCTTTGGCCTACCGACAGCAGGAAGTGCGGGGCTTTGCCCGCTGGCTCTCCCAGCTCCGGCCCCTGTCTGCCCTGACCAACGTCATCGTCTGGATCATCCGGGGTACGCCGCTGATCCTCCAGCTTATCATCATTTTCTACGGTCCCGGCACCTGGTTCGGCGCAAATCCGTGGAACGCCTTCCGGGACGGACGCATGACTGCCTGCTGCATCGCCTTTATCATCAACTACGCCTGCTATTTCTCCGTGATCTACCGGGGCGGCATTGAGGGCGTCCCGGCAGGTCAGCGGGAAGCCGGTGAGGTGCTGGGCCTAACCAAGCGGCAGATCTTCTTCAAGATCACCCTTTTGCAGATGGTCAAGCGGGTCATCCCCCCCATGTCCAATGAGATCATCACGCTGGTGAAGGACACCTCTCTGGCCCGGACCATCGCCATCATTGAGATCACCATGGCCGGCGAAGCTTTTATGAAGTCCAAGGGCATCACCTGGCCTCTGTTCTATACCGGCGTGTTCTATCTGGCCTTTGTGGGTCTTTTGACGCTCCTGTTCAGCTTCATCGAGCGCAAGCTCAGCTATTTTAAGTAAGGGAGGGCTTTGAAATGTCGATCTTAACTGTACAGCATCTGGAAAAGCATTTTGAAAACACAAAGGTCCTCAACGACATCAGCTTCTCTCTGGAGGAGGGGCAGGCCCTTTCCATCATCGGCTCCTCCGGCAGCGGCAAGACCACGCTGCTGCGGTGTCTGAACTTTCTGGAAACGCCGGACGCCGGCACCATCACCGTACAGGACAAGGTGCTGTTTGACGCCGACCATCACGCAAACTGCTCCGAAAAGGAGATCCGGAAAAACCGGCTCCACTTCGGCATGGTGTTCCAGTCCTTCAACCTTTTTCCCCAGTATACGGCTTTGGAAAACGTGACCCTCGCCCGGGAACTGATGGCCAAGGACAGCGGCGAGAGTAAGGAAGCCATCCGTGCCGCCGGAATGGAGCTGCTGGACCAGATGGGCCTTGCGGACCGTGCCGGGCACTATCCGCATCAGCTTTCCGGCGGTCAGCAGCAGCGGGTGGCCATCGCCCGCGCACTGGCGCTCCACCCGGACATCCTCTGCTTCGATGAGCCCACCAGCGCCCTTGACCCGGAGCTGACCGGCGAAGTCCTCCGCGTCCTGCGGGACCTCGCCGACCGCAAGACCACCATGATCATCGTCACCCATGAGATGCACTTCGCCCGGGACGTGGCCGACCGCATCCTATTCATGGACGGCGGCGTCGTGGTGGAGGAAGGCCCGGGATATGCTTCTCTTTTTATTTT
>OKRU01003965.1_pt1 | contig 11277 bp, 10 predicted proteins | sample 1601131 | NCBI WGS metagenome assembly OKRU01 (sample SAMEA3541558, study PRJEB24748) | human gut metagenome | biome: human gut; feature: human-associated habitat; material: faeces | place: China | collected 2012 | reverse complement strand
CACGGATAGTGTCATGCTTCCAATATCTTACGTCATAGAAAATCCCACTTCCGTCGATTATAAACAAACCACTGCTAATTTTCGTAGAATATCTTATATCCGGTATCGTCAGTGTGAATTCAAATCTGAGCGCGTTAAACCCGAATTTGCCACAATTTAGATATAGTCGGAGATGTAAGGTGACTCATGCAGCAGCACATCATCCAGCCGGTCGATCGCCTGTGCATTTCCTGCGATGCGTCCCATGCGGTGCAGCTTGGCGGCGGTCTTGTAGCCGAGGAGCAACGTGGTCAGCGTCGCAATCGACATCTTGACACGGTATTCGCCAGGTTCGTCGGTCACGGTGCAGCGTCCGGCATGGAAGCGGACAGTCAGCGTGCGCTCGTTCCAAGGCAGTAGTTCATCACTGATCTTGAAGGTGATCGTTGTGTCTTTCTCATCCGGATCACAGTGATACTGTTCAAAGAACTGCTCCACATCGACGATACGTCCCATAATATACGGGCGGATCATCTCACGGATATCTCCGTCGTCCATCTCAAAAGCAATCGGTTCATTAAAATAGGAATTGCCATGGATCTCATGGATCATGGAATCATGCGCGTGAATGTATTCCCACAGACCTTCCTGTGCCTCGCGGTTCAGATAGATCATTTCCTTGATGTGCATGATATTGTCCTTGATCAGATAGACCATGTAACCCTGCGGCGCAGATTTGCGGTTGTAGTAGACGGCAACCATCGTGTCGTCCTCATCCCAACGCCAGTATTCTTCCCAGGCGAGGCTATTGCGGAACAGGCAGCCGTGCGTCATATTGGCAAAGCTTGTGTGCAGATTCTTGAAATCAGCGCTCTCATAGTCGACGCGGCGGACGTAGCCGGGCGCAGTCGCTTTGGACGGAAACTGTCTCGTCTTCACCGTGTAGGAAATCTTATTAGAGATGATCTCCCAGCCGAGTCTGCGGTACAGCGGAATCGAGTAAGGATATAATAAGGCAAAAGGCTGATGCTTTTCGCGCATGTGCGACAGACTCTTGAACATCAGCTTTTTCATGATGCCGCGCCCTGTAAACTCCGGGTAGGTACACACAGATGTGACAAAGGCGACCGGATACGATGTCCCGTAAATGTTCATTTTCAGCGGATAAGCTGCAAACTGCGATACGAGATCTTCACCGGCGAAGCATCCCATGACATCGGCGCGCTCCAATACCGGGAACTTGGACTGCTTGATCTCATCGTCCTGCCAGCCGGTCTCAAGAAGCTCCTGCTCTGTGATTTGGAATGCGTAGCGCAGCAGCGCATTGTATTGATCCAGATCGTCCGTTGTCAGGTAGCGGATCGTAAAATCCGGATCCAGCGGCGAATTACTTGTATTTTGTTTCATACGATTTCTCCTTCGTAATTTATAGTATGTAGGCGATTGCTTGTTTCCTGAAATAGTGAAAAATAAAAACGATTTATTTGATAAGCGGCTGCCTGATATAAATTTCATAAATCTCTAGTTTGCATTATAGCAGAAGTTATGAAGGTATGGAATGCCTCATTTTGTGGTACTGCAAATGCCTTTGGAATTCCTTGCACAGCAAAAGCAGGCGCACACATTTTTAACGATACGACAGATATTCGAGGAAACGCTTGACCGCGAGGGAGGCACTCTTTTTGTCGCGGAGCGCGAGCGCAATATTACGGTAAGCCGGGACATCGAGTTCCTTCTGCACAATGTGGTATGGCGTCTTTTTTAGGATGAGTTCCGGCACGATACTGACACCGAGTCCGCTCTCTACCATCGACATGATCGCATAGTCGTCCCAGGTCGTAAAATGCACATTTGGCACAAGTCCGTTACGCTCGAAGATTTCCGATACTTCGGCCTTCGCTCCTACCTTTTCAAGAAGCATGAATGGCTCGTCGCAGAGCGCGGCGATCGGAACCTTATCATAAGCCGGTGTCCTTCCGGTAATATGGCAAAAAGCCGATCCTCCTCAAGCTCGATCGTCTCGAAATCCGGATTGGTCGGGAGACGTAAGAAGCCGCAGTCAATGCGTCCGGTGCTGATCCATTCTTCAATCTCGGAGTAATCGCCGAGCAGAAGTTCGTAGTCGATGCCCGGATAGTCCTTCTGGAATTCCTTGATGATGTTCGGAAGCCAGTGCGTAGCCACACTCGAGAACGTTCCGATGCGGATGATACCGGATTCCAGACCAACCAATTCGTCAACATGCATCTGCAGCTTCTCGAATTCCTTGCAGACTGCGGAAGCGTAGGGCAGAAGCGTCATTCCGTCACTGGTCAGCTTTACACCGGTTTTGTTGCGCTCAAGGAGTGTGATATGCCACTCTTTTTCCAGGTCATTGATCATGCGGCTGATGCCGGACTGGGAGTAGTTTAAAAGCTTTGCAGCTTTGGTAAAGCTTCCGAGTTCTACGGTTTTGACGAACGCCATATATTTTTGTAAATTTTTATCCATATCGAAATCCTCTCTGCGCGTTTCCACTATGTGCACAAATATACGCGTTACCACGTTAATTCTTTATCTATGCGAAAATCTCATAATAAATATGATAAATATTCGCTTTTTATATACATATACTTATGATATAATTCCGGTTAGAATTTGGCAAGAAGTTTTTCGATGGGTTAATAGAACTTTCTTGCATACACTAGGAGGAATTTTGTTATGTTGAACACATCAATCATCTGTATTCTGGTGACGATCGTAGCATATCTTCTGATCGTTCTTCTGATCGGTTTCCATTATGCAAAGGTAAATGAGTCCGCATCCGATTTCTATCTCGGCGGACGTAAGCTTGGACCGCTTGTGACCGCGATGAGTGCGGAAGCGTCTGATATGTCAAGTTATCTGCTTATGGGACTTCCGGGACTGGCTTATCTGTCTGGTCTTGCGGATGTCGGCTGGACCGCGATCGGACTGGCAATCGGAACTTATTTAAACTGGCTTTTTACAGCAAAACGCCTGCGCCGTTATACGCACGCGACCAAGTCGTTTACGCTGCCACAGTTTTTCTCGAATCGTTATCGTGACAAGAAGAATATTTTATCTTTGATCGCAGCCGTGATCATCATTATCTTCTTCGTTCCGTATACAGCCAGCGGATTTGCCGCATGCGGTAAGCTTTTTGCTTCCCTTTTTGGTGCTAATTATATCGCAGCGATGCTGATTTCAGCCGTTGTCATCGTGGCTTATACGACAGCCGGCGGATTCCTTGCAGCATCCACCACAGACTTTATTCAGAGTATCATTATGACGATCGCAATCTTCTTCGTACTGATCTATTCTACTATCCAGGTTGGTGGAATTGGTGTGGTCGTTGACAATGCGCGTCAGCTGCCGGGTTACTTCTCCTTTACAACATCTTATGTAGTGGAGACCAAAACCTCGCAGCCGTACAGTCTGCTTACCATTGTTTCGACACTGGCATGGGGACTCGGATATTTTGGTATGCCGCATATCCTTCTTCGTTTTATGGCAATCGAGGATGAGCGCAAGCTTAAGATTTCAAGACGTGTCGCTTCCGTATGGGTTACGATCGCGATGGCCGTCGCAGTCATGATCGGTGTGGTAGGTCGTGAGATGAGCTCTCAGGGATTGGTGGAATCCCTCTCCGGCACACAGACGGAGACTATCATTGTAAAAGTCGCAGATCTGCTCTCTAAGCATGGTATCTTCCCGGCTCTGATGGCTGGACTGATCCTTGCGGGAATTCTTGCAAGTACAATGTCAACTGCAGATTCACAGCTTCTTGCAGCATCTTCGAGTGTGTCACAGAACATCTTACAGGAGGCATTTCATCTGAATCTGTCCAAGAAAGCAAGCATGATTGCTGCCAGAGTGACCGTTCTTGTTGTTGCCGTACTTGGCATTATCATTGCAAGAGACCCGAACAGTTCGGTATTCGGAATTGTATCGTTTGCGTGGGCAGGATTTGGTGCAGCGTTTGGTCCGCTTGTTATCTGTTCTCTCTTTTGGAGAAGAACGAACTTCCCGGGCGCTTTGGCAGGAATGATCTCCGGTGGAGCGATGGTCTTCATCTGGAAATATCTTGTGAAGCCGATGGGAGGCGTGTTCGGAATCTACGAGCTGCTTCCGGCATTCTTAGTCGGACTGATCGTTATCGTTGTGGTAAGCTTACTTACCCCGGCTCCGAGTAAGGAAATCGTTGATGAATTTGATCATGTAAAGTCCGGTAATGAGATTGCAGATTAATGGAGATAGACAGTCGAATTAAATATTTGAATACAAAGCGATTGATGAATAGAAAAGTTGGTGCATGAATGAAAAACGTGTACCAACTTTTTATGTATATAATAAAAAATAACAAAAAGAAGAAGCACAAAAGATAAATGTGTTGTGCATATTTCCTTGACAGAAGATTATAAAACAAGGTAAGATGTATAAATAGTACAAAAACAAAGGAGAAGGTTTTTTATTATGTTGGCTGCGCAGATTGTAGCGGTACTGATCTTCGTCGTGATGTTTGGGTTGATCATTACCGAGAAAATTGAGCGGCAGTGGGTGACTTTGGGGTGTGCACTTGCTGTCCTTGTCATTGTATTTGGAGTGTGCATGCACAGTATGACCGCTGTCATGGATACCCTCAATGTGAAGAGCATCTTTTCGCTGAAATTCTGGTATGAGGCGGGCGCAATCGAGGAGGAGAGTGCCGGTATCAACTGGGCAACGATCCTGTTTATTGCCGGAATGATGGTGATGGTCGAGGGGATGGCAAAGTCAGGCTTTTTTCACTGGCTTTGTATCACGATCGCGAAGCTGGTGCATTTTCAGGTGATTCCGATTTTTATCACATTCATGGTAATGTCTGCGGTACTTGCGATGTTCATCGACAGTATTACAGTCATTCTGTTTCTGGCGGCGGTCACGGTCGAGCTTGCGAAGCTGCTTGGATTCAATCCGGTGCCGATGATCCTGACAGAGCTCTTCTGTGCGAACCTTGGCGGTTCATCTACAATGTGTGGAGATCCGCCGAACATCATTATCGGTACGGCACTGAAATATTCGTTCTTCGATTTTGTGACGAATACCGGTGTGATTGCGCTGCTTTCCCTGATCGTGGTGGTCATCTATTTCTACTTCTGCTTCCGCAAGGAATTAAAGAAAAAGCCGGAAGGATATGTGAAGAAGGATGTGAATATTGATCCGTGGGACGGCGTGCCGAGTAAGAAGGAATTTGTGATCAGCTGCCTGATCTTTGCGTGTGCCGTCATTCTTCTTGTGACACATGCCAACACCGGACTGACCGTAGCGTTCATTGGGGTATTTATCGCGGCGCTCACGCTCATTACGGCAGGTAAGCATCGCATGCATATCATCAAAAGCGTGGATTACAAGACACTGTTATTCTTTATTGGATTGTTTGTTGTAGTTGGGGGACTGGAACAGACGGAGATCTTAAATCTGATCGCGCTGATGATCGAGAAGTGGAGCAAAGGCAATCTCTATCTCATGGTTGCCATCATTTTGTGGATTTCTGCAGTGGCAAGCGCTTTCGTCGACAATATTCCGTTTGCGGCAACGATGGTTCCAATCATCAAGACACTTGCTGCATCGAGTGGGGCGAACCTGCCGATGCTTGCATGGACACTTTCTATGGGAACGGATATCGGAGGCAGCGCGACACCGATTGGTGCTTCTGCCAATGTCGTCGGAATCTCGGTGGCAACGAAGGAAGGTCATCCGATCGGATGGGGTGAGTATTGTAAGGCGGCGATTCCTGCCACAATTCTTGTACTTGTCATTTCGATGCTGACCATTTGGGTGCGTTATATTTAGGAGAAGAAAATATGGGAGAAAAGCAGAAAATTATATCAGTAAGCCGAGAGTTCGGAAGCGGGGGGCATGAGATCGCAAGACAGATCGCAGAAGCGATGCAGCTGGAATTTGTGGATCGCAGCATCATTGAGATGATTGCAAAAGAGAAGCTTGTGGATGCGGATAAGCTGCATCCTTATGACGAAGCAACGCGGTTCGTTCCGCGCCGTACCGTCAGAGGACATAGCAGTTCGCCGGAGGAGACAATCGCACAGATGCAGTTCGAGTATTTGAAGAAGAAGGCAGCAGCCGGGGATTCCTTTGTGGTTGTCGGACGATGTGCGGAGACCGTGTTAAAAGGTTTTGAAGGTCTGACCTCGATTTTCGTGCTGGGTGATCACGATAAGAAGCTTGCTCGTGTCATGGAAGTATACGGACTGAACGAGAGGGATGCCAAGGCGAAGATGTCGCGCCACGACCGGAACCGTAAGGCATACCACAACCGTCACAGTGAAGGCAAGTGGGGGGATTCGAGACTGTATGATCTGTGCATCAACAGTTCGACGCTCGGTATGGACAAGACCGTGGAGGTGCTGGAACAGTATTTGCAGAAACGGTATGAGTAGTTCTTGATTTTTCCTGGTACGTGCTGTATATTATACTAATGTACTAGGATATAATTGATAGGAAGAAATGTAAAAGCAGCAGTTGATGCTGCTTTTGCTATGAATAGGCGATTGCGATAAAAGATAAAGGAGCAGCACATGTTAAATCAGTTTTCAAGAACACAGTTACTTCTCGGCAAAGAAGCAATGGATAAATTACAGAACTCGCGCGTGGCGGTATTCGGTATCGGCGGCGTGGGCGGATACGTCTGCGAGGCTTTAGTTCGAAGCGGTGTGGGTGAATTCGATCTGGTCGATGATGATAAGGTATGTCTGACGAATCTGAACCGACAGATCATTGCGACGAGAAAGACCGTTGGAAAATATAAGACCGAAGTCATGAAGGAACGTATCTTAGAGATCAACCCGGATGCGAAGGTGAATATTCACAATTGCTTCTTCCTGCCGGAAAATGCGGATGATTTTCCATTTGAAGAGTATGATTATGTTGTAGATGCAGTAGATACTGTGACAGCAAAGATTGCTTTGGTCATGAAGGCGAAGGAGAAGAATGTGCCAATCATCAGCAGCATGGGCGCGGGAAATAAGCTTGACGGAAGTCAGTTCAAGGTCGCAGATATCTATAAGACGAAGGTGTGTCCGCTTGCGAAGGTCATGCGCCGCGAACTCAAGAAGCGAGGTGTGCGGAAACTGAAGGTTGTATATTCGGAGGAGATTCCGACACGTCCGCTTGAGGATATGTCGATTAGCTGCAGGACACATTGCATCTGCCCGCCGGGGGCTGAACACAAATGTACGGAGCGAAGAGATATTCCGGGAAGTGTGGCGTTCGTGCCATCTGTTGCGGGACTTATTATCGCGGGTGAAGTTGTGAAGGATCTGTGCAAAATGGTATAAAAAGAAATGACGAGAGGTTGTCCGAGAGGGCAACCTCTCTGACTGTAGATACTGTAAAACGGTTTTATATAAATTTTATTTGTATTTTTATATAAATTACATATAATGAAAGTAGGGAATACCCTACTTTCCCTATTTTGATTTTAGGAGGTAAATATTATGGTTGCAAATACATTTATTGATAATGCAAAAGTTATGTCTAAAGGACAAGTTACGATTCCTAAAGATGTTCGTGATGTTCTTGGTGTTTCTAATGGTGATAGAATAACATTTGTTGTGGAAAATGGATCAGTTCATATTTACAATTCTGCGGTGTATGCAATGAAAATGTTCCAAAAACAAATGAGCGGAGTCGCTGAAGAGGTGGGACTTACATCCGAAGATGATATTGAAAATCTAGTTAAGGATGTTCGTACAGAAAGTGAGGACGAATGAAGGTATTGATTGATACAAATATTCTTATTTCTGCGGCATTAAATCCGAAAGGAACACCAAGCCGAGCATTTTTTAAGGCGGTCACATATCCAAATAAGGGAATTATATGTGAACAAAACCTTGATGAGTTACGTAGAATATTTAATAGAAAATTCCCTCAAAAACTAGCTGCATTAGAGACCTTTTTAGCAATCGCACTTGCTACAATTTCAATTGTTAAGATACCAGAAACAGAATACGAATCTGAGAATGAGATTCGAGATGTCATGGACCGTCCTATTCTGCGTGCTGCCATCAATGCGCAAGCGGATATTTTGTTAACTGGTGACAAAGATTTTTTAGAATCAATGGTTGATTATCCTAGAATTATGACAGCTGCTGATTTCTTAAATTTATAAGGTATTATGAAAGGAGGAAATATCATGCCAGTATTTGATTTTAGTAATACACCGGATGCAAACAAGGATCCGGTTTGTACCTATACAACATTTCGTTCGAATGAATCAGTGCCAAGCGCCGAGCATCCGATCATGCTTCTCGACAACAGAGAGCATAAGTGGAACCACCATTCATCCGGTGTGTTCACGAATCCGATTAAGCGTACTTCGTTTGAATTTCAGGAGGAAGAGGGCACGATCAGTGCAGATATCTTAGAGATTGATGCGCGTTTTGTCAGCCTTCTGCGCTGGCTCGGAGAGAACCACATCAATGTGCGTCTGTCCGGTGAGAATACGGATAAGGGATATGCGATATATAAGATCCGTGAGATCGCATTCGGTGGCGGAACGAAGCTTTCTGCGGAAGATGGATTCTTACAGTTTATGATCGATCGTCTGCTCGCGAGCAGCGCACCTGCGGATGAAATTGAAGATGAGGATCAGGGTGAAGACGGCGACGATATGAAGCTGACCAGTCTGCAGAGTATCACAGATTTCATGAACTGTGCGGGAAGAACGCTGCCGGATAATATCCGTCTGTGGGCAAGACGTAACCTTGCGGTAGCCCGTTCCAACGAGGTATCGCCGGAGGAGCGCAGACACGCGCAGAGAGCGCTGTCTATCATGATGAATATTCAGTGGAAGAGTAACTATTTTGAAGCAATCGACCCGAACGAAGCGCGCCGTATCCTCGATGAGGAACTCTATGGAATGGAGCGCGTAAAGCAGAGAATCATCGAGACGATCATCCAGATTAACCGTACCCATACACTTCCGGCATACGGACTTCTTCTGGTCGGACCGGCGGGAACCGGTAAATCACAGATCGCCTACGCGGTAGCAAGAATTCTCAAGCTTCCGTGGACAACACTCGATATGAGTTCCATCAACGATCCGGAGCAGTTGACCGGAAGCTCCCGTGTCTATGCGAATGCCAAGCCGGGAATCATTATGGATGCATTCTCGATGGCAGGGGAGTCTAGCCTTGTATTTATCATCAACGAGCTCGATAAAGCTGCCGCAGGCAAAGGCAACGGAAATCCTGCAGATGTACTTCTGACGCTTCTTGATAATCTTGGATTCACGGACAACTATATGGAGTGTATGATTCCGACCGTCGGAGTCTATCCAATCGCTACGGCCAACGATAAATCACAGATCAGCGCGCCGCTGATGTCGCGTTTTGCAGTCATCGATATTCCGGATTATACAACGGAAGAGAAGAAGGTAATCTTCTCGAAATTTGCTTTGCCGAAGGTGCTTAAGAGAATGAGCCTTAAGGAAGAGGAGTGTGTGATCACGGACGAAGCACTCGACGCGATCGTGGAGCAGTATAAGAATACATCCGGAATCCGTGATCTCGAGCAGGCAGCAGAGCACATCGCAGCCAACGCATTGTACCGCATCGAAGTCGATCATGTGGATCATGTTGCATTTGATGCAGCGATGGTTCGCGAACTGTTAGCGTAATCATAATTGGAGGATATATGTTAGATCAGAGTTTATTTACAGAAACGATCCATGAGGTATCTGAGATTATTCGTGTGTCACAGGGAAATATGACGCGTGAGGAAATCTTAGGATACTTCAAAGATATGGATCTTAATGAAGAACAGCAGCAGATGGTGCTCGACTTCTTATTGAAGCCGCATCCGGAGGATGAGCAGATTGCAGAAAATGCAGAAGATGCGCAGGAGAATAATTCAGAATCCGGTGAAGATGAGACGGATGATGAGAAAAAAGCGGCCTATCAGACCGAAACGTTGGATGCAGCGGATACAGAGAAGAACAATGAAGCCGCCCACACCGGCGTCTTTCAGATGTACCTCGACGAATTAAACGAACTCTCCACCTATTCGAAGGAAAAGCAGGAGGAAATGTATAAGGCTCTCCTTGCCGGAGATGAGAGCGTGATCAACGATATCACGAACTGCTGGCTTCCGGTCGTGTTAGAGAATGCAAAGAAGCTCACGGAATCGAATGATCCGGACAGTTTGCAGGATGTCGTACAGGAAGGCAATATGGCGCTTTTCATGCGTCTTACGGAACTTTGTGGCTCGCAGGAGAAAATTGATGTTGAATCAGAACTTGCACAGGAGATTGAGAATGCAATGAAATCCTGCATTATCGAGGAAGAAGGAGAGGGCGAAAGTGAGGATGCGATGGTCGGCAGGATCGCTTTGGTCAATGAGGCGGTCAAGTATCTCGAGAAAGAGAAGGGAATGAAGCCTAGCGTCGCAGAACTTGCAGAATACACGAAAGTACCGGCTTCGGAACTCGATGAGATCCTACTATATATAGAGAAAGCAGATCAAAAGAAAAAATGATAAATTTTTAACAAAATATTTTGCAAGCATATTGATTTTGGAAATCAATCATGTATAATATTAGGCGAAGAAGTTGGAAAAAGAATAACAAAAGAAAGCTTCTGTAATTATTAAAGAAAAGGAGTCAGGGCAAGATGGCAACAATTGATTTAAGCAAGTATGGAATTACCGGAACTACAGAAATCGTTTATAATCCTTCTTATGATGTATTATTTGAGGAGGAGACAAAGGCTGGTCTCGAGGGATACGAAGTTGGTAAAGAGACAGAGCTTGGCGCTGTCAACGTAATGACAGGTATCTACACAGGACGTTCACCAAAAGACAAATACATCGTTATGGATGAGAACTCTAAGGACACTGTATGGTGGACAACAGATGAGTACAAGAATGACAACCATCCAATGACAGAGGATACATGGAATGTTGTTAAGGATATCGCTAAGAAGGAGCTTTGCAACAAGAGACTTTTCGTTGTAGATGCTTTCTGTGGAGCAAACAAAGATACACGTATGGCTATCCGTTTTATCGTAGAGGTAGCTTGGCAGGCACATTTTGTAACCAATATGTTCATTCAGCCAACTGCTGAGGAACTTGAGAGCTTCGAGCCTGACTTTGTTGTATATAATGCTTCTAAGGCTAAGGTTGAGGACTACAAGGCATTAGGATTAAACTCTGAGACCTGTGTAGCTTTCAATATCACAAGCAAGGAACAGGTTATCATCAATACATGGTACGGCGGAGAGATGAAGAAGGGTATGTTCTCTA
>OKRU01003962.1_pt1 | contig 11288 bp, 8 predicted proteins | sample 1601131 | NCBI WGS metagenome assembly OKRU01 (sample SAMEA3541558, study PRJEB24748) | human gut metagenome | biome: human gut; feature: human-associated habitat; material: faeces | place: China | collected 2012 | reverse complement strand
TTCGGCACTGTCCGACACCAGTTTTATTGCTTTTCCACATTTTACTCCTCTTTTTCTTCCTTGTCCGCCTCAGCCAGATCGATCACATGCAAAAAGTCCTCCGGGCTCTTTGCCTGCATCAGATCCTTTGTAAACTGCTCATCCATCAAAAGGACGGACAAGCGACTAAGTACCTCCAAATGCACATTGTCTTCTGTATTTGGTGCTGCGATCAAAAAGATGATATGCACCGGTTCTCCGTCAAGTGCATCGTATTCTACGCCCTGTGGCACGACCATGGCTGCCAGCCCCGGTGCCGATACTGCATCCGACTTACAATGTGGGATTGCAATCCCCTCTCCGATACCTGTCGTTCCTTCTTCTTCTCTTGCAAAAACCCCCTGCAGATAAGCGTCCGGATCCGCGATGTTGCCGCGTTTGCACATCAAGTCTACCATCTGTCTGATGGCATCTTCCTTGCCTGTTGGTGTCCCCTGCAACTGAATGCTTTCTACACCAAGCAAATCTCTCACTTTCATGTGTGATTCCTCCTTTTACCTTTCCTATAAAATAATGTTTGACACATTACCTCCCGATACTATGCATCAAAGCGAGGACTTCGTCCCTGGTTGCCAGTTCCTCTGAGAATGCGGATGCGCTTCCCGCACACAGTCCCATATAAAATGCTTTGGCATAATCATGTTCTTCCATATATCCTGCGAGGAATCCCGCTACCATGGAATCCCCGGCACCGACCGAATTGACGACCTTGCCCTTCGGCGGCATACTTTCAAATCTCTGTCCATCCTCTGTCAAAAGGACTGCTCCGTCCCCTGCCATAGAAACCAGGACATTGCGTGCCCCACGCTCCTGTAACTTTGCGGCATAGGTAAAGACTTCTTCCTTATCCTCCAATTCCACGCCAAAGACCTCACCAAGTTCGTGGTTATTTGGCTTGATCAAAAATGGGTGATAAGGCAATACATTTACCAGCAGATCTCTGGTCGCATCCACAATGATATGCAACTTCTTGGAAGATAAGTGCTTCATGATATCCATATAGATGTCATCCGGCATGACATCCGGTATGCTTCCGGCGAGCACTAAGACATCGCCGTCCTCCAAACGATCCAACTGTTGATACAACTGTCTGATATGTTCCTCGGCGATCGCAGGTCCCTGTCCGTTGATCTCGGATTCCTCATTGGAACGGAGTTTGACGTTGATACGGGAAATCCCTTGCTCTACCCGGATGAAATCTGACTGTACGCCCCATTCATCCAAGAGTCTTACGATCTCCTGTCCGGTAAATCCTGCCATGAAGCCAAGTGCGTGACTATCATGCCCCAGATTTTTCAGCACCATGGAAACATTGATCCCCTTGCCTCCCGGATAAATGATCTCCGTCCTGGTACGATTGACACGCCCCAGCATAAAATCATCCACTGACACGATATAATCCAAAGAAGGATTAAAGGTCACTGTATAGATCATTCTCCCACCTCCTTAATATTTGAAAAATCTCTATACTTTTTGTTTATCTGATCCGTTAAAACGGTTGCATCCGCAAAGTCCCCAAAAGTCACGGTGGATATCTCTCCGAACTTGCTGGCATCTGCTAAGATGTAGGCATCCTTGGTCTGTGCCAGTGCTCTGCGCTTGATCAAAGCCTCTTTGACCTCCGGTGTGGTAAATCCCTGTTCTACCGTCACGCCATTGGTTCCGAAAAAGCCCTTGGTAAAATTGTATTTAGCGATGGAAAGCACTGCCTCCTCACCGACGATGGCATCCGTCGTTCCCTTGAACTCACCGCCCAGAAGATAGACGGTACAGCCTAAGGCTGCCAGTTTTCTCGCATGACCAATGGCATTGGTCACATACATGGCATTGCGGTTGAGCATGGGATCGATCATCAACTCTGTCGTCGTGCCAGCATCCAGATAGACCACATCATAATCAGAGATCAAACGCGCCGCATAGCGGGCGATCGCTACTTTCTGCTCTACGTTGCGCTCCTTGCGTAACTGGACGTCATCATCCTGCGTCCGGTAAGAAGCAGCGTCCTTCATCATGGCACCGCCATGCACCTTGATGAGTTGTCCTCTGGCATCCAGACTGTTGAGGTCACGGCGGATGGTCGACTCTGACGCATCCAGACGTTCCATCAATTCTGCGACCGTCACAGAACCGCTTTCTTCTAGTATGGACAAAATTCTTGCAAATCTTTCTTCTGCTAACATAAATTCACTTCCGTTCAACTTCATTCAAAATCATTCATTTGATGTTCGTATTATACAATCACATTCCGTCATTTTCAATCATTTTCAGTCATAAACTTCAACAAATTTTCCATATCGTTTTTGTATATTATCCATAATTTCCGACATTCTATACAAAAAACGGGGCAAAAAAAAGAGCGAAGGTCTGAAAAACCTTCACTCATCCTTCATTCTGCTCTCCTTTAATAGTCCACCTTCAAGAGGCAAAGCCCCTTTGCCGGTGCTGTCGGACCTGCCACCTTACGGTCGCATGCCTCCAAAATCTCCCCGACCTCTTCCGGTCTCTTTCGCCCCAGACCGACTTCGATCAACGTTCCTGACATGATACGCACCATATTCTGTAAAAAGCCGGTGCCATGGAAGGTCAGATAAACATATCCCTTACGCCGGCGCACGGTGATCGTGTCTACGATACGGACGGTCGACTTTTTCATACGGCTGTTACCACAAAAACTCTTGTAATCGTGTTTGCCTTCCAGAAAATGCGCCGCTTCCTGCATGGCTTCCACATCCAGTTCCTGATCCATTGGCGTATAATACTTGCGGTCAAAGACCGGTTTGACCGGACCGTCAAAACAGGTGTACTGGTAAGTCTTTCCCACTGCCTTATACCTGGCATGGAAGCGGTCAGCCGCCTCCCGCACTTCCAATATGGCAATATCGTCCGGCAGATAACGGTTGGCATAATCACGGATCTCTTCCGGTGACATCTGCGTATCCAGATGCACATTAGCAATCATGGCGCGGGCATGTACACCTGCATCTGTACGCCCCGCGCCAATCACGTCTACCATGTCCTTATCCACCATACGGGTAAGGACTGTCTCTATTTTTCCTTGGATGGTTTCGCGATCCGGCTGGTGTTCCCAGCCGAAATAACGCGAACCGTCATAACTGATCTTTAATTTGTAATTCTTTTCCATTATACTCTCTTGAAGCGGTTTACCTGCTCATTCAACTGCTGGGAAATCGCCTGATTGTTTTCTGTTTCTGCCTGGATCTTGTTCATAGCCTCTACCAAAGATACGGCATTCTGTGCAACACCTGTCACATCCTGTGCGTTCTCATCAATGGCAGTAGAGATATCGTTGATACCATTGTTCATATCCTCAACGGTATTGCGGATCTCGTCTGTCTTGGCTGCGAACTGTCCCAATACTTCATTGATGCTGTCTGCATCTGCCTCGTACTGCTCCACAACCTTAACAAATCCATCGTAGTCCTGCATAACTTTTTCGTCGATAAAGGCAAGCATATTCTGTGAATTGGATGCCAGTTTCTCAACGGAACCGATAACCAGTTTGGAAATCTCCTGAATGTTGTTGGCAGTCTCACGGCTGCTGTCTGCAAGTTGACGGATCTCATCCGCAACAACGGCAAATCCCTTGCCTGCCTCGCCTGCTCTTGCAGCCTCAATGGATGCATTCAAAGCGAGTAAGTTGGTCTGGCTGGCAATATCTAAGATCTCGCCGGTCAGTTCTGTGATCTTTTCTGCACTGCGGCTCTCCTCCACGGCATCTTCTACCATGCCACGGATCTCTACGATACGTCCGCTGGTCTCGTTCTTGCCTGAGATTGTCTCTGCATGCAGATTCTGTGCTCTGTCTTTGATCTCATGTACCAGATCGACACCGCCGCTGGCACTGTCTACCATGTTCTGTACTTCTGCAAGGATAGCATCACTACCGGAAGTGATGGTACTAAGTGTTGCTGCGATCTCCTCCATGCTGGCTGCCATCTGCTGCATAGCGGCAGATACATTGTCTGCATTGGCTGTGGAAGAATCTACAGAATCCAGAACAGCCTGTGCAGAAGATGTCATATTGTCTGCCTCAGACTTGAGGTTTTGCATAACATTCTGCAACTGATCCAAAAATCCGTTCATGCCCATTGCCATCTGACCGACTTCATCACCGTAACGCACCATGATACGCTCGGTCAGATCACCCTCGTTCTTGGAGATCTTATCAGAGATCTGACGGATCTGCTCACCGGACTTCTTGGTCGGACGAACGATGGTCTTATAAACGATCAGAACCATAACGAGGATGATAAATACAACCACACCGGAGCAGATATAGTTGATCTGACGGATACGGCTGATCGCCTGTGTATTGGTCCTTTCGATATTGGCTAATTCACTGTTAAATAATTCCTCGAAGTCACCCTGTGCGATCTGCACATAAGTATATGGTCCACCCAGGGCAGACAAAGTATTGGAAGCCGCCTCGATATCCCCCTGCTGACACTTGGTCAGGATCAACTCTGCGGAATCCAGGAAATCTTCCATCTTGACTTCCCATGCATCCACGCGGGAGATCAAGTTCTTGTCTCCTGTCTTCTTGACACATTTCTTGGTCGTATCCATATTGTCACGCACGGTCTGGATCGCTGATTCCAGTCCGGAGAAGTTGACATCCTTTGGACGGTTGACACAGGACTCTGCGTACTTTGCCGTCTGCTGATATGACTCTGCAGTCACGCTCTTTGCCTGCTCCAACTCCATATAGACGTTGACCAGTTTGTCGTTATTCTTCTCAACTGTGCCAAGGATGGAGATATTAGCAAAAACAACGACCAAAAAGGAGATCCCCATGACCGCCATACAAGAATAGATCTTCATACCGATACTGGTCTTGTGTAACTTGCCCGGCTTTTTCTTTGCTTTCTCAGCCTTCTTGCCGCGAACCTTGGCAGTCTTCTCCTCTGTTAGTTTCTTTTCCTCTTTCGTTTCTGTCTTTTCTACACGTTCTTTTTCCATAATACAGCCCCTTCTCACTATGTATTATCTATGATGTTTTATTATATAGTTTCCGACAAAAAAAGACAAGGGCGATCCACAGATCGTCCCTGCCTTCTCTATTCTTTCATATGCTGTTACTTTTGCTTTTTCCTTCTCGGTACAAAGCGAAGCACGGTCGTCACTGCCAGGAGTGCGATCAGAATACCGCATACAATATCCACTGCCATTGTGATCTTCTCTGTATCAGAAGGTTCATCCACGAAATCGGTTCCCGGCATTGCACCAAGCATTGCCTTGGAATTTGCTACCGTATAAAGGACACGGTGCATAGCCTCTCTCGCGTAGTGATAGGTTGCTGTATCATTTTTATCAAAATCAAATCGTGCAGAATCTGCTAAGTAGGTCAACTTGATGTCTCCGCCTGCCTCGATCATCTGGTAGCCATCCATGAATACACCAGTATTGGCATTATCTGTGATCATCATGCCGTTGAATGCCCATTCATTTCTGGCAATGCCGGTCAAAAGATTGTAACTTCCGCCGGTCCAGGTATAACCGATACGGTTAAATGCGGTCATGACTGCCTGACATGCACGGATCTGTCTGGTCGCGTTCTCATAAGTGCCATCGCTCTTTTGCTCCAGATAGTTGAGTTCCACATCGCCCAGTTTCATGCACATTTCAAATGGCTTTAAGTAGATCTCTCTTGCAGACTGCTCATTGAGCCATGTTGCAAGTCCGTACTGTCCGTCACGGTCGCCTCGGTGATCTTCCTGATCGTTAAAGGCAAAGTGCTTGATGTAAGCATATACACCCTTGGTTGCTGCACCGTAAACCTGATTGGATGCAACAGCACCGGAGAGGTAAGGATCCTCGGAATAATACTCACCGTTACGTCCTGAGAACGGTGTACGATGGATATTCATAGATGGTGCATACCAGCCGTCCATGCCACCGATGATCGCCTCATTACCGATCATGGTTCCCATTTCTCTTGCCAGTTCCTGATTCCAGGTCTGTGCCAGCGTCATAGAGTTCGGATAATATTTCCCGGTTCCGCCATAGATCAGTCCGTTTGCAGAATCCGCATCGGTACAGAATGGCATATCAATGGAATCAATATACTCAATTCCATAACCGGAAAGTCCGATCGTGTTGTAGTAATCTTCATAAGTCAATTCGTCCAGAAGGTCATCCCACTGTGGATCATCAAAATCAAGTCCACGCATCTGGATCAGGGTCAGACCGTTTTTCTTTCCGTAAACGATCTTGTCATCAAACTCGGATGCATCGACCGGTGATCCGGAATCAAAGGAATCTAATGCCTTTAAGCCACCTGCATCAATGGTCTTGCTGTAAACATAAGATGCAGGATTGCCATCTTTGTCACTACCGTTGATCTCATTGCCCCAGGTACTGATCTCATCTGTCGGCTCCCCATCATGTGTCGGGAAAGTTCCGGTCCAGTCATTTCTGGTCAGATAGTTCACATCACCCTTGGCATCATCAAACTGGTTGGTGATCTCTGCACCACTATAGGTATCCTTGGCATACGTTGTCAGATCAGTGTCTGCATTCTCCGGCTCGTACGTGGTTACCATGGATGCATCCCCTGCCTCTGTCATGCCATCTGCGGTCGTCTTGCCCTTTGCGGTCAAAATATTGTTGATGGCTTCATGTGCATCTTTTGCTGCTGTGATGTAATATGTGCCGGCATCCAGGATATAGGTCTTTGCGCCATTGGCATCATATGCCTTAAACTGTTCTTCATCAAAGGTCATGGTGACAGTCTCAGATGCGCCCGGCTCCAAGACAGATGTCTTTCCATATGCCAACAGTTCTACGGACGGCTTCTCTACTCCGTTTTCCTTGTCATAATCGGTATATGGACTTTGTGCGTAAAGTTCTACGACATCTTTTCCTGCGACAGATCCTGTATTGGTCACTTCAACCGTAGCGGTTGCGCTTCCATCTTTCCAGGTGATCTGTGGTGCGTTCCAAGAGAAAGTCGTGTAGGAAAGTCCATAACCAAACGGATAGCATACCTCAGAAGCATAGTCATAATCTCCTGCATTGCCCTGTCCTAATACAACATCCTCATAGCGTGTCTCATAGTAACGGTAACCGACATAGACACCTTCTTCATAACTAACATAGTTATATTTGGTTGCATCGCCATTTTCATCATAATACTGGTAATCACCAAAGTTCTGTGCAGCCGGTGATGCAAGGGCATCTGCTGCAAAGGTATCTACGGTTCTGCCGGATGGATTGACCTCTCCGCTCAAGATCTCTGGCAAAGAAGAAAGACCACTCGGTGCTAAAACGATCGACTTGATATTAGCATAGTCATTAACCCAGTCCAGTTCTAAGGCTGCATTGGAATTGACCACCAGTACCACATTGTCAAAGTTATCATTTAAATAAGATAAGATTTCCAACTCTACGGAATCCGGCTCCAGATAAGACTTGGTCTGGTCTTCTGCCTTGTCTGTGTGATTATACATAGAACGCGGCATATCACGACCTTCGCCAGCCACTCTCTTTAAGACATAGACTGCGGTCGTACCGGAAAGACTGTCTACCACCTTGTCGTCTGCCGTGATCTTGTCCAACGGGCACTCATTGATGGCAAAGTCTTCTTCATCACCAAAACTGATAGAGCCTGTGCCAAGTCCATAAGATGATCCGTCGCCCTTGTCATAGAACTTCCAAAGAGTCTTATTGACGGTATAGCCGTCTGCTTCAAAATCCTCTTTCAGACTGCCGCTGCCATATCCCATGATACCGGCATGTGTTGTAACGGTAACGGAGTTTCTGCTAAAGAAACTGATCGGCGTATCCTTGGAAAGTGGAAGTGCATTGTCCTCATTTTTCAAAAGCACAATACCCTCATCCGCGATCTGGTCTGCCAGAGCATCTTCTGCCGCTCCGATCTCATCCTCCGAATAATCACTCTTGTTATAATCCAGATCCAATCCCTTAGTATCCACGCCGGAGTTGTCGATCACAGAGTCATTGGCTCCCATCATGGCATTTACCATACGATTGTTATCCGTCAAAAGTGTGTTAGCAGCCACGATCGCTGCGACCATGACCGCAATCAGGATCAATGATATGACGGTCTTGATGATCTTGCTTCGTCTGGTCGGCTGCTTTTTTTCCTTTTTCCTCATAACGAAAAACCTCCTTCTTACATTTTGCGGTAACGCACAAAGCGCTACCCCATCTTTGTAAAAAAGAGGTTAGCATACTTTTTCTTTTTGTGAACAATGTGTGTCCTGTTCTGTCATTTTTGTGTCGTAATCGGTCTATCGGCTCCGTGGAATGGTAATACGCAGGACAAAGATATCCTGCCCGGTCTCTAAGGTTAGAAAGCCTCCATACTTTTCCGCCATGGTGCGGATACTCTCCATGCCAAAGCCGTGATAATCCTTATCTTCCTTGCAGGTCTGGGGCAGACCATGCTTAAAGTGCAGTGCCTCGCTATATGGGTTTTCGATCTGGATAAAGATCAGATTGACCTTTTCATGGATCAGAATACTGATACAGCGCTTTTCTTCCTCCACCTTGCGGTTCGCCTCAATAGCATTGTCCAGAGCATTGCCAAAGAGGGTGTATATGTCTATGGCATCCATAAAAAAGAGGAGTTTGCCATCGATGATCCCATGCATGCGGATGCCGTTTTCCTGACAGACCAGACTCTTTTCCGTCAGGACGGTATCGAGGATAGGATTGCCGGTATGTAGGATGGAGTCATAGATCATGACAGATTTCTCGATGGAGTCTACGACCTGCCTACGCTCCTCGGAATCCGTGATGTTGCGAAGTCCTGCGATCTGGTGTTTCAGGTCATGGCACTTACGGTTGATCAGTTCGATGTTCTCCTTGGAGAGTTCATACTGCGCCTTATTCATCATAAAGAGTTGTTCCTGCGCCGACATCTCTTTTTGCAGATGCCACTGTCCCATATAGTTTCGCTGGTTGATCATGACAAAGAGACAGCAGACCAATCCATAGATCCCGTGCAACGTCCGAAATCCCCAGAAAGAGGAGGCCAGACTCATCACAAGCACGATAAAGAGCGTAACCAGAGTCATCCAAAGCGAAGTGATGGCATCTGTCTCATAGTGATGATTTTGCACCATCTTCTTGGCGAAGAAGAAGTAAAAAAAGACATAAACTCCCAGATGAATAAGCAGATAACAAAGGTGGGGGCTTTCCGCGATCTGGCTATGGGTCGCACTGTTGACCAGAAGACGGATGCAATATGCCACATGCTCGGTCGCATAGCCCATCATGATACACAAGACCGCTTCCTTGAGCGTCACTTCATAGCAAAAGAGGATTGCCAGCAACATTGCCACGAGCAGGACAGCGTAGAGCAGGGCATAGACAAGCAAAGAGGTCAATGCCGCCAGATCTCCGTGTCCCGGGATCGGAATAAGGCCAGCCAGTTGTGGGAAAAACTGCATCCAGACCGCCTCAACGATCAAAAGTACGAGACCGGTCAAAAGACAGCGCCAGCCTCCACCCTTTCTGATTCGCAGCGGCAGTACATAGATCAGGACTGCCAGAAACAATTCCATCGGAAAAATAAATTGATGTAGAAATGCTAACATGAATCCTCCTTACCTATCGTAACCGGCTTCCAAAAACTGACTGAGTTCCTGTAAGAAAGGCTTTTTTCTGGATCTGGAAAAAGGCAGATGATAGGTGCCGACCTGCACATCATCCTTATCTACACTGATCACATTTTTTAGGTTGACCAGATACGCCTGGTTGCAACGGCTGAAATGATAGTCTGCGAACTCCTTTTCCGCTTCTGCCATGGAAGAACGCATGGTATAGGTCTCGTGGGCGGTCACATAATAGACATTGTGATTGCGGACTTCGATATACAAAATATCATCCGAGGACACCTTTTCCCTGCGTCCGTCCTTTTGTAGCATGACATATTTCTTTTTGCCCTGCTTTTCCCCCACGCCGATCGCCTTGGTAAGTTTTGGCTCAAATCTGCCGTAATCGATCGGCTTTAAGATAAAATCCAGAGCATCCACTTCATAGCCCGCTACCGCGTACTGCGCCATAGTCGTGATAAAGATAATGACGACTGCCTGATCCATACTGCGGATCTTTCTTGCCGCTTTCATCCCATCTAAATGCTTCATCTTGATATCCATAAGCAGGATGTCAAAGCCACCGTGATAATCATCAACCAGGTCCATCCCATCCGAAAAGACGCTTGTGGCAATGTCAGCAAAATGCTCCTCGCGATACCGCTTGATATAGGAAAGCAAGGTAGCCTGATATTCTTTTTCATCCTCTACGATTGCGATTCGTATCATATAAAATCCCCCAAAATCATCTAATTCTTTGCAAACTCCGGTCTGCGCATCTCAAGAACAACCAGTATTATGCAGACGATCGTCGCTACCAGATCCGCGATCGGTCCCGCATACATGACTCCGTCGATCCCCATAAAACGCGGCAGGATCAGAAGCAGTGGCAGAAGAAAGATGATCTGTCTTGTCAACGACATAAAAATACCCTTTTTCGGTTTACCGATCGCCGTGAAAAAGTTGGCTGAAATCGGCTGCATAAAGCACAGGCAGATAAAAAACAGGTACTTGCGGAAGAAATTCACGCCAAAATCAAAGTAAAGTTCCGATCCGTTACCAAAGATGGAAATGATCTGTCTCGGAAATGCCTGAAAAAGGACAAAGGAGATCACGCAGATGACAGCAGAAATGCGAATCGCCATAAAGTAGGATTTCTTCACGCGGCCATACTTTTTTGCCCCATAGTTGAAACTGACGATCGGCTGCAAGCCCTGGGAAATACCGATGACAAATGCCATGACGATCATGGATACCTTGGCGATGATACCGGAGCAGGCGATCGGGATAGACTCGCCGTAGATGGACAGACCGCCGTAGTATTTAAGGGTACGGTTGAGCACGATCTGTACCAGCATCATTGCCAACTGGTTAAAGCAAGGTGCCGCGCCAAGCGATACAACCCAAAGGACGACCTCTGCCTTTGGCAAAAAAGCGTCCCTATGCAATGGCACAGTCTTATAATGTGACAGATAGACAATAACCATGATACTGGCAATGACCTGTCCAATCACGGTTGCAGCCGCGGCTCCTGTCATACCCCAGCCAAAACCAAAGACAAAGATGGCATCCAGAACTGTATTTACCACAGCACCGACAATGTTGATCGCCATGGTCATCTTTGGACTGCCGTCTGCACGCACCAGATGTCCGCCTCCGGTAGACAGG
>OKRU01003960.1_pt1 | contig 11290 bp, 7 predicted proteins | sample 1601131 | NCBI WGS metagenome assembly OKRU01 (sample SAMEA3541558, study PRJEB24748) | human gut metagenome | biome: human gut; feature: human-associated habitat; material: faeces | place: China | collected 2012 | reverse complement strand
GGCAGATAACACTTCTGACATACTTCCTGCACCCGCAGCCGAACTGCATCCAGACTTTTTCGTTCTTTTTCTACAATACCTTTCTGGATCTGTACTTTACACTCTATTTCTTCCAGAATATTCGTTTTCTTTTCTAATTCTTTTGCTGCCACTTTCAGATCCTGTTCTTTCGGAAATGATTTCCACTCTGTTTCCAGACAGCTTTTCCTTTGCTTTAATTGTGTAATTTCGTCTTCCGCTATTTGAATGGTATCTTCCAGCCTCCGACACTCTGCTTCTAGTTCCTGTATCTTCTTTATGCGATACTGCTCTCTTGCATAAGCTCCTATAAAACATGGCGTATAATTTTTCGTAACCGTTCCTTCTATGATTCCGATTCCATAATTTCCTCTTTTATCGATCCATGTCCTGTTTTTTTCTATAGACTCACTTATCGTCTCTTCGTCCTGTTCCTTCCAGCCGATTGCTGTTAATATACGGGAAACATTCTGGTACAGAAGAATATCTCCCTCTTCGTTGTCTACATCCAGAAAATCCATAATGTTATTTCTTACATATGCGGCATCACTGAAAATATAACGGTCACATACCCCCGCATCCAACGCCAGCGCCTGTTCTCTATATTCTTCAGGCACAATCAGCGCATCCAGTATGCCCATATGCAATAGCGCTTCTTCCAGATATGCCCGCTGTGTTTCATCCAATTTTCCGTCAAAATCAATTACTTTATATAACTGCAAATATGGAATTCCTTTTTCTTTCAAAAGCCGTCGATTCTTTTCCACTGCTTCACTGCGTTCCGGCTCCGGCTCCTTTTGATTCTTCCACTGTTCCAGTTCTTCGCAAATTCCGTCTTTCTCCAATCGTCTGTCGGACAATTCTCTGCTCTGCTGTAATACTTTTCCCGAAAGTTCCTGACTTTTCCGCTCAAATTCACCATTTGCCAATCCGCGGATATTCCAATAATCGGTTTCCGTTGTATACTTCTCAATTTCCCTTGCCATTTCCTGCAATAGATCTGACTGCAGATGCAGCTCCGCATTCTCCTTTTCCCAACGATATACCGATTCTATTGTCTCCTGTTTTACTTCATGAAACTGATTTTCATATTGAAGGACTTCTCGTTCCGCTTTGTTCCCTGAAGCTTTTCTGTCGGAGCACTCTGCGCAGCGGTTAAAATGCGGAAAGGAGCGGCATTTAACAGTAACGTCGCAAGAGATAAGAATGTGATTACAAAACCGATTGTCTGTACTATGCCTCCAAAATATCTCATAGGCCAAATTTGATTGGTTGCATCGATCCAGTAAGGTGCCTCCATGGATTGATTAAAAAAGTCAAGTGCATTCCTGACCGTTGTTTTACTGTCTACGGTAGTAACATGTGTACAATCTTCCATGGTATAGAAGATACGCATTGTACCTTCTTCAAAGCTTCCTATTCCGACATTCAAATAATCGGAAATATTTCTTCCGCCCCATCTGTCATTAAATATAGTTTCAGCGGCATCACCTTTCAGATAATCATAATTCCATTCCGTACCATAGATATGGTGCAATAAATCCTGCGCACCTTCATCATATCGTGACATTGCAATTCCAATATTGGTGTGCGGTGCAACATCGTCAAGACTACCGCCGGTTACTGCCGGAGATACAAATCCATTTAAAAGAATACCTTTCACCTGATCGGGATAAGTCTTAGCAATACCGATGGCAGCGTTACCGCCTTTCGAATGCCCGGTAGCGCCAAGCTGCGTATGATCAACAAAATCCAGTGTATTCAGGTATGTAGCAGCTGCAATTCCACCATAACTTCCGTCTCCTTCCGCATCCGGTACATAATCCGAATCGCCATGGCCTTCCAGTTCCAGTGCAAGTACAACGTAACCGCGCCGTGACAATTCAATGTTTAAAGATGCCAAGCAAGAAGTGTAACTATTATTTCCGTGAGAAATAACGATCGCCGGTGCCGGAGTATCGGCTGTTGCATTTTGCGGAACATATAAATATCCGCTGATAGTGTAGCCAGCATTATCTTTAAAAGTGACATGTTTCACGGAAACAAGGCCAAAACAGGATTGGATCAGGGAAGCAAAGATTGCTCCGGAAAGAAATAGTACCAAACCGATTGCCAACCATTGCTTTGTTCTTTTTAGTTTTTTTGTAGAATTCATAGCAACCCTCCTAAAAATATGATATACTGCTTTATGTGAACGTTCACATAAAGCAGTAAAAAAATAAATCGTATGTGAACGTTCACACATAGTATAATTGATGCATATCTTTTTAACAATGTTAATTTTGTACCAAAAAATAATTAAAACTTTGTAAATAAGACACAAAAAGACATGCCAATGAGGTTCAAGGAAAAACATGAATATTAATGACATTGCAAAAATGGCCGGCGTATCCCGCACTACCGTGTCCCGAGTATTTCATGGAGGCTATGTAAGTGAAGATGCAAAAAACAGAATTGAACAAGTGATCCGTGAAACGGGATATGTTCCAAATGTACGCGCTCAGGCACTCCGAATGAAGCGTAATCTCTTATTGGGCGTCCTGGTTCCCGGTTTTGACGCTGATCATGTCAGACGTGTATTGTTAAAGATATTAGATGATACAGAGAAAAAAGGATATCAGACCATAGTCATGCGCTATAAGGGTTCAACAGATCACCTCATTTCTCAAATTCGGATGCTAAAAAGCCGTGGTGTAGACGGAATGGTTCTAATGTTGACAACCTATAACAGAGAAATTGAACAGGAAATCGACAGAGACTATATTCCATCAGTAACTATCGGTCCCGGCCTACTGAAAAACGTAGCCGGCGTAATGCATGACGATGCCGAAGGTTTTGCATTAATGACAAATTTTGTCTTGGACAAAGGATATACAAAGCTGGGAATCCTCTTTCCTCCGGGGCAGGAAACTATGACGGTAATTCGGCGAAATGCTGTTATAAGCATTCTCAAAGAGCACGGAATAGAGATACCCGATAAATGGAACATCACATCTGATAAAATAGGTTTAGAGCATTCAGAATACAGTGAAATATTTGCAAAGAAAATTCTTATGCTGGATGAATTGCCGGATGCTTTTATTGCCGGTTCCGACCGATTTGCTTTTCGTTTAATCGATGCACTAAAAAGCATGGGAGTACGTGTTCCTCAGGATATAGCGGTAACCGGCTTCGGCAATACAGAGATTGGACAGTATTTGAAACCAGCACTAACGACTGTAGATTGTAATCCCGATCTTCTTACTGAAAAAGCATTGGAGTTTTTATTTTTTCAAATAGATCAACACGAAAAAACAACGGAGCATATAAAAATCGCACCATTTCTGGTACAGCGTGAAAGTATATGATAAAATAATATGGTAGCATTTATAACGATTTTTTTAGTTAGTATAACAAATCAGCTATTGTCATCTGTACTCGGAGTATATTATGCAGATGTCCATTACGCGATACTGGGTGCCGGTATGCATGTTAGTCTTTTCGCAGTAGGAACTCTTTTAGGTAAACTGTTTTTATTGCCGCGTCGTATGCTGGTTCCGAAAAAAATGGTGGTAGCAGGAATGAGCATAACAGTAACCGCATGTATCGGATACCTGGTCGGAGGACTTATATTTGCAAATAAATCCGCGATATGGATTATACTTTGCCGTATCATTCAGGGATTCGGATTTAGTCTGGCAGGATCAGCATCTCCCTTATTAATGACAAGCGGCCCTAAAAATTGTCTGATCAAAGGCGTAAGTTATTACGGAATCGCAACATCCCTTGCCGCTTTATTCGGGAATCCATCCGCGCTTCATATTTATTCCGTAATGCCGGGGCAAACGGCTCTTGCATTCATCAGTATCATTATATTACTATGTGCAATGGTTGCCTGCATTTTATGTCCGAAGACAGTATCGAAAGAATCCGGTCCGGCCAAGTCCGCTTTATTACGTGATGTATGGGATGCTTTTAAGGAAATATGGTATCTTTTCTTTTTTTTCCTGCTTTTTCAAGTTCTGCTGAGCATGTTCAATATCTTAATTCCTTTGTATTCCAAACAAATCGGCGAGCTTTTGGGATCCTCCGTTTTTCTGGCAGTAACAACCGTGTTCTCTCTTGGAATCCGGTTTTGTCTTCCGGCTATTATGAAAAGATTCCGTAGCAATATCGTGTTGACCGGCAGTGGTATCTTATATGTTCTTGCTATTGTTTGCTGTTTGTTCTGCAAAATAGACAATATTGCGATTGCAATGTTTTTCGGCGGCATGCTTAGCGGTATTTCAAACGGTATTCTGATGAGCATAATGCAGATTATAATATTGTTGCAAATACCTGAAGAGATGAAACCCAAAATAAATATTATCTATCTGTTAACAATGGATATTTCCTACGTAATATCCGGAGCATTCTGGTCACTGATTGTAAACAGATTCTGTCTTACCACAGCTTTTTCCATTGCCGGTTTCTTAATGACCTTTGTTATGGCACTGTGTATCGGGATGCTAAAGCATTCACGTAATATTCAATAGTTCACTCTTCTCCTCTATACTTTTCGCACATTGGAGAAAAAACATTTCAACAGGTAAAATCCTTGTTTAAAATTGCTCATTATGTGATTATTTGCCCAAAATTGTTAGATATAATAATGATTTCCAAAAAAATTTTACTTTTCAGTAGATTTTTGGGAAACACTAAACTATAATAGAACATCATGGGATTTTAGTTGCAAAGATCCATAGGGAAAGGTGTCAACATGTACAAGATAGGTTTTGACAATGACAAATATCTCAGTCTGCAGTCTGAGAAGATTAAGGAGCGTATCGCGAAATTCGGCGGCAAGCTGTATCTGGAATTCGGCGGCAAGCTGTTCGATGATTATCACGCTTCCCGCGTTCTGCCCGGTTTCCATCCGGACAGCAAGATCAATATGCTGGCACAGCTGAAGGAGGAGGCGGAAATCGTCATCGTCATTAATGCAGCAGATATCGAGAAGAATAAAGTCCGTTCCGATCTTGGCATTACCTATGATCTGGATGTGTTACGTCTGATCGATGCTTTCCGCGGCTATGGTCTGTATGTCGGTAGCGTATGTCTGACCCGCTTTGCCGGACAGCCCAGCGCCATTGCTTATCAGAAAAAGCTGGAGTCTCTGGGAATGAAGGTATACCGCCATTATTCCATTCCCGGATATCCTTCCAATATTCCGTTCATCGTAAGTGATGAAGGTTACGGTAAAAATGATTATATTGAAACCACCCGTTCTCTGGTAGTCGTTACTGCTCCCGGACCGGGAAGCGGCAAGATGGCTACCTGTCTCTCCCAGCTGTATCACGAATACAAGAGAGGCATCAAGGCCGGTTATGCCAAGTATGAGACTTTCCCGATCTGGAATATTCCGTTAAAGCATCCGGTGAACCTGGCTTATGAAGCCGCTACCGCAGACTTGAACGATGTCAATATGATCGATCCGTTCCATCTGGAAGCTTACGGTGAGACCACGATCAATTACAATCGTGACGTGGAGATCTTCCCCGTAGTCAGCGCTATGTTCGAAAAGATCATGGGCAGCTGTCCTTACAAGTCTCCTACTGACATGGGTGTCAATATGGCAGGCTTCGGTATTGTTGATGACGAAGCTGTCCGCGACGCCGCCAAACAGGAAATCATCCGCCGCTACTACCACACTCTGTGCCAGAAGCGCCAGGGTACCGCCGGTGACGACCAGATCTTAAAGCTTGAGCTTCTGATGAAGCAGGCAGGTGTCACCATCGACGATCGCGCAGTAGTCAGTGCAGCCAATATCAAAGCAGAGACCACCGGGGAACCGGCAGCTGCGATCCAGCTTCCGGACGGCAGAGTCCTCACCGGACGGACCAGTACTCTGCTGGGTGCTTCTTCCGCATTATTATTAAATGCCCTGAAGGCTCTGGCCGGCATTCCGGACGAAGTACAGCTGATCTCACCTACCGCCATCGGTCCTATCCAGGATCTGAAGACGAACTACCTGGGGAACCGCAATCCCCGGCTGCATACGGATGAAACACTGATCGCGCTTTCCATCTGTGCAGCTACGGATGATACTGCGAAGGCTGCTGTGGAGCAGTTGAAGAACCTGAAAGGTTCCGAAGTGCACTCCAGCGTGATCCTGTCCCAGATCGACATGAATACCTTCCGCAAATTAGGCGTGAATCTGACATGCGAACCTCATTATCAGAACCAGAAGCTGTATCACAACTAAAGATTTTGTCATTCTACTATAAATTATGGCAGTTATTGAGCGAAGGCGCTCCCCAAGGGGAGTTCCTCGCTCTTTTTATATGCATAACTATTTCACAATATTAATAGCACGAAGTAACCACCATGAGCAGATCACATGCAGGCATGTGATTCACAAAAGCTATGAAAGAGCGGTTTTACGATGTGGCTGAATAGTTACTATATCAAAAGGAGGAGAAAATTATGGCAGTAAAGTACGTGTTTGTGACCGGAGGAGTCGTATCCGGTCTGGGAAAAGGAATTACCGCAGCTTCCCTGGGAAGACTGTTAAAAGCAAGAGGTTACAGAGTAACCATGCAGAAATTCGATCCTTATATTAATATTGATCCCGGCACCATGAACCCGATCCAGCACGGCGAAGTATTCGTCACAGAGGATGGCACGGAGACTGACCTGGACCTGGGACATTATGAGCGTTTTATTGATGAAAATCTGGATAAAAATTCCAACGTTACCACCGGTAAGGTATACTGGTCTGTATTACAAAAGGAGCGTCGTGGTGATTACGGCGGAGGTACTGTACAGGTCATCCCTCATATCACCAACGAGATCAAGAGCCGATTTTACCGCAACTTTACCGATGATGAGACCCGTATCGCCATCATTGAGGTCGGCGGTACCGTAGGTGATATCGAGAGCCAGCCTTTCCTGGAATCCATTCGTCAGTTCCAGCATGAGGTGGGCCATGATAATGCCATTCTGATCCATGTAACGCTGATTCCTTATCTGAGTGCTTCTCAGGAACTGAAGACCAAGCCTACCCAGGCCAGTGTTAAGGATCTGCAGGGCATGGGCATCCAGCCGGATATCATCGTCTGCAGAAGTGAGCATCCTCTGGATCAGTCCATCAAGGACAAGATTGCTCTGTTCTGTAACGTACCTCAGAGTCATGTATTGCAGAACCTGGATGTGGAATATCTGTATGAGGCTCCGTTAGCTATGGAAAAAGAGCATCTGGCACAGGTAGCCTGTGAATGTCTGCATCTGGATTGTCCGGAACCGGATCTGACAGACTGGATGAAGATGGTGGAGGATCTGCGTCATCCTACCGATGAGGTGCAGATTGCTCTGGTAGGAAAATATGTCTCTCTGCATGATGCCTATATCAGTGTCGTAGAGGCGCTGAAGCATGGCGGTATCACCAATCATGCGACCGTACACATCAAATGGATCGACTCCGAGACGGTAACATCTGAAAATGTGGAAGAACTATTAGGTGACTGCAACGGTGTCCTGGTACCCGGTGGCTTCGGTTCCCGAGGTATCGAAGGCAAGATCCTGGCAATCCAGTATGCAAGAACTCATGGAGTTCCCTTCCTGGGACTGTGTCTGGGAATGCAGTTGACGATCGTAGAATATGCAAGAAATGTCATCGGGTATACGGATGCCCACAGTGTGGAACTGGATCCTAACACCACACATCCTGTGATCGCTCTGATGCCGGATCAGAACGGCGTCGAGGATATCGGCGGTACCTTAAGACTGGGTGCATACCCTTGTGTACTGGATAAGGATTCCCGTGCTTACCAGCTCTACGGACAGGAGAACATCTCCGAGAGACATCGTCATCGTTACGAGGTCAACAACGATTATCGTGCCGTCCTCACTGAACACGGTCTGCGTCTGTCCGGATTGTCCCCTGACGGACGTATCGTGGAAATGTGCGAGCTTACCGAGCATCCCTTCTTCGTAGCCACCCAGGGACACCCCGAGCTCAAGTCCAGACCCAACAGACCGCATCCGTTGTTTAAGGGATTCGTGGAGGCGGCTTTGGAGAACAGGCACCGGAAATAAATGCAGCGAATGCCGCGCTATGAAATAAATGTGGTGCATCTTTTATGAATAGCGTGGCTTACTGCGGATGGCAGCCTCAAACCGGACGTACTCCCGGAGCTGCAGACGCCCCTCTGGGAGTTCTGTTTGTATTTAAAGCACCATTTAGGTCAGTTTACAAGGAACTACACGCAGACCACGAAACGGGGGCTGCTGACAACAAATAAAGGCTGAGTATCAAGCACCGAAAAAGTGCGAGATATTCAGCCTGTTTTGTTGTCCGGGGTTTCCAAAGGGGCTTGCCCCTTGGCACACGACTTTGCTTGCAAAGTGTAGTGTGTTATACGCTCTGTCGGCGTTGCTGCGAAAATGAGGTTGCCAACCGGGAGGGCAAGCGCATTTGAAGCAGCAGGAAAACAGGGCTGTGATTGCGTGGCGTGGAGCCGCAAGCGCAGGACTGGTTTCATCAGCAGACAGGGCGTATATGAAAGTCCCCGTTCCTCGTTCTACACCGAACTTGTGGACACACTCCCGTAAAAACTGAAATTTTAGACTATTTGTAAATAAACCTTTATATTATCCCAAGTGAAATTTTTAATTCTAATATGCGTAAAACAGATTCATCGATTCGTTCCTCTGTAATTTCTCCCTGTTTGACTGCTTCAAGTATGGCTGGAATTTGCACCTCAAAATCTGTGCAGCATAACATATCATTTCCTGCCTTCACAGCTTGAACTGCAATTTTTGTGTCTTCTGCAAAATTGCGCACACCATCCATAGCTAAGTCATCTGTAATAATAACTCCAGTAAATTTTAATTCTTCCCGCAGGATTTTGTGTACCTGTGAAGACAGCGAAGCAGGGGTTTGACTATCCATGCAGGATACCACATTATGAGAAACTAATACCATATTGGCTCCAGAATCAATTCCTGCTTGAAACGGCAAGAAATCTGAGTTCAAAAATGTTTCATAGGTGCGATTATCATAAGCAATACCTGTATGTGTATCCACATTATTTCCGTACCCGGGGAAATGCTTTAGGACGCTCCCCATACCTTCTTGAAACATGGTTTGCACAACTAAGTGGACATAAGCGGCAGTTTGCTCTGCGTTCTGTCCAAAACTCCGGTCATAAATAAAATCCTCTGGATTTTGCGAAACATCGCAGATTGGGGCAAAGTTCAAATTAATCCCCAAACTATTCAATAATTCACATTTTTCTTGTGTGTCACTTTGAATCAAATCAAAGCCACCTTCAGCATAGAGTTCTTGAGGGGACCAGAAAGGCACAGCTCGCAAATTAGGGTTTGTGCTAACACGGTTGACAGTGCCTCCTTCTTCATCTACTCCGATAAACATGGGGATTTTTGCTGCACTTTGGTAACTTTGAATATTCTGGATAATTTCATCTCTTGTTTTTCCAGAAAAGTCTCGGCTAAAAAGAATATAACCTCCAAGATTATACTCCTTTACCTTCTGTACGCTATTTATTTCGGGACAGCGTGCAATAAACATCTGTCCAACTTTTTCTTCCAGCGTCATTGCATTTAGAATTTCTTGTGCTTTCTGTGTCACGGAAGCAGAAGGGGGACTTGGCTCTGTTTCACCAGTTGTTGGTTCAGGATTTTCGGTATTCAAACTGGAATCCGTAACCGTAATGGAAAGTAATTCAACCTCTTGTACAGATGCATTCAAATCCAATTTGCCATGATATGAAACTGTCACTGGATTCCCAATCACTATTCCTGTCTCACCAGTTGAAATATTTACACCTTCTGTTCCAAAATAATATTCACGATTATCCTCACCTTGAACAGTTAGAGTATTCATTGTTGCATCTTTTACAGTTCCTCGAAGCTCTTGTGCAGGTTCAGTTGTACTTGAATTTCCAATAATTTCTATTGTTGCCTCAGACGAGTTTTCCAACAAAATATTATTTACTTTATGCAAACTGGCTATCGCAATGCCTGCACATACAAGAAGCAAGATAATCACACTAAAAATAAGCACTTTATTCCTTTTTTCTTTTTTTACCCGTCTCATGTAATCCTCCTGATTGTTTTATAAAACTACATATATTTTTCTGCAATTATTTTCCTACCTGCTCCATCATCCTCTTTGCCAACTGCCGGAACTGTTCCGCCGTTTCCTCGTCCATCGGAAGAAACTTCCCAATCTGTCCGGCAATCATAGCAGTTACATCGTCCATAGAAAGCAGCTCCTGCTGGTGGTCTTTCATGGTTTCCTGCATGGTTTGGAACATAGCGGCGGTCACAGCTTCTCCTGGCTGTTCTCTGTTGTCCATATCTTTCTTAATATCTCGCAGGATAGCAAGAAATACATTCTTGATTTTTTCAATTTCCGCTTCATGTTCTCCCATCTTCTGTGCGTTCAGAAGTTGCAAATCCTGTTTTGCTTCTGCCCGATGTTCCGGGTGTTCTTTCATCAGATCGGACAAGGAAGCCGTTGCCAGTTCAATCAGCTGATTTCGTGCCATGATACCCTTTGCCGCTGTGTCTTGAAAATAAATCCGTATCAAATCCATCAGTTTCGGGAAGTTCCTGTGTTCCAACAGACGGTTAAGGATTTGCACATCGACTGTACCTGCCACAAGCCCTCTCACAGCTCCCTCGGACAATCCTAATTCAGAAATATCATAACTTTTACGGACACTCAAGGTGGACAAGCCTAATATGTAGTCCGTTGATACCTTAAATTCCTTTGCCACGCCTATGAGAATATCGCTGCTGACCGTCTTTGTTTCCCCACTGACAATGCGGCTCAACTGGGAAGCAGATACGCCTATCTTCTCCGCAAGTTGCTTTTGAGAAATATGATTGCCGTTGCACAAATCAGAAATCCTTTGTCCGGGTGTTCCGGGTAAAGCCATACACAGCACCTCCTTTTCCTATTTCCCATTATACAAGAAAATTGCAGAACTGCAATTTTGAAATTGAATATTGCCCTAAAATGCAATTCTCGCAAGATTCCGGGAATTGCATTTTTTTCGTGTAGACTTAGGGTAGTTCATCGATGAGCTGCACCTTGAAAAATGAATGACCGTCCGAAAAGGAATACCCAGGCAGGGGAAGCACCGCAACGAGCCACTTCGGGACAAAATGTCCCGAAGTCCGGGGAGCGTGCCAACGCCGGAACACGCCGCAGAAATGGGGCAGGAAGCTTTTTCGGGGAGAACGGCAAAGGAAAAATGGAGGGAACACATGAGAGAGAACCCAT
>OKRU01003958.1_pt1 | contig 11292 bp, 8 predicted proteins | sample 1601131 | NCBI WGS metagenome assembly OKRU01 (sample SAMEA3541558, study PRJEB24748) | human gut metagenome | biome: human gut; feature: human-associated habitat; material: faeces | place: China | collected 2012 | reverse complement strand
AGTATTTATTGTTTTATTATTTACCATAGTTTCTTAACACATCCTCATAAAGAGCACGAATTCTCAAACCTACCTTTTCCCAGGTTATTCCGTCCACTTCCTTCTTACCCTCCTCCTGAAGATAGCGGAAAAGAGACGGATTAATACAGATGGAGTAGATAGCATCGGCCATAGCATGAATGTCCCAATAATCGGTTTTTATCACCTTATCGAGAATCTCACCACATCCTGACTGCTTGGAGATGATGGAAGGCGTTCCGCACTGCATGGCTTCCAACGGCGCGATACCGAAAGGCTCGGAAACGGAAGGCATAACGAATACGTCACTATTCTTATAAACCTCATACACCTGCTTGCCCTTCATGAAACCGGGGAAATGGAAACGGTCGGCAATGCCCCGTTCGGCAGCCAGGTTTATCATGGCATTCAGCATATCGCCCGAACCTGCCATTACGAAACGTATATTACGGGTACGTTGCAACACCAATGCTGCGGCTTCCACAAAGTATTCCGGGCCTTTCTGCATAGTGATACGTCCGAGGAAGGTAACCACCTTCTCTTTGGAATGATCCGGGCGCGGAATATCCTGCAACTCCTGCGAAAGCGGATACACCGCATTATGCATGGCAAACACCTTTCGCGGATCCTGATGATACTCATTTATCACTGTGCGGCGAGTAAGCTCCGATACACACATGATGCAGTCTGCATAATCCATTCCGTTCTTCTCCATAGAATAAACGGTAGGATTCACCTTGCCGCGCGAACGGTCAAAGTCCGTTGCATGCACATGGATGCAGAGCGGCTTGCCACTTACCATTTTCGCATGTACTCCGGCAGGGTATGTCAGCCAGTCGTGAGCATGAATAATGTCGAATTCCTGCTGACGTGCCACAACTCCGGCTATGATTGAAAAGTTATTGATTTCTTCGTGCAGATTTCCCGGATAACCGCCGGCAAAGTCCATACACCCCAAGTCATTGACATGCATATAAGAGAAATCCGAATAAATATGATCGCGCAACGCATAATACTGTTCCGGACTCATCGTTGACAAACGTGACTTCAAATAATCATAATTAACATCACGCCACACGATAGGCACTTGGTTCATGCCTATTATATTCAAGAAATTCTCTTCCTCACCTGTGGGCTTTGGCATACAGAAAGTCGTTTCCACATCCCCCTGCAAGCTCAGTCCTTTGGTGATTCCGTATGATGCAACTGCAAGACCGCCATATATTTTGGGAGGAAATTCCCAACCAAACATTAAAACTTTCATCTTCGTTCCTCCTCCTATAAATTATATTTAGACAACAATTTCAAGATACGCAGAATTTCCGCCACATTCATGGCAAATGACACCGCTCCCCTGCCTTTGAACGGCGGATTTCCGTCGAACAACTCGGGCAGCGATCCTATGCAATGGCTCGTCATCTCATCTTCAAAACCAATCAGATAGCGTTCCACAAACGAAATGCCGCTCATCTTATAAATGCGCAGATACGCCTCCATGTAGAATCCCATGAGCCATGGCCATGCTGTGCCCTGATGATATGCATAATCCCTTTGGACCTGAGGGCCTACATAATTAGGATTGTATCCCCCGCTCTTAGGGCTTAAAGTACGCAGGCCTTTCGGAGTCAGCAACTCTTTTGTCACAATGTCGAGTACCTGTTTTTTCTGTGCGCGATCCAGTGGAGAGTAGTCAAAAGCCACAGCAAATATCATGTTGGGGCGGACACTCCAATCCATCATATAGCCGTCCACGTAGTCAAACAGATAACCGTATTCATTGCGGAAAACCTCTACAAAGGATTTTCCCGCCATTTCGGCCAGATCATCCAATTCGTCCGCAAATATATCGTTTCCGCCCTCACGAACTAAATCTGCAACAAAGCGCAAGGCATTATACCACAAAGCGTTCACCTCTACGATATAACCGGTACGAGGAATTACAGGATGCCCGTTGGCAGTAGAGTTCATCCATGTAACGGCTTTCTCCTTACCGTTTGCATAAAGCAAACCGTTTTCGTGCAAGAACAGGTTGTCATGCTTACGGCCGCGAATATAATTCATAATGTCCTCCAACAGTTTGCCATACTTCTGCCGGCACAGCTCACGCGATGTTTCCTTAGCATACTGCTGCAAAGCCCACACCGCCCATAAGAGCACATCCGGATGCTCCATTTCATAGATTTTATAGCCCACCGGCCTATCTTCCATAAAATCGCGGACAGCCTTCTCTGCAGTTTTCATAACATCTTCAAATTCCTCCATGCGAAGCTTTCGTGCAAGCTCCGTCTGACTTGCAGAGACAGGAAGAATAGCCGGAAGCGTATCAGGCAGCTCACTGGCTCGTTTATTCATCTCATCAGATAATTTCACCAGATAATAAAATTCATCATCATCCAAAAGAGCCAGTCTTGGAACCACCAGCTTAATGGCCTTTAGCTGATAGCCCGCATCACGCAAAATCTTAATCCGCTGAAACATCAGAAGCTGCGCATTTGTGTAGCAGCGATAGCCCTGATCATTTCTCATGATAGGAAGACGAAGCTCCTCCTCCCAGTATCGAAGCACATGAGCCTCCATATTGAGCTGCTTGCAGGCATCCGAAATCAAAATGGGCTGTTCGTCAGCGGCCTTAATACTTTCCTGCAATTGCTGTTCTGTTTTTTCCTCTCGATCCTGCATAAATTCCTTCCTTTCTAAAATGATAGATATGCTGGCTGTCTGTATGCTTTTTCATTGCCTGAACAACTTCGTTGTCGGCTGTATTCTGTCCCAACAGGCTCTCATTATTGCTGGCAACAACGATTCCGTCGTCTGCAACGATAATCGTTCCATCTTTCTGGATACTATAACCATTTAAAAGCCCCTGTATCGTCAGCGTATAGTTTCTGGCAAATTCAGGAGATGTGTAATAATAGATTGCAACGATACCCGGTGCATCTTTTCTGGCGCAGGCTGCAATGTCAATAAAGGATCCATCTTCCCTGGTAAACCGTTCCGAATAGCTTCTTTCTTCATATCCGGCAAAATCCATGATAATTTCTTTTTGCAGATACTCCGTAATCTCATTAGCCAGAGACTCATCCGTGCTGTATTCACAGTCCGTCTTTCCTTCTGCATCTAGTACAAGGATACCATCCACCCAGAGAGTCTGAAGATTTTCTTTCAGGAACTCCTGACTTAGCTGACCGCCGTTTTCTATTTCCATGTCGATATTCGTACTCATCTGTCTGACACTTTCAATGGCACGGAGAAGACTTTTGGATTCCGAAGATTCATTATAATGGGTGTAGGTGGAACACTGCACTTTGACATAATTTACAATCTCTACCATTCTTTTCTCTGCTTCCGCTTTCTCCGCATGAAAGAAATAAAACAGAGAGACTGCTGCCACACAGATTCCAATCAGACCACCGATCAGCTGGATTCGTTTTTCTCTTTTCTTTCTCTTAATATCCAAGATCATCCACCTCCAGATACTTCTGGGGATCATCCAGATATTTTTCAATGATTTTCAGGGATGTGCCATCCTGACGCATTTCTTCCAATGTCTGGCTCATCTGCTCACAGATTCCTCTGTCATCATCTTTTGCAAAAGCGACACCTATTCCAGTGATCATCAAAGGTTCTTCCAGGATACGAAAGCTTGCGTCATAATCCTTCATATACTGAACAATCGATTCCTCATGTGCGGCGACTGCATCTACATAGCCTTTTCCCAGAAACGTATAGATCAGTTCCCTGTGCCCCAGGCTGATCAGATTGCCCAGCTTTGGGATTCTCTCATCCGTCCGGTTCAGAAAGATGCCTTCCGGTTTGGTTGTGGACTGAACAGCCAGATTCTTTCCCTCCAGGTCACTCAGTTTATAAATATCACTATTCTCATTTACAGCGACCACCTGACGGCTTGCTATATATGGTCCCGCCCAGCGATAATCATCAAGACGCCCTTCCATGGAAAAACAGCCCATGATACAGTCAATCTCTCCGCTTTCCACCAGTTCTTTTTTCTTCTCCCAGTTGATCTGGACAACCTCCACCTGATATCCCATTCTTTTAAATGCTTCCGTAGCCAGTTCTACATCTATGCCCGTCGGTACACCATCCTCATTCAGATAATTGTATGGTGGATAGTTGTCGCTGCCAAGCGTAATGACAGGCTTTTCGGTTTCTTCTTTCGTGTTATCTGTGTTTTTACACCCTGCCAGGGTGACTGCTAAAATTCCCGCAAGCAGAATGCCTGCAATCACTCTTTTTCCTTTCATTTTCTGTCTATCCCTAACTATCCTTTTTGATTCTTCTATATCCGGTTACTTTCCATTCGTCACTGTACAGTGACCTGCGGTTCGGTACCCCCCCCCACCAGATTTTATGCTTCTGATCGTCTTTTCCAGCACCTTCATCTCAACCGGTTTTGAAACATGTGCATTCATACCGGCTGCCAGAGAATGCTGAATATCCTCTGAGAATGCATTCGCAGTCATGGCAATGATCGGAATCGTCTTTGCCAGTTTATGGGAACTTCTGCGGATTGCCTTTGTTGCCTCATAGCCGTTCATGACAGGCATCTGCACATCCATCAGGATCATATCATAGTCACCAGGAACAGACTGCTCAAATGTCTCCAGGACCATTTTACCATTTTCACAGATCGTACACTCTGCGCCCTCAATCTTTAACAGTTCCGTCAGAATTTCTGCATTTATCTCATTATCCTCTGCACACAAGAACCGCATTCCCAGCAGGATATTACCATCCTGCTCATCTGTTTCTGCCTGTGAAGCCGGAGAAACAGATCTTTCTTCTGCGATTTTCAGATCCATAAAAACCTCAAAACAGCTGCCCTGTCCCGGTTCACTTTCTACATCAATGGTTCCGCCCATCAAGTCAACCAGATTTTTGGTGATTGCCATTCCAAGGCCGGTTCCCTGTATCTTATTTGTCAGAGAATTTTCTGCGCGGGTAAACGCATCAAAAATCGTGTCCTTGAAATCTGCCGACATTCCCATCCCATTATCACAGACTAAAAAACGATACTTTGCATAAACAGATGAATTTGATTCACATTCCTCTGCCAGAAGCTGAATTTCTCCACCTTCCTGTGTATATTTTATTGCATTAGACAGCAGATTACTGAAAATCTGCATCAGATGAACCTGATCCCCGTTCACCCACTCATGCCGGAGGTTTTCTTTTGTAATTGTAAGAGTCTGCTTCTTTTCAGATATCTGAGAATGAAATATAGTGTCAAGCTCCTGTATGAAATCCAGAATAGAAAAATCAGAATACTTGAAGACAGTTTTTCCTGCTTCAATCTTACTCATATCCAGAACCTCATTAATAATCCCCAACAAATGCTGTGAGGAAGTATCAATTTTATCCGCATACTCTATTACCTTGCCTTTATCACCGGCATCATGTCTGATCAGGGACGTAATACCAATGATCGCATTCATAGGGGTTCGTATATCGTGAGACATATTGGCAAGAAAACTGCTCTTGGATCTGTTCGCCTCCTGCGCCACCTGAAAAGCATCCTCCGCCGCCTGTTTTGCCTGACGCAGTTTTGTATTCACTGTTTCCAGCTTGGCATTATTTTCCCGTTCCACACGGATCGCTTCCTGCTGATTTCTGTACATGACAAAGGAAATCCCCAGCATAACACAGACAGCTACGATAACCGTAAAGATAACAATAAATACCATAACAAAATTGACAAGTTTTAATGTATTCGTAGCAACATATTCTGCCGGAACCAGAAAGATAAGTGTCCATTCGGCATTTTCCATTCTTTTTAATCCGTAAAAATATTCTGTTCCATCCAGAACTGCATTAGAATAACTGCAGCCTTTTTCTTCCAGTTCCGCCTTTGTTTTCTCAAAAGAAGAATTGTGAAGATACTTCATATTCTGTAAAACAGAAAATACATTATGGCCCTTGATCAGTTCCACCTGATTGCTGTTGAACAGTTTAAATCCATTATCATCCAGTACATACACACTGTTGTTCCCATTATATGCATCGCATTCAAAATAAGGATTCAACTGTTCCATATCCTGAACAATTCCAAAATATAGAATTGTAGTTTTCTTTTCTCCATTCTGAAGATGTATTGGTTCCGGCAGACGATCCAGAAATACCATCTTTGACTGGTTATCTGTCATAGAATCAAAAACAAAACTGATCTTTTCAGGACTTTCTTCAAAGTAATCCAAATCCCGAAAAAGTCCCCTGTTTCCGGATTCTGTATAATATCCGCCTTCTGAATCCACTGCCATCAACGTAATCCTCTGCATGGCATATACTGATAATTCATATTTCTTTTTCATATGTCTGCAGAGTTCATCTGTAGTCTGCACGTTTGCATCTCTCAGATAATTACATTCTTCTGTTACCCGGTTCCAGTGGGAATCGATCACATCCTCCAGATTTTGAAACATTTGACGGGTAATCTCTTCCATCTGGTTTAATCGTTCTTCATAGATAATATCCTGGATATAAGTATGATACAGAAAAAAGAATGCAAGAAGCATCGCTATACCAGTCATACAGCAACCCAATATTAAGTTTCGGTAATTCCTTGCCTTTTGCATCTTTCTCCTCCGCTTATTTCCATTCAGCGTCTGCTTCACTTAAAGTCTCAAACTGTCCAAAAAACTCTTTTGTCGCATCCATACCCACAATACCACTGTCTGTCACTTCCGTTTCTGACGCCAGTTTTTCACTGATTCCGGAAATTGCGACCTGATAAGTCTTTCCATTCTCCAGTTTCATATCTTCAGGATTTACCAGCATATATGGATAATTCTTGCCTGTACCAACTGCATCATAACCTTCTTCATACAATGCCTGAATCTGTTTTCCTGTCAGCCTGATTGTTTTAATCGTCTGTGACCAGCCAGTCGGAAGAATGGTACAGATATCATAGTCTGTAATATTCTTTGCATACAGTTTTCCGCTCACGCCATCATTGTTCTGGTTTGTGCCATTTCCACTGATCCATGTTCCAAGGGATATAAGAGCAACGTCACTTCCGGTCGCCTCGGCAAAACATCTGCCCACCAGCTTTGCACAGCTTTCCTGTGAGATTTTCTCTGTGGCTGTTGTGATCACTTCCGGCTGGTTATTTACCACTCTGTCCTGATCCTCATCCAATTGATCTGCCACATCCTTTATTGATGCCTTATCCTGCATGAATTCCAGCATTTTGGTTCCGGTATTTACAATCGTATTTTCCCATCCGGCATAAATAAACGGTGTCGTATTCCCTGCATTGATCATATCTGAAATATCTGCATAGAAGGTGTCATCTGCCTTTGCATCTTTGAAAGGAAGTAGTCCTGCTTTTAATGTGCTGTCCGGATACAGGGCGCTGGTTCCTTCTACCGTAGACAGCACCTTCATGATTTTTAATGCATCTTCAAGTTTCTCAGGATGATTCTCCAGCTCTTTATTCAATCCATAATAACGGTTTACATTTAAAATAAATACATTCCTGCTTCCGTCTTCAGACAGGTATGGCATCAGACCAAATTTGTCCGTTGTATCTTCTGCGTCCATAATGCCATTCTGTGGTCCCAATAGAAACAGTGAGTTTCCCTTTATAAAATCATCTCTTGTTTTGCCATCATCTGCCGGATCACTGTTGCTGCAGTCAAGCATCCCAAGGTCTTTCCACTTCTGGATATATTCCATACTTTCCATCATGCCTGGTGTATCGCTTACATTTGCCTTTCCTGACAGGTAATCTTTCTGCCACTGCTTTCCAGACATGGTACTAAGGAATCCCGCATCCGCAATATTACATATATACTGAAAGGCTGAACCAGGGTACTGAATCTGTGCCATACATAACGTAACTCCTGCTTCTTTTGCTTTGTCTGCAAGTTCTTCAAGCTCTGTAAAAGATGTTGGCAGCTTCCAGCCATTTTTCTCAAGCAGTGTTTTATTATAAGTGATTCCATAACAGTTGTACAAAGATGGAAGCATATAAAGTGCACCATCATCGGATACATCTTTCAGACGTGATTCCACATAATTGTCTGTAAAATCGTATCCGGAGAGATCAATCATCTTATCACTGGCATCCACCACATCCGGCTTATAATAAGTCTGTGTGCAGATGTCCGGAAGATCATCTGCCTCTAACATATTCTGCAGACAGGTTGTTGTATTTGCTCCGCTGTACGGGACTACTTCAAGTTCAATCTCCGGATATGTTTTATGCACCTCTTCTATAAAGCTGTCCACCTCCAGATAAGGAGCCATAAAAGTAATTGCTTCGTGCTTCTTTGACGTTTCATCTGTTTTCCCACATCCTATAAGTCCTGTTGCTACGATACATGCCAAAATAAGACATGCACTTTGTATTTTTTTGATTTTCATATTTTTTCTCTCTTCTTCGATACAATCATTATGGTTACGCTTATGAAATAACATCGTAAGAAAGAATCCTGCTTGCAGGATTCTCCGCCTGCGGCGGGTCGCTTCAGCGACATAATTCCTCTCCGCCGCAGTGCGATCCTGCCCGGAGGGCTTTTTTATGTTATAGGAACATTACGGAGTAATTTCATAAGGATCGGCTGCAGTGTATTCAGCCGATTGTCTGCAGTATAGCCTTCAGAAGATCCCCCTGAAGATAATATGTCGTCTCAAAATGAAGGTATGATAACGATACTTTATCCCACAACAATAAGATCTTTGGCGGGAATTCTTCATCCCCATCCCAGAACTGAAGCAACACAGAGAAATCCGGAAGAACCGGCATTTCAAATGTCAGATCTGCCCCAGCCAGACGCTTCGTCTGCTTTCCTCCCAGACAGATACAGGCCTGCTTTACCTCTTCCACTTTGCCGGAAAATGCTCTTGCATACTTTTTCACAAAATGATCTGTTGACGGACTGCTCCCGGCAGTTACAAATCTGCCCACAGGCTGCCACTGCCCGGTAAAAGGAGGCAGTATCTCCTGCCCGGAACAGCAGAGAAAATCATAGATTGTCATAACAACTGTATATTCTCTGCAGTCCGTCCATTCTTCGCCTGTGGCATATTCAATAGCACCGTTTCTGCGATTGATCCGATATTCTGTTCCAATATATCTCAAATACAGATATTCTTCATCATGTTTCAAACCATATTTCTCTATCAGCTTATCCTGATCATATTTTAAAAACAACTCTCTTCCTGTATATACCTGTTTTTCATAATTATCCATAATATACTTTATTCCATTTCTTATTTTAACCGGGTCAGATAAATCCCCTGCGGAAGTTGTGAAAAGCAATTATTCGTTATACCAGACATAAATACAGGAAGTATGCGACATAACACAACAGCATAACCACACCACAGGGTTTTCTTAATTCTTTATGTCTGAATGTACCAATCCAGAGTATTGCTCCACACAGAACTGCAATTACAGTATCAATAATAAATTTACTCTCAAACGGCACAGTACAGATGAGTGCTGTTGTACCGATAACAAACAAAATATTAAAAATATTGCTTCCGACTATATTTCCAATGGCAATTCCTGCATTTCCTCTTCTGGCCGCTGTTACTGATGTGACAAGTTCCGGAAGAGATGTTCCCAGTGCAACAATTGTCAGCCCGATAAATCTCTCACTCATGCCAAAATAACGGGCAATCTCCGTTGCTCCGCTGACTGCAAAATCACTGCCCTTTACGACCAGAATTCCACCGATTACCATCAGGAGCATACATTTCCATACCGGATTATCCTTTGCTTCTGCTTCTTCCTGATTGTTCCCCTTCTTTGCCATCACAAACAGATATCCCAGATATATCAGAAACAGTATCCAGAAAATCACGCCTTCAATAAAAGTCACCTCTGAACCTGTGATACCAAAGATCAGCAGAACAATTGTTATCACTATCATAAACGGAATTTCGTAAAGAAGCGTGGATCTTTGAATCGCTACATTCGTAATTACTGCTGTAACTCCCAGTATGATCAGAATATTCAGGATATTGCTTCCGACTACATTTCCAATGGTAATACCTGCATTCTTATTCATTGCAGCAGTAATACTGACTGCTGCCTCTGGCATGCTGGTTCCCATTGCTACGATGGTCAATCCAATGATCAGCTGCGGAATTCCCAGCTTTTTCGCAATACTGGCTGCACCCTCCACAAACCAGTCTGCACCTTTCACCAGAAACAAAAAACCTGCCAGCAAAATAATAACCTGTAAAAACATCATTTCTACCTCTCTTTCTTTTATTACGTACTCACAAAATCAAATATAAAAAGATTCCGGGAATACATTTATTTTGCAGTAGGTATAAAAAAAGAGACTCCTACTGCATTCACAGTAAAAGTCTCGCAATTTCATCACTTTCCGAGTTATATGTTTCAATAACTGTCCTGACGAAGAAGTGAACCGAATCCATTCGGCAAGCTACTCCCTTTTCACAGGTATATTCTAACAGACTGTCTCTTAGAAATCAATTATTTTTTATCATAAGATTCTCCATATTACTGTTCAGAGGTATGCGTAAGTCATTGTAAAAAATGACGAAAGAAACTGGAACCTATACATCCTATAATACATGCAGAATCATCTGCTATTCCTGCATGATTTCCGGATACCTGCTACTAATAATGAAGCGGAAAGTCTTCTGAGAAATTATAAGCGGAAACAGGCGCAGGCTGTGACATTCAGGAATTTCGAAAGCATCGAGAATCTCTGCCAATGCATGAGCATGCTTGTTTTGATGCGCTTTAAAGATCCGGCAAATATATATGACAGAGTGTCCAGAATATTTGGATAAAGAGAACCGATGGCTTTGACTGTTATCAGTCTACACCATCGGTTCTTCTAAGTCCAGCTAACCTTTGAACAGTAACACAGGGCAATCGTATGGATCATTTTTTCTACATCCAGTGGTTTGGCCAGATGTGCGTTCATGCCACAATCCAATGCATGGCGGACATCTTCTGCAAAAGCATTGGCGGTCAGTGCGATGATGGGAACAGAAGAAGCATCTGGCCTGTCAAGCTTCCGGATCTGGCGGGTGGCTTCGTATCCGTCCATCAGAGGCATCATAATATCCATAAGTATCACATCAAATGTCCCCTCAGGGTGACGGGAGAAAAGTTTTACAGCTTCCCTGCCATTGGATACTGCAGTTACCACAGCACCTTCCTCTTCAAGGAGTACCTGTGCCACTTCTCTGTTTATTTCATTATCCTCCGCCAGCAGGATCTTTATGCCCTGAATGGAGTTTCGCTCAGCTTCTGTCTCAGAAGAGATA